>JADMIO010606903.1_pt1 | contig 107582 bp, 103 predicted proteins | sample 8958161 | NCBI WGS metagenome assembly JADMIO01 (sample SAMN16585339, study PRJNA669376) | soil metagenome | isolation source: Crop rotation soil | place: USA: Cullars Rotation, Alabama | collected 2011
GCCGCGACTTCAAGTCACGTGAATTCCAAGCTTCGGATCCCACTGTGCTGGAAAGTGCCGCGCGCCGCGACGGCGGGCGACATGTCGAGGATGATCGGCCGGTGCCGGCCGGCCGGCGCCGCCATGCAGAACGGATTGGTGCCAAGCAGCATCTGCTTTGAACCCCACGGCGGCATCGCTTGCGAAGCATTGGAGAAAACCATCGCCATCAGGCCGGCTTCGACCGCGGGGATCGCGTAGGACGCCGCCATGCCGAAATGCGTCGAGCGCCGCGCCGAAACAATGCCGATGCCGAACTCGCGAGCCATGGCGATCGCCTCGTTCATGGCGCGGGTGCCGATGACGAAGCCGAAGCCATTCTCACCGTCGAGGGAGGCTGCGACGGGCGTTACGCGTTTGGGCATGAGGCTAGGTTTGGGATTGATCAGGCCGGCGCGTACGCGTTCGAGATAGATCGGCAGACGGCAAAGGCCGTGAGTGTCGACGCCGCGCAAGTCGGCGCTGACGAGGCATCCGGCGATGATGGCTGCATCCTCGGGCGGCACGCCATGGGCCTGCAGCAGCGAGCGGGCAAAGGCGTCGGCGGCCACGGCGCTGGCGTAGACCAGAGCGGCGGAGGGCGATTCGGCCATCAGAGCTCGATGTCCTTGATCTGCTTCGCCCGCGCCGTCGCGGCGCCCAGCAGGAACGCCAGGTCGGTGCCGGTCGAGACGTACCGTGCGCCCATCCGCACGTACTCGGCCATCAGGTCGGGGCGGCTGGCGAGCCCGCCGACGCCGCAATGCTTGCCGTGCCTTCGGCATGCCTCGATCACGGTCTGATAGATTTCACGCACCTTCGGATGGTCGTATTGGCCGGCCAACCCCATGTCGCCGAGCATGTCGTTCAATCCCACAAGAACGATGTCGACCCCTTCGACCGCGATGATCTCGTCGGCTTTGACGAGCGAATCCGCCGATTCGAATTGCACGATCACCATGGTGGCGTCGTTGATCGCCTTGGCGGTTTCCTCCGCCGGGAACGAGCGGTATTGCAGATGGGCGAATACCCCGGTGTTCGAGCGATCACCGAGAGGCGGAAGCTTCGCGGCCCTTACCACTTCGCGGGCCTCGGCCGCCGTACGCACATGTGCGGCGATGACGCCCAACGCACCCGCGTCCAGGATGCGCGAAATATAGTCCGGTGTGTTGGCCGGCACCCGAACCGCCGGCATGATGCCGATGTCGAGGCAGGACATGCAGATTTGCCCGGTGGCATCCATCGTCAGCGGGGAGTGCTCCAGGTCGATGTACAGGGTATCGAAGCCCGCCGTCTTGGCGATGCGGGCGATCTCGATGGAGCGGGAGAGCCGCACCGTCATCGAAGCCACGACTTCACCGCGGGCGAGCTTTTCCTTGACGTTGTTGCGCAGGATGTCGCTTGCGGCCACTTCAGGCGCTCCTTCCATGCGGCCAATTGGCTTGGCCTGATCTGCGGGCAGGGGGTATGATCGTCCGTTCAACCCGCAGGGCTTTGGAGTGTCATGAAGTACGATACCAACTTCAAGTCGGTGAAAGGCCAGGTTTCCCCCGAGGAATGGCAGGCGCGGGTCGAACTTGCCGCCTGCTACCGGCTGGTCGATCAGTACGAGATGACCGACCTGATCTACAACCACATCACCGCCCGGATCCCCGGCACCGAGCACCTGCTGATCAACCTTTATGGCCTGCTTTACAAGGAGATCACCGCGTCGAGCCTCGTCAAGATCGATGTGGAGGGCGAGATCATCGCCAAGCCCGACACCGACTACGGCATCAACAAATCCGGCTACGTGATCCACGGCGCGATCCACAAGGCGCGGCCCGAGGTGAAATGCGTGCTACACACCCACACCCGCGCCGGCATCGCGGTCTCTGCGATGAACTGCGGACTGTTGCCGCTGTCGCAGACCTCGATCCGTTTCCACAATCACATCGGCTATCACGATTTCGAGGGCCCGGCGGTCGATCTCGATGAGCGCGAGCGGATCGTCAAGGATCTGGGCGAGCACAACGCGCTGGTGATGAAAAATCATGGCCTGCTCACGTGCGGGCCGTCGGTGCCGGAGGCGTTCAATCTGATGTACCAGCTTGAGCAATCATGCCGCTCGCAGGTCGACGCCATGGCGGCGCGCGTCGAGCTAAACGTGCCGGGGGAAAACGTGCTGGCCCACACCGCGCATCTCTATCAGCCCGGCACGCGGCGCCCCTATGGCGTGTTGGAATGGCCGGCGATGATCCGCCTGCTTGACGCCGAGCAGAAGGGCTCCGGCTACCCGCCGTATTGGCACTAGCGCGCGTGATCCCGAGTGGACAACGGCTTTCGGTCAAGATCATGCGCAAAATAAGATGAAGCCTGCCGCGTTCGAGTATTCGCGTCCCGCCAACATCGATGAGGCCTGCGCGCTGCTTGCGGCGGACGACGGCGCACGTGTGATTGCGGGCGGACAAACGCTGGTGCCGCTGATGGCGATGCGGCTGGCGCGCCCGACGCGGCTGATCGACATCGCGCGGATTCCCGGACTTGCCTACGTGCGCGAAGAAGGTGAAGAAATCGCGATCGGCGCCACGACCCGACAGCAAGTCGTCGAAAGCGACCCGGTCATCCGGGCGAAGCTGCCGCTGCTGGCCAGGGTGATGCCGTTCGTCGGACATACGGCGACGCGCGCTCGCGGCACGGTCGGCGGCTCGCTTGTCAATGGCGATCCGGCTGCGGAAATCGTCCTGGTTGCCGTGACGCTCGGCGCGACATTGATCTGGCGCGAGAGCGGTTCTGACAATTCCACCTCAGCATCCGATTTCTTCCTCGGCCCGATGGTGACAGCGCTGCCACTAACCGCTTGCCTCGCCGAGGCGCGATTCCCGGTTTGGCCGGAGGCGCGGGTCGGCACGGGCTTCCACGAGATCAACGCCCGGCAGAGCGATTTCGGGTTTGTCTCCGCTGCGGTGCAAATCGCGATCGACGCCGACAGCCGTTGCACACGGGCAGCCATCGGCATTGGTGGCGCAACCGTCGTGCCGCTGCGACTCGATGCGGTCGCACAGTCGCTTCAAGGGCAACGCTTTGACGAAGGCAAAGTGCGCCAAGCGGCCAAAGCCGCGCTGGCTGACATCGAGGCCATGGCCGATCTGCACGCTTCCGCCGAATACCGGAAGCGTGTCGCCGTGACGCTTGCCGTTCGCGCTATCGCCGATGCCTATCAAGACGCTGCGAGCCGCGTATGAAGGTCGATCTCGACATCAACAAGGAAAAGCACACGGTCGAAGTCGAGCCACGCACCAGTCTGCTCGATTGTCTGCGCGACGAGTTGTTGCTGACCGGCGCCCATGCCGGCTGTGAGCATGGGGTGTGTGGCGCCTGCACCGTGCTGGTTGATGGCGCGGCGGTGCGCTCCTGCCTGATGTTCGCGGTGCAAGCCGACGGCTACGCCATCACCACAATCGAAGGGCTTTCGCCCGGGCCGGGCGAGTTGTCGCCTTTGCAAGATGCGTTCTGCGAAACCCACGGGATGCAATGCGGCTATTGCACGCCGGCGATGATCCTCGCCGCCCATGCGCTGCTCTCGAAGAATATGTCGCCAACGCGCGAGGAGATTGTCGACGCTATCTCCGGCAACATCTGCCGCTGCACCGGCTATGCGCAGATCGTCGAAGCGATCGCTCTCGCGGCCGAGCGTATGCGCGGCCAAAACGATCCGGCGGCGAAACCATGACCGTGCCTGGGAAGTTTCGCTTCATTTCGTCCGACCGTCGGGTGCGCGAGGACCGCCGTTTTGTGGTCGGCAAAGGCAACTTCGCCGCCGACATCGTGCCGCAGGGCGTCAAGCATGTCGCGCTGGTTACGTGCCCGCATCCGGCGGCACGCATCGTCTCGATCGACAAATCGGCGGCGCTAGCGATGCCGGGCGTGCATTACGTGCTGGAGGGCACGGAGCTCGCGGGCGCCACCAACGTGCTCGCCGCGGGCCTCGATACGCCGAACGTGCCGCGCTATCCGCTGGCTGTGAACGTCGCACGCTACGCCGGTGAATGGGTCGCGGCGGTGGTGGCCGACAGCCGCGCGCTCGCCGAGGACGCTGCCGAAGCGGTTGCCATCGACTATGAGCCGCTGCCCTTCGTGCTCGATGCCGACGAAGCCTATGCCGGCGGTACGCTGGTGCACGAAGCGCACGGCTCCAACGTGCTCCTGGACCGCACCTTCGTGTGGGGCGAGGTCGACAAGGATTTCGCTGCGAGCCCGCATACATTCAAGCACCGCGTCAAATGGGGACGCAGCTCGACGGTGCCGGTCGAGACGTTCGGCGTCACCGCAAGCTGGGACCCCTGGCGCGAAATCCTCGACGTCTGGGCCTCGATCCAGATGCCGAAATATCCTGATCAGACCGCGATGGCGCTAAAAATCCCGATGTCATCGGTGCGCGTGCATTACGACGTCGATGTCGGCGGCAGCTATGGGGTAAAGCGCGGCATCAAGCATACCGTGCTGGTCGGCTATCTCTCGAAGCGGCTCGGTGTTCCGGTGCGGCTGATCGAGGATCGGCTTGAGAACATGCGCGGCGGCGACATGCACGGGCCGGAGCGCTTCTTCGATGTCGAAGTCGCATTCGACGGCCAGGGCGTCATTCGATCGATGAAGATGCGGGCGCTTGACAATGTCGGCGCCTACGCTGGGCGCTCGCCATTCCAGCTCGGAAAGCCGGTCGGCGCCATTGTCGGCCCGTACAAGATCAAGAGCGTGCAGTACCAGGCCATCGCCGTGGTCACCAACAAGACCGTGCAGGAAGCGGTGCGCGCCTTTGGGCAGTCGCCGACCAATTACGCCATCGAGCGCACTGTCGATGAGGTGGCAAACCAGCTCGGGCTTGATCGCATCGAAATGCGCCGCCGCAACATGATCCGCCACGACGAATTCCCCTATCTCATCCCGAGTGGCTCAACCTACGACAGCGGCGACTATCACGCCGTCATCGACAAGGTTCTGGCGCGCGCCGGCTATGACGAGCTCATTGCCGAGCGCGACCGTCTGCGCGCCTCGGGCACGTTGGCCGGCATCGGTATCGCGGCGTGCCTCGAGCCATCCGGCGGAAATTCTTCGTTCGAGCCGCTGCTCAATCCGAAGGTAGGCACCACCACCTGGATGGACTCCTGCCGCATCAGCGTCGATCTGGTGGGCTCGATTACCGCCACCATGCACACGACATCGGCCGGGCAGGGCCACGAGACCCTCGTCGGCACGGTGGTGGGTGAGGTGCTGGAGGTCGATCCCGACAAGGTGCGTGTGGTGCGCGCGGATTCGCTCAATGCGCTGCCGAGCAACAGCCCGGTCGGCAGCCGCATGGCGATCATGCTGGGTGGCGCTGCCTTCCATGCGGCGAAGCAGCTCAAGGATAAGCTTGTCGCCATCGCTGCGCACGAACTCGGCGTAACGGCCGATCGCGTGGCCTACAAGGGCGGCAGTGCATTTGATGCCTCCGCACCGGACAAGAAGCGTTCCTGGGCCGAGCTCGTCACCATAGCGCATCGCCACATCCACAGGCTGCCCCCCGGAATGGAGCCGGGGCTGTCGGTGAGCCACATCATGCCGGTGCCTACGGGCGGCGGATTGCCGACCGCGGACGGCCGCGTGCAGATGTATCCCTGCTACTCGTTCGAATTTCATCTGATGCTGGTTGCGATCGACCCCGATCTCGGCAAGCCTGAGATCAAGCGCTACACCCTCGGCCACGACTGCGGCACCGTGATCAATCCCAAGATCGTGCGCGGCATGACCATGGGCGGGATTGCCCACGGCATAGGCGCGGCCTTGTACGAGGAGTTTGCCTACAACGACGATGGGCTGCTGATCGCGCAGAATTTCATGGACTATCTGCTGCCGTCGGCCCACGAGGTGCCGCCGGTTGAGATCGTCCATCATGAGACGCCGTCGCCGCTTACCGTGTTCGGCCAGAAGGGCTCGGGCGAAAGCGGCTATCTCGGCGCGCCTGCCGCGGTCGCGAGCGCGGTCAACGACGCGGTGCGCCCGCTCGGCATCGTGGTCAACTCCCTTCCTATCAAAGTGGCGCGGCTTGGCGATATGATCGCCGCCGCGCGGGGCATTACCTAGTATTGCAAAATACTCCGTTCGCTCCCGCGAAAGCGGGGACCCAGGGCGATGAATATGGCTTTTTGCGTTTACATCCTTGCTAGCCAAAGAAATGGCACGCTTCATACCGGGATGACAGAAAACCTCACCCGCGAGTTTGGATGCACAAGAATGAAGCGCTGCCCGGTTTTACAAAACAGTATGGCGTGAAATCGTTGGTTTGGTATGAGCAACATGATACGCGTGACGCTGCATTGTGGCGCGAGCGCCAGATGAAGAAATGGAATCGCGCCTGGAAGCTCAAGGCTGTCGAAGTGATGAATCCGCAATGGTTTGATTTGTACGAGGGCTTATCGTTTGGGACCCATGATCATTGCGACCCAGACGCGCGCGTGCTTCGATTTGTCATCACGATGATGAACGCCAGCCATGCCATGCTGCGGTTAAAGCCCTCATTAGCAAGGAGCCTCCCATGATGTCGCACCTCAATCGCTGGGCCGCCTTCGCTGCGGCTGCGGCGCTGGCGCTTGGAGCCACCGGCAACGCCCGCGCGCAGGCGCTGACCAAGTTTGACGTGCTGATTTTCAGCCCGCCATCGCTGAGCGCATTTTTGCCGCCGATCATCAAGGCGCAGAAGATCGATCAGGCCAATGGCCTTGACCTGTCGTTCCCGGAGCGTACGCCGGACGCCTATGCCACGCAGTTCAATTCCGGTGAGTTCAAGGTCGGTGGCGCCGGCACGACCCAGCTCATCGCGATCGCGGATACGCGCGGGGTCAAGGTGCGATATCTGTTCAACCTGTTCGACTATTGGGGTGCGGTCGTGACGTCCCGCGACAACGTCAAGACGCTCAAGGACATCGAAGGCAAGGAGATCGCCGCCGCGCGTTCCACCACGAACTACAAGATGTTCGAGTTCTTCGCCAAGCGGCAGGGCGTCGACATCTCTAAGTTCAAGGTGGTCAACACGGCGACGCCGGGCCTGGTGAGTTATGCGATCGCCGATCGCGCGGATGCCATCCAGATATGGGAGCCGGCTTACACCCTGCTCCTGGCGAAGAAGCCGGCCATCCGCACCCTCGACCTCGGCATCGCCAAGGCTTGGAAGGATTTCGCCAATGCCAGCGCGAGCATTCCATACCTCGGTGTTGCCGCCCACGCCGAATGGGCCGACCAGCATCCCGATCTGGTGAAGAAGCTCTACGCGACATACAAGGCCGCGGCCGAGTGGATTGAGAAAAATCCCGATGAAGCGGCAAAGCTGATATTCCCGAAGTCGCCGCCAGCCGATCAGAAGGACATCGCGTCGCTGATCCGCGCCAAGGATCGGCTCGGGCTCAGCCTCGTCGGCGCGAACGAGATCCGCAAGGAGATCGAGGGCGTCTACAAGGCAGGCATCGAGGTCGGTTATTTCGACAAGATGCCGTCAGCCGCCTCGATCTACGATAAGCCGGTGCAATGATCGGCAGCGCTCGACGTAGCCAGATCATCAACGGCGCCGGGAGCACCATCGTGCTCCTGGCGTTGTGGCAACTCGCATCTTATTTCACGCCGCCTTACCTGTTCCCGCCGCTGCAGGACGTATTCGCGCGCACGCTTTTGATTTTTGTCAATCTGCCGCTGATGGTGGAGGTGCTGCAGACCGCGGCGCGCATTTTCGCCGGATTGTTTGGTGCATTTTTCCTGGGTGGCGCGCTGGCGCTGCTGATCGGGCGTTCGGCTCGGTTCGAGAGCTGGAGCAGTCCGTTCCTGGTGTTCCTGCAAGGCATCCCGGCGCTGTCATGGGTCGTGATCGCCGTGATCTGGTTTCATGGCAGCGAGTTCCGCATCTTCTTCATCATGGTCATCACCACGCTGCCCGCCTTCACATTCCAGATTCTCGACGCCTACCGCTCGATGTCGAAGGACTTGTTCGAGATGACCATGTCGTTTCGGCCGAGCACCTGGACACTTTTTCGCGTGCTGATCGTGCCGACGATCGTTCCCGGCATCATCACTGCGTTCAAAGTCAACCTCGGCAATTCGGCCCGCGTCGTCGTGGTCGCTGAGCTCGTCGGCGCGACCGGCGGCGTCGGTTATCAGCTGCTGTTGCAGCAGCAGCTGTTCGACATGGCAGGTGCTATCGCCTGGACGCTCCAGCTTGTGCTGTTTGTCCTGGTGACGCAATCGCTTCTCGGCTTGGTCGAAGCGTACCTGTTGCGTTACCGCCCGGTCTCGGAACGGGCGGGGTGACCCTTGAGTCAAACGCGTTTCATCCGATTTGAGAATGTCGTCAAGGAATTTCCGCGCCCTGACGGACGCGGCACTTTTCGTGCTGTCGATGGCTTGTCCTTTGAGATCGCCGAGGGCGAGATCGTTGCCGTGCTTGGCAAGACCGGCTGTGGCAAGTCCACCATGTTCAACCTGTTGTCCGGCTTGATCGAGCCGACCAGCGGCAAGGTCGATGTGATCGGGCATCAGCCGTTCGCCGAGTTCGATCATTTCCGCGGGAAGATCGGCATCGTGTTCCAGAACGACCGGCTGATGCCGTGGCGCACGGCGTTGCAAAACGTCCTGTTGGGCTTGCAAATCCTCAACATGGATTCGGAGAAGGCCGAGGCTTTGGCGCGGCGGTGGCTGGCCCGGCTTGGCCTGACCGGCCACGAGAACGACTATCCGCATGCCCTGTCCGGCGGCATGCGCCAGCGCGTGTCGATTGCGCGGGCCTTCGCGGTCGAGCCGGATATTCTGCTATGCGACGAGCCGTTCTCCTCGCTCGACGAAATGACGGCGCGCGATCTTCGCGCCGAATTCGTGCGGCTGGTCAAGCAGGCCGGCAAGACGGCGGTGTTTATCACCCATCACATGAACGAAGCGATGGATGTCGGCGATCGCATCATGGTGTTCCACCGCCCGGCGCGAATCGCCTATGAGGCGCGGATGGACGCCGCGTCGAAAGGAACCGGGCGGCAGGCCATCCAGGACGAGATCCTGAAGGTGCTCTCACTGGAAGCGGGCGGGGGTGAGATTCCGGCCACTTAAGGCAGCACTTTGAGCGTGTCGCTTTCCGGTATCCGCGCCCCTGCAAGTCCGGCGAACGTGCGCCCGATCATCACCAACACCGGCCCCGGCAGCCCGGCTTCGGCCAGACGCTCCGGCAATTCCGCAACGGTCGAAACGATTCGCGCCTCATCCGGCCGGGTCGCGCGCGCAACCGCGACCGCCGGCGTCGCCGGCTCGAGCCCTGCGGCGAGGGCCCGAATCGTCAGTTCGCCCAGCGTCTTCACCGGCATGTAGATGATGCTCGTCGCCGCCGGATCGGCCAAGCTTCGCCAGTCGATATCGTCCGGCAGCGCACCATCGGCGCCGTGCCCGGTGACGTATTGCACCCGCCGCGCCTCCTCACGCTGCGTCAGCGATACGCCAAGTCTGCTTGCTGCGCCCTGCGCCGCGGTGATCCCGGGCACCACCTCAATCGCCACGCGAGCCTTGCGGCAGGCCGCGATCTCTTCGCCGGCGCGGCCGAAGATCATCGGGTCGCCGCCTTTGAGCCGCACCACGCGGCGGCCTGCCTTGGCGAGGCCGACCATCAGCGCATTGATCTCGTCCTGCTTGCAGGACGGGCCGTGGCCAGTCTTGCCGACCAGCATTTTCTTTGCTTCGCGCCGCGCGAACTCCAGAATTTCCGGCGACACCAGATCGTCGAACAGGATAACGTCGGCGGATTGCAGCGCGCGCACCGCGCGCAGCGTCAGGAGTTCCGGATCGCCCGGGCCCGCGCCGACCAGAGTGACCGAGCCTTTGTCCGCGTTGTCGCTGTCGGCTCTTGCCGCCGCCAGCAGCCGGTCGTAGTCGGCTGCGCTCGGTTCGCTGTTCGGATTGCCAACCGCATGCGTCGTGAAAATCTGCCAGAAGCGGCGCCGGGCGTTGAACGAGAGGCCGGATGCCTTCACCTCACTCCGCCAGCGGTGCGCGGCCTCGGCCCAGCGCGCGAAGCCGCGCGGGATCAAGGCTTCCAATTTGGCGCGGATGGCCTGGCCGAACACCGGCGCCGCGCCGTCGGTCGAGATGCCGATGACCAGCGGCGAGCGGTTGACGATGGCGCCGAACGAGAAATCGCAGAACCTCGGCTTGTCGATGACGTTGACCGGAACGCCCGTCGCCCGCGCGGTGGCGGCAAAATGCGCCGCCTCGTCGTCGGTGTCGCATGCGCCGATGGCGATGGCGGCGCCGTGAATGTCGTCAGTGGACCAGGCGCGGCGGTGGATGACGATTGCGCCTCGCGGCGGCTCCGCTGCAAGCGCCAGCAGTTCCTCGCACGGCTCCATCGCATAAACCTCGACCGCTGCGCCAGCCGCCGAAAGCAACTCTGCTTTCCAAGTGGCGGCGGGCGTGCCGCCGGCGACGACGGCGCGCTTGCCGTCGAGCGCCAGGAACACCGGCAACCGGGCCAGCGGCTCCATGCGCGGCGGGCGCGTCTCGCAAGGCATGCGTGTGGGGGTGAATGCGAGGGTCATAGGATCAATACACGTCCGTCTGGTAGCGGCCGCCCTTCTTCATTTCTTTGACGAAAGCGACAGCCTCGTTGATCGAGCGTGCGCCGCATTCCGCGACGATATCGACCAGCGCGCGCTCGACGTCCTGTCCCATCCCAATGGCGCCGCAGACATAGAAGTGCGCGCCTTTGGCGATGCATTGCCAGAGCTGCGGCCCGACCTGGCGCATGCGATCCTGCACGTAAAACTTCTCGGCGTCGTCGCGCGACCATGCCAGATAGAGATGCGTGAGGACGCCTGCGGCCTTCATGCCGGTCAATTCGTCCTGGTAGAAGAAGTCGGTGTCTGAGTGCTGGTGGCCGTAGAACAGCCAGTTCTCGCCGCCCGCCTTCGTCGCCATGCGTTCATGGAGAAATGCGCGGAACGGCGCGATGCCGGTGCCGGGGCCGACCATGACGATCGGCACCGAGGGATCGGCGGGCAGGCCGAAATGCGGCGACTTCTGCACATAGACCTTGATGCGCTCGCCCGGCTGGACGCGGCTCGCCAGGAATGTCGAGGCCACACCCTGCCGGGCGCGCTTGCCGATGTCATAGCGCACCGCATCGACGGTGAGCGAAACGCGGTCTTTGTGCACCTTCGGCGACGACGAAATCGAGTAGAGCCGCGGCGCCAACGGATCGAGCGACTCGATGAAAGCTTCGGGATCGGGCCGGATGCCGGAGAATTTCTCGATCGCCGCCAGCACGTCGAGGGTCGCCGCGTCGCCGTCGGGGTCCTCACCGGCGCCGAGCGCCTTGGCCTTCTGCCGCCGGTCGCCGCCTGTGATATAAGAAAACAACTGGAACAGCATATCGGGCGCGGGCGATAGCGAAACGCTGTTCAGCAGAACATCGCGGAGCGCACGGTCGCCGATAGGGAAATCCGCCGGCGCGCCGAGAGCCTTGATGACGGCATCGACAAGCGCCGGATCGTTGGCCGGAAACAGTCCGAACGAGTCGCCGACCGCGTAGTCGAGCTTGCTGTCCGTCAGGTCGAACTCGATGTGCCAGGTTTCCTTCGCGGAGCCCTTCTTGTTGAGCCGTGTCCGCGATACGAAAGTTGCGAGCGCGGGATTTTCGCGCGACACGCCGGCAATGGCCGGCGCGGCGGTTGCGGGCTCGGCCGGCGCGGCGGATTTGGCCGCCGGCGCAGGCGCCGCGCCGATCTCGGCGTAGAGCGACTTGAGCATGCGGGCTGTTTCCTTGCCGCCCGGCACGCAGAGGTTCAGCCGCTCGTCCTTTTTGGTGAAGATCGCATCGGCATAGTTCGCGCAGTCGTAGCCGCATTGGCCGCAGTCCTGCTGTCCCATCGCCGCCATCAGCTTACGGCGAACCGGCCGACCCTCTGCCAGCTTCATGCGCTCGGCAAGAGAAAGCGATTGATCGTGCCAGGGTGCATCGTCTGCGTCATCCGGCGGCGCTATCTGGACGCCCGGCATGAGCGCCGCGGCCTCCTGGGGCGACAGCGGCGCGGCGTCACCCTCCAGCAGGCCGGCGAAGAAGCCATTAAGCCATTCGTGCTGTTCCGGCGTGAACGGCGCGTTGGGCGGCAGTATGGTCTTGACGGCCGGGCGCAGCGGCGAATTCATGCTGAGGCTTCCGAGAACATCGCCTTCAGTGCCGCGATCTCGTGCCGCCGCGCGAAAGCCTGGAACGTCTCGTCGCGCGAGGCGCGATGTGCCAGATAGGCCTTCAGCATGCGCTCCACCGTCGGCGGCGCATCCTCGGCCTTGATGTCGCGATAGATTTCGCGGGCGATGGCGGCGTCCGGACCGAAGCCGCCGCCGACCAGGATATGGTAGCCCTCGACCGCGGGTTGGTCGTCCGCTCCTTCCACCTTGCAGGCCAGCAGGCCGACGTCGCCGATGTAGTGCTGCGCGCAGGAATGATGGCAGCCGGTCAGGTGAATATTGACAGGTCCGTCGAGTTCGACGCGCGCCTCGCACCAGTTTGCGATCTCCTCGGCATGACGCTTCGTGTCGGAGGCGGCGAACTTGCAGCCGGCATTGCCGGTGCAGGCGACGAGGCCCGCGCGGATCGAGCTTGCCTTGGTCGAGAGGCCGAGCGCCTCGATCGCGGCCTCAGCCACTTTCACTTGCGCGTCAGGCACGCCTGAGATCAACAGGTTCTGCCATACCGTCAGACGGATGTCGCCGTCGCCGAGATCTTGCGCGATCTTCGCCAAGCCGCGCATCTGCTCCGGCGACAGCCTGCCGACCGGCAGCACCACGCCGATCCAGTGGAGGCCGTCCTGCTTCTGCCGTTGCACACCGATGTGGGCTGCACGGTCGAACACCGGCCGCGCCTCGAATGCATCGGCAGGCACCTGGACAAGCTTGCTGCCAAGTTTTTCCTCGACCATCGCCATGAATTTTTCGACGCCAAACTTGTCCAGCACGTACTTGAGCCGAGCCTTAAGGCGATTGGTGCGGTCGCCATGGTCGATGAACACGCGAACGATTGCGTCGGCGAGTTTGGTGGCATCGGCGGGCTTCACGATCACGCCGGTGTCGCGCGCAAAATCCTTGTGGCCGGTAATGCCGCCGACGGCGACGCGAAACCAGACGCCCGGCTCGACACCGAAGCCGTCCTTCACGGTGACGGCCTGGAAGCCGATGTCATTGGTGTCCTCCAGCGCCGCGATGGTGCCGGCGCCGTCAAAGGCGACGTTGAATTTCCGCGGAATGCCGTAGAGCGCGCGGTCGTTGAGAATATGGAAATGCCATTCGCGTGCGTAGGGCCGCGTGTCGATCAGTTCCTTCGGGTCGATGCCGGCGGTCGGCGTGCCGGTGACGTTGCGAATGTTGTCGGCGCCGGAGCCGCGCGAGGCGAGCCCAAGGTCCTGAATTGCCTCCACCATCGACACGGCGTTTTTCGGTTCGATCTCCCGGATTTGCAGGTTGGCACGCGTCGTCACGTGGGCGTATCCGCCGCCATAGGTCTCGGCGAGACCGGCAAGGCCCTCGAACTGTGACGCCTTCAAGATGCCGTTCGGAATGCGAAGCCGGCACATGTAGTTCTTCTGGGTCGGCGCGCAGTAGAACAGGCCAAAATACCGCCAGCGGAAATTGTCGTCGGGCTTGGGCGCCTCGTTGTTCGCGGCCTGCGCCTTCAGCTTTTCATAGGCGTCGAACGGGTGCTGCTCGCGCTTGAACTTTTCCTGGTCGGAAAGCTTGCCGCCTGCGTTGGTCACGCGATCCTGCGCCAGCAGGTGGATAGCGTCCGGCCCGGCAGGTCGGACCACTGCGGCGTCCGAGGTCTGCGCAGCAGCGGCGTTTCCTCCGAGACCGCGCGCGGCGCGTGCGATCTGGAGGCCCGAGACAAACCCTTCGAGGTAACGCTTCTGTTCCGGCAGGAAGTCGCCCGACATCATCTCCTCATGCTGCTGTTCGGGCTCGCTTTGTGGCAGAACCTCTCAGACCGTAACGAATGACAATTCAAGCTTCGTGCCAGCCATAAACGAGGACGATTCTACTGGCCCATCAGTCGGTTAACGAGAAAATTGAGCCTTCCCGCGAAGCCCAGCTCGGATGGCAGGTGCCCAGCGCTTCCGCATCCTGCGGAATTATTGTGCATCGCAATATCGAAGGCTGTTCTGACGCCCGCTAAACCCGCGCCCGCTAGGGCGGTTCAGCGGCCGTATTGAAGAAAAAGCAGCACCAGAACCATGCACGCCAGCAGCATGGAAAGGCATTGCCAGAACAGCAATGGATTGCGCTCGATAAGGGGGAGGTGCGGCGAGTTCAGATAGTTCGCGTTGGGACGTCGAAGATCGAACACGAACTCCGACAGTTCCTCGTAGCGCTTGTTTGGATCCGGATGCACGGCCCGCTTGAGTGCTCCGTCGATCCAAGCGGGCACCTCGCGGTTGTCGTCGATGGCGGAGCTGTATCGCAGCTTGCGCTGCTGGGACTTTGTTCTGGCCCTCGCAATATGAGGCCCATAGGGCAGCTTTCCCGTCAGCATTTGATAGGCGATGACGCCGAGCGAAAACTGGTCCGCACGTGGCGATCCGTTCTCTCCCAGAAAATATTCGGGAGCGGTGAATTGCGCGGTGCCGAGAATGCCGTCGTGGCCGATCGGCGGCGACGCCTCGACGACGCCGGTGACTTTCGTGGAACCGAAATCGATGATCTTCGCGGTCCCGGTCTTGTCGATCATGATGTTGTCCGGCCTGATGTCTTGATGCAGCATCTCCATCCTGTGAAAGGCGTTCAGTCCCTTGGCGATTTGCTCGACAATTCCGCGCACGGTTTCCAGGTCCGGCTTTGGATTGTCGATCATCCATTGGGTCAAGGTTTTGCCGTCGACGAATTCCATGACGACATAGAGGAAATTGCGCTTTTTCGACTGCAAGCGGGGCTTCAAGACATGGGGACTGTCGATGCGCCGGGCGGTCCACTCTTCCATCATGAAGCGCCGGAGATACGCAGGATCCCCGCGCAGGTCGATCGACGGAATCTTGATGGCGACCAGGGTGTCGCTTTCGACGTCCACGGCGAGATAAATGTGACTGCGGCTGCTGGCATGCACCTCCCGGACGATCCGATATCCCTCGAAAATCATCCGCGCCTCCAGGAGTGGAGGCGGCGGCAACTCGGATCCTTGCCCGAATACCTCGCTGGCTTCGCTATCCGGCAGTTCGTCGATGCGGACGATCTGGACGGTCAGATTGTCCGCGCTGCCGTGGCAGTATGCTTCGTCGACGATAATTGCCGCGGCCTGATCCAGATCGTTCGCGTTGTCCGCGATGACACGGGTGACAAAGCGGCCCGTGACGTGCTCGTAGACGCCGTCGGTCGCCAGCAGGAAGACGTCGCCTTGTTCGATCTGAAGTGCTCGATAGTCGATCTCGGTCTGGGGGTTAATCCCCAGCGCGCGGCTGAGGTAGTTCTGCTCCGATGAGACGATGACCCGATGATCGTCGGTCAGCTGCTCGAGAGCATTGCCGACAACCCGGTAGATGCGCGAGTCGCCGACATGGAACAGATGCGCGGTGGTCGACTTGATGACCATGGCGCTGAAGGTGCAGACATAGCCCTTATCTTTCTCATACAGAAACTGGCTTCGCCGCGTCTCAGCGTGCAGCCACGAGTTTGTCGCAGCCAGTACGCGTTGCGCCGACGTCTTCACCGACCAGGATTCCGAGGTGCAGTAGTAGTCCGTCAGAAAGCTCTTGACGGCTGACTCGCTGGCGATCTGGCTGACGTTGCTGCTGCTGATGCCGTCCGCCAAGGCGATGGCGATCCCCTTCATGCCGAGCATCGGCTCGTTGGGGATGAGGACGCCATGAAAGTCCTGATTGATCTCCTTCCGACCCTTATCGGAATGCTGCCCGACCGATATTCGGAGTTCGCGAGTCATCGACCGGCCAAAAGGAAAAAGGCCTCGCCCGCGACAGGCGAGGCCCTTTCCATCCTACATCAGATCAGGCTGCAAGGCGCGGCGCCGGGGCGGCCGTGCGCTTGGGCGCCGTCATGACGTGCGTGGCGTAGAGCGTCAGGCCCGTGAACGCGAGTCCGCCGACCAGGTTGCCGAGCACAGTCGGGAGCTCATTCCAGATGAAATAGTCCAGAATCGAGAACGGAGCATGGAGCATGAGACCGGCCGGAAACAGGAACATGTTTACGACGGAATGCTCGAAGACCATATAGAAGAACACCAGGATAGGCATCCACATCGCGAGAATCTTCCCCGGCACCGTCGTCGAAATCATCGAACCGACCACGCCGGTCGAGACCATCCAGTTGCACAAGACGCCGCGCAAGAACAACGTGGCCATGCCGGCGAAGCCATGCGATGCGTAGCCCAGTGTGCGCGCCTCGCCGATATTTGCGATCACGCTACCGACCTTGTCAGGTGCTTGCGTGAAGCCGAACGTGGTCACGAATGCCATCAGAAATGCCGTCGTGAGCGCGCCGGCAAAATTGCCGACAAACACCAATCCCCAGTTCCTCAGCAAGCCGCCGATGGTCACGCCCGGCCGCTTGGCGATTAAAGCCAGTGGCACGAGCACGAAGACGCCGGTCAGCAGGTCGAAGCCCAGCAGGAGCAGCATGCAAAATCCGACCGGGAATAGCAGCGCTCCCACGAGCGGCTGGCCGGTCTGTACGTTGATCGTAATGGCAAACCAGGCCGCCAACGCGAGGATGGCGCCGGCCATGTAGGCCCGGATCACCGTGTCCCGGGTCGACATGAAAACCTTTGCTTCGCCGGCGTCCACCATCTTGGCGACGAATTCCGAAGGCACGAGATAGGACATTGCATTCTCCTTTTTGTTTCACAGCGAGGGCGACTGGTCCCAATCCCCTTCAAGACAGCCGGCGCTATCTCAAAGGCATGACGTGGATCACGCGCACCCGGATCGCACCACGACCGCCCGGAAGTTCTCGGTGGATCGCCGCGCGAAGTGCCGTCAACTTCGGCCCTCTCCGGCACAAGCCTCAGCCAGTTTGGCTTCAGGAATCCCGGCGGCGGTCGTCATCGACTGCTGCGTCAACAGCAATCATCATGCCAAAAATGAAATCATCGCCGCTTCATTGAGTTTTTTGGATTGCTCGGCGGGGCGAAGCAGCGGACTGGCTGAAATCTATGCAACTGCCGTCATTCCGCGCATTGACCAGCAATTAAGGAAAATTTTACCTAATAAATGAATATCTTAGCAGGTGGAGCCGCACCGGATACCGCTGCAATGGAATGAGCCCGTGGTTCAGGGCGTCCTGCGTTCATGGGCCGACAAGGCCCGTTCGGTCTGCTTGATCACGCCACCGTCGGCCTTCCTGCTCGATGAGCGCGTCTTCGTCAGCCTCGGCATCCTGAAGGTCGCGTCGAGCCTTGAGGCGCAGAACTATCGCGTCAACTTCCTCGACTTGTCCGGCGTGGAGAATTTTCTGGCGCCGCTGGAGGATTACCTTACCGTCTGCCAGGACACGGCGGTCGGTATCACGGCGACGACGCCGCAACTGCCTTCGGTGATGCGGATCGCCGAAACGGTGCGCCGTCTGCGTCCCGACCTCAAACTCATTCTCGGCGGCCCGCACGTCACGCTGGTCTATTCGGCGAAGAAACTGGAAACGAAGCGCGGCATCGGCAACGGCCGCGGCCACCACGCGGCGGCGCAACTCGAAGCCGCATTCGACGTGTTGTGCAGCGGCGACGGCGAGCTTGCGATCTTCGAGGCGCTCAAGGACGATCCACCGAAGTTGATCGACGGCGACGATCCGAAGGGCGGCTTGTTCCTGACCGACAAGATGTTCACCGAGGGCGCCTTGCCGGCGCGTCATCTGGTCGATCTCAAATCGTACCGCTACAGCATCGAAGGCCACCGCGCGACCAGCCTGATCGCGCAACTCGGCTGTCCGTTCGGCTGCGGCTTCTGCGGCGGCCGCAACAGCAAAAGCCTGCGTCAGATACGCAATCGCGACACCGGCTCGATTCTGCAGGAAGTCGAGCACCTGCATGTCGAACACGGCTACACAGGCTTCATGTTCTATGACGACGAGCTCAACGTCAGCAAAAGCTTCGTCGACCTGATGAACGGCCTGTCCGATCTGCAGGCCCGCCTTGGCGCCGATTTTCGGCTGCGCGGGTTCGTCAAATCTGAGCTGTTCACAAAAGAGCAGGCCGAGGCGATGTTCCGTGCCGGCTTCCGTTGGCTGCTCTGCGGATTCGAGGCGGCGCACGAGCGCATCCTGCTCAACATCGACAAGCGGGCGAAGCTGGCCGACAACGACCGCTGCGTCGAGCTGGCCAAGGCCGCCGGTCTAAAGATCAAAGCGCTGATGTCATGCGGCCATCCGGGCGAGTCGGAAGAGACGATCACAAACATCCGCGACTGGCTGATCCGGAGTGAAGTCGACGACTTCGACTGCACCGTGATCACGACCTATCCGGGGACGCCGTATTACGATCTCGCGTTGCGGCATCCGAGCCAGCCCGACGTGTGGACCTATACGCATCCCACGACCGGCGACCGGCTGCACGCCCGCGAGGTCGACTACACGGTGTGCGCGGACTACTACAAAGGCGATCCGAACGGCGGCTATCGTTCGTTCGTGTTCACCGATCATCTCAGCGCCGAAGGGCTTGTGAAGCTCCGCGACATGGTCGAGCGTGAGGTTCGTCAGGCACTGAACATCCCATTCAATCCCGGCGCGCCGGCGCTGCGCTATGAGCACTCGATGGGGCAGGGACTGCCGGATTTCATTCATCGGATTGGGATGAAGCAGGCATCGGCCAGCCCGCCGGTCGCCGCCGATCCTGTTCTTGCGGCCGTCGGCTAGTATCCCGATTCTGAAGTTCGCCACCGCTTGCAGCAGGCTCAGAAGCGAACGTATCCGGCACACGAGGCGCAGCTCAGCCCGGGCACTCCGTGACCAGGATGCCGTTCGTCACCTGGATCTGCTGCAGGCATTGCTCCAGCGCTGTGATCGGTCCGGCCACGGTGAAATCGTAGCCATATCCGTTCAGCACCAGCGCATAGCGCCCGGCCGGCAAGACCGCATCGGGTTGAACGACGAACATTTCGCGGCTGCCGTCGACCGGCGAGACCTTGAGTTCGTAGGACTTGTCACGAATCCGCCATGAGCCTTCGAGCCGCGTCACCTTCGCCTTGAGATTGACGAAAGTGGTGGCGCGCGTGACTCGCCCGACCACACGCGCCGACATTCCGGCGGGAACGTCGTTAGCGAGATTTTGCCTGAACACCACGAACGCAAGCTTGTCCGCCGGCAAGGTCACCAGGCTCGGTTTGGTGATCTCGGCGGACATCCGATTGCTCGACGCCGGGACTTCGACCGGCAACGGCTGAAGCTCGGTCAGTTGCCCATTGCTGCCGGCATAGACGCCGTAACTGACCGGCAGAGGAAACGGCAGACTATTGCGCAACGGCGGCGGTGGCTCGATGCGGCGTGGCTGCGCGTAGCCCACGGTTTCGGCGGCGCCGGCGAGGATTTCGCCGGGCGGCAGCCGCGGCGGGCTGACCCGGGCGCTGTGCGTCGCCACCGGCGGCCGAAGCCAATGGACCCAGCCGGAGATGCCGAGAAAGACGGCAACCCCGATCACCGTCGCGGTGCAGACCTGCAGGAACGACCGGATGCTCAACCGCATCTCGTGCGATCCCTGGATCGGCGCCTCTGCCTCCATCCCCATCGGCCCCACGGCGTCGGCCGAGCGCGGCATTCGGTCGGACGCGTCGCTGCGGCGTGCCTCTAAAGGCCCCGGCGTTCGCTCGGCGGGCTGCGACAGCCCGGCCAGGGGCTGCGGTTGCTCGACGCGCTTGACGGTGCGTTCGAGTTGCAGCATCTGCTCGAGCTCGAGGAGCGTCCGGGCCTGCCGTGTGACCTGTGCGATGGGCTCGGCCAGCACGATGTCGAGCCTGGGATTGGGACTTTTCATGGCCTCGAGAAGCCGGCGCAGGATCGCGGGATTGCTCGACGCTTCGGTAAGGACCTTCAGCAGCACCGAGTCGCAGTCAGTCTGCGGCGCGCTGGCGTTCGATTCGCTGTCGTCTTGAACCTGCCGAATCGGGCTCGTCATGATCCACGAGCTTTTCAGCGGCTTTGCCCAGCGTCAAAAGCGATGGAGCATTGTCCACCGCTTTGAAAGCGCTAGGTGCTTCGCGTCGGCGCGGGCATCGACCGCGCAGGCCAGCAATGGTCAAAGTCCTAGCCGCTCGAGCTCCCGTTCCAGCAAGAGCTCCCACCGCACCGGCGCGATCTGGAACAGTTCGGTCATTCGCGAGATGTCGAGACGGGAGTTTTGCGGTCGCAGGGCCTTGACCGGATAATCCTTGCTCGCAAGGGGCACGATTGACCTCGTTTTTACGGGCCGGTTGCGCCGCCGCAGACCTTGCAGGATTTCGCTGGCGAAGCCGTGCCAACTTGTCTCGCCGGCGGCCGCCATGTTGACGCTGTGGTTCGCGCGCTGGAACGCGGTGGCGAAATCGAATTGCTGATGGGCGAAAATTTGTCCGACCGCTTCGGCGATCCACATTGCCGAAGTCGGTGCGCCAATCTGATCGGCGACGATTCTAAGTTCGTCTCGCTCCTGCGCCAGCCTGACGATCGTGCGAAGAAAGTTGCTGCCGGACGCGGCGTAGACCCAGGACGTGCGGACGATCAACCGGGGCCCGCCTGCCTCATGCACGGCCTTTTCGCCGGCCAGTTTGCTCGCGCCGTAGATATTCAGCGGCCCTGTCGGATCGTTCTCTCGCCAAGGTCGCGTGCCGCTGCCGTCGAATACGTAGTCGGTCGAAAAATGGATCAGGGGGACTTTGCGGGCGGCCGCCCAGCGCGCAATCGCACCGGGGCTTTCGCCATTGACGACAAAAGCAATGTCCCGTTCATCCTCGGCCCGGTCGACGGCGGTGTAGGCCGCCGGATTGACGATGACGTCGGGGCGCAATGCGTCAAGGCGGGACGCAAGTTCGCCGGGTCTGGTCAAGTCGAGAGCGGCGCGATCCGCCGCAACCAGCTCCGCGTATGGTGCAAGCGATTGCAGCAGGGCGGATCCGACCTGCCCGGTGATACCGGTGATGAGAACGCGCATGATCTATGCCTGATAAGCCGGCAGGTTGCGCACGTCGGCCAGCAGCGGAGCTTGCGCATCGCGCGGCGCCAATGAAGGGTTTGTCAGTCGCCAGTCGATCTTGAGCGCCGGGTCATCCCAGCGCACCACAAGCTCATCCTGAGGGCTGTAGAAGGCGTCGCATTTGTAGAAGATGTCGGCGGTCTCGGAGAGCACCACGAAGCCATGAGCGAAGCCCTGTGGAATATAGAATTGCAGACCGTTGTCGTCGGAAAGCTCGACCGTGACATGCTGGCCGAATGTTGGGCTTCCGACGCGTACGTCGACAGCCACGTCGAGCACGGTACCGCGCAGGACGCTGATCAGCTTGGCTTGCATTTTCGGGTTTTGCAGATGGAGGCCTCGAAGCACTCCATAGCTTGAGCGCGACATGTTGTCCTGAACGAACGGTCCCGAAATGCCAAGCCCGGCATAGCGGCCAGCGTTGAACAGCTCGGTGAAAAATCCGCGCTTGTCGCCGAACCGCTTGGGTTGCAAAACAAGCAAGCCCGGAATCGAAGTCAGGGTTACTTCCATTTGTCGCCGTCGTGCAAAATGCCCGGCTCTATGCAGCTGTCACGTGCAAGTATAATGTAACGGATTCCCGATACCTAATTTTGCAAAAGCATTTGTGCCGCATTGTGTCGTGGGCATGGGGGATGAAGCGATGAGGGGCATCATTCTGTCCGGAGGCCGAGGGACCCGACTTTATCCGGCAACGGCCGTTGTGTCGAAGCAGCTTCTTCCGGTGTTCGACAAGCCCATGATCTATTATCCGTTGTCGACGCTGATGCTCGCGGGCATCCGCGACATTCTCATTATTTCCACGCCCGAGGACCTGCCGCTGTTCAGGCGGTTGCTCGATTCGGGCGCGCAGTGGGGTGTAAATTTCCAGTATGCCTCGCAGGATCAGCCGCGCGGACTTGCCGACGCCTTCATCCTGGGCCGGGACTTCATCGGCAACGAGTCGGTCGCGCTCGTGCTTGGCGACAACATTTTCTACGGCCACGGTCTCCCCGAGTTGATGAGCGATGCACTTCGCCAGTCTTCTGGGGCGACGATCTTCAGCTACGCGGTGACCGATCCGGAGCGTTACGGCGTGGTCGAAATTGGCGCCGATGGACGTGCCGTCTCGATCGAGGAAAAGCCGTTGCGGCCGAAATCTCACCATGCGGTGACGGGCTTATATTTCTACGACAATTCCGTTGTCGACATCGCCGCCTCGATTCAGCCGTCGGATCGGGGTGAGCTGGAAATCACCGACGTCAATGTCGAATATCTCCGCCGCGGCACACTGCGGGTCAAGACGTTGGGACGGGGCTTCTTTTGGCTCGATACCGGCACTCATGCCTCGCTGATCGAAGCATCGACGTTCGTTCAGGTGCTCCAAGAGCGCCAGGGACTTCGCATCGCGTGTCCGGAAGAGATCGCGCTCCGCCAAGGTTTCATCAGCCCGGCGGCATTCCTCCGACTGGCGCGGCAGGCCGGCAGGAGCGAATACGGCCAATACCTGCTTTCGATACATGGGTCGTTGGCCGAAACCAAAGACGCCGCGGCGGAGTAGGCCTTGCCCCGACACGATGAACCGTTGACCGGCACGGTCCTGGTGACAGGGGGGCGGGCTTCATTGGATCCGCGGTCGTTCGCGGGTTGCTCGACGACAGCGCCGCCAGCGTCGTCAACGTGGACAAGCTCACTTACGCTGCGAGCCCGGACTCGTTGCCGCAGGGCCAGTCGCGCCACCGCCTTGAAGCCGTCGATATCTGCGACGGCCCGCAGCTGCGCAGAATCTTCGATCAATATTCCCCGACCGCCGTGATCCATCTCGCCGCGGAGAGTCACGTCGATCGCTCGATCGACGAGCCGGCCGCGTTCGTTCGGACAAACCTCGTCGGCACGTTCACGCTGTTGCAGGAAGCTTTGCGGCATTGGCGAAAGTTGCCGGGACTGCAGCAGCACAAGTTTCGCTTCGTTCATGTCTCGAGCGACGAAGTGTTCGGCTCGCTCGGCGAAGAGGGGTTGTTCAGCGAAACCACGGCTTATGCTCCCAACTCGCCATATTCGGCGACCAAAGCCGGCTCCGATCACTTGGTTCGCGCGTGGCGGGAGACATACGGCCTGCCGACCATCGTGACGAATTGCTCGAACAACTACGGCCCCTATCAATTTCCCGAAAAACTTATCCCGACGATGATCCTGCGGGGCCTGCAGGGCCGGCCGCTGCCGGTCTACGGCGACGGCATGAACATCCGCGACTGGCTCTATGTCGAGGATCACGCCCGTGCGCTGATGACGGTCCTGAGCCACGGCAAGGTCGGCGAGACCTATAACATCGGTTCGCGCAACGAGCGGACCAACAAGGATGTCGTCGAGATGCTGTGCGACCAGCTCGATCGGCTGAGCCCTTGGCAGCACGGATCGCGCCGCTCGTTGATCGAGTTCGTGACCGACCGCGCTGGCCACGATCGCCGCTACGCCATCGATGCGACGAAGATCGAACGCGAGCTCGGCTGGCGTGCCCGGGAGTCTTTTGAATCGGGTCTCGGCTCAACGGTGGGCTGGTACCTGCGGAACCGATCCTGGTGGGAGAATATCCTTCGCGTCGGTGACATGAACGGCCGACATCCTGGTTAGCTAATTGCCGATCTTGATATTGGCGTCCTTGATCATCTTGGTGAATTTTTCGATTTCCGAATTCTGAAACGCGGCGAAATCCGCGGAGCTGGAGCCGACCGGGATCAGTCCCTGCTTGGCCACGCGTTCGGTCACGCGCGGCGTCTTCATCGCTTCGGCTATGGCACCGTTGAGCGTGGCCACGACGTCCTTCGGCATGTTGGCGGGTCCCCACAGACCGTACCACGAGCCGATCTCGAAGTTCGGGAAGCCTTGTTCCGCCATGGTCGGGACTTCGGGCAGGGTGCTCACCCGCTACTTCGTGGTGACGGCGACCGGCCGCACCGTGCCGCCGCGGAACTGCTCAATCAGGTTCGGCACCGGCGTGATCATCGCGCTGACGCGCCCTGCGATCAGATCGAGCAGCGCCGGCGAAGTGCCTTTGTAGTGCACAATCAGAATCTTGAAACCGGCCTCGCGTTGCAGCCGCTCCATGGTCAGATGTCCGACCGCGCCGACGCCCTCGGCGCCCCAGGTGAACTTGTCGGGCGTGGCCTTGGCGAGCGCGATGAATTCCTTGAGGCTTTTTGCCGGAATTGCCGGATTGATGCCGATCGACACCGGCACGGTGCCGAAATTTGAAATCGGCGTGAAATCCTTCACCACATCGTACTGTACGTTCATCAGCAGCGGCGTGATGACGAACAGCGACGGGTTGACCAAGAGCGTATAGCCGTCCGGCGCGCTTCGCGATACCTGCACCGCGCCGATCGTGCTGCTCGCGCCGGCGATGTTCTCGACGACAAACGGCTGTCCGAGCTTCTCGTGGAGGAACTGCGCCACCGAGCGCGCCACGATATCGGTCAGGCCGCCGGGTGGCGCCGCGACCACCATGCGCACCGTCCGCGATGGATATTGTTGCGCCGTGGCGCTGTCAGCGATGCAGCATGCGAGCGCGGCCAAGGTCAATCCCAAGACAAGTCCAAGGACTCGAAGCATCTGTTTCCTCCCACCGCGATGTCGCCCGCGTTTCCCGATGCTATCACCTCGTTCATACCTAGCCACCCCTTTGGCGGCGATGTTAGGCTTCGCTGCGAAGGTTTCCCCACGGAACGAATCCATGAGCGGCATCGATCTTGACGGCACGGTCGTCGCCATGACCGGGGCGAGCGTCGGCCTCGGCCGTTCGATGTCGCTGGCGCTGGCTTTGGCCGGCGCGCGCGTCGTTCTCGCGGCGCCGGAGAACGATCTGCTGGAGGCGGTCGCGGCGGAGATCGATGCGGCGGCCGGTCCGGGACGGGCGCTGGCGGTCCGCACCGACATCACCGTTCGTGGCGATTGCGAGCGGCTCGTTGCCGAAAGCATTCGCGCGTTCGGCGCGCTCAACGTGCTCGTCAACAATGCGCGCCGCCCGGTGCGCGGCCCCGGCCTGCCGCCGGCGGGAAATTTTCTGCCGTTTTGGGAGTCGAACCCGGACATCTGGCAGGAGTCGGTGCACGTCAACGTCAACGGCACATTCCAGATGTCGCATGTCGTGACGCCGCATCTCATCGCGAATGGCTGGGGCAGGATCATCAACATCAACACCAGTCTCGGCGGCCTGTCACAAACCCGCAATTCACCCTACGGCGTCACCAAGGCGGCGCTCGAATCGGCGACCTTGATCTTCGCGGCCGATCTGGCTGGCACCGGCGTCACGGTGAACACGCTGCTTCCGGGCGGCGCCTGCGATACCGATCCCAACCGGCCGCCGGATCCAAACCTCAAGCTGCTGCCTGTCGACATCATGAACCCGGCGGTTGTCTGGCTCGCATCGAAACGCTCCGACGGCAAGACCGGGGGCCGTTATATCGGCCGGCTCTGGAACGAGAGCCTGCCGCCCGATGAAGCCGCCGCCGTGGCGTTCACGCCCCCGGTATTTCGAACCGGCGATTAGATGGATGCATCGATGACCATGACTTTCGAACCGACCAAATCGTCCCGCGGTTTCCTTCCCACGCCGCTCGCACGCGTCGGACTGATCATCCCATCGAGCAACCGGCTGACCGAGCCGCAGCTGCGGCACTTCGCGCCGCCCGAACTTGGCATTCACGTCACCCGCCTGCAGATGACCGGCAAATGGAACCGGCCATTGTCCGCGCTCAGCGAGGACATCCAGCGCGCGGCCGGCGCGCTCGCCGATGCGAAGTGCGACATCATCGTGTTCCACTGCACCGGCCATGCGATGGAGGAGGGGCCGGATGGCGATGCGCGTACGCGCGCGTTGATCAAGAATGCCACCGGCATCGAGGCGATCTCGACCGCATCCGCCATCCAGGAGGCGTTGAGCGCCTTGAAGCTGAAGCGCCTAATCCTTATGACGCCTTATGAGCAGGATACCAACGACCACGAGATCGACTATCTTCGCCAGATCGGCATCGCGGTCGTCCATGACGTTGCCCTGGCGCTGCCGGGCAGCGACCAGTATCTGGCGCAGCCGCCCGAGCGTTGGGTCGAGCTTGCGGCCGAGCATGCGCGCGATGATGCCGACGGCTATTTCCTGAGCTGCACCAACACGACGCAGATCGAGGCGATCGAGCCGATCGAACGCAGGCTCGGCAAAGCTGTCGTCAACAGCAACCAGGCCGTGCTGTGGGCCTGCATGAAGCGTCTGCGGTCGAAGCTCGGCCGGGCGGAACCGGCGCCGGGGCTTGGGCGGCTGCTCGCCGGTGGCCTATAATCGGCCCGGACGGTTTGGAGACACCATGAACGACGTCAATGCAGTCACGGCGGCCCCGCGCTTTTCCATGCGCGACCGCATGGCGATGTACACCGACAATGCGCTCAAGATCGGCCTGTTCGGCTCGAACTGCTCGTCCGGCCGCGCGGTGACGCTGGTGCCGGAGCGTTGGACCGGCAACTGGGAGGACAACCTGGCGCTCGCCAAGATGTCCGACGCGGCCGGCATCGAGTTCATGTTGCCGGTCGGGCGCTGGAAGGGCTACGGCGGCGACACCGACTACATGGGCACGTCGCTCGAGACCATCACCTGGGCGACCGGCCTGCTCTCGCACACCAAGCGGTTGATCGTGTTCGGCACCGTGCACGCGCCGCTGTTTCATCCGTTGATCGCGGCCAAGCAATTCGTCACGGCGGACCAGGTGAGCGAGGGTCGCTTCGGGTTGAACATCGTGGTCGGCTGGAACGAGGACGAGTTCCAGATGTTCGGCGTGTCGCAGCGCGAGCATGAGGCGCGCTACGACTATGCGCAGGAGTGGATCGACGCGGTGAAGATGGCGTGGAGTCCCGAGGACGATGTCGACTACGAGGGTCAGTTCATCAAGCTGAAGAACATCCGCGCCAAGCCCAAGCCCTACGGCGGCTCGCGCCCTCTGATCATGAACGCCGGCGCGTCCGCGACCGGCCGCGCCTTCGCCATCCGCAACTGCGACGCTTTCTTCACTCAGGCCGATCGCACCTCGATGGACACGACCGCCGCCAAGGTGAAAGCAGCGAAGGACGAGGCCGCCGCGCAGGGCAAGGAGCTCGACGTCTATGCGGTCGGCGTCGTCACCTGCCGGCCGACGCAGAAGGAGGCCGAGGAGTATTATCACTACGCCACGATCGAGAACGGCGATTGGTCCGCCGTCGACGGCATCCTCGGCAAGAAGAACATCTCGGTCGCGACCGTCGGCGAGGAGGAGTTCCAGAAGCAGCGCCACCATTATGCGCATGGCATGGGCGGGCTGCTGATGGTGGGCAATCCGGACAAGATCGCGGAGACGCTCGCGCATCTGCATCAGGCCGGCTTGCGCGGCATCGGCTTCTCGTTTGTCAATTACCTCCGCGAGCTGCCGTACTTCTGCGATGAGGTGCTGCCGCGGCTCGAGCGCATGGGCGTTCGCGCGAAGCGGAAGCAGTAAAGATTCTTGCGGTTACCCTCCACGTCATGCCCGGCCTTGTGCCGGGCATCTACGCCTTGCTTCGCAAGGGAGAAGGCGTGGATGGCCGGGACAAGCAGGCCATGACGAACGATGGGATGCTGTCGATCGCTGTGCCTCAATCCAATTTCATCCCGACCGCCTTGATCACCTTCTCGCGCGTCTCGGCCTGTGACTTGATGAACGCGCCGAAATCCTCCGGGCTTTTGCTGATGGTCGGCTGGATGCCGACCGCCATCAGCTTGCTTCGAACCTCCTCGTTCGCCACCACCTTGGCGAGCGAGGCATAGAGACGCGCGACGATCTCCTTCGGCGTGCCCGCCGGCGCAACCACGCTTTGCCAGATGCCGAGATCGAAGCCAGGCAGCGTCTCGGAGACGGTCGGTATTTCCGGTGCGATCGACAGCCGCTTGCCGCCGGTCAGGCCGAGAATCTTGATCTTCTTGTCGCGCCACAGCGGGATGGCGACGTTGGCGCTCTCCATGCCGAGCTGAATGTCGCTGGCCAGGATTCCGGTGATCTGCGTGGTGCCGCCCTTGTAGGGGACCTGCGTCAGGTTGATGCCGGCCATCATGTTGAGGAGCGACGCCGTCACCTGCGACGTCGGTGTCGAGACGCCGACGTTCAGTTCGCCAGGCTTCGCCTTCGCCAGATCGATGACGTCCTTGACCGAATTGACCGGCACCTTGATGTTGGCTTCAAGCACCGACGGGATATCCGCGACCAATGCGATCGGCTCGAAATCCTTGAACGGATCGTAGCTGAGTTTGCTATAAAGGAACGGGTTCATCACCAGCGTGCCGTCGATGGCGAGCAGGATCGTGTAGCCATCGGGCTTCGCTTTCGCCACCGCCTGCGCGCCAATGATGGTGTTGGCGCCGGGGCGATTGTCGATGATCACCTGCTGGCCGAGATCCTCCGACATCTTCTGGCCGATCAGCCGGCCGAGCACGTCGGCTGGGCCGCCCGGCGCGAACGGCACGATCATGGTGATCGAGCGGGTGGGGTAGGTTTGGGCGAACGAAGGCGCGGCGAGGGTGAGCAATGTCGCTATCGACGCCAAGGCTTTAGTTGCGAGCATTCCCATTGTTACCTCCCGATCGGCTTGTTCAGCCTTATCCTGAGGAGATTGCTTCGCCTCAGGCTGAGTCCGTTTTTTTAGGCGTTCAAGCTCTGCATCAATCGTCCCAATTCCGGCATCGGTTTTACCGCGCCAACCTTCGCGCTCAACCGCTTCACCGCGCCCCACAGCACCGCCTGGTTTGAGTTGACCACCGGCTTGCCGAGCGTCTTCTCGATGTCGGCGATCGCCTCGATCTGCCGTGTATTCGTGCAGCTCAGGAAAATGCCGTCGGCGTCGGGCCGGTCGTTCTCCTTGGCGAGCCGCGCCCAATCCTGCGGCGTGACGCTGCCGAAGTTCGACGCTTCGAGCTTCAGCGCCACGTCGGCGACAACCTCGATGCCCGCGGCGGTGAGATAATCGATCACCGCCTTGTTGCTTTTGTAGGGCGTCAGCAGCACCACCTTCTTCATGCCGAGCGCCGTCAGCGCGTCGAGCACGAGCCGGCTTGTCGCCATGGCGTCGATCCCGGTCGCGTCCTTGACGATGTCGAGGATTTTACCCTCGCCCTGCGGCCCCTGCGTCATCGAGGTGTCGGTGCAATGGAACACGATGATATCGGGATGGGCGTCCGATAGCAGCCTCGCGGCGCCCGCGATGTCCTCCTTCATCTCCGGCAGCGGACGTTTCCATTCGCCGGCGACCCGCGCCCGCGCCACATGGATGCCGAGGCCCTCCGGGGCGAAATGGTTGAACTGCGGCTCGCTATAGGTATTGACCGACGGAATGATCAACCCCATGCGCGCGCGCGGCTGCGCCATCGCGGCGGCGTCCTTGCTCATGGTGGGCATCACGTTCATGGCGTCCTCCGTGTTGCTTCGAATACTAGCCGTCGTGGCCGGGCTTGTCCCGGTCATCCGTGGCACAGCCCGTCCACGTCATTTCCGGACGCCGCCAAGCGGCGATCCGGAATCCATAACCTCTTTGCCGATGATCAGATACTGCGGCGCATGGATTCGGAGTTCAGGCTTCGCCTGCGCCCCGGAATGACCGCGTGCTCAATCCAGCTTGATCCCGCTTTCCTTATAGACCCTGGCCCAGCGTTCCGCTTCGTCGCGGAAGTATTTCTCGAATTCCTCCGGCGCCATAGTCACCGAAAGGATGCCGGCCTTCTCCAGGCGGTCGGCGACGGCTGTGTCCGCCACGGCGCGGACCACGTCGGCGTGGATTTTCTGCACCACTGCAGGCGGCGTGCCGGCCGGTGCGACAAGTCCGATCCAGCTCGACATCTCGTCGATCGCCAGGCCCGACGCCTCCGACAGCGGCTTGATCTCCGGCAGGGTCGGCAGCGCGCGGTTGTTGAGCTTGGCCAGCGGCCGGAACTGGCCGCTTTTGATCAACGGCAGGCTTGGCGCGATGCCGTCGACGATGAAGTCGACACTGCCGGTCAGCAGACCTTGCACAACCTCGGAGCTGCCTTTGTACGGGATGAGCTGCACCTCGATGCCGGCGGCCTTGGCGAAGGTCGCGCCCGCGAGCCGCGTGATGGTGATGCCTGCGCCGTAGTTCAGCTTCTTTTGGCTCGCCTTGCCACGCGTGATCAGCTCGCCGATGGTCTTCGGCCCGTCGCTCGCACGAACCGTGAGCAGCGAGGTATTCTTCGCCGTCAGGGTGATCGCGGCGAAGTCCTTGAACGGATCGTAGTTCATCGCCGCGCCGGTCGCCGGGTTCATCACCAGCGTCGTATCCATGGCGGCGAGCAGCGTGTAGCCGTCGGCCGGCGCCTTCGCCACCATCTGCGCGCCGATGCCGGTGTTGGCGCCGGGTCGGTTCTCGATCACCACGCCCTGGCCCCAGAGTTCCGAGAGCTTCTGCCCGATAATCCGCATGTTGACGTCGGTCGGCCCGCCGGCCGGGAACGGCACGACGATGCGGACGGGACGATTGGGGAAGCTCTGCGCGTCTTGCGCGTGTCCCGGCGCGGTGACTGCGATCGTGAGCAACGCAAGGGCGAGCAGCGCGCGCATCGTCATGCGCCGAGCTTGCGCGTGAAGCTGTCGAACAGCTCGTCCACGGTGACCTTCTTGGTGATCATCTGCTGCTTCAGCGAATAGTCGATGACCCGCTCGAGCGCCGCGCGGTTGGCTTCGACGCCGAAGCGGTACGGGTCGAGCTTGCCCTTTGGCGCTGTGGTATCCAGATCGCGCGCGGCCTTGAAGACCCGGAAAATCTCCTCAACCACATCGGGCCGTTCCTTCGCGATCTTATCGCGCACGATCAGCATGTGGTTGATCGGCACGCCGCCATGCTCCTCCGCCCATTTCTTGTTGGCGGCCTCGGCGTCGGGAACGAGCGTCTTGAATCGCGGGTCGAGAAACTTGTCGCCAATCAGCGCCGCGTCCAGCTCGCCGTCGAGCAGCATCTGCGGCAGCTGCTTGCTTTCCGGCGCGCGCTTGACGAACGAGGGATCCTTGTATTGCGCCACATGCGGATCTTCCATGGTGGTGATCTCCACCTTCGACCAGTCGACGCCAAAGCTCTCGCCAAGAATGCCGCGCACCCAGATGCCGGTCGTCTGCGTGTACGACCGCACGCCGAATTTCTTGCCGTTCAGATCGGACGGCTTCATCGGCCCGCGCTCGGAGTTGTAGGCCACGGTATGAAGCTGGCCGCGGCCGACCACGGTCGCCGGCAAGAGCACATAGGGCAGGCCGAACTCCCGGGCCTGCAGGAACGTGACGATGGCCAATTCGCCGCAATCGAACTTGTGCTCGCGCACCATCGGCTTGAAGCCGCGGTTCGGCACGGGGAAATCCGCAAAGTCGAACTCGACGAGTTCCGATTTTACCCGGCCGTCCTTCATCGCGACCGCGTTGGGATAGCTGCCGATCAGCGTGTGGAGTTTCATCTTGTCGGGTCGGGTCAGCACGGCAGGTCTCCCTTATTTATTGTTGAGCGCCGGATAGAGCGCCAGCGCGGTCTTGTAGAAGATTTGATCTTGATCCTGCTGCGGCAGGAAATCGAGGGCCTTGCGGGCCATCGTGATGAGTTCCGGCAGCGGCGGCTTGGCGGCGGGGAAGTTGGAACCCCAGCACATCCGGCTTGCGCCGAACTCGCTGACCGCCTTGCCGAGAAACGCCTGCGGCGTCGACTGGCCTTTCACCGCCTGCTCGATCGGCCGGTGGGTGAGCTTGAGATACACGTTCGGATATTTCGCCAGCGCCCAGAGCGGCGCGGCGGAGGCAAACGGCGGGCCGTCGGCGGCCTCCGCCCGGGCAAAATGGTCGAGGATCACGCGCACCTTGGGGAAGCGTTTGACCACCGTTTCCAGGAGCGGCAGGCCCACGACGCGCATCTGCATGCAGACCGAAAGCCCCTGGTCGCTGGCGTATTGCCAGACCGGGAACGCGGCTTCGTCGGCGAAGAACGTCTCCTGCTCGGCGTGCGTGGAGCCGGAGGTGAAGATGCGCAGGCCGGTGAGGCCCTTGCCGATCCAGTGCTTCATCTTGGCGACCGCGTCCGGCGCAACCACGTCGATGGAGAACACTCCGGTGAACCGCTCCGGGTGCGCCGCGATCGAATCCGCCACATACGAATTGTCGGAACCGTAGGCCGACGACGCCTGCACCAGCACTGCCTTGTCGACGCCGGCGGCTTGGTCCGCCGCCACCATGTCCGGATAGTCGAGCGGGTGTTCCGCCGACCAGTCCGACTGCTTTCCGAACAGCGGCTTGAGCGGGTACTTCTTCGTGTCGCTCGCAATGACGTGGCAGTGGGTGTCGATGATCATTTCATTTCTGTTCGGCTATTGGATGGAAGAGGTGCGACGGACTCGGCCTGCGCTCCCCCGCTTGCGGCGGAGAGGCGGAGAGGGGGCTTTGGCGTGTGTCGAGTGTGTCGTTTCCCCTCCCTAACCCTCCCCCGACAGCGGGAGAGGCGACTGGTTGTGCCCTGTGCGATGCTGCCTCAAGGTCGTCACTTCTTCACCGGCATCACCGCCGCGAACTTGCTGCCTCGCACGCACATCCGCCCGCGCGGGTCCTGCCAGAGCTTTTCGGTCTTGTGCAGGTGGCCGAGAGCGCGCGCCACGGTGTTGAAGTCGTAGTCCGAGAATTGTTCCGCGATGTCGGTGTAATACAACGGCGCCTTGTCGATGGCTTCGAGGATTTTCTGCCCCAGCGCCTCGACCTCGCCTTCGGCGCCGTGTTTGCCGACCGCATCCTTCTTGCCCTTCACGTAGTCGTCCACCTTCGCCGTATCGGCGTAGGCATAGGTGATGCGCTCGTAATGCTCGAGCGGAATGCCTTCCGGGATGGTGGCGTCGATGCCGACCTTCGCTCCGACCGGCACCACGCCTGCGCCCTGCAACAAGCTCGGATCGAGCGGCTTTGCCCGCGCGCCCGGAATGACGATGACGTCCTTGTCGCCCTGCACGCGCGTGGCGATGGCCCATTCCACGTCATTGGCGTTGTTGACGTCGATATCGTCGTCGACCACGACGACGTGCTTTAAATCCATCACCGACAGCGCCGCCAGCAGCGCGTTCTTGCCTTCCCCCGCGCCCTTCTTGATCGAGATCACCGCGTGCCAGAACGCGCAGCCGCCGAGCGTGACGTTGATGTCCTTGACCTGCACATTCGCGGTCCGCAACGCCTGCCGGATCGAGGCGTAGCGAGTCGGCGCCGCGAGCCAGGTGTTCTCCCACGGCATGTGCAGGTTGTAGTAGATCGCGTCCTTGCGCATCGAGATCGCCTTGATGCGGACCAGCGGATTCCAGTGCAGGCCCCCCATCAGCCGGGTGAACTCGCCGAACCGGCCCTCCGGATAGGTCCAGCCGGTCGGCAGAATTTCCGCCTCCAGCACGATCTCGGCGTCGGCGATGTAGGGCATATCGATGGTGGAGCAGGGCGCCAGATCGACCGCCTCGCCGCGAAGGCCGCCGGCAATCGCCATCTCGTCGACACCGAGCGGCGCGCGATAGCCGGAGCCGGTAATCTCGAACGGATGCGTGCCGATCGAGATCGATATCGGCAGCGGCTCCTTGCGCTCGTAAGCGCGTTGCGCGAACAGCCGCATGTTGTTCGGCGTCACGATGTCGATGCCGGTCAGCGCCTTCTCCTTGACGATGAAGCGGTAGATGCCGCTGTTCATGCCAAGCTCGGGATCGCGGGCGATGACGACGCCTGCCGTGATCATCGGCCCGCCGTCGTAGATCGACGACATCGGGATCGGCAGCTTGTAGAGATCGACGTCGTCGCCGACGAGCGTCACCTCGCGGGTCGGCGAACCGTTGACGCGCCGCGGCGGAATCGGCCTGGCGATGGCCTCGGCGAGCTTCATTTCGATCTCGCCGAAGTTCTCGCAGCCCATCGCCATCGTCGCGCGCTCTTTCGAGCGGATAATCCCCGAAACAACCGGCAGCTCGTAGCCGATCACGTTATGGAAAAACAGCGCGGTCCCAGCCTGATCGACCAGCGTCGCGATGTGCCGGATGTCGACAGCCTGGTGCAGATCGACAAGTTCGCCCGCCTGCCGCAGCCGGTCCAGGAACTGGCGGAAATTCTCTTTCATTTCAATGCTCTCCAGGCGGCCGGCGGATGTGCTCGGGACGGTAAGCTACTGACAGTGGGGCAGCGCGGCAATGCCGCACACGATGAGGATTCTTGATACGGTATTTGGCTTTTACTCCTTCGGAGCCATCGTGAGCATCGAATTCCTGATCACCTCGTTCATCATCATCGTGTCGCCCGGCACCGGCGTTCTCTACACCTTGGCAATAGGCCTTTCACGCGGCTCCCGCGCCAGCGTGGTGGCGGCGTTCGGCTGTACGCTCGGCATCGTCCCGCACATGGCGGCGGCGATCCTGGGGCTTGCAGCTCTGCTCCATACCAGCGCGCTCGCGTTCCAGACCTTCAAATATGCCGGCGTCGCCTATCTGCTCTATATGGCGTGGCAGGCGCTCCGCGAGCGCGGCGCGCTCAAGGTGGAAAAGGAGGTTGGCGCGCGCTCTGCGGCTCAGCTGACCATCACCGCGATTCTCATAAACATCCTCAACCCCAAGCTGTCGATTTTCTTTCTGGCCTTCCTGCCGCAATTTGTGAGGGTGGACGAGAGTCATCCGCTGTCGCGGATGCTGATCCTGAGCGGCGCTTTCATGCTGATGACATTCGTGGTCTTCGTCGGCTATGGGCTGTTTGCCGCCTCGATCCGCGACCGCATCATCTCGCGTCCACGGGTGCTGACCTGGATGCGCCGGACATTTGCCGGCGCCTTTGTCGCGCTCGGCGCTAAATTGGCGTTCGCCGATCGATGATCCTTCACATTTTGGATGTGCACGCTGATGACCGACACCAGTTGGCCTGATCTCCGCGAGAGCGATTTCATCATCCGGGATTTCCGCTTTGCCAGCGGCGAGACGTTGCCGGAGTTACGCCAGCATTACCTGACGATCGGCGATCGGCGGCACCCCGCCGTGCTGCTCATTCACAACACCACCGGAACGTCGAAGACGTGGCTGGAACCGGCCTTGGCCGACGAATTGTTCGGCTCCGGTCAGCCGCTTGATGCCGCGAGGCATTTTCTCATCATTCCCGACGTCATCGGGTTCGGAAATTCGAGCATGCCCAGCGACGGTCTGCGTGCGCGGTTCCCGCACTATCGCCTGCACGATGTCGCAGTGGCGCAGCATCGTCTCGTCACCGAGGGCTTGAACATTTCGCGTCTGAAGCTGGTGATGGGGCTGTCGCTTGGCGGCATGCTGAGCTGGATGTTCGGCGGTATGTTTCCCGATTTCATGGATGCGCTTGTGCCGGTCGCGAGTCAGCCCGGGCCGATGAGCGGGCGAAACTGGATGCAGCGCCGCATCAATGTCGAGGCGATCCGCAACGATCCGGAGTGGAACAACGGCGATTACGAGAAGCAGCCGACCAACTGGATTCGCGTCGCGCCGCTTTCCGCCCTGTTCACACAGAACGTCGTTCGTATTCAGGAACGTGGTGCTACGCGCGAGCAGGCTGACGCATTCTATCGGCAGCTTGTTGAAAACGCGAAGAAGGGCGACGCCAACAACCGGCTCTATCAGATCGAGTCGACGATGGATTACGATCCGTCCGCCGGTCTTGAGAAGATCAAGGCCAGGCTCCTGGCCATAAATTTCGTCGACGATGCGGTGAACCCACCCGAGCTGGGAGTGCTGGAAGCCGGCGTCGCGCGCATTCGCGGCGCCCGCTCCGTGGTGGTACCTTCGTCATCCCGGTCGCAGGGGCATCAGAACGCGACCAACGCGGCGGTCTGGAAAAGCCATTTGGCGGATTTTCTTGCGGAAAAATAACTTATCCCCGCCCCCTCAGACCGCATTTATTATCCCGCCAGCCTTGCTCATCGAGGGCGTCGTCTTAAGCGGCGTCGGATGACGGAGCAGGGCTGCGGTGCCCGACAATGGCATCGCACTTGGAGCGCCGGGAGGCGCAGGGCTCCTCGCAAGGGCCCGCGCGCCACGGGACCCCCACCCCCTCTAGACTTGGGTCCCGGAAGCTCGGCGTGCACCGCCGGCCGATCGCAAGGCCGGTGAAGGGAGCTTCGCAAGCTCCCTGGCGCCGTCGCAAGTCGGGTTTACCCGACTTGCGCATCCAAATGTGCCGATCTCGGCTATAGCCGAGATCGGGCGCGCTCCAACCCCTCATCGAGGGGAACGGAAAAGGGGAAAAGGACGCCCCCGCGTCCCAAATAACAGGGGCGGCGGAGCGTTGGCTGACAAAGCCGACTCCGCTAGGCACAATGGATTGAGAAAATCATTCGGAGGACGATGTGGCCGGCAAGACGATGAAAGCACTGGTGCTGCGAAAGCACGGCGGCCTCGACGAGTTGCACGTGGTCGGCGACTACCCCGTCCCCCAGGTCATCGAAGGCCACGTCGTCATTCGCGTGCGCGCATCGTCGTTCAACTACCACGACGTGTTCACCGTCAAAGGCATGCCCGGCATCAAGGTGCCGCTGCCGGTCATCATCGGTCTCGACATGGCCGGCGAGATCGCCGAGGTCGGTCCGGGCGCCGCGAAGTGGAAGGCCGGGGACCGCGTGCTGGTCAACCCGGTCAACAAGCGCAAAGGCCTGATGGGCGAGATGCTCGACGGCGGCATGGCGGAATATTGCCTGGTCGCCGCCGACCAGCTTGTCGCGATGCCGAGCGGCGTCACCTTCGAGGACGCAGCCTCGCTGCCGGTCGCCTACGGCACGGCGCACCGCATGTTGATCACGCACAACACGGTGAAGAAAGGCGACCGCGTCATCGTGCTTGGCGCCTCGGGTGGCGTTGGCACCGGCTGCGTCATCCTGGCGAAGCTGCTCGGGGCCGAGGTGATCGCCTGCGCGTCAAGCGAAGAAAAAATGCGCCGGCTGAAGGAGCTCGGCGCCGCCGAGGTGGTCGATTACACCAAGGTCGACTGGTCGAAATGGGCGGTGGAGAAATACGGCAAGCCGCAGCGCCGCTCCTACGAGGGCGGCGTCGATGTCGTGGTCAACTTCACCGGCGGCGACACCTGGGTGCCGTCGCTCCGCTGCATCAAGCGCGGCGGCAAGCTGCTGGTCTGCGGCGCAACCGCCGGTCACGACCCGAAAGAAGACTTGCGTTACGTCTGGAGCTTCGAGATCGAAATCAAGGGCTCCAACAGCTTCTACGACGACAACCTGTCGGCGCTGATGGAGATGATTCAGAAGGGTGAGATAAAGCCGGTGATCGACAAGGTGCTGCCGCTCGAACAGGCGGCCGAAGGGCTGCGGCTCATTCAGGACCGCGAGATTTTCGGCAAGGTGGTGGTGACGCCATGAACGACACGGCAAAAAATCCCGCGGCCGACCTGACCTTGGAACAAGTCGAGGCGCTGGTCACCCGCGCGCCCTACCACAAATGGCTCGGGCTGAAGGTCATTGCGGTGCATGACGACAGCATCGAGCTGAAAGCCACGTGGCGCGAGGAGTGGGTGGTCAATGTCGAGCGCCGGTTCACCCATGGCGGTATCCTCGCCGCGCTCATCGATCTCGGCGCCGACTGGGCGATGGTGAAAAAGCTTGGCCGCGGCGTACCGACCATCGACATGCGCGTGGACTATCATGCGGTCGCTATGCCCGGCGATCTCACCATCAAGGGCAAGGCCGTGCGCATGGGCGGCCAGTTCTCGACCGCCGAGGCCTCGATCTACGATGCGCAGGGCAAGTTGCTCGCCAGCGGCCGTGGCACCTATTTCACCGCGCCGCCTCCGCCGCCGAAAGCGTGACATGAAAATTCTGATCGGCGCCTTGATCGTTGCGTTGTCGGCGGGCGTCGCGCTCGCCCAGGACAACATGGACTGGGCCTACCCGGTCACGCCGAAGCCCGAGCCGCTCGACACAGTGAAATTGAAGCAGGTGCCCGGCAGCACCAAGAAATACACGCAGGCGCAGATCGACGATCCGTTCAATCCGCCGGACTGGTTCCCGAACGAGCATCCACCGATGCCAGAGATCGTTGCCCGCGGCGGTCCGAAACCCGCCGGCCGCGCCTGTGCGCAATGTCATTTGCCGTCCGGCGACGGCCATCCGGAATCTGCGAGCATCGCAGGTTTGCCCGCGAACTATTTGATCCGGCAAATGGAGGCGTTCAAGAACGGCGAGCGCAAGGGCATCCGCGCGACCGTGATGATCGCGATGGCCAAGGTGCTGTCGGATGCCGAGGTGAAAGCGGCGGCCGAGTATTTTGCGGCGCTGAAGCCGACCGCCGGCTACAACAAGACCAAGGAGGCCGAGAAGGTGCCGGCGACCTATGTCGGTCCCGGTGGCATGCGGTTCGTCCTCAGCGACGGCGGCCTCGAGCCGATCGGCAGCCGGATCATCGTCTTGCCGGATAACGCGGAGCGGGCCGAATTGCGCGATCCGAAAACCGGGTTTACCGACTTTGTGCCGCAGGGAAGCATTGCCAGAGGCGCGGCGCTGATGGCGGGAGGCGGCGGCAAGACGACGGCCTGCACGATCTGTCATGGCGAGACGCTTAAGGGCCTCGGCGAGGTGCCGGGCATCGCCGGGCGGCCCGCGACCTACACCTTCCGCCAGCTTAACGATATGAAGACCGGCAATCGCAGCGGTCCATGGGTCGAGTTGATGAAGCCCGTGGTCGCCAAGCTCAGTCAGGATGACATGATCGCGCTGGCGGCGTTTCTCGGCTCACTCGATCCGTAAATGGCAAAGTTCCAAAATCTCGGCGATCTGATCAATCGCGATCGCGACATGACCAAGCTCGCGGTCATCGATCTCGGCGGCGAGGAGTCGCCGTGCGAATATTGCTATGCCGAGCTCGATGCCATGACGATGGGTGTCGCGCGTGGGCTTGCCAAGCGCGACTTCGCACGCGGCGATCGCATCGCCATTCTTTCGGCCAACCGCGTCGAGTTCATCGCCGCCTATTTCGGCATCATGCGCGCGGGCTTGGTCGCGGTGCCGGTGAACTACCGGTTTCCGAAGAAGACCATCGATTTCATTATTCGCGACGCCGGCGCAAAGCTCGTTTTCTGCGACCACGCAAGTCGGGAAAACAGTCCCGAGGATTTACCCACTGTCGTCTTTGGCCAGGAGGACCGCGACGGCTTCGACCGCTTCATCGACCCCGGCAAATTCGACACCATGATTCCGGAGCCGCGCGAGCCCGCGATGTTCCTCTATACCTCAGGCTCCACCGGTGTGCCGAAGGGCGTCGTGCTTTCGCACCAGAGCCACATCTGGGTGGTGGAAGCACGGCTCGCGCCCGATCTCGAGCGGCATCGCTATCTGATCGCGGCGCCGCTTTATCACATGAACGCGCTGGCGCTGGCCAAGCTCGCATGCGCGGCGCACGCCACCATCGTGCTGCTGCCCAGGTTCGTTGCGAAAGACTACATCGAGGCGATCGGGCGGTATCGGCCGACCTGGCTCACCGCGGTGCCGCCGATGATCGCCATGATGCTGCGCGAGCCTGAGACGCTTGCCGCAACCGATCTCTCCAGCGTCGAGTTCATTCGAATGGGTTCGGCGCCGGTCAGCACGAGCCTGATGGAGTCCATCCATCGAGCGCTGCCGAAGGCGAAGGTCACCAACGCCTATGGCACAACCGAAGCCGGCCCGGTGGTGTTCGGCCCGCATCCGAAGGGATTGCCGCAGCCCGACAACTCGGTCGGTTACCCGTATCCGTTGGTTCAGCTTCGTCTGGTGGACGGCGAGAACCGGAAAGCCGGGGAGGGCGTTCTGGAGCAGAAGTGCCCAGCGCTGATGAACGGCTATCACAATCGGGCTGACGTGACGCCATTCACCAGCGACGGTTTCTACATCACCGGCGATGTGCTGCGCCGCGACGAAAATGACTTCTATTATTTCGTCGGCCGCACCGACGACATGTTCGTCTCTGGCGGCGAGAACATCTATCCGACCGATGTCGAGAAAATGCTCGAAAAGCATCCCGATGTCGGGCAGGCAGTCGTTATTTCGGTGGATGATGACATCAAAGGCACCAAGCCCGTCGCATTCGTCATCCCGAAAGCTGGCCGTAAGCCGACCGAGGCGGCGATCAAGAAATATGCGCTGGAAAACGCGCCGGCTTATCAGCACCCGCGCTTCGTATGGTTCATGGACGAATTGCCGCTCGCCTCGACCAACAAGGTCGATCGCAACGCACTGCGCAAGCTTGCACAGGAGCGGGTCGCGGCGGCGACCGCGGCTTCGTAATCAGTTGGTCTTGAGGCCGATACTTTCGACCAATGGCTTCCAGCGGGCGAATTCCTCCGCCATGTATTGCCGCGCGGAATCCGCCGTGAAATAAGACACAACCTCGAAACCGGATGAGATCAGCACCTTTTCGAATTCGGGATTGTCGACGGCTTTCTTCGTCGCCACCGAAAGCGCGTCGATAGCAGGTTTCGGCGTCGCGGCCGGCGCGAAGATGCCAAGGAAAAGCTGCCCAATCATGTCCGGCACGCCTTGCTCGATGGCCGTCGGAATATCCGGCGCGGCCTTAAGGCGCTTCCTGGCATTTATCGCAATAATTCTGATCTTTCCGGTCTTGTGGAACTCCAGGACCTGCCCGGTGATGTTGGGCGACATCATCGGGATGTGGCCGCTGACAAGGTCGGCGATGCCCGGTCCCGCGCCCTTGTAGGGCACGTGTACGACATCGGTCATTCCCGTCTTGGCCTTGAACAATTCCCCGGACAGATGACTCATCGTTCCGGTGCCCGCCGAGCCATAGGAGACCTTGCCGGGATTGGCCTTCACATAGGCAACGAGCTCCTTGACATTGGTTGCCGGCACCGACGAATGCACCGCGATCGAGGTGATGCTGGCGCAGAAGATCGCGATGGGTACGAAATCCTTGTTGGGATCGTAGGCCAGGTTGCCCATGGTCATCGCATTGAGGACCATGGTGCTGGTGCTGCCGAGAGCGATGACGTGGCCGTCGGGATCGGCGCGCTTCACCTCCATGACGCCGAGCGTGCCGCCGGCGCCGCCAATGTTTTCGACGAATACCGAGCCCAGAACCGGCTTCATGCGTTCGGCCCATTGCCGGCCGACGATGTCGTTCACGCCGCCGGCCGAAAATGGGACGACGAGCTTGATCGGCCGGTTCGGATACGAGCCTTGAGCGAATGCCCGCGATGCGGCCAGCGCGGCCGCCGATGCCGCAAGTCCAAGCTTGAGAGTGTCGCGCCGATTCATCGGGAATTCTCTCATCACTGCACCTTGAACCCGAGCTTCTTGATGATTGGCGTCCAGCGCGCGTATTCGCTTTCGACTTCCTTTTGCCCGGCCTCGGGACCGGAATCGAGGACCGGCTCGAAGCCTGACTTGATCATAAGATCCTGCACTTGCTTGTCGGCCATCGCGGCGCGCGTCTCGTCGGCCAGCATCTTGACGATGTCCTTCGGCACGCCGGCCGGTGCGAACAGGCCGTTGAAATTCGCGGCAACCATGCCGGGCAAGCCCGCTTCGATCGCAGTCGGGATGTTGGGCGCAGCCGCGAGCCGCTTGTTCGCGGCGATCGCCAGGATGCGGACCTTGCCCGTGGCATGGAATTGCAGCAATGGCCCGCCGACGTTCGGCGTCATCATCGGAATGTGGCCGGAGGCGAGATCGGTCACGCCAGGCGCCGAGCCCTTGTACGGGATATGCGTAATCGTCGGCACGCCGATCAACTCCTTGAACAATTCGCCGGACAGGTTGGTCATGGTGCCGGCGCCAGCCGAGCCGTAGGAGAGCTTGGTCGGGTTGGCCTTGGCGTAGTCGATAAACTCCTTGAGCGTGCGGGCTGGCACCGATTCATGCACGACAATACAAGTCGGCGAAATCGCCATCATGTAAACCGCCTGGAAGTCCTTCACCGGGTCGTAGGGCGGCTTGTCGGCGATGGCCGGGATGATGACCTGGGTGCTGGTGTTGCCGAACAGAAGCGTCTCGCCGTTTGGCGTCGAGCGCGCCACCTCGGTCGCGCCGATCACGCCGCCGCCGCCGCCTTTGTTCTCGACGACGACCGTCCCGAACTTGGGCTTCATCCGCTCGCCCCAAAGCCTGCCGACCACGTCGGTTGCGCCGCCCGGCGAGAACGGCACGATCAGCTTGATCGGCCGGTCCGGAAAGGCGGCGAATGCCGGGAACGGCAAGGCCGCTGCCGTGAGCGAAGCCAATCCATACTGAAGAAGATCCCGTCGATTCATAAGTTATCCTCGTGAGGCGCTGCGTATGCCATCTCCTTATGCTAGCAGAGCGGTTCAGAAAATAACCGCGACAAGACGGAGCAGGCGGTGACGGCAAATCGTGCGTCGGGAACAGAAATCGACCGCAATCTGCCGATTGGCGGCGAAATTTTTCTCGATCACGTCGGGCATTTCGTCCGCGATCCGGACGCCGCAAGCCGGGCATTGGCTCGCGCCGGGTTCGCGCCGACGCCGCAGTCGGTGCAGTCCAACCCGGACGGCACGCCGACCGGAACCGGCAACGTCACCGTGATGCTTAGCCGCGGATACTTGGAGATTCTGTTCAAGACCGCCGATACCCCACTCGGGCGTGAGTTCGATCTGGCGCTTATGGGCCATGCCGGCGTGCACCTTGCGGCATTCTCGGTCGCTGACGCCGAAGGCGCGCACCGGCGCCTGAGCGAAGCGGGCTTTGCCATGCGGCCATTGGTTCAGTTTCAGCGGCCGGTCCAAACCGGCACCGGGCCAGGCGTTGCCGCGTTCACGGTGGTTCGGCTTGAGCGCGGTGCGATGGCGGAAGGGCGCATCCAGATTTTGGCGCATCGCACCGAAGACACGGTCTGGCAGCCACGCTGGCTGACGCATCGCAACGGCGCACTGGCCCTGATCGATCTGGTGGTGGTCAGCGCCGATGTTGCGGAAGCGGGCGAGCGCTTCGAGCGCTTCACCGGTCGCAAGGCGCAAGCCACGGCATTCGGGCAAGCCGCGATCGCGCTGGACCGCGGGCAAGTGCAACTGATGTCCCAAGAATCCTTCGCGGCGATGTTTCCGGAAATTCCGGTCCCCGGTCTGCCGTTCATGGGCGTCTATGCCGTGCGGGTCCAATCGATCGCTGCGGTCGAGGCGTTGCTCAAAGAAGCGCGCATGACCGCGCGGCGACTCGGCGGATCGCTTGTTGCGCCGTTCCCCGATGAACTCGGCATCGGTGCATGGCTGTTCGTCGAGAATGCCGGCGATCTGCCCTGGCGAAGCTGAAAGGAGCCCGCTATGGAATGTGAATGGAGCATCGGTTGACCGAAACATCAGACCGCGAGCCGAAGCCCTGGCAGGACCAGTTGTTCGATCTGCTCAAGGGTGCCGACATCCGCCAGGTCGGCTACGTGCCCGACGCCGGTCACTCGCGCCTGATCGCGCGTTGCAAGGCCGATCCCGACATCCGCGACGTTGTGCTCACCACCGAGGAGGAGGGGGTGGCGATGGCTGCCGGCGCCTGGCTCGGCGGACAGCGTTCGGCGCTGCTGATGCAGTCGAGCGGTGTCGGCAATTGCATCAATATGCTGTCGCTGATCCGCGCTTGCCGCTTCCCCATGCTGATGCTGGTGACGATGCGAGGCGAGTGGGAGGAGTTCAATCCGTGGCAGGTGCCGATGGGCTCCATCGTTGAGCCCACTCTGAAACTCTGCGACACTCACGTCGCCAAGGCCGAGCAACCTGAGCAGGTGGTGCCTGCGGTGCAGAACGCGATCCAGCTTGCCTTCGGCGGTGATCGGGCCGCCGCGGTGCTGCTGTCGCAGAAGCTGATCGGGCGGAAGGTATGGGTGAAATGATATTCGAACGCCGCGCCGCCATGGCCACATTGCTCGCTGATCGTCCAAAGAATCTGTTCGTCGTGCCGGGCCTCGGCTCCTGCACCTGGGACGCTTTTGCTGCCGGCGACGACGACCGCAATTTCTATCTCTGGGGGGCGATGGGCGGCGCGGCGATGATCGGGCTTGGGCTTGCGTTGGCGAAGCCGAACGCGCGCGTCGCGGTCATCACCGGCGACGGTGAGATGCTGATGGGCCTTGGCAGCCTCGCAACCATCGGCGTGCAGGCGCCCGCCAACCTCGCCATCGTGGTGTTCGATAACGGCCTCTATGGCGAGACCGGCATGCAGGCGAGCCACACCAGCGGCGGCGTCGATCTGCTGGAGGTGGCGCGCGGCTGCGGCATCCCACGCGTGATGGATATCGAAGACGAGGCGGGCTTGAAGGAATTGGCCAGTCTGTTCGCGACCTCCGACCGCACCCTGTTCGCCAGGGTGCGCATCAGGCCGGACGACCCGCCGCGCGTATTGCCGGAGAAGGACGGCGCGGTCATCAAGGACCGCGTGCGACGCGCAGTGCTGGCATGTGAAGGCGTCTGATCGGCGAGATTTGCAGCGTCGGCACCGGGTTATCCGGCGTGACTCCCGATGCAAACGAAGCAGCCCCGGGCAAAGGCCCGGGGCTGCAAGCTTTGTCGTCCTGGTGCGAGCGCCGCACTCAGTATCGGGAGAAGATCGGGCCGGAGAACTTGTAGTTCAGGCCGGCCCGAACAATGTTTTCCTTGAAGCTGACCGTCGTTATGGCCGGCGCGCCGACGTCGAAGCTGCCGAGGTCGACATAGAGATATTCGAACTTGGCCGTCCAGTTGCCGAGGAAGGCGTATTCGATGCCTGCGCCGGCGGTCCAGCCGAGTTGGCTCTTGGAGCCCGTGGCCACGACGCCGAGAGCGGCGTCTGTCGCGGTCGCCTTGACGTTGCCGTAGGCCGCGCCAGCGGTGAAGTACGGCAACCAGCGATCGAAGGCGTACCCGATCCGGCCGCGGAAGGTGGCAAGCCAACGGCTGGAGGTTTCGCAGGTGGTCACGGGATCACAGGCGACGCTGCCCTTCACACCCGACCAATCAAAGTCGCCTTCCAAGCCGTAGACGATGGCGCCAGCCTGCCAGTTATAGCCAAGCGTGCCACCGACCAGGGCGCCCTTCGGCTTGATGCTGGTGCCTGCCGGAAACGTCCAGTTCGATGTGCCGAAGCCGTAGCCGGCATTGATGCCGGCGTAGAAACCGGTCCAGTTGTAATAGGCCGTTACGTACGGCCGCGGCCCCTTGACCGGGATGTCAGCTGCTTGAGCCGTGCTCGTGAGCATCAGCGCGATGAATGCCAACCCCGCCCGCAAAGTGAATCTCATGTGTCGGTATCCCCTGATTCATGAAGGTGATTTCCTCGCTGGGCGCCCTTCATGCCCAAACGCAACGCGTACACATGACTGTGGATAAGTCGGGCCTCGGACTGCGCACTCGGCTTGACGACGAGGCACCGAATCGAATCGGAGGTTAGTTCAGCGATTCAAATATTCAAAGAAATCAAAATTTCAGCTCGCGTTGCGACGCAGCTTCGCGAATGAAAGTATTGCCGGGCGTTGATCGTCTCTGTGCGCGCGTCGTCAGGCGACATGCGGATTTGGGCGTCGGACTGATGCGAAACGATCGAACGAAAAGTTTGAAAATTTGAAACGCTTCGCGCATCTCGAAAAAAATGCGGTACCAACCCGAATTTTTTTCGTTAACGTTTTGTTAAGAATGTCGGAACGATCTGTTAACCAATGTGGCTCCGTGGAAAGCTGCGTTAGGGACTATTCACCCTTGATGTTCGCCTCGCGGATCACGCGGGCGTAATCGTCCGATTGCTGTCGCAGATGCGCGGCGAATTGTTCAGACGAACTGCCGACCGGCATAAGGCCCTGCAAATCCCATTTTGATTTAAGCTCCGGTGCCAGCATCGCTTCCGAGCACCATTTCGACAGTTCGGCGACCTTGTCTTTTGGCGTTTTCGCTGGGGCGACCAATCCGTACCACGCCTCGACGGCATAACCCTTGAAGCCCTGCTCGGCGACGGTCGGCACGTTCGGCCATCCTTCCACCCGCTTGGCGCTCGCCACAGCCAGCGCACGCAGCTTGCCGGCGCCTACGAGCTCGGCCGCCTCCGAATAGTTTGACATGACGCTGCCGACGTGTCCGCCAAGCAGTGCGTTGAGCGCCGGCGTGTTGCCGTTGAACGGCACGAACGTGATGCTCGCCTTGGCCAAGAGCTTGAGCTGCTCGAAGGCGATGTGCTGCGGACTCGCAGGTCCGACGCTGGCATGGGACAACTCGCCGGGCTTGGCGCGCGCGGCATCGAGCCATTCGGTGAGCGTCTTGTAGGGCGATGCGCCGTTGACGACGATCACCTGCGGCGAACTGGCAAGCAGGCAGACTGGCTCAAAGCTGGTCAGCGGGTCATAGCTCAGCTTCTTGAAGTTCGGATGGATGATGAAGGAGTTGGCGACGGTGCCCAGCGTGTTGCCGTCGGGAGCCGCGCGAGAGGCGGCTTCGACCCCGAGCACGGTTGCGGCTCCGGGCCGGTTCTCGATCACGGTTGCGACGCCGTGCAGCTGCGTCCATTTTTCAGCGACCATGCGGGTCAATACGTCGCCGCCGCCGCCGGCCGGAAATGGTACGATGAACTTGATCTGGCGGGAGGACTGAGCGAACGCATCAGAAGCGGAAACCACCGCGGCACAGACGGTGGCTGCGAAAAGGATCTTGCATAGCTTGTTCATTCAAATTCCTCCCGGATACGCGCCCTGCGGCGATTTTGCTGGAGGATAGCCTGCCGGCTAGCGATGGTCATGGTCATGATCATGGTGATGGTGGCTGTGACCAGGCCCGTGATTGTGCGCGTGCTTGTGATCATGGTGGCTATGCAAGTGCGCCTGTCCGCGCGGCAGCCGCGGATCCTCGCTGAACACCAGCGATTTGATCGTGACAGGTACGGTCATCGACGGCAGCCGGATGCGGCCGAGATCGATGTAGTCGAAATCCCACAGCACGACACCGTCGATGCATAGGATTTCGCTCTGGACATCGAGTTCCTCGCGCAGGATCGAGCCGAGGGTTTGGGCGACGTCGCCGTCGAGCATGATGTAGAGCGGCTGCTTCTTCATGATGGTCTTCATCATGCCGCGCACGATGCCTTGGGCGAACGCAAAGATGCGTTCGTGGGACGGCGCGCCGAGCCAGCGCAGCGCCAGCGCGATCTCGGATTCGCCCTCGACCAGGTCGAAGGCGATGAAATGAGCGCGAATCGCCGCCGCGAGCTTGTCGGAATCGATGGCTTCCTCGCAAACGTAAGGTGCTTGCAGCACTTGAAGATTGCGCCGCGGCAACAGGGCGCCCGGATTGGTGATGGTGCTGGTGTTGCCGGACAACTGCACGCTGTACTCCGATGCGCCGAGCGCCGTCGCGCGAATGCACTCGCCAGCCGGCAGCAATGGCCATGGCAGCGCGCCGGCTTCGAGCCGCTTACGCACGGCGTGGCCGAGCCGGCGTCCCATGTCGCCGAAGTCGCGGTCTTCCCGGCCATAAACGTACTCGCCGACGCCGCCGGAAAACATGATGCCGTCGATGGCGCCGAGTTCGGCGATCGGTTCGGTCAGATAGAGCGCGGCGAGCGGCGGTGGCAGGGGACGCATGCGGATCGCGGCGATCAGCGCATCGGCCATGTACTCGGCGACCTTGTCGAGCGCGGCGGGCTCGGCGCTGTCGCCCTTGTTCCAGCGAAATCCGGCCTGGGCGGCATGGTGCTGGCCGGCGGGATCGAGGCGGACGATCTGGCCGTTGTCGTCGACCACCTGCAGACGGCCACCGATGTGGATGGCGGCGGTGACGATCGCCCGGCCGTTCTCGACCAGCGCCAGCTTGGTGGTGCCGCCGCCGATGTCGATGTTGAGGATGCGCTTGCCCCGGTCGGATGACACGCGCGCGGCCCCAGAGCCGTAGGCCGCCAGCATAGCCTCCATGTGATGGCCGGCGGTGGCGGTGACGAAATCCCCGCCTTGCTCGGCGAGAAGGCTCGCAATCGCCTGGGCGTTGTCGCGCCGCAGCGCTTCACCGGTGAGAATGACCACGCCGGTATCGATATCCTTGGCGTCGATGGAAGCCTGCTCGTAGGCCTCGTCAATGATGACGCGGAGCTTGGCGTCGTCGATGCGCTCTTCATTCTGATAGGGCGTCAGCGTCACTGGCGAGCGGAACAGAGTCTCGCGGCCGACGACGTAATAGCGGCTTGTCAGTTCTTCGCTCAGCCGCCGCAGGTGAACCTTGGAGAAGACGACCTGCGTGCCGGCGGAACCGATGTCGATGCCGACGCTGGTTAGAGTGACATTGTCGGCAATCCAGAGTGGATTGTCCTCGATCGGTCCATCGACGAAATCGTCGTGGTCGTGGTCGGCATCACCGTCGTGGACATGCGCCAGATCGGTGCCGAGGCTGTGGTCGGCGACGGTGTGTCGGTCAGGCTTATCGTCGGGGTCGGCCATCCGAGCCCCATACAGCAAAACGGGCCCCCGAGGGAGCCCGCTTCGCCGGCCGTTCCAGAGGAACGTCTACCACTTCTGGCTGCCGTACCAGTCATCGACGTCCTTGCGGACCTGATCCTTGGCGATGCCGTAGCGCTCCTGGATTTTGCCTTCGAGCTGGTCGCGCTTCCCGGCCACGACGTCGAGGTCGTCGTCCGTCAGCTTGCCCCATTTCTCCTTGACCTGACCTTTGACCTGCTTCCAATTTCCTTCCACGCGATTCCAATCCATAGCGAAACCTCCTTTGTTGGGGTTGTGAAGAACCAACGGATGCGGATCGCCAATGTTCCGCGGTGCACCAAAAATGGCGCAAAATGGCCGTGGTCCCTTGTTTCAATGGGGAACTTTTCCGACCATTCGCGGTTTACTGCGGTCAACCGGGGGATTTTCGGATGGATGCGTCGGATAGCAACCGCGGCTTGTGCGAGCCCGCCGGTTCAGCCAGCATGATGGCTTGCTCTGCCATGACGGAGGACCCGAGCAAAATGACGGGGCAATCCCCAGCCACAGCCAAGCGCCGCGTTCTCGTGGTCGAAGATGAGATGCTGATTGGCATGTTGCTCGAGGACATGCTGACCGATCTTGGCCACGAGGTGGCAGCCATCGTCCCGCGGCTGAAGGATGCCTTGGCTGCCGTCGAGCGTGAAACCTATGATATCGCTGTCCTCGACGTGCATCTGCACGGCGAAAGCGCCTTTCCGGTTGCGGAAGCGCTGATCGCCAAGGGGATTCCATTCGTGTTTGCGACCGGTTACGGCGAACGGGGCCTGCCAGAGAATTATCGCGGCCGGCCGGTGCTGCAGAAGCCCTTTGCCAAGGACGATCTCGAGCGCGTGCTCACGACGCTGTAGCCGCAGATCAACAGCGGCCTATCTGGACCGGCTTTGCCGGGCCTTTGCTCTTCCGCCATTGCCTGTCGGCAAAGCCTGCTTCAAGCGTCCGATTTCCTTCCACGGATCGCGGCGCAAGCGGCTCAGCCGCTTCGGCAGGTTCTCGACCGTGAAGGCGTTCGACGTCTTTTGCGAGCCAAGCTCCTCCCACGTCAATGGCACCGAAACGGTCGCGCCCGGCCGTGCTCGCGTCGAATAGGGCGCGATCGCGGTCGCCTCCCGGCTGTTGCGAAGGTAGTCGATGAAGATTCGGTTTTTCCGCGCCACTTTCTTGATCGTCGCGGTGAAGCGGTCCGGATTGTCCGACGCCATTTGTTCGGCCAGGCGGCGGCAGAAGTCCTTGGCCTCGTCCCACGGCACGGGCTTGATCGGCAGCACTACATGCAGGCCCTTTCCGCCGGTGGTCTTGACGAAACTTTCGAGCTTGAGATCGCTCAATCGCTTGCGAACCTCCCGCGCGGCGGCGATGACGTCCTTCCATTCGACGCCTGGGCCAGGATCCAGATCGAACACCAGACGATCGGCGTCTTCCAGACCGTCGATGGACGAACCGCGCACATGAATTTCCAGCACGCCGGCTTGCGCCAGCGACACCAGGCCCTCGACGCTGTCGACTGCTATGGATTTGTCGCCGTCGTCCGGGACGCTCTTCAAATGCTTTGCATCGATTCCTGCGGACGCGTGCTTCTGGAAGAAGCATTGTCCGGTGGCGCCATCGGGACAGCGTACGAGTGCCAGCACCCGGCCGGTCACATGCGGACTCATCCAGTCCCAGACGTTCGTGTAATATTCGGCGAGCATCTTTTTGGTGACGCCAGCGTCGTCCCAATACACGCGATCGGGATGAGTCAGCGTCACACCGGCCACCTGCGTGCCCGCCGACTTGCCCTTGTTTGATTTTGGCGCGCCAGTTTTCGCCGGCACTTTTTGCCGAAGCGCGGCCTGCTTCGCACGGACTATCTCGGGCATTCGTTCGACCTCCCGCACAACCTGCTTCGCCGGCTTGTCTTCGCGGACGCCCTTCAGCGAGCCCTGGCGGACGAGTTTGCCGCCAGTCCAGCCCCGGAAGTCGACCTCGACCACGATCTTGGGATCGACCCATTTCACCCCGCGACTGAGGCGCTCCTCCTCGGGGATTTTGGCGAGCGGCGTGCTTGTGCGAGCGGCGGCATCGAGCCTGCTTTGGATATCGCGTTCCTGCACCTGTCCCCAGCCGGTGCCGATCCGGCCGGCGTAACGCAGTTCATTCTTGTCGTAGTAGCCGAGCAGCAGGGAGCGGATCAGACGACCGGGCTTGTCGGATGGCTCATAACCGATGACGACGAACTCCTGGTTGCTGGAGCACTTGGTCTTGAGCCATTCGCCGGTGCGGCCGGAGCGATAGGGCGCGTCGGCGCGCTTCGACACAATGCCTTCCAGATGCAGACTGCAGGCGTGCTTGATCATCGTTGAGCCGTCTTCCTCGAAGTGCTCGCTCAGCTTGATCGCGCTGTCTGTCGGCAGATCCGCCAGGAGGTTAGCCAGTACACGCTTACGCTCGATCAGCGGCGCCGGCGTGAGGTCCTGGCCGTCAAAATGGAGCAGATCGAAGACGTAATAGACCATCCGGTCGTGGCGGCCATTCTTGAGATCGTCTTGCAGCGCCGAGAAGTTGGAGATGCCGTTTTCGTCAATCGAGGCGATCTCACCATCAAGAATGACGTCGTGGGCGGACATCGCCGAGCACGCTGACTCGACGGCCGGAAATTTGTTCGTCCAATCGAGACCGGTGCGCGTCTTGAGCGTGACCTTGCCGTTGCCGATCCGGGCCTGGATGCGGTATCCGTCGAACTTGATCTCGTGCACCCAGCCCTTGGTGTCCGGCGCGCTGGTGCTGAGCGTCGCAAGGCAAGGCGGGATGAAGTCCGGTAGTCGTCCCTCGCGTGCACCGGCGATCTTGCCGATCTTCTTCGCCGCGGACCGCTTGGCCGCGGCCTTCCGGCGCGGCGTTCGGGCGCGAGGTTTCGCCGCGGCCGAACGTGCCTTGGTTTTCACAAGCGACGTTTTGGCGGGTCCGGATTTGGCCGCCTTGGATTGCTCCTTTGCGCTTCTGTTCGAGTGCCAGACTCGTTTTTTGTCGGCTGCGATTTCGTCAAGATTTCGGCCGGTTACAGCGGAGTCCGGCAGCTCTTCGAGAATATCTGGATCGGATTTTTTCACGGCGAACTCATCGGTCGCCTTGATGAGCAGCCACGGCTCCTGGCGTTCTCCGGGACGCTTGTGCATGCGCACGAGATGCCAATGTCCTTTGAGCTTCTCGCCGTGCAGTTCGAAATCGAGATGGCCCTTTTTCATACCCTTGTGCGGATCGTGCTCTGGCGTCCAGGAGCCACGGTCCCAGATCATGACGGTGCCGCCGCCGTATTGGCCTTCCGGAATGGTGCCTTCGAACTTGTTGTATTCGATCGGATGGTCTTCGACGTGGATGGCAAGGCGCTTCTCGCCGGGCACAAGGCTTGGGCCGCGCGTCACCGCCCAGCTCAGCATCACGCCGTCGAGCTCGAGCCGCAGATCGTAATGCAGCCGTGTGGCGTCGTGCTTCTGAATGACGTAGCCGAATCCCTTTTTGCGGCCGGCCTTACCGCGCGGCTCGGCGGTTTTGCCGAAGTCGCGCTTGGCATGATAGGTCCGCAGATTGGCCATGGACGCCTGGACCTCAGCTTGCCTTCTTGCGGGTTCGATGATGGGTCGCGCGCTTGCGCGATGTGCCAGCGCTTGACCGGCGCGCCGGGCTGCGACGGGAAGGGGCGCTCTTGGCGCCGCCGCGTTCGGCCTTCACGCTGCGCTTGAGCGCGTCCATCAGATTGATGACGTTGCTAGGCTTGGCCTCTTCCAGCTTCGGTATCGGTTTCCCGGCGTGCTTGGCCTTGATCAGCGCGACCAGCGCATCCTCGTAGCGATCTTCGAACTTGTCCGGTTCGAAGTGCGCTTTCTTGCTTTTGAGAATATGGACGGCGAGATCGAGCATGTCGGCCGGCACTTTGACATTCGGAATATCGTCGAAATAGTTCTCTTCGTCTCGTACCTCGGTGCGATAGCGCAGCGCTGTCGCCATGATTCCATCACCTCGCGGGGCGAGCATCAAGATGCGCTCGCGGCGATAGAGCACGACGCGCGCAATGCCGACCAGGTCCTCCTTCTTCATGGCGTCACGAATGACGGCAAAGGCCTCGGTGCCGACCTTGTCGGTCGGCGCGATGAAGTAGTCCTCGTCGAGATAGATCTCGTCCACTTCGCTGCGAGGCACGAAGGTTTCGATGTCGATGGTGTGTGTGCTCTCCAGCGCCACCTCGTCGAGCTCCTCGTCCTCGACCAGGACGTACTGGCCCTTCTCGATCTGGTAGCCCTTGACCCGGTCTTCCTGTTCGACCGGCTCCTCGGTTTCGGCGTCGACCACCTGGTTGTGAACGCGATTGCCGGTCTTTTTATTGATGATGTTGAAGCGGACACGCTGGCTCGTCGAGGTCGCGGGATAGAGCGCAACCGAGCACGAAACCAGAGACAGCTTCAAATAACCTTTCCAACTGGGACGCGGGGCCATGGGCATTTACCCGACATTGCTGTGAGCTGGCATCGGGACTCAACAAAGAGCACGGGAACCGGTTCCCATCCGACCTCAGGCATTCCGGCCTGTCAGCCTAGGGCCCTGCTTGATAGAAGCTCTTGGCGTCGGCGGCGAAAGCGCGGCGAGAAGCAGCGTCGAAATAGAACATGTGGCCACCGCGATACAGCTTGAGCTGCGTCCGATCCGGTCCGCCAATATCGGGGATATGGTCCAGCACATAACGGCTCACGCCGTAGGGCGTCACCAGGTCGGTCCTGCCGTGCGCCACCAACAGCCGGAACGAAGGCGTCAATGCCAGAAGCTCGCGCAGATCGTCGCTGACGCCGGGCGGCTCGCGGCGCTCACCCCAGTCCCAACGTGACGGCACTTCGCTCGCGAGCAGGTTGAAGGTCATGTCGGTCTTGAAGCCGAGCTCGTCGCGCGCATAGCTGACGAAAGCGCCGGACAAGGCTCGCGTGAAGCCGTCGAGCATTGGGTCGCTGCTGCGCCGCTGGTCGCTTTCCGGATAGGGATCGGGAACGGCGAAGGTCGCGTCGTAGCTGCTGACGGTTTCACCGTGGGTGCGCAAATGGTTGAGGTAGGCATTGCGAACCCAGCCGCGCGCCTTCGTCACGACTTCGACCGGCAGGCCGGTCATCTCGGCGATGCGGCCGTAAAACGCCTTGGCCTTGTCGCCGGTCGGCGGCCGCCCCGCGAGCCCCGCCAGATACTCGTTGAGTGCGAAGCGCTCGGCTTCGGCCAATGCTTCGGGGGTGAATTTCTTCGTTCGTTCGAGCTCGGTCGCCACCAGTGCCGGAAAATGCAGCGCGGTGCCGAGCGCATATTGCGAGCCGCCCCATTGGAACGAGGCTTCGAGCAGCGGCGATAGCATCACGATGCCGGTGACAATGATGCCTTGGTCGCGCTGCAGCGCCCAGGCGGTCTTGGCGGCGCGCAGGCCGCCATAGCTCTCGCCGAGCAGATATTTCGGCGACGCGCCGCGGCTGTTCTTGGCGACATAGAGCGAGATCACTTTGGCGAAGAAATTGGCATCGTTGCGCACGCCCCAGAAGTTCTTGGCATCGTCGGGCTTTGCCGTCCGGCTCCATCCGGTGCCGATCGGATCGATCATCACCAGGTCGGTGAACGCGAGCCAGGAGTCTGGATTGTCGATGAGCTTGGCCGCCGCGCCGTCGCGGCCTTCCGGCCCAAAATCGACAATGCGAGGACCGGCGAGGCCGAGATTGAGATAGACCGAGGCCGCGCCCGGACCGCCGTTGAATGCGAAGGTGATCGGACGCCTCGCGGCATCGCCGTTCTTGGCGACATAGGCCGTGTAGAACACAGCGGCGGTCTTCTCGCCGCCCTGGTCGAACAGCGACAGCGTGCCGGCGGTTGCGGTGTAGGCGATCTTGCGGCCGCCGATTGTGATTTCCTTGTCGCTCGTCGCGTCGGGAGGCAAGAGGCGCAGCACGCCGGGCCCCGGCTGCGCATCGCCGGGCTTGGCCGGCGCCGGCCGCTCCGGTTGGCCGTGACGTTCCTGCGACAGCGCAATGGGGGAGGCCGCCAGCAGAGCCAGCAGCGCCACAACCGAGCAACGACATGAACGCATGCGGCTATTCCAGCTCGATGTTGTCGTCGATGGTGTGCGTGAGGCTGATGCCGCCGACGGTCAGCGTCATCTTGGCGGGCAGCGCTTCGTTGCCCTTGAGGCGGCCGTTCGCCACCGCCTCGCGCACCGCCTTTTCGATCTCGCGCTGGGAGGTCACGCCAACCGTCTTGAGAAATCGCCGGATGCTGGTGTTGAGCACGTCCTCGTTCATGCACTCCTCCCGTTTCAGTGCCGGCCCTTCGCCGCCGAACTGATGGCATCGAGCATTGCCGTGCGGCCCTCTTTCAGCGTTTGGCGAACCGCAGGCTCCTTGCCGATCTGCCCCATCTCACGCTGGCGCGTCGAGGTCGCGCTGGCCATCAGCGGATCGATGCCAAGCTCACGCAGTGTTTCCGCGACCTGGTCCATCTCGTCGGCGCGGCGCACGCCGTGGCTGGCCATGCGCTCGATGTTGTATTCGATCACTTTGCCCCAATCGAGAGTTGGGTAGTTGTTCTTCAAGGAGGCGGCGACCTCGTCGACGATGCCGGCTCGTCTGGCGGCGAGGAAGCATTCCAGGGTCAGCGCTTCGATTCCCTTGATCATCACGCTGCGGATCATCTTCAAGCCCGCGGCCTGGCCGACCTCGTCGCCGGCAATAGCGCCGCGCATCTCCAGCTCATCGATCAGAATCGGCATCACGGTCTCGGCGTGCGGACCGGCGAGCAGCAGCGGTGTCTGGTGGCGAGCCGGATGGATTGGCGCGAGGATTGCGACGTCGACGTAGCGCGCCTTCGTGCCGAGCAGCTTTTCGGTATCCTTCTTACGGCCGGGCGACACCGAATTGATATCGAGGAAATAGGGATTGCCGGTCAGATGCGGCTCGATCGACTTTGCCGCTTCGAGGCTGGAAGCCGCGGTGACCGCAGAGATGATGATGTCGGCGCCGCGCGCGGCATCGGCCGCCGAGTTTGCCACCCGCGCGCCCATCGTTTCGCTCGCCTGCTTCAGCCGGCCGCCTTCCGCCGAGGGAAACAGGATGTCCCAGGCGGCGACGGTCTCAATGCCGGCGTCGCGGAGGCCCCCGGCGATGGCTTGGCCGGCTTCACCAAAGCCGATGAAGCATAGGCGGGGGGTGTTGTGGTTCTGCATCGTTGAAGTCCGGATGGGATGGCTTGATCAGTGTAGCGGATCGCAAATGGCGAGACCCCTGCTGAATTGCTGCTCGAGAGGCCGCAACGACACTCGAATCGAGATGCTTGGTCGCTAAGCAAATTGCCTATAATTTAATCTCAGGTCGTTGCATAATTTATGGGCATATATCGTGCAGTTTGCGAAGAACTTATTTCGGAACAACAACTTAAAGGGACTCTAGGCGTTGGCACGTCGCTTGCGAAGACCAAAGTGCGCTGGCCCCCGGCGGGGCCCTAGCGCTCGCGTCAACGCAGAGGGACAACCCGATGATCCATTCCACCCGTGCGGTCGCCGAGCGACCGATTGCTCGCCGCTGGCTCTTGGCCGCCGGCTTCACACTCGGCCTCCTGACGGCCATGCCGTCCGCCAAGGCCCAGGACACCATCAAGGTCGGCATCCTGCATTCCCTGTCCGGCACCATGGCGATCAGCGAGACGACGCTGAAGGACGTCATGCTGATGCTCATCGACGAGCAGAACAAGAAGGGCGGCGTGCTCGGCAAGAAGCTCGAAGCGGTCGTAGTCGATCCGGCTTCGAACTGGCCGCTGTTCGCGGAGAAGGCGCGCGAGCTGATTACCAAGGACAAGGTTTCCGTTGTGTTCGGCTGCTGGACCTCGGTGTCGCGCAAATCCGTGCTGCCCGTGTTCAAGGAGCTGAACTCGATCCTGTTCTATCCGGTGCAGTACGAGGGCGAGGAGAGCGAGCGCAACGTGTTCTACACCGGCGCCGCCCCGAACCAGCAAGCGATCCCGGCGGTCGACTATCTGATGAAGGACGAAAAGGTGAAGCGCTGGGTGCTGGCTGGCACCGACTACGTCTATCCGCGCACCACCAACAAGATTCTTGAGGCCTATCTGAAGTCCAAGGGTGTCAAGCAAGAAGACATCATGATCAACTATACGCCGTTCGGTCACTCGGACTGGCAGACCATCGTCGCCGACATCAAGAAGTTCGGCTCGGCGGGCAAGAAGACGGCGGTGGTCTCGACCATCAACGGCGATGCCAACGTGCCGTTCTACAAGGAGCTCGGCAACCAAGGCGTCAAGGCCAAGGACATTCCGGTCGTCGCGTTCTCGGTCGGCGAGGAAGAACTGGCCGGCATCGATACCAAGCCGCTGCTCGGCCATCTCGCGGCCTGGAACTACTTCGAGTCCATCAAGAACAAGAGCAACTCGGAGTTCATTGCCAAGTGGAAGGCCTTCACCAAGAACCCGAAGCGCGTAACCAACGATCCGATGGAAGCGCACGTCGTTGGCTTCCAGATGTGGGTCAAGGCGGTCGAAAAGGTGAAGTCCACCGATCCGGACAAGGTCATCGACGCGCTGCCCGGCATCGAGGCGCCGAATCTGACCGGCGGCATGTCGAAGATGCTGCCAAACCACCACATTACCAAGCCGGTGTTCATCGGCGAGGTGCGGGCGGACGGTCAATTCGACGTGGTCTGGAAGACGCCGGGTCTCGTTCCGGGCGACGCCTGGTCGAAGGAGCTCGAAGGCTCCAAGGATCTGGTCGGGGACTGGGTCACGCTCAAGTGCGGCAACTACAACACCAAGACCAAAAAGTGCGGTGGCGCCTGACGCTGCTGACTGCTTGAGCTAATCTTCGTCGAGATCGGGAGGCGGCGGATTCACCGCCGTCTCCCCAAGATAAACCGCCGGGAAAACACTGCGATGCGTGTCTTGCCAGGCCGTCTGGTTGCAATGCTTTTGTCTTTGGCGATTGCGTCGATCGCCCCGGCAGCCCCTGTTGCGGCGCAATCCGCGCCCGCTGCCGAACCTTCGACCTCGACTCCCGAATCGCCAGGGCCAGCCGCGGACGTTGCACCGCCGGAGTCCCCGCCGGCCCCTGCCTTGACCGGCCTCGCCGGCGCCCTGGCGCATTTTCTCGAGGACGATTTCTCCGAGACCGACGCCGGAATTTCCGAAGTCGCGGCATCTGGCTACCCGCGAGCCCTTACCATCATCGAGGCGCTGCAGGACGGCCGGCTGTCCTACAGCATCGAGCAAAAGAAGGTTTTTTACCGTGACAAGGCCGGCAAGCTGATCGATGCCCTGACCGGCGCCGCGGCGGAAGGCGCCGAGCCCGGTGACCTCGGCGATGTCCGGGTTAACAACCGGATCAGACGCGCGCTCGATGCCGCGGTCGGCGGGTTGAGCCTGCAGGCGGCCGATCCCGCCAAGCGGCTGGAGTCGGCGCAAGCGGTGTTCAAGTCGCGCGAGCAGAGTGCGCTGCCGGCGCTCGATGCCGCGCTCGAGAAGGAAGCCGATCCCCGCATCAAACAAGCCTTGACCGAAGCGCGCGCCGCGGTCGTGCTTTTTTCCGAAGACGCCTCGGAGGTCGACAAGCTCACTGCGGTGGGCGTGATCCGGAGCCGCGGCGACCAGGAATCGTTGAACCTGCTGGCGGGCCTGCCGCCCGGCTCGCCTGTCGCCGTTCAGCGCGCCGCGCGGGACGGGGTCACCGCGATGCAGAACCAGCTCGCTGTATGGGCCACCGTGCAGAACGCATGGTATGGCCTCTCGCTTGGCTCGGTGCTGCTGCTCGCCGCCATCGGCCTCGCCATCACCTTCGGCGTGATGGGCGTCATCAACATGGCGCATGGCGAGATGGTGATGATCGGAGCCTACGTCACCTTCATGGTGCAGGAGTATATCCGCGCCAGCAGCCCGGGTTTGTTCGACTACTCGCTGGTGATTGCGGTGCCGCTGGCTTTCGTGGTCGCCGGTCTCATCGGCATTCTGATCGAGCAATGTATCATCCGCTTCCTGTATGGCCGGCCGCTGGAAACCCTCCTCGCGACCTGGGGCCTATCGCTGATCCTGCAGCAGGCGGTGCGAACCGTCTTCGGGCCGACAAACCGCGAGGTCGGCGCGCCGTCATGGATGAGCGGCGCTTTCACCATCGGCCAGATCAACATCACCTACGGCCGGCTCTGGATCATCGTGTTCACCATGATGGTGTTCGTGGGCCTGCTTGGCCTGCTGCGCTTTACCCGCCTCGGCCTTGAGATGCGGGCGGTCACGCAGAACCGGGCGATGGCGGCGTCGATGGGCATCCGCACCGCCCGGGTCGATGCGCTGACATTCGGCCTCGGCTCCGGAATCGCCGGCATCGCCGGTGTAGCGCTGTCGCAGATCGATAACGTCAGCCCCAATCTCGGCCAGGGTTACATCATCGACAGCTTCCTGGTCGTGGTGTTCGGCGGCGTCGGCAACCTCTGGGGCACGCTGGTCGGCGCATTGACGCTGGGCATTGCCAACAAGTTTCTGGAACCGTTTGCCGGCGCCGTGCTCGCCAAGATCGCGATCCTCGTGCTCATCATCCTGTTCATCCAAAAGCGCCCGCGCGGGCTGTTCGCGCTCAAGGGCCGGGCGGTGGAAGCATGACGATGCCGCCCCTGCTTCGCATCCTCGACCGCGGCGCGCTGATCTTCCTCGCGGTGCTGGCGGCCGTCACCGTGCTCGTGCCGCTGCTGAACCTGATATTCCCGGCGGATTCCGCGTTCCACGTGCCGACGTATCTGGTGGCGCTGTTCGGCAAATACGTCTGCTACGCGATCCTTGCGCTCTCGATCGACCTCATCTGGGGCTATGCCGGCATTCTTTCCCTGGGGCACGGCGCATTCTTCGCGCTCGGCGGTTACGCCATGGGCATGTATTTGATGCGGCAGATCGGCACGCGCGGCGTTTATGCCGATCCGATCCTGCCTGACTTCATGGTCTTCCTGAATTGGAAGGAGCTTCCGGTTTTCTGGTATTTCTTCGACCACTTCTGGTATGCCGCCATCATGGTCGTTCTGGTGCCGGGTGCGCTGGCCTTCGTGTTCGGCTGGTTCGCGTTCCGCAGCCGGGTCACTGGCGTCTATCTCTCGATCATCACCCAGGCGTTGACCTTCGCGCTTCTCCTCGGCTTCTTCCGCAACAATTTCGGCTTCGGGGGCAACAACGGCCTCACCGACTTCAAGGATATTCTCGGCTTCAACGTGCAGGCTCAGGGTACGCGGACGGCGCTGTTCGCATGTTCCTGCATCGCGCTCGGCATTGGCTTTCTGATCTGCCGCGCGCTGGTGACCTCGAAATTCGGGAAGATGCTGGTGGCGATCCGCGACGCCGAGGCGCGCACTCGCTTCCTCGGCTACCGCGCCGAATCCTACAAGCTGTTCGTGTTCACCTTGTCGGCCTGTATGGCGGGCGTCGCCGGCGCGCTCTATGTGCCGCAGGTCGGCATCATCAATCCGAGCGAGTTCTCGCCGGCCAATTCCATCGAAGCGGTGATATGGGTGGCCGTCGGCGGCCGCGGCACCCTTACTGGCGCGGTGATCGGCGCTATACTCGTCAATTACGCCAAGACCACATTCACCTCCGGTCCGCTCGCGCCCTATTGGCTGTTCATGCTGGGCGGCCTGTTTGTCGCGGTGACGCTGCTGCTGCCCCGCGGGGTCGTCGGCACCTGGCAATGGTGGATGGAGAAGCGCCGCGCGACGGCTGCTGCGGGGAACGCAGCCGCGCCGCCGGCGCCCCAGGCGGCGGAGTAGACCATGGAAGCCAGCACCACGGCCTTGCTCTATCTCAACGGCGTCAACGTCTCGTTCGATGGCTTCCGCGCCTTGAACAACCTCTCGTTCGCCGTTGAGCCTGGCGAGATGCGCGCCATCATCGGTCCGAATGGCGCCGGCAAGACCACCATGATGGATGTCGTCACCGGCAAGACGCGCCCCGACGACGGCGACGTGTTCTTCGAAGGCAGCCATGATCTTTCGAAACTGGACGAGACGCAGATCGCGACATTGGGCATCGGCCGAAAATTCCAAAAGCCGACCGTTTTCGAGATGCACACCGTCGAGGACAATCTGCTGCTGGCGCTGAAGAACGATCGCCGGCCGCGCGCCACCATGCGATGGGGTAAGACGCTGGACGAGGGCGGCCGCATCGACCGCATCCTCGATACCATTCGCCTTGCGTCGCTGCGCGATCGCCCGGCCGGCAGCCTGGCGCATGGCCAAAAGCAGTGGCTGGAAATCGGCATGCTGCTGGCGCAGGAGCCGAAGCTGCTGCTGGTCGATGAGCCGGTCGCCGGCATGACCGATCATGAAACGCGGCAAACGGCGGAGCTGCTCAAGGAGATCAATCGCGACAAGACGGTGATCGTGGTCGAGCATGACATGACCTTCGTCCGCGAGCTTGGCGTCAAGGTCACGTGCCTACATGAGGGCACCGCAATCGCCGAAGGCACCATCGATCAAGTGTCGGCGAACGAGCGCGTGATCGAAGTCTATCTGGGGCGATGACGATGCTCGACGCAAACGCGATCGATCTGCACTACGGCGCGGCGCAGGCGCTGCGTGGTGTATCCTTGCAGGCCGAGGTCGGAGAGGTCACCTGCGTGCTCGGCAGGAACGGCGTCGGCAAAACGAGTCTGCTGGATGCGCTGGCCGGGCAGCAGCCCATTTCCGGCGGATCGATCCAATGGGAGGGCGCCGACATCACGAAGCTCAAGCCCTACCAGCGCGCGCGTCTCGGCATCGCCTACGTGCCGCAGGGCCGCGAGATTTTTCCGCTGCTGACGGTCGAAGAAAATCTCAAGACCGGCTTCGCTCCGCTCAAGCGCGAACAGCGCGATATCCCCGACGATGTGTTCAGCCTGTTTCCGGTGCTGAACGACATGCTGCACCGGCGTGGCGGCGACCTCTCCGGCGGCCAGCAACAGCAGCTCGCCATCGGCCGCGCGTTGGTGATGCGGCCGCGGCTGCTGCTGCTTGATGAACCGACCGAGGGCATCCAGCCGTCGATCATCAAGGACATCGGGCGGGCCATTACGTATCTGCGCTCGCTCCAGCAAATGGCGATCATCCTGGTCGAGCAGTATCTCGATTTTGCCCGCGAGCTCGGCGACCGTTTTGTGGTCATGGATCGGGGCACAATCGTCTACAGTGCATGGCGTGACGCGGTGGACGAAGCCGCGCTCAAGAAGGCGATGGCGCTCTGAGGGCGTGCGGCGTGCAAGAGGCGACGGCTCGAGACAAGATATTCGCCGGCAACCGTTCCGCCGGGCGGATTGCGCTGTCGGTCGCGGCGACAGGCGACATGACGCGGCGACGGCAGGTCTACGAAGACGGCCCGTTACGGGTCCGGTTTCCCAACTCCAGCGCGCGCGCGCTTGAAGCGATGATTGTCAACACCGCCGGCGGCATTGCGGGCGGCGACCGGCACGACCTCGACATCGCCGTGGACGCCGGAGCAACGCTCGCCGTCACCACCGCGGCGGCGGAAAAAGTCTATCGCACGCTCGGGCCGCCGGCCGAGATCGCGATCAAGCTCGCGGTCGGCGCGAAAGCCCGGCTGTCCTGGCTGCCGCAGGAGACCATCCTGTTTGACCGGGCACGGCTCAAGCGCAACATCGACGTCGAGCTTGTAGGAGATGCCACGCTGGTGATGGCCGAGGCCGTGGTGTTTGGCCGTGCGGCGATGGGCGAGGCGGTCGAGGATGGCGCGTTTACCGATCGCTGGCGCGTGCGTCGGGACGGCCGGCTGGTGTTCGCGGAAACCATGCGACTTGATGGCGCGATTGCGCGGATGCTGAGCGAACCGGCAGCGGCCGGTGGCGGCGTCGCGGTCGCCACTGTGCTGGCCGTGCCGGGCGACCCGGCGATGGTCGAGGCGGCGCGGGCGCAAACTTTCTGTGGCGAGGTCGGGCTGTCGGCCTGGAACGGGCTTGCGGTCGCACGCCTCTGCGCCAAGGATGGCGCGAGCCTGCGGCGCGATCTGGCCACCGTCGTCACGGCGCTCGGTGGCACGCTGCCGCGGCTCTGGTCGAATTGAAGGGGCGCGTTCATGAATTTGACGCCGCGCGAGAAGGATAAGTTGCTGGTCGCCATGGCGGCCATCGTGGCGCGGCGACGGCTCGAGCGAGGCGTCAAGCTCAACCATCCCGAGGCTGTGGCGCTGATCACCGATTTCATCATGGAGGGCGCGCGGGACGGCAAGACCGTGGCCGAGTTGATGGAGCAGGGCGCGGGCGTGCTGCGCCGCGACCAGGTGATGGACGGCATTGCCGAGATGATTCACGACATCCAGGTCGAGGCGACATTTCCCGACGGCACCAAGCTTGTGACGGTGCATGAGCCGATCCGCTGAGAGGTAGGCATGATCCCAGGCGAGATGTTCATCAAGGATGGCGACATCGAACTCAACAAGGGCCGCAAGACGGTGACGCTGACGGTCGCCAACTCCGGCGACCGGCCGATCCAGGTCGGCTCGCATTATCATTTCTTCGAGACCAATCCGGCGCTGAAGTTCGATCGCAAGAAGGCGCGCGGCATGCGGCTCAACATTCCGGCCGGCACGGCGGTGCGCTTCGAGCCTGGCCAGAGCCGTGAAGTGACGCTCGTCGCGCTCGCGGGCAAGCAGGCGATCTACGGATTCCGCGGCGATGTGATGGGCAAATTGTGAGTGAGAAGACGCCAAAAATCATGACGGGCGAGCTTGCGCCCGCCCGTCACGTTCTCAGTGCTGCTACCGGCAACTGGGAACCAGGATCAAACCGGCCACATGATGCGATGCTGGTAGCAACCTCAGCACCCAGGCCGATCCGGTCTTGGCGACACTCTCATCCTGCACTGTCGTTGCCGACAAAACCGAACCAGAGCGTCTGAAAAACAGAATACGCCAACGCCAATACGAGGCAATCGAAACCGCGTTTTGCACAGGGCCGGTTGGTAACAGCGGGGATAAACATCATGTCATTCAAGATCGAGCGCCGCGCCTATGTCGACATGTTCGGGCCCACCACCGGCGATCGCGTGCGGCTCGCCGACACGGATTTGATTGTCGAAGTCGAAAGGGATTTCACGACTTACGGCGAGGAGGTGAAGTTCGGCGGCGGCAAGGTGATCCGCGACGGCATGGGCCAGTCGCAGATCACCAACAAGCAGGGCGCGGTCGACACCGTTATCACCAACGCGTTGATCATCGATCACTGGGGTATCGTCAAGGCTGACGTCGGCCTGAAGGAAGGTCGTATCGCCGCGATCGGCAAGGCCGGCAACCCCGACATCCAGCCAAACGTCACCATCGTCATCGGTCCCGGCACCGAGGTGATCGCAGGCGAAGGAAAAATCCTCACCGCCGGCGGCTTCGACACACATATCCATTTTATTTGTCCGCAGCAGGTCGAGGAGGCGCTGATGTCCGGCGTCACCTCGATGCTCGGCGGCGGCACCGGCCCCGCGGCCGGAACGAACGCCACGACCTGCACGCCGGGGCCGTGGCATCTCGGCCGCATGATCCAGGCGGCGGATGCGTTTCCGGTCAACCTCGGCTTTGCCGGGAAAGGCAATGCCTCGCGGCCCGCGGCGCTGGAGGAAATGGTGAAGGCCGGCGCCTGCGCGCTCAAGCTGCACGAGGATTGGGGCACGACGCCCGCCGCGATCGACTGCTGTCTGTCGGTTGCCGAGGACTACGACGTGCAGGTGATGATCCACACCGACACGCTGAACGAAAGCGGCTTCGTCGAGGACACCATCAAGGCATTCAAGGGCCGCACCATCCACGCCTTCCACACCGAAGGCGCGGGCGGCGGCCACGCTCCGGACATCATCAAGGTTGCGGGATTGAACAACGTGCTGCCGTCGTCGACCAATCCAACGCGGCCGTTCACGAAGAACACCATCGACGAGCATCTCGACATGCTGATGGTGTGCCACCATCTCGATCCGTCGATCGCCGAGGATCTGGCGTTCGCCGAGAGCCGCATCCGCAAGGAGACCATCGCGGCGGAAGACATCCTGCACGACATCGGCGCGCTGTCGATGATGTCGTCGGATTCGCAGGCGATGGGCCGGATCGGCGAGGTCATCATCCGCACCTGGCAGACCGCCGACAAGATGAAGAAGCAGCGCGGCAAGCTGAAAGAGGACAAGGCCGACAACGACAACGCACGCGTGAAACGCTACATCGCCAAATACACGATCAATCCTGCCATCGCGCACGGTGTGAGCAGACACATCGGCTCAGTCGAGAAGGGCAAGCTCGCCGATCTGGTCCTGTGGTCGCCGGCGTTTTTCGGCGTCAAACCCGAGATCATCATCAAGGGGGGCTCGATCGTCGCCGCGCAGATGGGCGATCCCAACGCCTCGATCCCGACGCCGCAGCCGGTGCACTACCGGCCGATGTTCGGCGTCTTCGGCAAGGCGCTGACCGCATCATCGCTGGTGTTCGTCTCGAAGGCCGCGCTGAAGGGCGGCTTGCGTAAAAAGCTCGGCGTCGAGAAGCAGTTTGTCGCAGTCGAGCACACCCGCGACATCTCCAAGAAAAGCATGATGCACAACGGCGCCACGCCCGACATCACCGTTGATCCGGAAACCTACGAGGTCACCGCCGACGGCGAACTGCTCACTTGCGCACCGGCGGAAGTACTGCCGATGGCGCAGCGGTATTTCCTATTCTAGTCGTGAACGAACCTGGTCGAGCTTGAGATTGAGCCCTTTGACCTCCAAAGGGCAATGTCACCGGCCAGGACGCACCACCAGTTTTCTGGGCCGGGTGCAGAAATCGGTTCCATTGCCGCTTGCTTCAACAGCTGTTGGTAGGCCGGGTCCAGACGTATTGCCTTCGCTGGGTGGGCCTGAGCGGTGGCGGGATGGCATCTGGCAAATAACGGAATAGCCGCCGCGCCCGCCACAAATCGCCGCCGCGAAAATAGCGTGTCATCCCCCTCAAAAGGCAAGGTTACGTCATCCGCCAAATGTAGGGCAATCGAATCCAGCATCATTGCAAAGCAGACAACGTGTCGAACAGTCCGGATGTGCCGCGGCCGGGAAATTTCGGTGTGGCGCCTACTTCGTCCTCGTCCAGACCTCGGAGCCGCACAGCGGGCCGGCGCAGCCCTGCACTTCGAGCTCGTCTTCGCCACGCGGCGCCAATCTGCCTTTATAGGTCTGGCCGTCGTCGGAATTGTAGATGCCGCCGACCCAGGCGCCAGTGTTGTCCTGATCCATCACGAAAATGCGAATCCCAAGAATCTTGCGGCTGCGCATGGTGGGATTGGGGTTTTTGGTGTCGACGAGCGGCTGGCCGGTCTGCGCATCGATCGCATCGCGCAGCCAGGCCACACTGCCACACAAGGATTTGCCGCATTTCGCCACGCGGATATGCGCGTCGCTGTTTGCCGTCAGCCAGGTGCCGATGATTTCTTCGGCGCTCGCCTTGGCAGCGATAAGGATGATCATCAGCGCAAGAACTAATGCAGTGGCGCGGCGACAGGACTTGATCATGGAAACCCCCGATAGACGCCGCAGCATTCCTACCCGCCGCATGTGGGCGGTCAACCCGAGTCGGACGGCTTGCGATAACAAAGTGTTGCTTCAACCCAGTACCGAGCCGGAACCCTTGCTGCCGGCGCTTTCGCCGAGCACCACGGTATCGTGCTCGGCGAGAATCCTGCTGGTCAGTTCGCCGTCGGCCAATTGCTCGGGGCTGAGAGCCTTCATGGCCTTCATCATGTCTTCGAGGCCGGGCGGACTATAAACCATCAGCATGCGCATGCCCTCTTTGGAGCCGACCTTATGCGGCACTCCGGGCGGGATGTTGACGCAAGCGCCCTTCTTGGCGTGGAACACCTCATCGCCGAGCTGGAATTCGCCGCTGCCGTCGACGACGTAGCAGACCTGGAAAGACTTGGTGTGCATATGCAGGCGCGATTCGAAGCCGGGCTTGCACTGTTCGTCGAAAATCTCGAACGTTCCGTCGGTGTCAGAGGCCGTTATCTTGCAGGTCGCGACATTGGCGCGCGCATAGACGTTGCCCTGGCCGGCGGCTGAATATTTCCCTTGGATGGTGCTAGGCTTCGACATGACCGTGTCCCGATTGATTTTGTCTGCGCCATTATGTGCGCCCGGCAGGCGCCCGTGAAGCGTGGTTGGGCCATTCGCCGCGCCGGCTTCTGGAATCCAGCCGCCGCGGTCGATCTCGTCGTGCTCGATGCGGGTGATCGGCACCGCCGTCGCATCATGCTCAGGGGCGAACGGGGTACCGAATTCCTGCTGGACCTCGACGAGGCAGTTGTGCTGCGTGACGGCGACGGCGTCATGCTCGACGATGGTGGGATCGTGCTGGTGGCCGGACAAGCCGAGCCGCTGGCCGAGATCGCGGTGCGGACATCGCGGGAGCTGGTGCAGTTGGCATGGCATCTCGGAAACCGCCACACCGGCGTGCAGATCGTGGACGGCAAGCTTCGCATCCGTCGCGATCACGTGCTGGAGGAAATGGCAGCGGGGCGTGGCGCTGTGGTCAAGGCAATCGATGCCGCATTCGATCCGGAGCCGGGAGCGCCTCATGGCCATCACGAGCACGCTCATGGTGACTGATGGCAACGACCCGGCCGCGCTCTACCGCCTGATGGCGTGGTTGTCGCCGTCCTACCCGGTCGGCGCGTTTTCCTATTCGAGCGGCATCGAATGGGCGGTCGAGGGCGGCGACATCAAGGACGCCGACAGCCTGCGGCGCTGGCTTGCCGTTGTGATCGGGGAGGGCGGCCCTTTCTGCGACGCGGTATTTTTCGTCCACGCCCATCGGTCATTGGCCGACGCCGACGACCGGGCGCTGCGGACCGTGGCCGAGCTTGCCGCCGCCTTCGTGCCCTCGAAAGAGCGCCATCTTGAAACGACGGCGCAGGGCGCTGCCTTCATCGCGGCAACGCAAGCGGCGTGGCCTTGCGCGTCCCTCGACCGGCTGGCCGCGGAGTGGACTGGGCCATTGGCCTATCCGGTCGCGGTCGGAGTCGCCGCGGCGGGGCACGGCATCGCCCTTGAGCCCGCGCTGCACGCCTTTCTGCACGCGGTGACGGCGAATCTCATTTCGGCTGGCGTCCGGCTCGTTCCGCTCGGCCAGAGCGACGGTCAGCGCGTGCTCGCCGCGCTTGAACCGACAGTCGAAGCGGCCGCGCGGCGGGCGCTCACCACATCGTTTGACGATGTCGGCAGCGCGGCGTTCCGCGCCGACTTGGCAAGCATGTTGCATGAAACCCAGTACACAAGGTTGTTCCGCTCATGAGCATTTCGAAAAATGGTCCGTTGCGTGTCGGTGTCGGCGGTCCGGTCGGCTCCGGCAAGACGGCGCTGATGGATGCATTGTGCAAGAATCTGCGTGACCGTTATGAGATCGCGGCCATCACCAACGACATCTACACCAAATGGGACGCCGAATTTCTCGTGCGCTCCGGCGCGCTGGCGCCAGAGCGCATCGCCGGCGTCGAGACCGGTGGGTGTCCGCACACCGCGATCCGCGAAGACGCCTCGATCAATCTTGCCGCGATCGCCGACATGCGAAAGAGGTTTCCCGAACTCGATCTGGTGCTGGTCGAATCCGGCGGCGACAATCTGGCCGCGACGTTCTCGCCGGAACTCGCCGATCTGACGATCTATGTCATCGACGTCGCAGCCGGCGACAAGATTCCATCGAAGGGCGGCCCCGGCATCACCCGCTCCGATCTCCTGGTCATCAACAAGATCGATCTTGCGCCCTATGTCGGCGCTTCGCTCGAGGTGATGCACCGGGATGCCAAGAGGATGCGCGGCGCTCGGCCTTTCGTCATGACGAATTTGCGCGCCGGCGACGGCGTCGCCGAGATTGCGAAATTCATTGAACAAACGGGCGGGCTCGGCGCCTAGCGTTTCCCCGAAAAATCAGGCTTCCGCTTCTGCAGGAAAGCCTGCACGCCTTCCCGGTAGTTCGGATGCGAACCGGCTTCGCGCTGCAGATTGCGTTCCAGGTCGAGCTGCGCCGACAGGTCGTTGTCCTCGGCGGCGTCGAGCGCCCGCTTGATCAACCCCAGGCCGAACGTCGGCGCGGTCGAGAAGTGCACGCAAAGCTTTTCGGCTTCCGCCACCAGGCTGGCGTCGTCCACCGCCTTCCAGATCAGGCCCCATTGCTCTGCCTTGTCCGCGGACAGCGGCTCGGCCAGCAGCGCAAGGCCGCGGGCGCGCGCCTGGCCAATGAGCCTCGGTAGCAGCCACGTGCCGCCGCCGTCGGGAACGATGCCGAGCTTTGCGAACGGCTGCAGGAACGATGCCGAGCGCGCCGCCAGCACAATGTCGCAGGCGAGCGCGATGTTGCAGGAGACGCCGGCGGCAGTGCCGTTGACGGCGCAGACGACCGGGAACGGTAGCGCCCGAAGCTTGCGAACCAACGGATTGTAATATTTCTCCAATGCCTCTCCCGGCACCGTGATCTCGCCCGCAGCGTTGATCCGCTCGCTGAGGTCTTGGCCGGACGAGAACGCGCGGCCGGTGCCGGTGAGCAGCAGCGCGCGGCATGCCTCATCCCGTTCGGCGTCCGCGACCGCGGCGACCAGTGCCTTCTGCATCGGCTCGTTGAAGGCGTTAAGCCGCTGCGGGCGGTTCAGCGTGATGACGCGATAGCCGTCGCGCTTCTCGACCAGAACGGGATTTTCGTCCATCGTGGCTTCCTCAGCGTTTTTCGATGTTACAAGGTGTCCATGAGCAAAGCATCCGCCCGCGACCGCCTCGAACAAGCCTTATCCCGCATCGCCGATCCGGCCGGCGAGGGCAAGCGCGCATGTCTCACCGTCTATGCCGATACGGCGCGCGCTGCTGCGGATGCCGCCGATGCACGGGCGAAGGCGGGCAAGCTGCTCGGCCCGCTCGATGGCGCGATCGTCAGCATCAAGGATCTGTATGACGTAGCCGGCGAGGTGACCCGCGCGGGCTCGCGCGTGCTGGCGGACGAGGGACGGGTCGCGGCAGCGGATGCGCCGGTGGTGAAGCGCCTGCGCGAGGCCGGCGCGGTGATCGTTGCCAAGACCAACATGAGCGAATTCGCCTTCTCCGGTGTCGGCGCCAATCCGCATTTCGGCACACCCGGCAATCCGTTCGATCGAACGCGCGCGCCCGGCGGCTCGACCTCGGGCGGCGCGGTCGCAGTGGCCGACGGCATGTGTGAGATCGCTATCGGCACCGATACCGGCGGCTCTACCCGCATTCCCGCCGCGCTCTGCGGACTTGTCGGCTGGAAGCCGAGCAAGCAGCGCGTGCCGACCGACGGCGCCTTCCCGCTGTCATTCACGCTCGATTCCATCGGGCCGATGGCGAAAAGCGTGACTGACTGCGCGGTCGGCGATGCGGTGATGGCGGGGGAGGCGGCTCCGACGCTCGCTCCCGTATCGCTAAGCGGTTTGCGGCTCGGCATCTGGCAAGGCATGCCGTTCGACGCGATCGACAATACGGTGTCGGCCACATGGTCGGCGGCGGTAGCGCGGCTCGCTCAAGCTGGCGTGCGCTTCAGCGACGAGAAAATCTCGCTGGTCGATGACATGGTGCAGATCAACGCAAAGGGCGGCTTCGCGCCGACCGAGGCCTTTTCCATTCATCGCGAGCGGCTGAAGCATCGCGGCGCCGGTGTTGATCCTTTCATCCGTGTGCGGATCGAGCGCGGCGGCACCGTGCCGGCCTATGACTACATCGATATGGCGCAGACGCGCCGGCGGCTGGTGCAGGCGATGGACGCGCGTATGGCGCCGCTCGATGCGCTGGTGCTGCCGACGACGCCGATCGTCGCGCCCACGCTCGCCGAGGTCGCGGAGCCCGACGAGTTCGGTCGCAAGAACGCGCTGCTGCTGCGCAACACCAACCCGGTCAACTTTTTCGATCTCTGCGCCATTTCCCTGCCGCTGCCGCGACAAAATGGCCTGCCAAGCGGCCTGATGCTGGTCGGTCGCAACGGCCAGGACAAGCGTATGTTCAACATCGCCGCAGCGGTCGAAAAGTGCCTGAATGACTGACCAAAGTCGCAACCGCCGCCGCTTGCGTAGCGGGGCTGCGCCCCTCTACCATGCGCGAAATTCCAATCCGTCCCCGGGGAGTGAGCCATGTCTGAATTGCGCAACGCATCGACCGCATTGAACCGCCGCCGCCTGCTGGCCGGCGCCGCGGCTGTTACAACCGTGATTGCAGCCCCGGCGATCGTCCGGGCGCAGGGCGCGGCGCTCAAGGTCGGCGTGCTGCTGCCGCGCTCCGGCGCCCAGGCCGGCATCGGCCAGGACTGCTTCAGGGGAGTCGAGCTGACAAATCCGATCCTCAAGGGCATCGGCCTGCCGGAGCTCGAGATCATGAGCGCCGACACCGAGACCAACGTCGAAGTCGCGCGATCGCGCGCCGAAAAGCTGATCGCCGACGGTGCGCAGCTCCTGATGGGCGCCTTTGATTCAGGGCAGAGCAGCGCCATCGCCCAGGTTGCCGAGCAAAAGGGCATTCCCTTCGTCATCAATATCGCAGCCGCCCCGCCGATTACCGAGCAGGGCTACAAGTTCGTATTCCGCAATTTTCCAACGGCGGGGACGATCCTCAGCGATGCCTTCGCAAACCAGAAGGAGGTCTTCGCCGAGACCGGCGTCGTGCCCAAGTCCGTTGTGTTCCTGCACGTCAACGACACGTTCGGCATGGCGATGAAGAACGGCGTTGGCGCCGTGATGCCGAAGTTCAACATGCCCTACACCATCAAGGAGACGATCTCCTACGACCCGACCGCGCGCGATCTTTCGGTCGAAGTGTCGAAGGCCAAGGCCACTGGCGCCGATGCGCTTCTGGTCGTGAGCCGATTGAATGACGCGATCCTGCTGACGCGTGAACTCGTCAAGCAGCGCTGGTCGCCGATGGGTATCCTCAGCATGGGCCCGGGCTGGTACGAGGACCAATATCTGAAGACGCTTGGCAAGCTTGGCGACGGCCCGCTCAGCTTCGTGCCTTGGTACGATCCGAACAAGAAGCTCAGCAAGCAGCTCGAAGCCGCGCTCGGCAAGAAATTTCCGGGCGTCAACATGAACACCAATCACGTCTACACGTTCGAGGCGCTGCTCGTCGCGTCCGACGCCTACAAGCGCGCCAAATCCGCCGATCCGAAGGCTCTGGCCGATGCCATCCGCGCGACCAACATCACGGAAAACGTCAGCCCCGGTCCCGGCATCTCGTTCAACGAGAAGGGTCAGAACGACAAGCTGAGGAATTCCGCGATTCAGAACCGCGGCGGCAAGCTCGTCACCGTGGCGCCTAAAGGCTCGACCAACGCCAAGCCGCAGTGGCCAATGCTCGCCTACGACAAGCGCCGCTAAGCTCGTTCTCTCGGTGCCGGCAGAAATTTATCTTAACGTCGCGATTAGCGGGCTTCTGACCGGCCTCGTCTACGGGCTGATGGCGCTCGGTCTGTCGGTAATCTTCGGCGTCGTCAGGGTGGTGAATTTTGCCCACGGCGAGATGATGACGATCGCCATGTATCTGGCGGTCGTGCTCTTCGCGCAGCTGGGCCTTGACCCGCTCTTGATGATGGTACCGATCGCGGCGGTGTTGTTTTGCGTCGGCTATGTCATGCAATTTGCGGTGATCAATCCATTCATATCGCGTCCGGAGCACAGCCAGTTCATGCTGATGGTCGCGTTCGCGATCATCATCGTCAACAGCCTGCTGATGATCTTCGGTCCTGACGCCCAGAGCGTGCAGGTCTCCTACTCGTTCGACAGCTTTGCCTTCGGTCCGCTGATCGTGGACGCAACCAAGCTCTACGCCGGGCTGGCGGCGATCCTGGTGGCGGCCGCGCTGTTCTCCTTCTTCCAGTTTGCACCGCTCGGCAAGGCGATTCGCGCCTGCGCTGACAATTACACCGGTGCGCTTGTGGTCGGTCTCGACGTCAAGCGGCTCTATGCGCTGTCGTTTGGGCTGGGCGCGGCATGCGTCGGGGCCGCCGGCGCCATTATCGTTCTGATCGTCGATGTCACGCCGCCGCTCGGCCCGGCCTATACGCTGCTCGCCTTCGTCATCGTCATCACCGGAGGCCTGGGCTCAATGCCGGGCGCGCTGCTTGGCGGCGTGCTGATCGGACTGACCGAGGCGATGGCGGGTCTGTTCTTTACGCCGTCCGCCAAAAGCATGTTCGCGTTCGCCATCCTGGTGCTGGTGCTGTTGTTCCGCCCGCAAGGCATCATGGGCAAAAGACTGGCATGATCGCCCGGCTGCTCCACGGCGTTCCGCGCCACGCGCTCGCTCTGCTGGCCTTGGTCTTGGCAATTCTGATCGCCGCGCCGGTGTTCGCCGACGACTATCTGCTCACGGTGCTCATTATCATTCTGTACTTTGCGTACACCGGCCAAGCCTGGAACATCCTGATGGGCTTTGCCGGGCAACTGTCGCTCGGACACGCGCTTTATGTCGGGCTCGGCGCCTACGCTACGGCGGCGCTCTACGTCCATTTCGGCATCGGTCCCTGGCTCGGCATGCCGGTCGCCATCCTGATCTCGGTCGCCTGCGGGGCCGTCATCGGATTTCTGGCGTTCCGCTTCGGGGTGGCCGGCGTCTACTTCGCCATCCTGACGATTGCGTTTTCCGAGTTCACCCGGATCGGCTTCGATCATTTCGACTGGGTGGGCGGTTCGTCCGGCCTGTTTCTGCCGGTGGCGAACTACACCCGCAACGACGTCATCAATCTGCGCGGCCAACCGGTGATGTTCTACTACGTCATCCTCGGGCTGACCGCCGCGGCCTTCATAATGTGCCACGCGCTGCTCCGAAGCCGCGTCGGCTATTACTGGCAGGCGATCCGCGAGGACGAACTGGCGGCGCGCTCGCTCGGCATCAACACCTTCCGCTACAAGATGATCGCCATCGTCATTTCGTCTGGAATGACGGCGCCAGCGGGCGTCTTCTATGCGTTTTACTACAATAACCTGTTCCCGGAGCAGACGTTCTTCATCCTGCGCTCCATCGAGATCATTCTCGGCCCGATCATCGGAGGCATCGGCACCTTGTTCGGCCCGGTGATCGGCGCGTTCCTTCTCACCGGGCTTTCGGAAGCGCTGCAGGAATTGCTCACCACGTACGGCGTCGACACGCCGGGCGCCAAGCGCGTGTTCTACGGCGTCTGTCTGCTGCTGGTGGTAATGATCCTGCCCCATGGCATCTGGCCGCCGATTGCGCGGTTTTTCCGCCTTGGCCGGCGCGAAAAGCCGGAGACATGACATGGCGGCGCTCCTGGAAGTAGCGAATGTCTCGAAGAACTTCAGCGGCCTGCGCGCCGTCGCCGATGTCAGCTTTGCCGTTCCGGAAGGGTCGATCTTTGCGGTGATCGGCCCGAACGGCGCCGGCAAGACCACGCTGTTCAATCTGATCGCCGGCATGATGGCGCCGAACGAGGGCCGCATCGCGTTCCAGGGCGAACGCATCGATCGGCTGCCGCCCGATGAAATATGCCGCCGCGGCATCGGCCGTACATTTCAGATCGTTCGCCCTTTTCCGGCGCTGACCGTCGAGGACAACGTTACGGTCGGCGCGCTGTTGCGTCATTCCGATCCCGCGGAGGCGATGCACCGTGCTCATCAGGTGCTTTCGCGGCTCGATCTGTTCGACAAACGCCGGCATCTGGCGGGGGCGCTGACGCTGCCCGATCGCAAGCGCCTGGAGGTTGCGCGCGCGCTCGCGACCGAGCCGAAGCTGTTGCTGCTCGACGAGGTGATGGCGGGGCTGCGGCCGACCGAGACCGACCGCATGGTCGATATTTTGAAGAAGCTTAACACCGAGAGCGGGCTGACCATCCTTTTAATCGAGCATGTCATGCGGGCGGTGATGTCGGTCGCCATGCGCGTCCTGGTGCTGCATCATGGCGCCGCCATCGCCGAGGGCACGCCCGAGCAGGTCGTGCGGGAGCCTGCCGTGGTGCATTCCTATCTTGGGGTGGAGGCGGTTTGATGCTCACCGTCGAGAACCTCGAGGTGTCATACGGCGACGTTCGCGCGCTCGACGGCGTGTCGCTAGAAGTCGAGGAGGGCGCCATCGTCGCGATCGTCGGCGCCAACGGCGCCGGCAAGACCACGCTTATCCGCACCATCGCCGGCATGCTACGCCCGGCGAAGGGACGCATCATGTTGAGGGACAGCAGCATCGGCGGCCTGGAGTCCCATCGGGTCTGCAATCTCGGTATCGGCCAGGTGGCTGAGGGGCGCCAAGTGTTTCCGACGCTCACTGTGCTGGAGAACCTGGAGATGGGGGCTATGCTGCCGCGGGCGCGCGCCGAGGCGGCGCAAAATCTTGAGCGCGTGTTCGGTTTGTTTCCGAAGCTTGCGGAGCGCGCCGGCCAGGCCGCCGGTACGCTGTCCGGCGGTGAGCAGCAGATGCTTGCGATCGGCCGCTGCCTGATGGGCAAGCCGGACCTCGTGATGTTCGACGAGCCATCGCTCGGCCTTGCACCGACGGTCGTGCAGTCGATGTTGCAGACCATCCGCGACCTCAACCGCGAGGGTCTGACCTGTGTGCTGGTGGAACAGAATGTGGCGGTGTCGCTCAAGCTTGCGAGCCGCGCCTATGTGCTGGAGAACGGCCGCGTCACGCTCTCGGGCACCGGCGAGGAATTGCTGGCCGACGACCGGGTGCGGCAGGCTTACCTGGGAATGTGACCCCTACGGCCTGCGTAGCGCTTCAAGGGCCCGGATGCGAAAGGCCAATGGCGAGTCCGGAAAGGCGCGCCGCAATTCCTGGAGCATCTCGGCGGTGGATCGCCGGCCGGCAGCGTTCAGGCGTTCGACCAGACCTCGGACGGTCTCCGCTTCCAGGGGTCTGGTCTCCTCGTCGGCAGCGGAGGTCGGTGCGTTCATGCGAATCACCATGCGTAAAAGCTAACGCATGATGCCGAGGGATGTGAATCCTCCTTCGTAAAACATCATGCGCAAACAAGAGGCTCGTGCCTATTTTCGATTCAGTTGAAGGCCTCCCTGCGAAGGCCTCAACGCGCCAAGCGCGCCGGGGTTCCGTCAACGGGCCGTCGACGGACATTGGCTCTGTCGGCTATAGGACATAACTCCACGAATAAGAACCTGGATCCAGCCGTCGTGAACAAGGAGCGTTATGATGAAACTTTATTTCTCGCCCGGCGCCTGCTCGCTGTCGCCGCACATCGTGTTGCGCGAAACCGGCATGAAGTTCGATCTCGAGCAGGTCAACAACCAGGAAAAGAAAACCAAGTCCGGCGTCGATTACTGGTCGGTCAACGGCAAGGGCCAGGTCCCGGTGCTCGAGTTCGACACCGGCGAGCGTCTGACTGAAGGTCCGGTGATCGTGCAATGGATCGCGGATCAGAATCCGTCGGTGGGGCTTATTCCGGCGGCCGGCAAGCCCGAGCGCTATCGCGTGCAGGAGTGGTTGAACTTTACCACCTCGGAGCTGCACAAGGTTTTTGCGCCGCTGTTTCGGCCGACCACGCCCGACGCCTTCAAGGACATCACCAAGGAAAATCTCGGCAAGCGATTGATCTGGCTCGACAAGCAATTGGCCGGCAAGCAGTACCTGATGGGTGATACGTTCACCGTCGCCGATGCCTATCTGTTCACGATCCTGCGATGGTCGGATCGCGTGAAGCTCGACTTAAGCCCGTACAAGAACGTGCTCGCCTACATGGCTCGCGTGCAGGCGCGGCCGAAGGTGCAGGAGGCGATGAAAGCCGAGGGGCTAATTCAGTAGCCGGTGTTGCCGCGAGTGCCCTTTCCCTCCCGTGAGGGCTGCTATGCGCGTCGTTCCTGGAGCTCGCCACCAGGCGATGCGCCGGACGTCTGCATGGTGACGAGATAGGGCGCTGGGCGTGCGCCTTCGACCGGTACAAGCGCCGGAGCGTTCCGCTTGGCCCATTTGACGATCCGGCCGCGCAGCGCCTTTTTGGGTTTGCGGTCGGCAGGCTGTTCGGATGAACGGAATATCGTGAAGTCTCGGCGAAACAGCCAGCAGGACAATTGGAAGATTCCGTTCGTGATGAACAGGGCCGCGAGCACATCGATTGAATAATGGTAGTGGCCGAGCAGCACGATCGTGCCGAAGAAAAATGTGGATGCCAGATAGAAGAGACGAAGCACCGGCATGTGCCAGAACGCCAGGGCGGCCAGAAACGGCAACCCGGTGTGACCGGAGAAGAACAGATCGCCGCCATAGAAAATTGAATTGAGGAACGGCGCCGGCATTTGCGGGTCGATCGGAGACGGCGCAATATGCGTTAGCGATACGAACACCGCGCGGATCAGCAGGAACAGCGCGATGGCTTTCAATGCGAACGGCAGGCGATTCGGCCGCCAGAGAACAAGCCCCGCGAGCACGGCGAATTCGGTGAATGTGCCGTAGATGAACAGGAACCGGACATTCATAGGCCCGATATTGCTGAGGACGATGTCGGTAACGTGGTTGCTGGCGTTGACCGTCGCGTAGCTCACGGCGGCGAAGATGGCGATCAGGCTTGCAGCCAGGAATGCCGCACCCTGGACGGTTGAGCGCACGAATCCCGGCTTGTTGAAGAGAGTCTTATAAAGCTGGAGCAAGTTTGCGGCTGGAGCGACAAGGCTGTTCGGGATTAGTCCCGAACGAGACATCGCGGCGTGCATTTGCATCGCACATCTCCTGCTGCCCCCCAGCCCGAAGACATGCCCATGTTGGCTAGATCGCAATCGGGACGCAACAAGATTGTTTTAATCGAGACCATAAGCTGCCTTTATCGTTGCGTGGCAGTGCCAAAAGAAAAAGCCCGCCGGCGGTCCGGCGGACTTTGATGGCACGCCAGCCTCCGTTACTTCAGCGGCTGACCGATCGTCACGGTCAGCTTCGGCAGGCCCTCAACCTCGCACTCGAGCTTGTCGCCGGCGACGATTGCGGCGACGCCCGACGGCGTGCCGGTCATGATGATGTCGCCTGCTTCGAGCGCCACCATCTCCGACAGCTTGGAGATTACCTCGGGCACGTTCCAGATCATCTGGGCGAGATCGCCGTCCTGGCGGACCTTGCCGTTGCATTTCAGCGTGATCTTGCCCTTGCTCGGATGACCGACGCGGCTGACGGGCACCAGAGGTCCGCACGGCGCCGACGCGTCGAACGCCTTTCCGACCTCCCACGGCCGCTTGATGTCGCGCGAGGCGATCTGCAGATCGCGCCGCGTCAGGTCGATGCCAACGCCGTAACCCCAGACGCAGTCGAGCGCCTTGTCGACCGGAATGTTGCGGCCGCCGCTTTTCAGCGCGACGACCAGTTCCACTTCATGGTGCATGTCCTTGGTCAGCGATGGATACGGCGCGGTGCCATTGTCGGGGACCAGCGCATCCGCGGGCTTGGCGAAAAAGAACGGCGGCTCGCGCTCGTCCTGGCCCATCTCCTTGATGTGCTCAAGGTAATTGCGGCCGACGCACCATATGCGCCGGACCGGAAACAGGTCTGCGGATCCGGCGACCGCGAGAGCGGCCTGGGGGGCTGGCGGAATGACGTAATGCTTGCCGTTGCTCATGCTTGCTTTTCAGTTGGATATGGAAGGAAATCGCTGAAGGTCGCGCCTCAGATAACACATCGACTTTGAAGGTCAAAGGTCGGGCTCGAGGCGGCGTCGCTACGCCCTTCCAATCGCGATCGGCACCACCGGCTCCTGCTCTTCCTTGATCTGGAGCCTGTAGAATGCGGCGTAACGGCCGCTCTTGCGGATGAGCTCCTCGTGGCGGCCGGATTCGACAATCGCGCCGCTTTCGACCACCAGGATACGGTCGGCATGGGTGATCGTGTGCAGCCGGTGGGCGATGGCGATGGTGGTGCGGCCTTCGCACAGGTGCGTCATGGCATCCTGCACCAGCCGTTCGGACTCGGAATCGAGCGACGCGGTCGCCTCGTCCAGCAGAATGATCGGCGCGTTCTTGACCAGGGCCCGCGCGATCGCGATGCGCTGGCGTTCGCCGCCCGAGAGTTGCGCGCCGCGCTCACCAACGGCGGTGTCATAGCCGGCCGGAAACGCGCTGACGAACTCGTGGGCATGCGCGGCCTTGGCGGCGGCGACGATCTCCTGCTCGCTGGCGCCCGGCTTGCCGATGGCGATATTTTCGCGGACCGTGCCGTGGAAAAGGAACACATCCTGGCCGACATAGGCCACCTGCTCGCGAAGCGAACGGCGCGACACGCTGGAAATGTTCTGTCCGTCGATTTCGATTGATCCGGCATCGGTCTCGTAGAACCGCAGGATCAGGTTGAACACCGTGGACTTGCCGCCACCGGAGGGCCCGACTAGCGCGGTCATCTTGCCCGGCTCGGCCATGAACGTCATGCCACGGATGACGACCTCGGCCGGACGATAGCCGAAGCGGACGTCGTCGAACGCAACGCGCGCATTGGTGATCTTCAGCGCCGGCTTGTCGTCGTCGTTCGGTTCGGTCGGGGGACTGTCGATGATTTCGAACAGGATGCGGACGCCGACCAGTGCCGAATTGAGCTCGATGTTGAGGCGCGCCAGCCGCTTCGCCGGCTCATAGGCGAGCATGAAGGCGGCGAGGAAGGAGAAGAACTGGCCCGGCGTCGCACCGGTTTCGATGACGCGGAAGCCGCCGTAGATCAGCGCACCGGCGATGGCGAAGCCGCCGAGCGCTTCCATCAGCGGGCTGGCTCGATTCGCCACCCGCGCCCATTTATTGGAAGCCTCCTCAAGCTCGGTGACATTGGCATCAAGTCTTTGCCGCATCACGTCTTCGAGTGTGAAGGCCTTGACGATGCGAATGCCTTGCACCGTCTCCTGCATGGTCTCCAGGATTCGCGTGCCGCCGAAGAACTGGTTCCTGGCTATGCTGTAGATGCGGCGGATCATCTTGCGCAGCACGATGAATGCCGGCGGCGCCACGATGAAGCTGAAGAACGACATGACCGGGTCTTGGTAGATCATCACCGCGAGCAGGCCCATCAGCGACAGAAAATCGCGGCCGATTGCGGTGACGATCAAATTGATGACCTGGCTCGCGGCGGCGGCGCCGGTGGTGAGACGCGCCATGAACTCGGAGGAGTGCCGCTCCGAGAAGAACGCGACGTTCTGATTGATTAATGCATTGAACATCTGCCGCTGGTTCAGCGCGACGATGCGATTGCCGATTTTCGCCAGCATCACCGCCGAGCCGTAAGTGGAGAGGGCCTTGATGAGGAAGATCACCGCCGTGACAAGCGCCAGCACGATGATGCCCGGCAGGTTCTTATCCACATAGGCGGCGTTGATCACATTGCCGATAAGGTAGGCGCCAAGCGCCGTGGCGGTTGCGGCGACCGCCATCAGCGCGAATGCAACTGCATAGCGCTTCCATTGGCCGAGCGCCTGTTCGGTCAACAGACGATGAACCAGCGCTGGCGCCCCGTCGCGGTCAGCCAGCATTGATTTGAATTTCGATCCAAGCATCCGCAATTCCGGTGGCCCAATGGGATGACATGATGGCCGCGCCGGGGCCGGCGGGCCAAATACGAAGCATGCACCAGCCAGAGGACGTTCCTTGCCCGTCGCGCCGGTCTTTTTCAAGTTAAAATCGCCGGCCTCGGATTGGGCCGAAAACTAAGCTGAAATTGCCTCGCGAGCCGTTGAATCGGCCTGCGCCATAAGACGCCGTTCCCAGGCCAGCGCATGGCCGACGATGGCGTCGAGCTCGTCAAGCTCTGGCGTCCAGTCCAGCAATTCGCGGATGCGGTTTGCCGCGGCGACGGACACCACGATGTCGCCGGGCCGCCGGGCGCCGAAGCTGACCGGGAAACTATGCCCGACTGCACGGCGGACCGAGTCCAGCACCTCCCGGATCGAATAGCCGCGGCCGTAGCCGCAATTCAGCGTGGCGCTGGCGCCGCCGGCGCGCAAATAATTCAGCGCTGCAAGATGCGCGCGTGCGAGATCGCTCACATGGATAAAATCGCGAATGCAGGTGCCGTCGGGCGTCGGATAATCAGTGCCATAGACGTCGATGCGGGCGCGGCGGCCGAGGGCGGCTTCGACCGCGACCTTGATGAGATGCGTGGCGCCCGGCGTCGAGAGCCCGGTGCGCAATTGCGGATCGGCACCGGCGACGTTGAAGTAGCGGAGTGCGACATAGGCAAGCCCGTGCGCGGCATTGGCGTCGCGCAGCATCACCTCGGTCATCAGCTTCGACCAGCCGTAGGGCGACAGGGGCACGGTCGGATCGTTCTCGGCGACCGGCACCCGAGTCGGATTGCCATAGACCGCGGCGGTGGAGGAAAAGATGAAATGGCGAACGCCGCCGCGGACCGCTGTCTCGATCAGTGCGCGGGAGTTGGCGGTGTTGTTTCCATAATAGCTGAGCGGATTCTTCATCGAGTCCGGGACGATAGTGGAGCCGGCGAAATGGATGATCGCGTCGATTTTGTTATCCGCAATCAGTTCGGCGACGAGGGCCTGGTCGCCGGCGTCGCCGACGATCGGAAGCATCTGGGCAGGCAGGGCGGTAGCAAAGCCGGTGGATAGGTTGTCGAGCACAACGACACGCTCGCCAGCATCGGCCAGCGCGTGCACCGTATGACTTCCGATATAACCTGCGCCGCCGGTGACCAGCACCGTCATGACTTTTGCCTCTTGCTTGTTCGGCAGGAGCCATACCGGACGCGTGTATAGAGGCGGTTATTGCGGGTGGCTTGCTGCTGACAAGTGGCCGGCGTGCTTAATGCCGGGTATATGGAACCCAGCCAATTTGAGCGAATTTTCCATGCCGGATGTACTTTTCATCAAGACCTCCTCGCTCGGCGATGTGATCCATCACATGCCAGCGTTGACCGAGGCCCGTGCGCGGCGGCCGGACACTCGCTTTGCCTGGGTGGTGGAGGAGGCATTCGCGCCTTTGGTGCGGCTGCATCCGGCAGTTGGCGAGGTGATCGCGGTCGCGGCGCGGAATTGGCGGAAGGCGCCGTGGCAAGCGTCGACGCGCCAGGAAATTTGGAATTTTCTCCGTCTGTTGCGATCGCGCACCTATGGCCACATCGTCGATACGCAGGGACTGTTCTTCAAGTCGGCGCTGATTGCGCGAGCGGCGCGGGGGCGCCGGCACGGCTACGATCCCAACAGCATCAGGGAGGTGTTTTCCTGCGCGTTTTATGATGAGCGTCATGCGGTGGAATGGAACCAGCACGCAATCGCGCGAAACCGTGCGCTGACCGGTTTGGCGTTGGGCTACACCCCCGAGGGCCCGCCGGACTTCGGCCTCGACCGTGCGGCTTTGGCGGGGTCCGCTGCGGCAGCTCCCTACGGAATGCTGTTGCATGCCACCGCCCGCGCCGACAAGGAATGGCCGGAGGCGAATTGGAGGATGCTGACCGCGGCGCTCGGCACGACCGTCGATCTGGTGGTGCCGTTCGGCACCGAGGCCGAGCGTGAACGCGCGACGCGGATCGCGGCGGCGACATCGCGCGCGCGCTTGCCTGAACGCGCGCCGCTCGATCAGGTGACGCGGCTGATTGCTGGCGCCGCGTTCGTTGTTGGCGTGGACACGGGCCTGCTGCATCTCGCCGCCGCCTTGGGCGTGCCATCGGTGGCAATCTTCACTGCTAGCGATCCGGGTCTGACCGGGCCGATGGGCGCCGGCGCGATCCAAGTGCTGGGCGCTAAGGGCGCGCCGCCGTCGGTCGGCGAGGTGGCCGAGGCGGTGGCGCGGCTCAACGAATCTGGCTAGGCGGGCCGCCCTTAGAATTCTCTGCCGAGCTTGCGGTCGAACGAATAAGGGCCACCCCCACGCAAGCCGATCGCGACGATGATAAGCGCCCAGAATGCCGGATATTCCCAACCGCCACCCTGTCGGTTCCAAGGAAATCCAGCCAGTCCAGCGCCCCAATGCGCGACAAAGATGATGACCAGAAATTCAACAAAGATCATCGCCGCGAACACGCGGGTGAACAGACCGAGCATGATGCAAACAGCACCGACCGTTTCTAGGAAGAAGATCATGTAAGCAGCGGCTACGGCCGGCTCGATGCCGCGCCGCGCCATGCTGTTAGCGGCGAATCCCGCAATCGAGTTCAGCGTCAGCTTTTGAATGCCGTGGATCAGCAGGAAGCCGCCCGCGGTCAAGCGGACGAGAAGCCATGAGAAATCGCGTACGTTGTCGTAATATGGCCCGAGCGCCGAAATTATTCGTCGCGGTTCTTGCGCAGACATCGTCATCGTTGCCCCCTTATCGACGGAATTCATTGCCTGAAACCGTGCTGACGTGATGCTAGTTATTTTCAGAGCTGGGCGGAAGCCCTCGCTTCTCAAGACGCGCCTCTGAGCTCAGGCCCTATTCGCCGCCGCTCAGTTCTTCGCGTAGAATTTCCAGCTCGAGCCAGCGGTCCTCGGCATCGTTCAGTTTCGCTTGCACGTCGGCGAGGGCCGTCAACGTCTGATCGAACGCGGCGCGGTCGCGCGCGAACAACTCAGGGTCATCCAATCGTTTCTGAAGCGCGCGTGCTTCGTCGTGCAACCCGGCGATGGTCTTCGGCAAGGTCTCGATCAAATGCTTTTCGTTGAAATTCAGCTTCCGCTTGCGCGGCGATGCCAGCGGCGCAAGCTTCGCCTCTCTGGCTTCCTTGACAGGCGCCGCCTTGCGCTGCGGGCGGGTGAGGTCGGCGCCGCGCTGCGCCAGCATGTCGGTATAGCCGCCGGCGTATTCGAGCCAGCGGCCGTCGCCTTCCGGTACGATCACGCTTGAGACCAAGCGGTCGAGAAAGTCGCGGTCGTGGCTGATAAGCAGCACCGTCCCGGCATAATCGCCGATCATGTTCTCCAGCACGTCCAGTGTTTCCAGATCGAGATCGTTCGTGGGCTCGTCGAGCACCAGCAAATTCGACGGCTTCGCCAGCACTTGCGCTAGCATTAGGCGGCCGCGCTCGCCGCCGCTGAGCTTGCCGAGCGGGGTGCGGGCCTGTTCGGGGCCGAACAGGAAATCCCTCATGTAGCCGACGACGTGCCGTGGCTGGCCGCCGACCATGATGGTCTCGCTGCCGCCGCCGGTTAGCGCATCGGCGACGGTGGTGTCCGGATTGAGGCTGTCGCGATGCTGATCGAGCGCCGCCATCGCCAAGTTGGCGCCGAGCTTGATCGTGCCGCTGTCGGGAGCAAGCGCGCCGGTGAGCATCTGGATCAGCGTGGTCTTGCCGCTGCCGTTCGGCCCGACGATGCCGATGCGGTCGCCGCGCAGGATGCGGGTCGAGAAATTGCCGACGATGGGACGGCCCGCATAGGTCTTGCCGATGCCCTTGGCCTCGATGACGAGGACCCCGGACTTTTCTGCTTCGCTCGCCGTGATGTCCGCGCCACCGACGGCGCCGCGATGGGTGCGGCGCGTCTCGCGAAGCGCGTGCAGCGTCGCCAGCCGCTTGACGTTGCGCTTGCGCCGCCCGGACACGCCGTAGCGCAACCAGTGCTCCTCGGCGACGATCTTGCGGTCGAGCTTGTGCTGGTTGCGTTCCTCTTCCTCGAGGACCTCGTCGCGCCAGCCCTCGAAGTCGGCAAAGCCGCGTTCGACCCGGCGCGTCTCGCCACGGTCGAGCCAAACCGTGCTGCGCGACAGGTTGGAGAGAAAGCGGCGATCATGGCTGATCATGACGAGGGCGGCGCGACGGCGCTCGAGCTCACGTTCCAGCCATTCGATCGTGGTGAGATCGAGATGATTGGTCGGCTCGTCGAGCAGCAGAATGTCGGGCTCCGGCGCCAGCGCGCGGGCCAGCGCCGCGCGGCGGGCCTCTCCGCCGGAGAGGTGCCCCGGATCCTCCGTACCGTCGAGTCCGAGTTGTTCCAGCAATTGGCGGGCCTGATGCGAGCCGTTGTTCGGCCCAAGGCCGGATTCCACATAGGCCAATGTGGTTCGGGCGTCGCCGAAATCCGGCTCCTGCGGCAGGTAGCGGAGCGATGCGCCCGGCTGCACGAACACCGAGCCGCGGTCCGGCGTCACGGCGCCGGCCGCGATCCTGAGCAGCGTCGACTTGCCGGAGCCGTTGCGGCCGACCAGACAGACCCGCTCGCCGGTGGACACCGACAGCTCGGCCCCGGTCAGCAGCGGCGTGCCGCCGAAGGTCAGTGCGATGTCTTTGAGTTGCAGGAGGGGCGGGGGCATTTCACCCGTCAGTTACGGTTCGCGGGCGTGCTTCGCAAGACAACTTTGCACGAACGCATCGAGATCGCCGCCCGGGAACAGATGCCCGGTGATGCCGGCGGCGCGGGCCGCCTGCATGTCGATCTCCTTGTCGCCGATCAGAAAGCTCGTTGAGCGCTCCACCGGCCAGTTGCCGATCAGGTCGAGCAGCATGCCGGGCCGCGGCTTTCGCAGGTCGGAATCCCAGCGATAGGCCGCAAGCTTGCCCTCGGGATGAAACGGGCAGTAGCGCGCGTCGTCGATCCTCGCGCCCTGCTTGGCGAGTTCGCCTGCCATCCAGGCATGCAGTTTCATGAGATCGTCTTCGGTGAACAGCCCGCGCGCGATGCCGGACTGGTTGGAGGCGATGAAGACATAATAGCCGGCGTCGTTGAGCCTGCGGATCGCGGCGGCCGCGCCGGGGATGAAGCGGAACCGCTCGACGGTGCCGACATAGCCGTCGTCGTGGTTGATGACGCCGTCGCGATCGAGGAACGCGGCGGGCCGGCGCGGCGAGGGCGTAGCCGCCATCGCTCAGCTCCGTTTGGTGCCGAACAGTTCGCGCTCGACCAGATGGCAGATCGCATGCGCCGCGGTGATGTGGATCTGCTGGATCAGCGCGGTCTCTTCGGCGGGCACGGCGAGCGTGAGATCGCACAGGGCGTGCATAGCCGTCTGCGCGTCCCTGGTGAAGCCGATGGTGGTCAATGCCATCTCGCGCGCGGCCTTGAGCGCTGCGACGATATTCGGCGAATGGCCCGAGGTTGAAATACCGACGAACACGTCACCTTTTCGGCCAAGAGCTCGAACCTGCCGCTCGAATATTTTCTCGAAGCCGTAGTCGTTACCGATCGAGGTCAGCGCCGAAGTGTCGGTGGTAAGCGCGATCGCGGCGAGCGGCGCGCGATCGTCGACGAAACGCCCGACGAGCTCGGCGGCGATGTGCTGGGCGTCCGCGGCGCTGCCGCCGTTGCCGGCGAGCAGGACTTTGCCGCCACTCTTCAGTGCAGCGGCGATGCGTTCGGCGATGGCGGCGGTCGCAGCGACAAATTTTTCGTCGGCCGCCGCGCGCTCGACCGCCTGCTGAGAGCGGCGGAGATGGGCGAGGACGGGTTCTGAACGCTGGTCGGCCATGTTGGGCCCTCTGGTAGCAACTTCAAGCCGGGTCCGCTATCCGGCCCAGCGCGCGATGCACCGCCGGCAGCACTTGGGCAGCCGGTATGTCGCGCATGCAGCGGTGATGAACAAGGTAGCAGACCGGTTTGTGGCAGGGCCGGCAGGGCACATCGGTCATTGTTTCGATGACAGCGGCGAGGGGATTGAGCGGTGCCCAGTGCCACGGGCTGGTCGGCCCGAAGATGCCGATGGTTGGCGTGCCCATGGCGGCCGCGACATGCACGAGGCCGGAGTCGTTCGACACGCAGGCGTTGGCACACTTCAGCGCCAGGATGGCATTGCGAAGGTCGTTCGACGTGAGGTCCCGCGCGGCGGGACCGGCGGCGGCCGTGATCTCGCTGGCGAGCGGCGCCTCGGCCGGGCTGCCCAGCACCCAGATCGCGAAGCCTTCGGCGGTGAGTTTTTGAGCAAGCTCTGCAAAGTAGGTCCAGCGCTTGCTCGGCCCGACTGCGCCCGGCGCGAAGGCTATCACCGGCCGGCTGTCATGTGGCAGGGCCCGGCTGGCGCGCCACGCCGCCGCTTCCTGCATTGGCACATTGAGTTCGGGCATCGGCCAATCGGCGGGCAAGGCTGAACCCTTCGGCACCGTCAGCGCGCCACAGCGGTCGATCATGCGGGGAAGGTTCTTTTCGCCGAAGCGTATGTCGTTGAGCAGTCCGAAGCGAAATTCCCCGGCAAATCCTGTCCGCTCTGGGATGCCGGCCAAGAACGGCGCCAGCGCCGATTTCCAGGTCCGCGGCATGACGAAAACGCTGCCGTATTGTTCGACAGCCAACCGGGTGGCGAGCGCGCGATGTTCCTTCAAAGCCAGTCGTTTTCGCGGCAGATCGACGACGATGCCTTTCCGCACACCCGGCATGTAATCAAGCAGCGGCGCGCAGAGCGGCGTGGTCAGGACATCCACCGGCTGGTTTGGGAAGCGCGCCTTCAGGAGCCGCACAACAGAGTGGCAGCGAACAAAATCGCCGATCCACATGTATGGCACCAGGAGGATAGGAGGATCCTCGGCCGTTTCAATATTTGAATTGATGTTCATTTCTTATCGTTCGCCTGCCGGCGGTAACCCGGGCTCACCGTTCTGTCCAGTACCAGACCTCACCACGTCATGCCCGGGCTTGTCCCAGCCATCTCGATTCGTGGGGCAAACGTGCCCAAATTATCAGGATTACCGGGACTTGCGTCCTTCGGGGCGGCACGATGGCTGCGGTGTGGCAGGGCTAAGCCGGATACGTTGCGTACCCGTCCGGACTGAGGCAAATGAGAGCCCTGATCCAATCAACGGCAGGTCGCGGATGCTTCTGGTCACAGGCGGGGCCGGGTTTATCGGCTCGAATGTGGTCGCGGCCCTAAACGAGGCCGGGCGGACCGACATCGCCGTCAATGATGTGCTCGGCACCGACGGCAAGTGGCGCAATCTCGCCAAGCGCCAGGTCGCCGATGTGGTCGCCCCGGCCGACCTGTTTGGCTGGCTTGAAGGCCGAAAGCTCGATGCGGTCATCCACATGGGTGCGATCTCCGACACCACCGCGACCGACGCCGACTTGGTGATGGAAAGCAACTTCCGCACCTCGATGCGGCTGCTGGACTGGTGCACGGGCGCGCGGGTGCCGTTCATCTACGCTTCGTCAGCCGCAACCTATGGCGACGGCACTGCAGGCTTCAGCGACGACTGGTCGCCGGCGAGCCTGCAGAAGCTCAAGCCGATGAATCTCTACGGCTGGAGCAAGCAACTGTTTGATCAGGCGGTGGCCGAACGCTTCGCGAAGAAGGAAAAGCTGCCGCCGCAATGGGCCGGCTTGAAGTTCTTCAACGTGTTCGGCCCCAATGAATACCACAAGGGCGAGATGATGAGCCTTGTGGCCAAACGATTCGACGACGCCAAGGCGGGCCGCACGGTGCGGCTGTTCAAGTCGCACCGGCCCGGCATCGGCGACGGCGAGCAGCGGCGCGACTTCATCTACGTCGACGACACCGTCGCCGTGGTGCGCTGGCTGATGCAGACGCCGCAGGTGTCGGGCATCTTCAACGTCGGCACGGGCAAGGCGCGAAGCTTTCGCGACCTGATCTCGGCGCTGTTCCGCGCACTCGGCCGCGAGCCGAAGATCGAATATGTCGACATGCCTGAGAATATCCGCGGGCAATACCAGTATTTCACGCAAGCCAAAGTCGATCATCTGCTTGCCGCCGGATACAACGCTGGCTTCACCTCGCTGGAGGACGGCGTCAAACGCTACGTGACTGAGTTCCTCAACACCGCCGACCGCTATCGCTGAACCCGGGCCATCATGTTCGATTTCGAAAAACGGCTTACGGAGATCGGCCAGCAGACCATCCTCTGCATCGGCGACCTGATGCTCGACGACTTTGTCTACGGCGACGTGTCGCGCATCTCGCCCGAGGCGCCTGCTCCAGTGATCCGTGTGACCCGCGAGGATGTCATCGTCGGCGGCGCGGGAAATGTAGCGCGCAACATCGCAGGCCTTGGCGCGAAATGCCTGTTCGTTGGTGTCATCGGCGATGATGTGACCGGCACGATCTTGCAACATGAACTCGCCAAGGCCAAAACCGCGATAAAGTCGCATCTGATCGTCGATCCCTCGCGCCCGACAACGCGAAAGCTCCGTTTCGTCTCAGAGCATTTCTCGACGCATTTGCTGCGGGCGGACTGGGAAGATGCAAAACCGGTCGCGGCAAAGACCGAGACAGCGGCGATCAAGCAGGCGCTCAAGCTGTTGCCGCGAGCGAGCGCCGTGGTGCTTTCAGACTACGCCAAGGGCGTGCTGACGCCGAAACTGATCCGTACGGTGATCGCGCACGCGAAAAAGCTCGGCAAGCCGGTTGTCGTCGATCCCAAGGGCATCGATTTCTCGGTCTATCGCGGCGCGACGGTCATCACACCCAATCGCAAAGAACTGGCCGAGGCCACGCATCGGCTGGTGGACACCGGCAACGAGATCGCCGCGGCGGCCAAAGCGCTGGCTAGCGCTGTCGGCAGCAAGGCGGTTCTGGTGACGCTGAGCGAGCAAGGAATGTTGCTTTATACGCGCTCGACCGGGGCGGTCCATGTGCCGGCCTTCCCGGTGAAAGTGCGCGACGTATCCGGCGCGGGTGACACGGTCGCCGCGGTTCTTGCGGTGATGATCGCGATGGGTGCGGATTTCGAATCGGCGATGCGGGCCGCCAACGCCGCGGCCTCGGTCGTGGTCGGCAAGAGCGGCACCGCTACTGTCTCGGCCGCCGAATTGCGGGCGCGCATTCTGCCCGCCGCGACGCTCGCTCCTGAGGAGAAGATCATATTCGACTGGCGCGAGCTCGACGCCCGTTTGAAGGAATGGCGCGCACAGGACCTTCGCATCGGCTTCACCAACGGCGTGTTCGACCTTCTGCATCCCGGCCACATCAAGGTGTTGGCGCAGTCGCGTGCGGCCTGCGACCGGCTGGTGGTAGGACTCAACAGCGACGCATCGGTGAAGCGCCTCAAGGGCAAGAACCGTCCGATCCAGCCCGAGCATGCCCGCGCCGAAGTGCTGGCGGGTCTCGAGGCGGTCGATCTGGTGGTGATCTTCGAGGAGGATACGCCGCTCGAACTGATCGAGCAGGTGCGGCCGCGGGTTCTGGTCAAGGGCGGCGATTACAGACCCGACCAAGTGGTGGGGCGCGAAGTGGTCAAGGCGCAAGGCGGCGAAGTGATCGTGGTCGACCTGGTGCCGGGCTTCAGCACGACGCGCATCGTCGAAAAATCGCGCACGCGCAAGAAGCGCTGATCACGTGGCGATCCATTCAACAGCCGACGAAGAACACGCATTGGTCCGCGAATTTTTCGGCGGCGAAACCTCCGGTTATTTTGTCGAAGTCGGCACCAACCATCCCGCCGAGGGCTCGCAGACCTGGCATCTCGAGCAGGCCGGCTGGACCGGCGTACTGGTTGAGCCGCAACCCGAGCTGGCGGCGTTCTTGGTCACGTCGCGGAAGGCGCGCGTGTTCGCTAACGCCTGCTCGTCGCCCGAGAACGCCGGCCAGTCGCTGCCCCTTCGCGTCGACGAGCCGAGCTCGGCATTCGCTCGCGATCGCAGATCTCCGGGCGCACAAGCGTCCTATGTCATCGTCGTCCCGACTCGGACGCTCGACAGCATCCTCGAAGAGGCCGAAGCTCTGGCGCCGATCGACCTGCTCTCGATCGACGTCGGGGGATACGAGACGGAAGTGCTGCGCGGGTTCGATTTCAATCGCTGGCAGCCGTTGCTGATCCTGCTCGAAGACCGCGACGGCAGCCTTCAGACGCACCGCTATCTGAAAAAAAACGGCTACAGTCTCGTTCGCCGACTCGGCGACACCGGCTGGTACGTGCCCGCCGGCGAGCCCATGACGATTTCGTCATCGGAGCGCTGGGGAATCTTGTGCAAATATTATCTTGCGCTGCCGTTTCGTGTGCTGCGCAATGCATGGAACCGAGTCCGTCGTCTCTACGCCGACTGGTGGGCGGGACGCTAGAATGCCGCGGCTGAGCGCCATCATCATTGCGCTGAATGAGGCCGGCAACATTGCGGATTGCCTCGACACGCTTTCGTTCTGCGACGAACGCATTGTGGTCGACGGCGGCAGCACCGACGGGACGGCGCAGATCGCACAGGGCAAGGGCGCGCGGCTGGTATCACATCCGTTCGCGGGCTTCGGCGCGCAGAAGGGGTTTGCGCTGTCGCTCGCGACCGGCGATTGGGTGCTGTCGATCGACGCCGACGAGCGCGTGTCTGCCGCGCTAGCGCAGGAGATCCGCAACGCCATCGCCGCGGGCGGTGCCGACGCCTACGAGTTGCCGCGGCGGTCGGCCTTCTGCGGCCGCGTGATGGATCATTCCGGCTGGTCGCCCGACTACGTGTTGCGGCTGTTCCGGCGGGACAAGGCGTATTTCTCCAGTGACATTGTGCATGAACGCGTGATCTGCGACGGCACCGTTGCGCGGTTGACGCGACCGCTGATGCACGATCCCGTGCAGCGGCTCGAGGACGCGCTGTCGCGGATGGACCGCTATTCGACCGCCGGCGCCGAGCAGCTTCTCGCCGCGGGCCAGCGCGTTTCGTTTATGTCGGGGATTTCCCACGGGCTGTGGACGTTCATCCGCACCTACGTGCTGCGCGCCGGCTTCCTCGACGGACGCGAGGGATTCCTCCTCGCGATCGCCAACGCCGAGGGCACCTACTACCGCTACATGAAGGCTTGGCTGAAGGGGCGGCAGCGGTGAGCGGGCTAATCTCCGTCGTCGTCACCACGTACAATCGCGAAGACGCGCTTGCAGCGGTACTTCGTTCGCTTGCGGGTCAAAAGGACCGAAACTTCGAGGTCCTCGTAGCGGACGACGGCTCTTCGCCCGCGACCGCGGCCCTGGTCGACGAATGGAAGTCTCGGCTCGGCGTTCCGCTCATGCATGTCTGGCACGAGCACCGCGGCTTTCGCGCCGGCGAGATTCGCAATCGCGCGCTCCGTGCTTCCCACGGCAATTACGTCATATTTCTCGACGGCGATTGCCTGGCGCGGCCCGACTTCGTCGGCACCCACCGCAAGCTCGCCGAGCCGGGCTGGTTCGTCACCGGTAATCGCGCTTTGCTCACGCAAGCTTTGACCGAGGAAGTGCTTCCCCGCCAGCTTGAAGCCGAGCATTGGTGTTTCGCCCGCTGGATCAGGCAACGTTTTGGCGGCGGGCTCAATCGCCTCGCGCCGGTGCTGCGCCTGCCGCTTGGACCGTTGCGAAAAATGCGGCCTCGAGCCTGGGAGGGCGCACGGTCGTGCAATCTCGCGGTCTGGCGCGCCGATCTCGACCGTGTCGACGGCTTCGACGCGAGCTTCAGTGGCTGGGGCAAAGAGGATTCCGATCTCCTGGTCCGGTTGCTGCACGCCGGCGTGCGGCGAAAGGACGGTGCCTTTGCCACGGGCGTGCTACATCTGTGGCATCCGGAGTCCGATCGCTCTCGATTGGCAGACAACGAGCGGCGGCTCGCTCATGTCATCGAAAGCCGTCGCGTGCGGGCCGAGCAGGGTATGGAAAGGCGTTGCTGACGTCAGTGCGGCTCGGCCGTGCGCATCAGCGCGGCAAGACCGGCATCTGTGTCGATGGCTGGTTGCCATCCGGCGTGCAGGAGTTTTCCTGGGTCGGCGACATGATTGCCACCGAGGCGCCGCCACTCCTCGGCGCGCCCAATGACATGTGCGCCGAGCGCGACCAGCGCGGGCGGTATTGGCAGCAATCCCGGCCGCCGCCCCTGTCCGCGGCGCATCGCACTGATCATCTCAGCCAGTGTCAGTGCTGTCGGATCCGCGACGATGTAGGTCTCGCCTTTGGCAACAGGCTGCTCCAGCGTGAAGTGGATGGCACCGATCAGATTCTGCCGCGCCAGCAACGAGCGGCGGTTGCGGCAAAGTCCGAGCGGCAGCGGCCACGGCTCGCGCGCAAGCTCGATCAGACGCGCGAGATTGCCTCTGACGCCAGGACCATAAATCAGCACCGGCCGCAGGATTGTGAATGGCACGCCAGAAGCGCGTACCGCGTCCTCGGCCGCAAGCTTCGAGCGTCCGTAGGCATCGGTCGGATTCGGCGGATCGCCCTCTCGAAGTATTTTCTCGGACGATGGCCCGCTCTGGCTGCGGATCGACGAGATGAATACGAGATGGTGAATGCCGATGGCTTTTGCCGCGCCGGCAAGTTCAGCGGTCGCCAGCCGGTTGATCCGGTCATAGGCTTCGTCGGTGGCCCCCGGCCCAGTATGGGCGATGCCGGCGAGGTGAACCACGGACTCGGCGCCCTTGAGCAAAGGACGCCATTCGACTGGCCGGGTCAGATCGGAAACCGCAACCACCTCGACCGAGCGCGGAAAGATATCGGCCGGCTGCCGCATCGCCGCCCGCACCGAATGTCCCGAACTGGCGAGTTCTGCTACCAGCGTACGGCCGATGAATCCCGATGCGCCGGTGACCAGGATGCGAGTCACGGCTTGCCTCGCGCGAAGTTTCGCAGCAGGCCGCCAACCATCACGGCGGCACAGCCAACCGCGACAGTCGCGACAACGGGACCCGGCCACAGTACGGTAGCGATTGCAAACGCGACCAGCGCCACGTTGACGACAAACACCCGGGCGACAATCGCGGGCACGCCGAAGCCACGGTTGGTCGCATGCTGATAATAATGGGTGCGGTGGGCGAGCCAGAACGCTTCGCGATTTTTGATCCGCCGCAGCAAAGTCAACGACGCATCGGCGAGATAGTAGAGCGGCAGGATCAGGGCCGCGACGAGATGGCCGTTGCCAGCCACCAATACAAGAAGCCAGGCGAAGCTGAGACCGATCGGCAAGCTGCCGACGTCGCCGAGAAAGATGCGCGCCACCGGGCGATTGAATGGCGCAAAGCCGATCAAGCCGCCGCACAGCGCCAGCGCCACGAGCACACCGTGCATCGGCAAGGCCCCGAGCCATCCGATGACGACGAGCCCGATGCTGACCGGCACAAATTCGGCGACGGTCATCCAGTCGATGCCGTCCATGAAGTTTGTGAGATTGACGAACCACAGGCAAGCCAGCAGGAGCAGCGCGCGCTCGACCCACCACGGCAGCGATGACACGACGCGTAGCTCGGAGGGCAGGCTTGCGATCACGATACCAACGGCGAGCGTTTGCAGTGCAAGCCGTGGCAAGATACCGATGCTCCGCACGTCATCCCAGGCTCCGACGATGGCGATCAATGCGGCCGCCGCCAAAACAAGGCCGAGAGATGCCGGATCGAATGACGGCTCCCGCCAGATCGCGAGGGCGCCGGCGGCGACCGCGATCGTAGCGGCGACAACGGCGATGCCACCGCCCTGCGGTGTGGGGATCTTGTGCGACGAGCGCGCGTTGGGATGGGCGAGCGCATAGCGCTGCAGCAGGGGCAGCAAGCCGCGGATGATGGCGGCGCTGACCGCTGCCGCAGCGGCGACGATGAGAGCAAGCTCAATGCCGTTCATCAGTTAAGCTTCCGCAATCGTCACGCGCATTCAAGCCGCGCCGGCTCTTTCCACAAGATCGCGATAGAGATCCACCGTCTGCCGGCCAATCGCCTCAGCCGAGAAACGGGCGACCGCCAAGCGCCGCGCCGCCGCGCCATAGCGGGCACGCAACTCCGGCGATGCGACCAAGGTTTCGATTGCGTCGGCCAATGCCCGCGGATCGCCGTAGGGGACAAGCAGGCCGGTTTCTGCGGGAACGACGATTTCACGGCATCCCGGCACGTCAGTGGCGATCATCGGCCGGCCGCAGGCCGCCGCCTCCAGCAGGCTTTTCGGTAGGCCTTCGCGCCGCGACGGCAGGACCGCGATCTGGGCGCGCGCCCATAGCGCCGAAATGTCCTCGACATGCCCGAGCCAGGTGATCCCGGGCTCGCGGCTCCATCCGATGGCGTCCTGCTCACTCACCGAGGCGGGATTGGCGGGGTCGGGCGTTCCCGCGATCAACAATTCGACGTTCGAGCCCCGTTGGCGCAGCAGGCGATGGGTCTCGATCAGAGTGTGGATGCCCTTGTCGGCGAGGAGCCGTCCGACGAAAGCGATCGCCGGCACGCCTGACGTCTCCGGCCGCGGCTGCAACATCTGAATGTCGACGCCCGAGCCTGGGATCGTCGCGATACGTCCCGGCGAGATGCCGAGCGAAAGCATGCTGTCACGGTCATCGGGGTTTTGCACCAGGACGGTTTGCCCTGGGCGGTCGAGCAACAGGCGAAGCAGCATGCTCAGGATCGGACGCAATAGCATCGCTTTCGCGTTTACCGAAGTGAAGGTGTAGCCGAGCCCGGTCAGCGCGTTGACACCCCCGGTCAGGCGTCCCGCCGCTGCAATCGAGCCAAGAATCGTGGCCTGCAATGCGACGCGGTGCACGATATCGGGTGCGATTTTCCGGTGAATGTCGCGCAACGCGCGGATCGTGGCGATGGTGCGAAGCGGCGAGATGCGGCCGCGCACGAATGGTACGGCATGTGCCACAAACCCTTCGGCGCGGATCGCTGCCTCGCCGTCAACGACCCGCGTTGCCACATGGACTTCAAAGCCTGCGTCGCGCGCCGCGCGCGCCATCGGCAGGCGATGGGAGAGGAAATACCAGTCCTCGGTGACGACATAGAGCAGGCGCAACGGCGGCTCCGCGCCCAAACCCAGGCGTTCTAGGCGGCACCAGTTCGCAGCAGATCGTGGATGTGCACGATTCCGACTGGCCGTCCGGCATCGACAACGAACAATGCGGTAATCTTCATCGAATTGAGCACTTCGAGCGCCTCGCTTACAAGCTGATCGGGACGAATTGTCTTCGGCGATCGAGTCATGATTTCCTCGACGCGGGCGTTGAGCAGATCGTCGCGCATATGGCGGCGGAGGTCGCCGTCTGTGACAATGCCCGTGAGATTGCCCTCGCCGTCGGTGATGCCGACGCAGCCGAGGCCCTTGGCCGACATTGCCAGCACCGCCTCCGACATCTTGGTGCCGAGCGGGACGAGCGGCACCGACGCTCCGCTGTGCATGACGTCGCGGGTGAATTTCAAGAGCGCGCCGAGCCGACCGCCCGGATGCAACAGCCCGAAATCCACAGGGGTGAAGCCGCGGCTTTCCAGCAGCGCAACCGCGAGCGCGTCGCCGAGCGCCAGTTGCATGAGCGAAGAGGTAGTCGGGGCCAGATTGTGCGGGCAGGCTTCCCGAGCCTGCGGCAGCACCAATGCCACGTCGGCCGACGTGGCAAGCGTGCTGGCAGCATCGGCCGTGATGGCGACGAGGCCAATCCGAAAGCGCCGCGAGTAGTCGATAAGGTCCTTGAGCTCCGCGGTTTCCCCCGACCACGACAGAGCCATGATGGCATCGTCGGGCGTGATCATGCCGAGATCGCCATGGCTCGCCTCGCCCGGATGGACAAAAAAGGCAGGCGTTCCGGTTGAGGCGAGCGTTGCCGCAACCTTCCGAGCAACATGGCCGGACTTGCCCATGCCAGTGACAATGACGCGACCTTTGACACCGCGAATCAGCTCTGCCGCCGCGATGAAGGGCGCCCCCAGGCCATCCCGGATGGCGGCGGCAAGGGCGGCGATGCCTCCGGCTTCGGTCTCAAGCGTGCGCAATGCCGATTCGATCAGTGAACGGCCCGGGACCGGTGTGGTGCTGCCTCGAAGGTTCGGCTTCGCCATGTTCCATCGAATTTTCGAGATGAAATCCTGGGTGGCATAGCACCGAACCGGCAGGGTGGCGAGGCAGCCCGGCGGGACCGACAAGCAGGACTCCCAGTTTTGATTGGATTACAATCTAAAGTTGTATTTCCGGTAACCCTCATCCAAATGAATCCTTCGGTGCCCAACGGTGTCACCGCTGGCTCGGCTCGGCGAGCACGTTGCAGCCAATTCCGCTGAGGAAGGCTCACCGCACAGCAGAAGCACGCGGGGTGGCGCGCTTTTCGAAAGGCCGGTATTGAAGCCCGGGTGCTACCCACGGGGAACTCATGACGAGACTGTCGCGGCTCACGCGCCGGCAATGGCTGATCGTGATCCACGATCTTCTGGCGACTGCGGCTGCGCTGGTCGCCACTTTTTTTATTCGTTTCGAGGACGCACAGCTCGCTGACCGGCTGCGTTGGATGCCGACACTGCTGGCTGGATTCGTGGTGTTCGCAGCGATTTTCTATTTCCTATTTGGTCTGCACAAGGCGAAGTGGCGCTTCACCTCGATGCCGGAGATGCTGCGAATCATCCGTGCAAGTCTGGTGCTCGCCGTTGCGCTGGTCGTTCTCGACTACGTCCTGTTGTCTCCCAACTATTACGGCACGTTCTTCTTCGGCAAGATCACAATTGCCGTTTATTTCGTGATTCAGATTTTGTTTCTGAGCGCACCGCGCGTCGCTTACCGGCATTTCCGCGAGGGGCGCACACAGCGCCGCACCCGCGACATCAATGCCGTTCCGACACTGATCCTTGGGCGCGCGGCCGACGTTGAAGTGCCGCTGCGCGCAATCGAGAGCGGTGCGATCTCGAATATCTGGCCGCTGGGCCTGCTGTCGCCGGCGCGCTCCGATCAGGGCGCCAGCGTTCGCGGCGTGCCGGTGCTCGGCGGCTTCGACGATCTCGAAGACGTCATCGCCCTGTTGCGCCAGCGCAAGACCCCGGTTTCTCGCCTCGTGCTGACGCCATCGGCCTTCGAGCCGAACAGCGGCGCAGAATCGATCCTGGTGCAGGCCCGGCGGCTAGGGCTGACGATCAATCGGCTGCCGTCGCTGGACGAGACCGGTAAGACCCTGCAGCTAGCGCCGGTGGCGGTGGAGGATCTGCTGCTGCGACCGAGCGTGAAGATCGACTACGGCCGGCTCCGTGAGTTCTTGAAGGGCAAGTCGATTGTCGTCACCGGCGGCGGCGGCTCGATCGGCGCGGAGATTTGCGATCGCGTGGTGGCCTTTGGTGCTGAGCGGCTGCTGGTCGTGGAGAATTCCGAGCTTGCACTCTACGCAGTGCAGGAGGCGCTAGCGGCCAAGCGGGCGGATACGAGGGTCGAAGGCCGTCTCGCGGACATTCGCGACCGTGAGCGCATCGTGCGGCTGCTGAAAGACTTCGAGCCGGACATCGTGTTTCACGCCGCGGCCCTCAAGCACGTGCCGTTGCTGGAACGGGACTGGAGCGAGGGGATCAAGACCAACGTGTTTGGGTCGGTCAATGTCGCCGACGCCGCGATCGAGGCGGGCGCCGAGGCCATGGTCATGATCTCGACCGACAAGGCGATCGAGCCGGTGTCAGTGCTCGGTGCGACCAAGCGGTTTGCGGAGATGTATTGTCAGGCGCTTGATGCCGAGTCTGCGCGGCGTGGCCATGACCGCGCGAGTACGCGCTTCATATCGGTGCGGTTCGGCAATGTGCTGGCCTCGAACGGCTCGGTGGTGCCAAAATTCAAAGCACAGATCGAGACGGGCGGGCCGGTGACAGTGACGCATCCGGACATGGTCCGATATTTCATGACGATCCGCGAAGCCTGCGATCTCGTGGTTTCGGCGGCCAGTCATGCTCTCGGACCCGCGCGGACCGATTCTTCAGTATACGTCCTCAACATGGGACAGCCTGTGAAGATTTCAGACTTGGCGGAGCGAATGATCCGCCTGTCCGGCCTCGAGCCCGGCCGCGATGTCCAGATCGTCTTCACTGGAGTCCGGCCGGGGGAGCGGCTCAACGAAATATTGTTTGCACGCGAGGAAGAAAATTCCGGGATTGGCATTAGCGGCATCGTCGCGGCGAGGCCGATCAGTCCATCGCTCGACGTGATGCGGGCATGGCTCGCCTTGCTGGAGCAGGGACTGACGCACGATGAACGTTCGGCCATCTATGCAGTGCTGCACGATGCCGTTCCGGACTTCCGTGGAGTAGCGGCTTAAGCTAGCGCGCAAGGCTTCGAACAATATTGAAGCCTAGTAGGTCATCGGTTGAGACAACACCGAAAGGCTGCCCATCTCGGGACACGGCCTCGGCTTCCGCAGACCGAGAATCACGGTGTTTTCGGCGTCGTATGTGGGACATCTAGACTGCACATAATTTGTCTAGTCCAATCAACAACTAAATGGGTTCTGCCGAAGCTTGACGTTCATGGCATGAACAGTGTAGTGCCTTGCCCGCAAGGGGGGCGGGATGCCAGGTGCAACGCCAAGCAAAGACGTCGAAAGCGATCGAATCGTCCTGAATTTGCTCGAGTCGGTCGAGCGGGACGGGTTCCAATCGCAGCGCCGGCTGGCGGCCGATCTCGGCATCGCGCTTGGGCTCGTCAATGCCTACCTCAAGCGTTGCGTAAAGAAAGGGCTCGTCAAGATGAGCGAGGCCCCTGCCCGGCGTTATGCGTATTATCTCACCCCGCTTGGCTTTGCCGAGAAGTCGCGATTGACGGTAGACTATCTCGCCTATTCGTTCAGTTTTTTCCGCCGGGCCAAGGCCGATTGCTCCAGTGTCCTGAAACTCGCCAAGGCGCGGGGGTTCAAGAGGGTGGTGTTGGCTGGCCAGTCCGACCTTGCCGAGATCGCAGCGCTCTGCGCGCTTGAACACGAGATTGAGATTGTCGGTTTGGTGAATTCTAGTGCGAGCAGCGAGCGGTTCGTTGGGCTGCCGGTATCCTCAAGCTTCGAAGCTGTCGCGAAGCCATTTGACGCCGTCGTGATCACGGATCTGCTGGGCGCCAGGGATGCATGTGAGGCTGCGGTCGCCCGCTATGGCGTGCAGCGCGTCCTGATGCCCGAATTGCTGCGGGCGAGTATCGGCCAGTCGCAGGAGATCCATTCATGATCTCTTCGGACGGGCGCTGGTATGTCGTGCAGTCGCAGCCGAATGCGGAAGCAAGGGCGGTGGCGCATCTAGGTCGGCAAGGTTTTACCACCTATTTGCCTCGCTATTTGAAGCGCCGGCGACATGCGCGCCGCGTCGAGATTGTGCCGGCCCCGTTGTTCCCCCGCTATTTCTTCGTCGCGATCGATATGACGGTTCAGCGCTGGCGCTCGATCTATTCGACAGTGGGCGTTTCGCGCTTGGTTTGCGCTGGCGATGATCCTGCGCCGGTTGCTGAAGAAATCGTCGAATCTTTGCGAGCGCGGGAGACCGACGGTCTGATCCGACTTCAACAGCGGCCGCAATTCCAAGCTGGCGACAAGATCCGCGTGCTCGATGGCGCGTTTTCGGACTGCCTTGGCCTCTTTGATGGAATGCTTGACAGCGAGCGGGTTGCGATCCTGCTCGATCTGCTCGGGCGCAAAGTCAGGGTCATGGTCGATGTCGATGGGATCGCGGCGGCCTAGCGGGCGCTTCCCGTCGTGCGGATTCAGGTTTGCGCCGGGCGAACGTTTCACCCGGAGTGCGGTAGCATGTCTTATACCCATGATGGTGCAATGAAATCCTTCGCGCTGATCGGCGCCGCCGGATACGTGGCGCCCCGACACATGCAGGCGATCAAGGCGGTCGGTGGTGATCTCAAGGTCGCCTTCGACCCAAATGATTCCGTCGGCATCATCGACAGCTACTTTCCGCAGGCGAGCTTTTTCGTGGAGTTCGAGCGTTTCGACCGCCACATCGACAAATTGCAGCGGCGTGGCGAGGCAATCGATCACGTGTCGATCTGCTCCCCCAATTACCTGCATGACGCGCATTGCCGTTTTGCGCTTCGCGCCGGCGCCGATGCGATCTGCGAGAAGCCGTTGGTCCTCAATCCCTGGAACATCGACGGCCTCGGGGAAATCGAAAGGACCACAGGGCGGAGAATATCGACCATTCTGCAGCTCAGGTTGCATCCTGCTATCAAGGCGCTCAAGCAAAGGGTCGATGCGTCCTCCTCGAACGACTTCGACCTCAGCCTGACCTACATCACCTCGCGTGGGCGCTGGTATCATACTTCGTGGAAGGGCGACGATCCGAAGTCCGGCGGCATAGCCACCAATATCGGCGTCCACCTGTTCGACATGCTGGTTTATGTATTTGGCCCCGCCCGGCGGAACATTATTCATCTTCGCGAACGTGAGCGCGCAGCCGGCTACCTCGAATGCGGCCGGGCCCGCATCCGCTGGTTCCTATCCGTTGACCGGCAGGATCTGCCGTCTTCAAGTCCGCCGGGCAAGACGACATACCGCTCTTTCACCTTGGACGGCGAGGAGATCGAATTTTCCGACGGCTTTACTGACTTGCACACCCGAAGTTACGAGGAAATCCTCGCCGGTCGGGGTTTCGGGCTCGACGAAGTGCGGCCCTCCATCGACATTGTATCGAGCTTCCGCAGTCGTGCGATCGAGCCAAACGCTGGCGAACAGCATTCCTTGGTCGCGAGGTATCTGACCTGATGCCCGACCGCTTCAAGTCGGACCCGCGCTTCCCGGGCGTGAATATCCACGAAAGCTCCTATGTGGACACGCCGGTGAACCTGGGCGAAGGCACGACGATCTGGCATTTTTCCCATGTGCTGCCGGATGTTTCGATTGGCCGTGGCTGCTCGATCGGCCAAAACGTGATGATTGGTCCTCGTGTCAGCATTGGCAATGGCTGCAAGATCCAGAACAATGTCTCGATCTATGAGGGTGTCGTGCTCGAGGATGACGTCTTCTGCGGTCCGAGCTGTGTCTTCACCAACGTCAACAATCCCCGCGCGCACGTTTCTCGCAAATCCGAGTTTCGGCCTACGACAGTGCGGCGCGGCGCGACCATCGGGGCGAATGCGACGATCGTGTGCGGGCACGAGATCGGCGCCTATTGCTTTATCGCCGCCGGCGCGGTGGTGACAACCGACGTGGCCGACTTCGCGCTCATGGCGGGAGTGCCAGCGCGGCGTATCGGCTGGATGAGCAAATCCGGCGAACGGCTGGGCCCTGACCTGGTCTGTCCGCGCGATGGATCGCGCTATGAGGCAATCGGCACTGATGAGCTCATCGAGCGGGTGGCGTGAAGCCGGGTTGAAGACAAGCACGAGAGGTTGAACTTGGACATTCGCGGAAAAAAATTCGTTGTGATCGGCGGCGCCGGCCTGATTGGCTCGCATACCATCGATCAGTTGCTCCGGGGTGATGTCGGCAGCATCGTGATCTACGACAACTTCGTTCGCGGGACCCACGAAAACCTGGCCGGCGCGATGCGCGACCCCCGGGTCAAGATATTCGAGGCCGGCGGTGATATTATGCAGACCGACGTTCTCAGTGCCGCACTTGATGGCGCCGATGGCGTGTTCCAGTTCGCGGCGTTGTGGTTGCTGCAGTGTCATGAGTTTCCGCGCGCGGCATTCGACGTGAACATCCGCGGCACGTTCAACGTGATGGAGGCCTGCGTCGCGCGGGGCGTGAAGCGTCTGGTCTATTCGTCGTCGGCGTCGGTGTACGGCGATGCCGTCGAAGAGCCGATGACGGAGGATCATCCGTTCAACAATAAGAACTTCTATGGGGCGACCAAGATTTGCGGCGAAGCCATGCTGCGGGCGTTCCACCATCGTTACGGCCTCGATTATGTCGGGCTGCGTTACATGAATGTCTATGGGCCGCGGCAGGATTACCAAGGGGCCTATATTGCCGTGATCATGAAAATGCTCGACGCGATCGATCGCGGGGAGGGGCCTACCATCCTGGGCGACGGCTCCGAGGCATTCGACTTCGTGGCGGTTGAGGATTGCGCACGCGCCAACGAATGCGCGATGGAGGCCAGTGTGGTCGACCGGTTCTATAACGTCGGCACTGGCACGCGGACTTCCCTGAAGGAGATTGCCGAGAAGCTCCTGTCGCTGACTGGATCCAATCAGCCGATCAAATATGCTCCCCGCAGCCAGGCCACATTGGTTCGCAACAGGATCGGCTCCCCTGTTCGTGCGAAAAAGGACATCAACTTCGAATCGGCCATTCCTCTCGACGATGGGCTTCGCCGTCTGATCGCCTGGCGCAAGACGCACAAGGACGAAGTTGAGAGCCGGCGGGCCAAGTCGGCCAACTGAGCCGGTGCTTCGAAAGCTGTTTTCACGCCAAGAAAGCAAATCAAGGCATGGATGCCAAGACGACACGGACGATTCAAATCGCGCTGCCTTCGATGGGCGAAGAGGAATGGCAGGCTGTCCGTGAGCCGCTCATGTCGGGTTGGCTCACCCAGGGACCCAAGGTGGCCGCCTTCGAGAGCGCCTTTGCGGAACGGCATCAGGCGCGCCATGCGCTCGCCATGACAAGCTGCACCACGGCTCTCCATGCAGCCCTCGCTGCGCTGCCGATCGGACCCGGGGACGAGGTGATCGTGCCTTCATTCACCTGGGTGGCCACGGCGAACGCGATTCTCTACTGCGGCGCGACGCCGGTGCTCTGCGATGTGGACCGGCATACCAACAACATCGATCCGGCCAAGGTGGCGGAGAAAGTCACGTCACGCACGAAGGCCATCATTGCCGTCCATCTGTTCGGTCTTTGCGCGGATGTGGACGCCCTACGCGCGGCGCTTCCGGACCATGTCATCATTGTCGAGGATGCTGCCTGCGCGGCCGGTGCATCTTTGCGAGGCCGGCACGCTGGAACGTTGGGGCGTGTCGGCTGCTTCTCGTTCCATCCTCGCAAGTCGATCTCCACCGGCGAGGGCGGGATGGTGGTCACCAACGACGCCGACCTTGCGGCACGCGCGGATGTGCTTCGCAATCACGGCGCATCGATCTCGGAAGAGCAGCGCCACCGCGGGCCGCAACCTTACCTGCTGGCCGCCTTCGAGGAGCTGGGCTTCAACTACCGCATGACGGACATCCAGGCCGCGATCGGCTTGGTGCAGCTCGGTAAGCTCGATGCTTTCATTGACGAACGGGACCGTTGGGCGCGGTACTATCGGGAAGCGCTCGCCGATCTGGAATGGCTGACGCAGCCGATCTTGCCGAACGATGGCCGTCACGCTTGGCAGGCCTATGTCACTTACGTCGATCCGGCCCGCGCCCCGATGCCACGCAACGAAATCATGAGCCGGTTGCATAAGATGGGTGTCGCTACGCGACCCGGAACACACGCCGTTCATATGCTGGACTATTACCGCAAGCGCTTTGGCTTCTCGCCGGACGATTTGCCGGCTTCGCGCGATTGCGAACTCAATACCATGGCAATCCCCCTCCATAACCGGATGACCGAAGGCGACTATGCCTATGTCGTCGACTGCCTCTATTCTATCGCGCGCAGCTGAACCGATGACGCCGGCCTGGTTCGCCGAATTGCTCGGCGTCACGCTGCCGGTCGACGGAATTTCCGTCGAGGTGCGCGGCCGCGCTTTAACCATGGTTGATGGCATCTTGCGGGCGCAGGAGCTGGTTTCCGCAGCCCAGCGCCAGACCATGGATGCTTTCGCATTCAAATGGGACAGGCGGGAGACGTTCGAGGGGGCGCCGCTCGATTATCTCAATCATTGGCTGAAGGAGAAGTACGGCGACGTCACCACGGCGCCATGGTTTGCCGAGCATGGACCATCGCCTATCATGCTCGATGCTGGTTGCGGTGCGTCGATGTCCGCCCTTGCGTTGTTCGCGCCGCAGCTCACTCGTCTGCGCTACATTGGCGCCGACGTGTCGTCATCGGTCGAGATCGCGCGCCAGCGTTTTGCCGAGCGCGGGCTCGATGCAGCGTTCATCCAGGCCGATTTGCTCCAGCTGCCGTTGCCGGCGGAGTCGGTCGACCTGATTTTCTCGGAAGGGGTACTGCACCACACTGACGACACCCGTTTGGCGCTGGCAACTGTGATCCGGCATCTCAAGCGCGGCGGGCGGATTTTGTTCTACGTCTACCGGAAAAAATCGCCGGCCCGCGAATTCACGGATGATTTCGTACGCGGCCAGCTCCAGGCCCTCACACCGGCGCAGGGTTGGGAAGCTGTCATGCCGCTTACCAAATTGGGCAAGGCGCTGGGCGATCTCAATGTCACTGTCGAGGTGCCGGAGGCGGTGGATATTCTCGGTATCCCGGCTGGTCCGATCAACTTGCAGCGCCTGTTCTACTGGCACTTCTGCAAGGCATTTTACCGTCCTGAACTGACACTCGAAGAGATGAACCACATCAATTTCGATTGGTTCGCGCCCGCCAACGCCCATCGGCATACGCCCGATGAGGTACGAGGCTGGTGCTCCGAGCTCAATCTGGTTGTCGAGCATGAAAAGGTTGAGGAGGCGGGAATCACCATGATCGCCAGAAAGCATTGAGTTTGCTCGCTCGCCTCGAAACCAAGCTCCAGCAGTGCCGCTCTGCCACCTGGGAGCACACCCAGCCGATCGATATTCGGCTTGATCCGAAGCCCGAACCGATGGGGGACGCTCCGATCGTTGCGGGTGTCGTGTTTCTAGTGCAGTCCCGCAGCGGTGCATGGATCGAAGTGCACCGCGAGCCGGCGTCGGTACTCTCCGACGAGAGCGCAGTGGATGACATGCTGGCTTCCGGACTATCCATCTTCCTGATGAAACATCCAGCTTGGCCCAAATAGGATGTGCGGCATCGCGGGAATTTTGAATTTCGACGGCGCGCCTGCGTTATCTCACATGCTGAGGGCGATGACCGACGCGATCGCGCATCGTGGTCCGGACGATGAGGGCCATTTCGTCGAAGGGTGCTGCGGCCTGGGCCATCGCCGGCTGTCGATTATCGACCTGTCGAGCGCGGGTCATCAGCCGATGGCAACGCCGGATGGTCGTTATCTTATTTCGTACAACGGCGAACTCTATAACTACCGGGAGCTTCGCTCGGAATTGACGGCGATGGGCTGGCAGTTCCATTCGGCGAGCGATACCGAAGTGATGCTTTATGCCTTGGTCCAATGGGGCCGCAAGGCCCTGCCGCGATTCAACGGCATGTTCGCTTTTGCATTCTGGGATCGGAGCGAGCAGCGTTTGCTGCTCGCTCGGGATCGCTATGGTGTGAAACCTCTCTATACGGCGAGGTTGGGCCGCACGTTGTTGTTCGCATCGGAAATCAAAGGCATCCTTGCGCATGGGGCGATGAAGACAGGGGTCGATCTCGAAGGCCTTGCAGAATATTTCCAGTTTCAGAATTTTTTCACCGATCGCACCTTGTTCCGCGATGTGCGAATGCTGCCGGCGGCAAACTGGCTGGAGGCAACGCCGGGCCGCGAACCGACTGTGGGCCAATACTGGGATTATAATTTTCACGAGGATGAATCGTGGGACGTTGAGGAGGCAGTCGAGGAGCTTGATCGCAGGTTCGTTCAGGCTGTGACGCGACAACTCGTTTCCGATGTGCCGCTGGGATCCTATCTCTCTGGTGGCATGGATACCGGAGCCATTACTGCCGTCGCTGCACGGCACTTGCCGAACTTGTGTTCCTTTACCGTCGGCTTTGATCTGACATCGGCGTCGGGCCTCGAGTTGGGTTTCGACGAGCGCGCGCCGGCGGAGCGCATGAGCTATCTGTTTGGCACCGAGCACTACGAGATGGTGCTCAAGTCTGGTGACATGGAGCGCTCGCTCGCCAAATTGGTCTGGCATCTCGAGGAGCCGCGTGTCGGCCAGAGTTATCCCAATTACTACGCGGCCAAACTGGCCTCGCGCTTCGGCAAGGTGGTACTTTCCGGCGCCGGCGGCGACGAGTTGTTCGCGGGCTACCCGTGGCGATATTACCGCGCGGTCGTGAACAACGATTTCGACAGCTATGTGGAGAAATATTTCGGCTTTTGGCAGCGTCTGTTGCCGGAAGGCAGCTATCAGCGCGTGCTCGGTCCGATCTGGCCTGATGTCAAATCCGTCGATGCTCGCGATATCTTCAAGTCGGTATTTCATGAGCACGCCAGCCGGCTGTCGCGGCCGGAGGATTACGTGAACCATTCGCTGTATTTCGAGGCGAAGACTTTTCTCCACGGATTGCTTGTCGTCGAGGACAAGCTGTCGATGGCGCACTCACTGGAATCGCGCGTCCCATTTCTGGACAACGATCTTGTCGATCTTGCCATGCAGATTCCGGTTCGGCAGAAGCTTGGGCATTTGAAAGATGTGGTGCGTCTCGACGAAAACACGCCTGGTTCGAAGGCGGCGCAGTATTTCAACAAGACCCGCGACGGCAAGCTGATCCTGCGACGGATGATGAAACGCTACGTGCCGGCAGAAATTGCAGACGGCGTAAAGCAGGGCTTCTCCGGTCCGGATGCGAGCTGGTTTCGCGGCGAGTCGATCGACTACGTGCGCCGCGTACTGCTCACGAGCGATGCGCGCGCCTGGAATTATCTGGACCGCGAGGCCACGCAGGCATTGGTGCGCGAGCATCTTGAAGGCCGCGCCAACCATCGTCTTCTCATTTGGTCGCTGCTTAATTTCGAGGCTTGGCTATTACTGTTCCTGGGATCGGCGACCGTGCCCAAGGCAAATGCCGCGCCGCGGCTGGCCTTGGCCTCAGGCGTGCTCCGATGATCGCACGCAAGATCAAGCTTGCCGCAGATCTTTTCGGTGCGCGACCGAAGGGCTGGCAATCGCTGCTGTGGAATTCGTCGATGGCGCAATTGCGCCGGCCGGGACCATTGATGGCGCCGGTGCATGTGTCGATCGAGCCGACCAACGCTTGCAACGCGCGCTGTCCGGTGTGCGAGACCGGCAAGGGAGACATGCGCCGGACCACCGGTTTTCTCGATGAGCATCTCTACCGCGAGTTCATCGACGACGTGGCGCCGACGACGGCGGTCCTGCTGTACTACTTCATGGGCGAGCCATTCATGCACCGCTCCGCCTACGACATGATCCGCTACGCCCGTGACAAAGGCATCTATGTCGAAACGTGCACCAATGGTGACTTCGTCGATGCCGAGGGTGTGATCTATTCCGACATCAACAAGATCAGTTTCCAACTCGGCGGCATGGACAACAAGACGCACCAGCGCTACCGGGTGCGGTCGCGGCTCGACAAGGCGGTCAAGAGTCTGGAAGAACTGATCGCGCTCCGCAAGAAGCATCCGCAATCCAACGTGCAGATCGACGTGGGCTTCATCGTGATGCGCCACAACGAACATCAGGTGGCGGATTTCCTCGAATGGGCCCAAAAGATCGGCGTCGACCCTTTCCAGCACATTGGGATCCTAAGCTTAGAATTCCACGTGGACAAGTTGTC
>JADMIO011486870.1_pt1 | contig 107571 bp, 88 predicted proteins | sample 8958161 | NCBI WGS metagenome assembly JADMIO01 (sample SAMN16585339, study PRJNA669376) | soil metagenome | isolation source: Crop rotation soil | place: USA: Cullars Rotation, Alabama | collected 2011
GCCGCGACTTCAAGTCACGTGAATTCCAAGCTTCGGATCCCACTGTGCTGGAAAGCGGCGCGCGTCGAATACAGCGTGTCCAAGGCCAGCCCGATCGCCACCGCCGGCGCATGCGCGAGTCGGTAGCCGGTCAGCGCCTCCAGCTTGTGCGCCGCCCAGTGGCCGAAGTCCAGCGGTCGGCTCGATCCCGTCTCGAAAGGATCGCCACCCCCGGAAATATGCATCGCGTGAAGCAGCGCGGATTTTTCCACGCAGGTCTCCAAGGCATCGGGTTCAAGCGCCGCCAAGCGGGAAACATTCGCCTCTATCCATTCGAAAAATCCGCGGTCCTTCACCAAGGCAACCTTCACCGCCTCGATCAGGCCCGCCCGCCGCGTCTCCTCCGGCTGGCTGTGCAGGAAACGGAAATCGTTGATCACCGCAAAGGGCACCGCGAACGCACCGATCCAGTTCTTTTTGCCGAAGGCGTTGATCGCGCACTTCACCCCCACCCCGCTATCGTCCTGGGCCAGCGTGGTGGTCGGCATTCGCACCAGCCGCACGCCGCGATGCGCCGTCGCCGCGGCGAAACCCACCGCATCGAGAAACGCGCCGCCGCCGATGGCTATCAGATAGGAATGACGATCAAGGTGGGATTCATCGATCCAGCGCCACGTTTCCCGCACCCAGGCATCGTCCGCCTTCACCGCCTCGCCGCCGGGCATCACCTGGATGCCGCGCAACACGACCTCGTGGGCCTCGAAAAAACCCTCGATCTCGCGCGCGAGCTCCGGCCATGCCGCAGCCACCGCCTCCTCGATCAACACCAGCGCCCGCCGCCCGCCGCCCTCGCTCAGGATCGCCGCCAGATCCGCCCGGCCCTCGCCGAACGCGCCGCGGGTGAACACCACACGGTGCTTGAAGGTGACGGGAATCTGGAAATCGTGGCGGGACATCGGCGCGCGGCTTGCGTAGCCCGCATTACGCCGCCGCGCCACCGTTTCTTGAAACCAATTCTCCCATGCCCGAGCTCGAGACCCTGTTTGAAACCCGCTGGATCCGCATGCACCGCATCGGCCACTGGGACTTCGTCGTCCGTCCGCAGTCCCCTACATGCGTCGGCATCCTCGCCATCACCCCGGAGGACGAAATCATCCTCGTCGAGCAGTTCCGCATCCCGCTCCAGAAACGCGTCATCGAAGTGCCCGCCGGCATCGTCGGCGACGAGCCGGAATTCCTCGGTGAATCCCTGGCCGACACCGCTGCCCGCGAGCTGTTAGAGGAAACCGGCTACCGCGCGGGAAAAGTCGAACCACTCATCGTCACCCCCACTTCCGCCGGACTCACCTCGGAGTTAATTCACTTCTTCCACGCCACCGAACTCGTCCGCGAACACGACGGCGGCGGCACCGAGGTGGAGGACATCATCGTCCATCATGTTCCTCTAACAAAATTACGCGGCTGGCTGAAAGAACAGGAAGGCCAAGGAAAAATCATCGACTTCAAGATCCACGCCGCGCTGTGGATGGCGGGGAGATGAGAATCTAACGGATCACCGGCTTGTCCTTCGCCCTCGGCTGGCGGCGTTCGGCGAAAACCTGGTTCTTCGCCTCTTGGCTCAAGCCCTCGTGGACCACCGAAACCAAATCGCGCAGCCGCGCGGCCAATCGTGACTTCGGGTTCCACGAATATACCAAGGTTCGCCCCTGCTGTTTGCAAACCAACGTCCCTGCCCGTTCGAAGCGGTCCAATTGACGCTGGACCGAATCCAACGACACGGCAAAATCCCGCGCGACCGCCCTGCCGTAGGTTTCGCCATAATGGAAGACATGCAGCAGCACGGCTTCCGCCGCCCTGCCACCGAACAAATCCTCCAACGCCGTCGAGATCATGACCTTAAATTCAGGTCAAATGATCCGAATTTCAAGTCAAAAACCATGCAAGCCCCGGACTGGACGAATTGCAGCGAAAAGGAGCTGTGGGAATACGTGGCCTGGCATCTCGAAGGAGCCGACATTCATTCCGTGCTTGTCGGTGGCGCGGTGGTCGCCATCTACACAGAAGGGCTCTATCGATCCGGCGATCTCGACATGGTGCCGGATGATTTACATCGGGACCGTCTGCATGCGGTGCTGAGCCAACTGGGTTTCGAATCTAGCAGATCGCGCTATTTCAAGCATCCGGAGTGCCCGCACTTGTTTCTGGAGTTTCCAAGAGGTCCGGTCGAAATCGGCGAGGAATTCCCGATCATCCCCGATGAGGTTGAAGTGGAGGGCCGGGTCCTCAAGCTACTTTCTCCCACCGACAGCGTGAAAGACCGGCTGGCAGGATACATCCATTGGAACTCGCGAGCCAACTTCGAACAAGCGGCGCTGATCTATCGACGACAGGCCTCCAGAGTGAACCTTCAGGAAGTCGAACGTTGGTGTCAGGCGGAAGGCGGCGCGGCGGCATTCGAGGAACTCATCCGGCATCTTGATGATGCTTCCTGATTCGACCGGCGATCCCGCTTCGGGACAGGCAAAATCATCGACTTCAAGATCCACGCCGCGCTGTGACTGGCGGGAAGATAAGCGACAGAATCCCCCGTTGTCGCCGGTGTGTGATCGTGGGTTTCACCACCCACCTTCTCACGATCACACCACGTCCCGACGGGACGTCTCATCGTAGCCCGGTACGCAGTGCCGGGAAAAGGCGATACCACCATCCTGCAATCACGGCTCATGCTGGGGAAACTCCGGATCCCGCCCCGCATGAAGCGTCCTTTCAGGACGCGACTCTAACACCGGACGAAACCCGGCACATTGTGCAGGGCTACTATGAATCGTTCCGTTGGAACGAGGGAGCATGGCTCTTCCACATCCTGGTCACCGACCATGCGGCGAGGCCAATGGACGTGCCTAACAATGAAATGTTAGCGGCGAGGTTTTCCATCGGAATCGGGACACTCATCGGGTAACCCATATATGACGTCATCTTGTAATAGACCACCACTCCACCCCAGACGGCCCCAAGCTGCAGCAGGCTGCCTCCCAGCAATCCGGCGAGCCACGGTTTAGGCAATGGTTTCCGGAGTGCTGCTGCAACGGCCACCGCCAAAGCGATCGGCGTCAGATAGGCCCACCACCCCACTGGACCAAAGCGCCAGAACAACTCCGTGAGCATTGGCGGTTCCATGTCCACATTCTTGAACCTCCCCAACAGGTTGTATCCGCGGATATCGAGGCTGAGCTTTCCGAGCGTCAGAAACGGCCCCATCAGGAAGAACCCAACCGCAAGGCCCACGCAGATCCGGGTGGTTTTCATGAGATCGGGAGCCTGTCACACCGCCCGGCAAAAAAGCGAGCCACTGCAATTTCATGTTTCCTTTTCTTTAAGATTTCCGTAAGACCTTATCGAACGGTGACGTTCCACCGAATGCGACTGCCCTTTAATGCTTCAAATCCACAAGCTGTTCACCACCCTTCGCCCGCTCCATCACGGATCCTCCACCCCCGCCCTCACCCAGGCGGTTTGGTTCCTGAATGGGCCGGGAAAACCACGGCCTGAAGCCGCCGTGGCCCTTCCGTCGACAAGCGGGAGAAGGGAAGCTCCCTTCATCGGGACGAAAAACCTCCGCGGGGTGGGTTACCTCCGCGGCTGTCTGGACCAAGGATTTGGTGTGCCCCCGAGGGCTGAATCCCAGACCCACAGACAGCCATGAAAACTTTGATCAAGACACAACCCCGCCTGGTTGCCGAGCTGTGCCTGCACGCGCTCTTCGCCGTTTCCATTCAAATCCTCGTGCACTTCGTGCGATGAAAACGGCCCAAATCCATCTCAGCCGCAGTCGCTCGGGCAGGATTTTGCTTCATCTCGTCTGCATCGTGCGCCACGGCCGCATTCAATGGCACTTCCACGGCATCGCCCGCGAGTTCAGCCATTTTTGAGTATCAAACCGACGCTCGCAGCGGGATTTCCCGCGAGGCCTCGCGGCCGCGGCCTTCGATGACGAGCTTGTTCTTGAAGAGGCGGACGACGGAGTAGGCGGTGACTCCAGGCTCGTGGAGAATCGATTTGAAGGTGATGCAGGGCAGGCCATGGGATTCCACCTGATCGCCGGCATGGTTGTGGCCGCAGAGATAGGCGCGGACCACGGGATAACGTTCGAGGAGAGCGAGGATATCGTGGTTGTTCCATGCCTGATGGCCCTCCTCCGGAAGGATCGGGTGGTGGCCGCAAACGAGCACCGGGGTTTTGGCATCGGTGGCGGTGGTGAGTTCCTTTTCAAGCCATTTCAATTGTTCGGGCGAGATGCCGCCGTTCCATGGCTGCGCGTTCTTCGCGGCACCCAGCTGTTTCATGACCTCGGCGGCCTTGAGCTGGGCTTCATCGCCCTGCGGGTGCTTGTAAACGGAAACTTCGTTGGTATCGAGCATCACAAAACGCACGCCGGAAACGGTGAAGGCGTAGTAGTCCGACGGCATGCCGAGTGTGGCCACGACCTTGGCTTTCAGCGTATCCGCCACGGTGTAGTCGTGGTTGCCTAACAAGTGGCGCACCGGATGGCCGAGCGGTTCGAACAAGGGAAGAATGGTCGCAAACGAAGCGAAATCGCGGTCGATCGTGTCACCAAGGTGCAGCGTGAACGGCAGCTTTTGTTTCACGAGGTCCTCGACCGCCGCCTTGAGCTTGGGGATGGACTCGCGGTAGTGCCGCTCGCCTTCCGGATTGGCATCGGCGTATTGCACGTCGGTGGTCATGCCGAAGGAAAGCAAGGGAGGCTCCGCGGTGGTTTCCGCCTTGCTGACGGATGCGGCGGCCGCGGAGAGCGCGATGAATTGGCGGCGGTTCATAAGTGACATGGCTATCACCTGTGGACAGTCGTTGCAAGCAAGCCGGAGCGGCTTCAGGAGAACCACCGATTCATACCGCAAAGCCGCAGAGATCGCAAAGGGACGCGAAGCGTGGATTTCCATGGATTCAGGAAGGCCTTTGCGTTTCCTCAGCGGCCTTTGCGTCTTTGCGGTCGCCTCAAGATTTTTTCGTGCGATCTGGAGCGTATCCGGACCCATGTGGAAATCTTGCGGACTTTGGCTGGCGGCGGCGATGAGCGTTTGTGCGGGGGACTTGGCGGATCTGCCGCATCCCAGATTGTGGTTTCCGAAGGCCGAGGAGGCGCGCGTCCAGTCCTTGGTGAAAAGTGACCCGCTGGCGGCGGAATTGCAGGCGGCCACTTTGGAAAAGGCCAAAGCGGCGCTCAAGGAGCGGACCTGCCGCTATGAGATTCCCGATGGTCTGCGTTTGCTCGGGGAATCACGGCGGGCGCTGGGCACGACCATGAACTGCGCCTGGGCTTGGCGGACCACGGGTGAGGAAGCGTTCCGCCTGCGCGTGATCGACGAACTGAACGCCGCCTGCGGGCTTCAGGATTGGAACCCGAAACACTTCCTCGATGTCGGCGAGATGGCCACCGCCGTGGCCACCGGCTATGACTGGCTTTACCCGACCCTTACGCCGGAACAACGGGAGATGTGTGAGAAGGCGATCGTCGAAAAGGCCCTCAAACCCGCCAAGGGAGTGTTCGACAAAGGCGGCTGGTGGGCAAGGCCGGGCAATAACTGGTCGCAGGTCTGCGGCGGTGGCATCGCGCTAGCTTCAGCCGCCATCGCGGGCCACGACGAGGGGCTTTCCGAAGATCTTTTTTCCCGCGGACTCAAGCTTGTGGAAGCTTGTCAAAAATTCTACCAACCGGATGGTATGTATCCGGAGGGGCCGGGATATTGGCATTATGGGACCAATTTCCATGTCATGTTGGTGGCCGCCTGCGGGCCGCTCGGGCGCACCTGCGAGATGCCGCCGATCCTTGAGAAAGCCGGGGATTCGATCATGCATCTGACGAGCAATACGCGGCTAAACTACGACTTCGCGGATGGTCACGCGGGCAAGGAAACCCCGAGTCCGGCGCAATGCTGGTTGGCGGGTCATTTTAAGAACGCCACGCAGACTCGCCACGTCAGGAGCTTGTTTTCGAGAGCCTTGAAGGAGGACGGGCGGCGGGTACAACGCGATCGCTATGACCCACTCTCGATCCTGTGGCTGCCGGGCGAGGTGGAAACCAAGGCCAATCCATCGTGCGGCGCGGTATTTCACGGCGAGCAGGCGATGGCGCTGTTCCGCAGCGGCTGGCAGCCGGACGACGCGTGGTTCGCGATCAAGGGCGGCACGGCGGCGGCCAGCCACGGCCACATGGACGTGGGATCCTTCGCTTATGATGCCCACGGCGAGCGCTGGATCCATGATCTGGGTGCCGAAGACTACAACCTGCCCGGCTACTTCGGCGGCAAGCGCTGGACCTACTACCGCCTCCAAAACCGCTCGCACAGCACGTTGGAAATCGGCGGCCAGCTCCAGAACGCGAAGGCAAAACCCTGCCCGTTGGTTTCATCATCGATTTCCGGAAGCCCACTGACGGCAGCCTTCGATCTCAGCGACGCCTACGTTGGGAGCGCGGGGAAGGTCATGCGTTCGGCCCGCTTCGACACCCCATCCGGCGGTTTGGTTCTAAACGACGACATCGAAGCACCCACTGGTGACGTGGTGTGGCGGGCGATCACTGATGCGGAAGCGAAGATCGACGGCGAAACCGTGACGCTGACAAAGAACGGCAAAAGCATCGCGCTGAAACGAGTTTCACCCGCCGGAGCCTGGTCTGTGGCCGATGCCAAGCCACCGACCGCCGAGGAGAATCAAAACAAGGGCTTCCGCGCCGTGACGCTCACCGTTCCCAAGGCGGCGAAGGTGGAAATCAAGGTGGCGATCAAGCCGTAGGCCTCACCCCTTCGCCGGCGGGTCCTGGCCGAGGATGCGGTCGATTTCGGCGACGCGTTCCCATGGCAGGCGTTTGCGCTGGTATTTGTTGAAGACGATGTCCCGCAGCTCGCGCCAGACCGCCTCGGGGACGGGTTTCATGTCCGTCCACTCCGGGTTGCGCTTCTGCATGGTGGTCATGATCGTCCAGCGGTTGCCGAGGTAATTGGCGCGGTAGAAGACCTTGCCTTCATCGGTTTTCTCGAACCACTCGTGACTTTCCATAACCGGAGCTTGGGGAATGGGGTGATCCGGCACAAGGCGCGATTCCAGAAGGGATTTCGAACATTTTGCCGACAACTTTTCCATGGATCGGCGTTTCTACCTGTGAAAGGCTGCGGCCAGACAACCACGCAAGATTCTACATGAAACTCAATCCCTCACCCGTCAAACACCTCCGTCGGCAAGGCTTCACCCTCCTTGAAATGGTCATCGTGCTCGGCATCATCGCCATGATCATGGGCGGTGCGATCTTCGCCATGCGCAACATTGCAGGGCAGGCGAAGCCTCAACAGGCGAAGGCCGACATCAACTCCTTCATGTCCGCGCTGAGCATGTACAAAATCAACAAGGGGCGCTACCCGTCCGGTCAAGAGGGGCTCAAGATCTTGGTCACGACCAAGGCCATGACCAAGCTCAACCAAGATCCGTGGGGACGTGATTACGTTTACCGTTTCCCTGGCAAGATCGACAAGAACGAGCCCGAAATCATCAGCCTGGGCGAAGACGGCCAGGAAAACACAGAGGATGACATCAACAGTCAGAAGCTCTAAGCGCGCTGCGGGGTTCACCCTGCTGGAAATCGTCATCGTGCTTACCATCGCGGGCATCATCATGGCCGGTGCCGTGGGCCTGATGCTGTTCTCATCCGAAGAGCGCATGCTGAAGGACGTTTCCAGCGAGGTCGAGCTCATGGCCAAACAGGCGCGGGTGGCCTCGGTGCTCCAGCAGACGCCCTACGCGCTGGAGTTCCGCGAAGGCGTGGTGCGACTCATGCCGCTGGCCGAAGCCGGACGCGAGGAAACCAAGACCGTGGGCGGCCACCGCATCGGCGGCGAGACCGAGAAGGTCATACCGGGCGACCGCCGCGAATACAAACTCGACCCGAATGCCGCGATCCTTGTGCGCCGGTGGAACTCTGAAAAATGGCTGCCGACCACCGGCAAGACGATCCACGTTTGGCGCTTCGATCCGAACGGCCTTTGCGAGCCGCTCGGCGTGCGCATCACCATCGAACAGAGCTGGAGCGAGATGACCTTCAACCCGCTGACCGCGGCGATCAGTACGATCGATTTGGAAGCCCGATGAAAACCAACCTTCACGCCGGAAGACGCGGATTTCTCCTGTTGGAGATGATCCTCGCGCTGGCGGTGTTCAGCATGTGCATCACCGGCTTCGTGGTGGCCTTGAACCGGATGGCGAAGCTGGCCGCGCTCGCGCAGAACGAGATGAAAATCACCCGTTTCATGGACAGCGCGCTGGATGAGACGCTTTCCCTTCCCACGCTGGAGGAAGGCACCACCGAGTCCGACATCACCGAGTCCGGACTGGACATCACTTTCACCACCACTGTCGAGCTGCTGGACGACATGCAGAACGAGGAAGGCCAGATTCTCCAGGAGATGTATCACATCACCGTAAAGGCGAGCTGGATGGATGCAAACCGTGAACGCTACGAGCGGCAGGTGGACACCTGGCGCTACGGCCGAATGTACCAACCGTGAAAACCACCACGCAAACCCACGGGCGGCGCGGTTTCACGCTGCTGGAGATCGTCATCGCCGTCGGCCTGATGGCGATGATCATCGGCATGGTGGTGGGCATCGCCCGGACCTCGCTCGCGCTGGGCAAGGGCATCGTGGAGACCCAGAACAAGGAGATGGAGCACCAGGCGTTCATCGATCTGTTAGGGCGGCAGTTCTCCGCTTTGCCGGGCAACACGCGCTTCGACCTGAAGGTGCAGGATTCCGGCTCGCACTACATTTCCGATCTCACGCTGCAGAACGTGCCGATGACCTTCACCTGGGGTGGTGAGGACCGCATCGCCAAGGCGGTGCAGCTTTCCACCGTGAAACGCCGCAGCGGCTATCTCGACATCGTGCTGCGCTACTACGAGAATGAGATTCTCGAAGGCTCCGCTTCCAATTTCGGCAGCAGTGTCACCGACAACAAGCCCTTCGCCGAGATCGTCCTCCTAACGGACGTGGCCTATTTCGAATGGCGCGTGCTCGATGGCCGCTCGATGGAATGGCAGTACGACTGGGATATTCAGGGACGCCTTCCACTGCAGATGGAGCTCACCATGGCCGTGGGCGCTCAAGGCAATGAGATCCGTCAGATCTTCTGGTTACCTCCGAAGCAGAACCCGGAAGTCGTGATGCGCCAAATGCAACAGGGCGGCGGCAACGGTTCCGACACCGGCGGTGCCAATGGCGGTGGTGGCATCACCATTCCCGGTGGCGCCATCGGCGGCCAAACCGGAACGGGGCGCCCCGGTGGCGGCGGTCCGGGAGGCGGTCGCGGTGGACCCGGTGGCGGTGGCGGCGGAGGAGGCCGCGGCGGCAGATAAACTTTCCGATTTCCATGCAGCCGACCGTTTCCAGATCCGTTCATGCCAAGCGCGGCGCCGCGTTGATCGCCGTGCTGTGGCTCATCGCCATCATCAGCATCGCCACGCTGACGACGCTGCGCGTGATCAAGTTCGACATGGATCTCGCCGGTTCGAAGATCCACGGCTCGCGCGCCCGGCAGATCGCCGAGATGGGCATTGCCGTCGGCTCCAACCCGATGGTCAAACGCACCGATCCGATCCTTCATCAGATGAATTCGGACACCGGCGAGGGTTTCGAGGTTCGCGTCATTTCCGAAGGCGGACGTTTCAACATCAACGCCATCCTCATGCAGGACGACAAGGCCCTGCTGCGCGAGATTTTCTCGAAATGGGGCATGGAACTCGAGGACTCCCAAGCCGTCGCCGATGCTTTGGGCGATTGGGTCGACGCCGATGACAACGTGGCCCTCCACGGCGCGGAAAAGGACGATTACGAGAAAGCCGGCCGCGTGAACCAGCCCTTCAACCGCCCATTCTACGATCTCAGCGAGATGCGTCTCGTCCGCGGTATGGACCTCGTAGAGGCCCTCAAGCCCGACTGGCGCGATTGGTTCACCATCTGGAGCGGTGGTGCGCTGGATGTGAACGAGGCTCCTGCCGAACTCATCGCCGCCGCCGCGGAAATCCCCGTGGAACAAACCGAGATCATTCCGGAAACCGTCCGCGGCACCGATGGCCAGCGCGACACCGAGGATGACGCGCCATTTCAAAATGCCGCGGCAGCGCTTGATCTTTTGGGCATTGACACCAATGGTCGTCCCGATCTTGCCCGGCGCTTCACCGCCAACGATGCCACCACCCGCATCGAAAGCATCGGCCACGCCGAGGGGGCAAGTCGAAAAATTGTTGCGATTGTACGCAACCGAACCGGCAAACCGGCGCTTTTAGAACGCACAGAAGAAATCCTACCGTGAGCAAAACCACCGACAATGTGCTTCTCGTGCCCGGCGAATCCGGCTGGGAAATCTGGTCCAGCAATGGCGAAAGCGGATTCGCGCTCCAAGGCGCCACCGAAATCACCGACGCCGGCGAGCTGACGGAGATCCCGTCGGGCGAGCTGACCATGCTGTTTCCCGTGAAATCGCTCACCGCCGTGCCGATGAAGGTGGCCAGCGACGATGACGCCCTGTTTCCTGATCTCGCCGCGCTCCACGCCGAGCGCCTCGGCCTGCGCCCGGACCCGATGGCCGGCCAGCTCACCGATATCTTTGTCATCGACCGCGAGGCGGAAAACACGGCGCTGCTCGCCGTTTTCCTGCGCACGCCGACGGATGCCGATCTCCCGCCGCGTGGGCCCAAGGGCTTCGACATCTCGCTGCGCGCCTTCCCGGTCGCAGGAAACACGCTCGCCGTCTGGAAGGAATTCGGACGCTGGGTCTTCGGCGTGTTTCATGAGGGAAAACCGGTTTATTGCCAGACCACCGCATCGGATGCGTTCCATCCGGACGATTCGCTCGCCCGCGAAATCAAGCTCGCCCTGATCCAGCTCGCCATGCAGGGCCTCGAGGTCGAGCCGTCGCGCATCCAGCTCTGGACCAGCAAGGAAGGCGTCAATCCCGCGGCACTCCAATCGATGTTTACCGCAACGGTCGAAGTTTCCGCCCGGCCGACGCCGGTCCTGCCAGCTCCGCTCAGCAAGCTCCTGCCGGCCGACGTTCGCGCCGCCCGCAAGGCCGCCCTGCAGAAGCGGAACATCGTGCTGGCCGCCTCCGCCGCCGCCCTCGTCTATCTCGGGCTGATCGGTTGGTTTGTTTTCGGCGTCTGGCAAACCAATTCCCAAGCCAAAAAACTCCTCGCCCAAGCCGAGGAAGCCGCCCCCGATGCCGAGGAATACACAGCCCACATCGCCAAATGGGCGGAACTCGCCGACGCCGTTCAGCTCCAAAACAACCCGGTGGACATCCTCAAGCGCGTCGCCGACTGCATTCCGCCCAACAGCGGCCTGCGTCTCAAGTCCGCCGACATCAGCGCCCATGAAATCAAACTCCAAGGCGAGGCTCCACAGCTTCCCCCGGTGAACACCTTCAGCCTCAAGCTCACCAAAAACAACGAGCTCACCAACTTCAAGTGGGAGACGCCCCCGCCCAATTCCTCCACCCGCGGCTGGGAATTCGTTTACTCCGGCGAAGTGCCGAAGGAAGAAACCCAACCCTGACCGACAAATCCCCGTTTCTCCGGTGTTTACCTGCTGGAAATCCGACTCTGACCTCCGATCTCCGACCTCCGCCACATGTCGTCCCGCGAACAAAAACTGCTGATCTTCTTCTCCGTTGCGGGGTTTCTCGTGATCAATTTCCTCCTTATCGGCTTCCTCAGCAAACAGAAAGCCGCGGCCTCATCCGCCCTCACCCAGGCCAAGCGCAAACTGGAAGTAGCCAACCAGGTCAGTGAGTCGCGCGATCAGGTGGCCGACCAAATGGAGTGGCTTTCCCAACACGAGCCCGAGCCTGCGGCCGAACAGGAAGTCCAAACCAAGCTCAACCAACTCGGCATGCGCGAGGCCACCAATAACGGTCTCACCATCAAGAGCCAGAAACCCCTCCCCGCCGAGGTCAAGGAAGGCCAGCACTATCAGCGCGCCAAATTCCAGTTCACCCTCAGCGGCGGTGAGGATGCCCTCTACAAGTGGTTCAACGCCATCAACATGCCGGATCAACTCCGCGTCGCTTCCAGCATCCATCTTGCCCCGAATACCCAAGACGACACCAAAATCGACTGCGTCGCCACCGTCGAACAATGGTTCGTCCCGAGCACCGGTGAGGAGGAGCCCACCGACGGGGCCAAGCCGGAAGCCGGAGAGGAAAACTAAGCACCGCCCATCCCTCGCCATGAAAATCAGCGTCATCCTGTTCGCATCCCTCGCCTTCACCGGCCTGGTCATGGCCGAAACGCCCAAAAAGGCGCCGTCCACCAAGTACGAACGGCTCTGGAAGGACTCGCTGTTTACCTCCAAACCCCCAGAACTGCGTCCCGTGGAGCCAACCAATGCCTTGGATGACTACGCCCTGCTCGGCGTCTCTCCAATTCCCGAAGGCTACCGCGTCACCTTGATGAACAAGAAGAATCCCGAGGAACGCGTCTCCGTGGATTCCGGGAAAACCGTCGGGGGTTTCAAGATCGTGGAGGTTTCCCGCAAGCCTGGCGATCCGCTCGGCACCGTGATCCGCATGATGTCCGGCTCGCTCACCGGCACCGTCGCTTTTGACGAGAAGCTTCTCACGCTCAAGACCACGGCCCCCGTCAAACCCGGTCAACAAGGCGTCCAGCCGTCCGTTCCGGGTCAAACGCCCCCACCTGTTCCCCATCCAGCTCAAAACGAAGCCGGGACCCGGAGAGCCAAACTAAACAACGTCCAGCCATCGCGATGAAAACCAGCGTCATCCTGCTTGCATCCCTCGCCGTCACCGGCCTGGCCTTGGCCGAAACGCCCAAAAAGGCGCCGATCACCAAATATTCGCGGCTCTGGACGGACTCGCCGTTCACCTCCAAACCCCCGCCCGTGGGTCCTGCGGAAGTGGCGAATGCCTTGGACGACTACGCCCTGCTCGGAGTGTCCCCGATTCCCGAGGGCTACCGCGTCACGCTGATGAACAAGAAGAATCCCGAAGAGCGCGTTTCCGTGGATTCCGGAAAAACCGTCGAAGGATTCAAGATCGTGGAAGTCACTCGCAAGGCGGGCGATCCGCTCGGCACCGTGGTTCGCATGATGTCCGGATCGCTCACCGGCACCGTCGCCTTCGATGAGAAGCTTCTGACACTCAAGACCGCCGCGCCCGTCAAACCCGGCCAACAACAGGGAGCCCAGCCCGGTCAGCCCGGAGGGCCACAGATTGTTCCGGGCCAGCCACAACCCCAACCCCAGCCTCAAGGCGGTCAAAACCATCCCGCTCCTTCCATGCAACAACGTCCGCGCGTGGTCCCGCCACCGACCACCGGCGCGGCTCCCGCTCCTCAGACCCAAGGCGGTCCCAACGCCGGCGGCGGTCGCTCTAACCGCGCTGACCGCCGCGGCGGCCGCTAATCCACCTTTCCTTCCCAGTTTTCCTCGATTCTCTCATGTCATTCCATCGTTCCCTCGCACTGCTTCTCGTTGGTTGGGTTTCCGCAACCGCACAACCTGCCGTTCCGCAGCCGCCCGCTGACCAACCAGCCCCCGCCGAAGCGCCGCCCGCCGTTCCCGTGAACCCAGCGGCCCCTCAACCGCAGCCGATCGTTCCCGCACCCAATCCGGGCGCGAACCCTGCCAATCCGGCAGTGCCCGCCAATCCGGTTCCGGCAGCTCCCGGTGGCTTACGCCCGGTCATTCCCGGCCGCAATGGCAATGCCGCCGCCGCCCAGCCTCTGCCAGTCGGCGGAGTCGCCAAGCCCGCCGTGCCGCTCGGTGAAACCAAGATCGTCGAGGACATCATCGAGCCCAAGCTCAGCGGCGACTCGCTCGCCGGACTCTGGCGCAAATACACCGGCCGCCGCGTGATCGTCACCTCCGCCGCCGCCACCGCCGAGTTCCACTTCGTGCAGGAAGCCACCCCGCAGGATCCGCTGACTTACAACCAAGCCGCCGAGTTGCTGCGCAAGGCCGCCATTCTCGAAAACTTCGCGTTTGTCCCCCACCCGCAGGATCCGAACCTCGACATCCTCACGCTGGCCACCGGCGGACCCCGCCCCGGCAACGTCAACGTCGATGTCTACGGCGAAAACACACCGCTCCCGGATACGGACATCGTCATCTCCTACGTGATGACCCTCGACCACATCAAACCGGACCAAGCCCTCAACATCTTCACCCAGATCATCGGCCAGTTCGGTGCCTACGGCTCCATCGCCGCCGTGCCGAACGCCTCTGCCGTGGTCATCACGGAAAAAGCCTCGCTCATCAAGAGCCTCCTTGAACTCAAGAAAACCATCGACGTTCCCGGGGACGTTCAGTCCTCGAAGTTCATCAAGGTCCAGTACGCCGACGTGACGGAAATCGCCACTACGCTCACCGATCTGCTCACCGCCCAGCAAAGCACCCAGCAGACCGCCGGTGTTCAGCGCAACATGCCGGCCGCTCAGCCTGGAGCCGCTCCCAATCCCGCCGCAGCTCAAGGCGGCGCATCCTCCGGTGGTGGCGAAACCGCACCACCCCAGATCATTCCGGAGCCCCGCACCAACCGCATTTTCATCATGGGACGCCCGGTGGACATCGTTTTCATTGAAGGCCTCGTTCGTGAATTCGACATCCCTAGCAGCGAAAAAACCTTCCTGCGCCGCAAACTGCGCTTCCTCACGGTTTCCGAGTTCCTTCCGATCGCCGGAGACGCCCTCACGCGCGCCTTTTCGGGCACGGGCGACAGCGGCGGCTCGGGCGGTGCCGCCGGCGGTGCCGGTGGTGGCGCGGCAGGCGGCAATCGTTCGCAAACCTCCAACCGGAGCCAATCCTCCGGCACCACGGGCCGCAGCAGCACTTCCTCGGGCCGCAGCTCCTCCAGCGGCACGGGAAGCTCCTCCGGCTTTGGCGGCGGTAGTTCCTCCGGCTTCGGCGGTAGTGGCGGCGGAAGCTCCGGCTTCGGCGGCGGTGGCGGCGGCGGTGCCGGCAGCGCTTTGAGCGATCCGAACGTCAGCTCCGCTCCGGAATCCCTGCTCGTCGGCCGCACCCTGCTCGTCGCCGACAACATCACCAACTCGATCGTCGCCCAAGGACCTCCTTCCGCTCTGGAAGTCCTCGAGCGCCTGCTCGACCAACTCGACGTGAAGCCGGATCAAGTGATGATCTCTACCGTCATCGGCCAGCTCACGCTCAACGACAAACTCGACGCCGGCGTCAGCTATCTCTTCAGAGGCGACGACATCCTTGGCGGCGGCGGCGCGGGTTTCCCCGGATTCGTTCCGACCACTGGAACCGGGACGGGCGGTGCCACCACCACCTCCAACAGCTTCCCCGTCTTCGACCGCAGCAACCTCACCGGCGGCGGCCTGCGCGCCTTCGGCACCGTGGGTGACATGCGGATCTTCGTCAAAGCGCTGCAAACCAAGACCGACTTCACGGTTCTCTCCCGCCCGAGTATTTTCACCTCGAACAATCAGAAGGGTTCGATCTCCTCCGGTGAGCGCATCGCGATTCCCACCAACAGCAACAGCTTCTCCAACGGCGGCGCTTCGACGAACATCGAATACCAGGACGTGGTGCTCAAACTCGAAGTCATCCCGCTGGTGAACTCCGATCACGAAATCACCATGCAGATCGCGCTGCTCAACGACGAGCAGAACGGCACCCAAACCATTACCGGTGCCGGCAGCAATGGAGCCGACCTCACCGTGCCGAAGATCTCGACCCGCGAGATCCTGACGACCGTCACCGTGCCTAACAACGACACCGTCGTGCTCGGCGGTCTCATCGTCGGCCGCAACGGCAAGGACAAGAGCGGCATTCCCTTCCTCAGCGACATCCCTTATCTGGGAGCGCTCTTCGGCACCAACACCAACACCCACGACCGCAGCGAGCTGATGGTCCTCATGCAGCCCTCCATCGTCCGGAATGCGAACACACTCGCCGATGTGCAGACCGACATGGACTCCCGCTACAAGGTCACCCCGAGCATCCAGAACTTCGCCGACAATGGCGTCCTGCCGTCGAAGGTGGACAACAAGGGCAAGGGCGGTTCTTCCACCGTCGAAACTACGAGCACGTCCACGGAAAACGCCACCATGAAGCCCTCCATTCGGCCGAGCCACAAACGCTGAGGCTGACGAGGGTTTCTAACATCCTTCCATCCCAAGGCCCGCCGGTCGATTCCGGCGGGCCTTTTCATGTTGTAACCGTAGCGCCAAGGCCGTGTCGGCCCCTGCAGATCACAGACACACTGAGAACCCTGAATTCACAGAGAAGATGCGACCTGCACCTTTCGTCCCATTGGGATATGGGGGCCAACAAACAGGCGGCGCCTGTGATCAAGCGCCGCCTGGAGAATTCGATTGGATGGTTAGGAAATCCTCAGCGCGGCATGCTGTCGAAGCGCTTCCAGAGATTGGCGGAGGCGACGTTGGTGGCGCTGCGCACCGAGGCCCAGGTGGTTTCCGCGGTGGCATCGCGTTTCTTGCCGAGGCGGTGGTCGCACTTCGCGCAAAGACGCTCGCCGGTGACCGAATCCACGATCTCGCCTTCGAACGCGACGTTGGAAATGAAATGGGCCAGCTCGGCGGAACCGAGCTTGCCGCCCAACGTGACCTTCGGGGAATGATGGACGGTGGTCACCGCCGGTCCGGGATTGCGGCCTTCGATGATATCGGTCAGCGCCGTGCGGACTCGCAGGACGTGAGGACCGGGTGCCTTCGCGATCTTGAACTTGGTCTGCGACTGCAAGGACTCCGCCAAGTATGCGGCGAGCTGGTCCTTGACCTCGGCGCTGATGCCGGGGGAGCCGACCACGGTGGTCACCGGCTCAATGATCACGCTGTCGTATTTCTTGAGATCCAAATTGGGTTTCACGTAGGCGGAAACCGCGTCTTCGGTGCCATAGCCGGCATCGAGCTGCTTGTAGTTGCCGAGGAAACCCGAAGGAGAACGCCCGCCGAGAGAGCAGGAGGATAGGATGAAACCGGTGGTGGCCAAGGCCATGAAGGCGACGCGAGGGATGGATTTCATGAAATGAAACGTTGGGGTGGTGGAGAGGCGCGCTTTCCGCCTCTTTGTGACTGATTCTCTGTCAGGCTTGGGATGGCAGGTCAAGGTCCGTCTGGGCGGTGGAAACGAGGCCTAGCGGAACTCTTGAATGTCGGAGCTCCATCCATCGGGAAATGCCTGTTAGCCGCCCGTTTGGATCCCGTCCGAAGTTTCTCCATCGCGGGCTGACATCCGCCACGGTTTTCTCACTCCTTGATCTCCTGGATCTCGATGTTGCGAAACTCGACCGGGTGGCTTTCGGACTGCAGGCAGAAATAGCCTTCGGAGATCATCTTGTCACCGGCGGCGGCGGCGAGCGCGTCGGCGTGTTTGTCGCCACCGTATTGGGGTTTGTTGTAGGAAATGACCTCCTCGCCATTGACGATGTGGCGGATGAGTTTGTTGCCGTGCACCTCAACCTCGATCTTCACCCACTGATCGCCGTTGTAGGTCTTCGATTTCGAGTTGATGCAGTGCGTGGTGATGAGCTTGCCCTCCATTTCGACATTGGTGCCGGGCGTGCAGAGGTTTCCGGTGGAGCGCTCTCCCGAGCCGGTGCCGCCGAGGAGCTGGACTTCGAGCGAGGTCGGGAAGTCCTGTTCCACCTCCATCATCTGGGGCGACTCGCTGTGGATCATGATTCCGCTGTTGCGGAACGCCCAGCCGGGACCACCCTTGATCTGGTCGCCCACAAACCGGTATTCGAGGCGCAGGCGGTAGTTCGAATACTTCTTGGCGTAGAACAGGTGGCCGAAGCGGCTGTCCCAGTTGTTCTCATATTCCGAGTAGTCCACCCGCAGCACGCCATCTTTCACGCGGAACGTGTTCTTGAAATTCTCACCCGCCTTGCAGCCGCGGATTTTCGGCGTCCAGCCGGTAAGATCCTTGCCGTTGAAAATCGATTCCCACTTGCCCTCCTCGGCGGAAACGAAAGCGGCGGTGGCGACGAACAGGGAGATGACGAGGGATTTCATGAGTTGGTTTGAAATGAGCCGGATGGATACGGCTTTCCTTGTCGAATCCTACAAATTTCTCTCCCATCCTTTTCCATCGCCAAGCCCATCGGCTTTTTGAAAATCCCGCCGTGCACTCCACCCAGGCCACGCTGATCCGGCTCACCCGGCTGACGGACACGAGCCTGATCGTCCACTGGTTCACGGCGGACCATGGGCTGGTCAAAACCGTGGCCAAAGGCGCGCGGCAGCCGAAAAGTCCGTTCGCCGGCCGGCTCGACCTGTTTTTTGGCGGCGAGATCACCTACCAGCGGGCGAAGCACGGCGAGCTGCACTCCCTGCGCGAGGTTTCCATCGATCTCTGGCGCGAGGGACTGCGACGAAACTACACCGCCACCCTGCTGGCGGCCTATTTCTGCCAGCTCCTCGACGCCGTCGTGGAACCGGAGCATCCGGAGCCCGAGCTTCACGACCTCCTCGTGCGCGCCCTCGACCACGTCGATCAGGCCGAGCCCTCGCTCAAGGCACTCCGGCATTTTGAACGGGAACTTGTGCGCCTGCTCGGGGTTTCACATCTGGAACGGGACGCAAGTGACTCATTACGTGAGGTTTTGGGCACACTTCCTGCATCCCGCGACGATCTGGTCGAAAGACTTTCCCCAAATGAAGATTTGGGCTAGTCAGACGCGAAAAACCATCCATAGTAAATACACAATCATTATACCTGCCATGGATTCGCCTACCGCTACTCTCATCAGCATCCTACAGGACCGGGTTGAAACACTCCGCGACGCCGGGGATCTCAACGAGGCCCTCCACGCCGCCACGGCAGCCGTGGAGAAGGCCCAGCAATCGCTCGGGCCCAACCTCGATAGCATCGACGCCTTCGCGTCCACCTTGGAGAAACGCGGCGACATTTATCGCGAGCTGGGATTCTTCAACGAGGCCCGGGAGGACTACAAGCAGGCCATCGACCAGCTTGAGGACCGACCGGACCAGTTCGCCCTGATCGGCCGCCTGCATGCCGGTCTCGGTGCCGCCTACGACGGCTTGGGCCGCGTGGACAAGGCCGCCGAACAATGGCAGATCGCCATCGAGTATTTCGAACGGCATGAACCCCCTCTCATGATGGACATCGCAGCGATGGCGAACAACCTCGGCTTCCTCTTCAAGACGCACGACGACCTCGACGCCGCGGAAACTTTCTTCCTGCGCGCCCTGGAAATCACCCACTCGCAGCTCGGCCAGGAGCATGAGCAGACCGCCACCGTCTCCAGCAACCTCGGCGCGCTCTACCAAGCCGCCGGTTTCCATGAGCAATCGCGCGAGATGCACATGATCGCGCTGGAAACCCGCAGAAATTTGTTAGGCGAGGAGCATCCGGACACCGCGCAGTCCCACAACAACCTCGCGCTCGCCCTGCTCAACACCGGCGACCGCTCGTGGGCACGCCGCCATTTCGAGAAAGCGCTCGCCGGATTCGAGGCGCTCGGCCCGGAATATTCCGAAGACCTCGAAGCCGTCGCCGGCAACTACTGCGAATTCCTCCGCGAGGAAGGGGAAACCCAGCTCGCTGAAGTCATCGCCGGCCGCGTCAGCAACGTTATCGGCGCCACCGCGGTGGCTTGTTAGAGCGGAACACCCACGGGTTCCGAGCCATCGACCAATTTCTTGCGGGTTACTCCCTGTGAATTCGCGTTTTCGATTCACGGTCCGGGAATTCCGCTTGCGTCAGATGCCTCCCGTTCCGGTGATGTGGTGGAAGCAACAGTTTTCGGGATTGCCCCGTTCCTCCACCTTGATCGTCGCATTGAACTGCCGGTAATCGTTGGGATAGAAGTGCACCCTGAATTCACCGGTTTCCCCGGGTGCCAAGGGCTCGATCACCGGATCGAGACAAGTGAAGACGCTGGACCCGAGGATAGATACCTTCAGTCCGCGAATCATCACCTTGCCTTGGTTTTTCACCCGGAAGTATTTTGTAACACCCTGCTCGCCCCCATTTCCGGTGGTATCTGCAAAAGTCCATCCGAAGTCGCCCCGCGCCTTGTAGAAGAACACCGTCGGTTCGTAGGGTATGTCGTAGGAAAACAGCTTGGTGGTGGTGAAGCCGCCTTTCGCCTTTTGGTTTTTTGTTTGGATCACTCCCACGCCTTTAGCCCACCATTCCTCGGCGTCCTGCTTCGGCGCCCCTTTGATGGAAACGGAGAACTGAAGATGAATGCAATCCTTGAACTCTCCCGCCGGCACGGTGAGTGACTCTCTGCCAAGAAACTGGACCGATAGGTTCGCATCCGGACCGAGCGCACCCTCCGAGTTGAACATGCCGGTGTTCACCGAAACCGTTTGCCCTTTCTTGAACCATTCCGGAAACACCGCGCCAGGGCTGAATCGTGGAGAAATCTGATTCTCGAAATCGTCGAAGCCGTAAATCGCATAGTTCGATTTCACTCCGTAAAATTCGTTCGATTCAATGGTCGAGTTGTCGAATGTCACCTGGCCGTTCGAATACTTCCCGGTGGACGTGCAGACCCACATCACTTGCTTGGTGTTGTTTGTCAGTTGGCCTTCCTTGATCCGGAAGACATTGAGTTTCCTCGATGCGTCGTTGATATTGACGCGGGTCGCTTTATAGTCGCCGCCATCCTTGGCGGAGAGATAGACCCACGTCGCATGTTCATTCGGCGGATAGAAATAATCCATCAACCGGGTCTTCGGAGCGGCGTTCTGGGAAAACGCCATATCGGCCCCCGACCCCGTCACAACCGGGATCACCGCCATTTTCAGCCATCTGCTCGTCATCACACCCTTCAATCGTTTCTTATCAATCATCATTCCATGCTTAGCCACTTCGACACCCCGAAGTAACATCCAGCTGATCGCTTGCAAGCCTCTTCCCATGCATGGATTCACTGGTCGCGCCCGTGAGTCGAATCGATCGCAACGACCTAGAGCCATCCCATGAGAAACCAGTAGCTCATCCATCCACCGATATCACCCGGCACGGTGGCGAGATACGCGGCGTTGCCCGCCCGATGGAGGGTTTTATCGCGCTTCACCCAATCGAGATCGAGTCGCGCGTACCAATGATACGTCGCGCCACCTTCGCGCAAACCCACGGAGACGAACTTGCCCTTGTCGGCGATGGACTCTCCGACGACAAGGTCGGTTTTCTTGAGACATTTCGGATCATCGAACATCATCCGGCTGGTATGGCGCATGTCGAAGCTCGCGGTGATGACGTCTCCGGTGAACTTCGGATTTTTGGAGGTTTTCACTTCCTTGATTCGGGCGCCGGGTTCCGTGCGTTTCTTCGGCAGGCAAAGATCAAAGATCCGCTGCGAATCATCCTCTTTCGGCAAAAGCCAACCGCTGAAACGATAGACGTCGTACTTCGCATCGGCCACCTTGCGTCCTGTTAGGACCACCGGCGCCCGGTGAATCTCGTTGGCGGGAAGCGCGCCTGCGTGCTGGGCGTCCTGAACCACGGCGGTCATGCAGCTCGGAAGCGCGAGGCAAACGGCGGTGAGAATGATTTGCAGTATTTTCATGGGAAGCGGTTGGTTCAATCGAGTCCTTCGGGATTTCCCCACGCCTCGTTCATGCGGCGTTCGATCATGACTTCGAGAAAGGCGCGCGACACCGCCTTGCCGAGCAAATCCTTCGCAATTTGACCGGTTTCATCCTTGGCTTTGAGCTGCTTCCACACGCCCTCGCCATACAGGTCGGTCATCAATTTGTCCGCGGCATCATTGATCTTGAGGAGTCCATCGACGACCGTGCCGCGGAACGATTCCCGGAAGCTGACGCTGTTCAGGAATTTCTTGAATCCCTCTTCATCGTCAACCTTCACACCGGGAACATCCTTGAGCCACACTTTGCGGGCTGCTTCCTTGTCCGGCAGGGGAATTTTCCGCCACTTCGCCAAGGTCGGCGAATCCGCGGCGCTGGCGATGCAGCATTTGATGAAACGCCGGGTGACATCCTTCTGCTCTTCAAGCGTGGTTTCCAACTTACCCAGATCCACTCTTCCGTTCTCCACCGCATCGATGACCAGTTGGAACATCATCAGACGCATCGGAGCCATGAGGGCCGAGGCATTCATGTCCTTCGCCCCAAGTGTGGGCCAATCAGTGGACATCGCCTCGATTACCTTGCGCCCGGGATTGGGCTTATAGTCCGTCAGTTCAAGCACCCGGTCTTCGCCTTTGCTTCCCTTGATCGACTGCCGCCTGATCAAACCCGTGCCGCGATCGATCACCAACACTCCATTCTTTTTGGAGTCAAACGTGACGGTTTCCGGATTGGCTGCCTTTACAATGGATTTATCCAGGCCCGAAAACCACGGAGCCGCATGGTTGCTGAATCCCAAACCCGTATCTAGTCCGGTTTCGCTCAAAAGCATATATTGATACCAGCGTGGCTTCGATGGCTGATTCAAACTAGGAGCGGTCTTCCCGAGCAAGTCGAGCAAGCCGGAAACCTCCTCGTTCAACCCGCGGGCGGTTTTCAATGCTCCGTCCGCGCAGACATACAGACGATCATCGTCGGTATTCCAGATTTTGATCTCCATCTTCTCCTCACCCTTGCTGGCGTTTAAATGCGACGCGGCGAGGCCGGACAAGACATCCACGGCCACTCGATATTCCAAAGCCTTGTTCTCACCCTTCGCTTGATAGATCGCGATGTAGCCTGGGTTTCTTTCGTAGGCCGCTTTCAATTCCTTCACCAAATCCTCGGCGGAAGGTAGCGCGTCATCCGCGTGCGCCATCACCGAAATCACCGCAAATCCTAGGCACCATGAGAGAGCCGGGGTTTTCATTTCCATGGCTTCTAGCACTCCAGCGAGCGAGGTCAATCCGGCATCATAACAACTCCTCCAGCCAGTCCGGAAACTCGTCGTCCGGATCGGTGGGTTCCTCGACCGGTTGTGACGGGGGAGGTTTCATGTTCATTCAATCTTTGTTATACGGATTGCGTCCACCGTTGGACGGTGTCGCTTCCGGCGAAACCTCGGTGCCGGGATTGGACTTCGGCGCGGGATTGAGCGAAAGGCCGAAGGTATCGCCCCAATGCTGGAGGAAGAACTTCTTCTCCTGCGTGAGTAACTCGTTGGAACGTCCGAGGATGGGACGCAGCGAGGTGGTCATCTGTAAGGTCACTAACAGAAACACCACGCTCCAGATCGTCAGTGGGCCTTTCTGCGTGCCGCCGGTGCTGAACACCACGGACTTGAGGAAACGCAGGGCGAAGAACACCGCAATGATCCACGAGCCCACGGCGAGTGTGCCCATGAAGCCGAACGAGTCCGTCGATTCCGCGAAAATCCACACGGCCGGCGCGAAACCTAACAGAAGTAGGCCAGCCAGTGCGAGCGCGCCCGCGAGGCAGGCGGCGAGCTGGCTGAGGGACACCCGCGCTCCGGCAAGCGTGGAGAAGATATACAAACTCGGGAAACAGATGATCCCCGCGAAAAGGAGGCCTGCGGTGACTTTCACCGGAGCGGCCCAGAGCTGTTCGTGTTTCGCGAAGCAGCCAAGCACGAAGCCGAAGAGCAGGAAGGAAACCACCGCCATGACGGCGAACTTTCCCGTGGCGTTGTGATTGCCGTCGGCGAGGCGGGCGACGAGAGCCTGCGGCCTTCGCAAGAGAGCCTCAAACAAGGTCTTGAGGTCGGGTTTTTCGGGAAGCGGCGGATCCAGCGGCGGAGGTTGGGGTGTGTTTTCGGTGTTCATGGTTGGGATGGATGCTTGTGGTTGTTGCGGATGGCGAGGCTGATGGGGATGCCGAGTGAAGCGACGATCAGGAGAAGCGCGGGCAGGCCGTAGCCGCCGGTGATGTATTCGATGGAGCGCCAGACGGTCTGATAGAAATTCCCGTTCATCGGATCGGGGCGCAGGAACTGCACCTGGAGATTGGGCGTTCCAAAAAATGGCCGCAGAATCCATGAGAACTGAGCGCCGAGGAATCCATTGCCTCCAAGCCATGCCAGCAGGGTGATCGTGGCCGCCGCGGGCGTCGGTGATTTCGCGCGCAGAAGACGATGCAGGTGCAGGTTCGCCGCGATTCCGGCGAAGCCGATGAGCAGGGTATGGAAAACCAGATAGGCGGCATGCGCGCTGTGAGCCACCGGCGAATCAGGGGGCGGCGCGTTCCATGCCATGAGGAAGGTCACCGGGGCCAGCGAGCCGAGGATCACGCCCGCCACGGCGAAGGAAGTAAGAAGGGCCAACAGCGACTGGCGAAACCCGAGGCCCGTGCCGAGCAGCATGCCTAACAGACCGTTGAGCAGGCCGTTACAAATCAGCGTGAGCGCCACCAGAAGCGGCATCTTCACCGCCACATAGATGCCCATCAACGGATCGCGCCAATAGCCGACGGTGAATCCATAAAGCGCCAGCCCGATCGCCGCCGCCGCAGCCACCCACAGGACCCTGCCCGCCCCGGGCGAGTCGAGCCATCCGTCGTCCGGTTGGATGAGCTGGCGAAGCGTCATGGCGCGGAGGCTGGATACGCCGTGTGAGGGGGAAATGTGGCGTTTGTGAGAAATCCGTGAATCCGGGGGACTTTTCGGTTTTGAGGATTGCCGATTATTTAAGATTTGCTTAGAAACCGCCGAAGGGCTGCGGAAATCCGGTTTTTCCGCCGCTCATGGCTGATTTCACCCCCTGTTCCGTGCCCGATTCCTACAAAATCCTCATTGCCTGCGGCGGCACCGGCGGCCACTTGTTTCCAGGAATCGCCGTGGGAGAAGCCCTGCGCGCCCGAGGCCACGAGGTGATGCTGCTGATCTCGCAAAAGAAGGTGGATGCGGAGGCCTCCGCGAAATACTCGCACCTGCGCTTCGAAACGGTGCCCGCCGTGGCGAAACCGGCGACGCTTTCGCCGAAGATGCTACCCTTCCTGTGGAAAACCTGGGGCTCGATGCAGCGCTGCAAGCGCATCATCCGCGAGTTCAGCGCGGACGCCGTGCTCGGGATGGGCGGCTTCACCTCGTTGCCGCCGGTTTACGCCGGGCACAAACTCGGCCTGAAAACCTTCATCCACGATTCCAATGCACGCCCGGGCCGCGCCAATGTGCTCACCAGCCGTTTCTGCACCCAGGTTTTTCTCGGGCTGGATGCGGCCAAACCCTTCTTCCCGCAGAGGGAAACGGTGACCACCGGCACTCCGGTACGCCCGGAAATCGTCCACCTGCCGGACCGCGAGCATGCCGCTGCCTTGTTCGGGCTGGATCCGGACAAAACGACGATTCTCGTCACCGGCGGCAGCCAAGGTGCCCGGCGGCTCAACGAGCTGAGCGCCGAAGCCGCCGGATCGCTGCCACCGGACACGCAGGTGCTCCACATCGCCGGCGCGCTGGATTTCGAACGTGTTTCGGAAATCTCCAAGGGCCGCCAACATCACAAAGTGCTGGGTTTCTGCGACCAGATGCCCTCGGCCTACGCCATCGCCGATCTCGTGATCGCCCGCTCGGGAGCCTCCAGCCTCACCGAGATCGCGATTTCCGGCCATCCGTCGATCCTCGTGCCGTATCCGTTCGCCGCGGATGACCACCAGACGCGCAATGCCGAGGTCTTCGCCGATGCCGGAGCCGCGAGGCTCGTCCAGGAACGCGATCTCGATCCGGAAAAACTCGCTTCTCTCGCGACTTCGATCCTCCAAGACTTGCCAACTTACAAGCGCATGGCAAAAGCCGCGCGCGATCTCGCCATCCCGGATGCCGCGGAGCGGGTTTGCGTCGCCATCGAAGCCACACTCCAGAAATGACCACACTCAGCCAGCGCCTCACCGACCGCACCCAGCCGCTCCACATCCATCTCATCGGCGTGGCGGGCTCGGGCATGAGCGGGCTGGCGCTGCTTCTGTTAGGCATGGGCCACAAGGTCAGCGGATCGGACAAGGTCACCACCGCGGAAACCGAGCGCATGCAGGGCGTGGGGCTCATTTTTTCATCACCCCACACAGCCCAGGCGGTCAATGGCGCGGACCTCGTCGTGTTCTCCTCGGCGATCAAGCCGGAGAACCCGGCCTATGCCGCCGCGGTCGAGCGCAAGATCCCGCTTTTCCGCCGGGCCGAGTGCCTCGCCGCCATCCTCCACACGCGCAAGGGCATCGTCATTTCCGGGACACACGGGAAGACGACCACCTCCTCGATGACCGCCCACGTCCTGCGCGAGGCGGGCATCAAGCCGAGCCACTACGTCGGCGCGGAAATTCCCATTCTCGGCAGCAATGCGAAGTGGTCCGAAGAAGGCGAGTTCATGGTGGCCGAAGGCGACGAAAGCGACGGCACGCTCGCGCTCTATCACCCCGAACACGCGGTGATTCTTAACGTCGAAGCCGAGCACCTCGATTTCTATCGAGACATCGATCACATCCGCGAGGTCTTCTCCACGCTCGCCAACCAGACGCGCGGCAAACTGGTTTATTGCGCCGAAGATCCCGTGGCATTTGACCTTTGCAAGGAGCGCGAGAACGCCGTTTCCTACGGCTGGGAGGAGGCCGACTACACCGCAGCGGATGTGCGCGATCTCAAGGGCTCCTCCGCGTTCACCGTGATCAAACGCGGCGAGCCGCTCGGCGACATCGAACTCGGCATTCCCGGCAATCACAACGTGCTCAACGCGCTGGCCGCCATCGCGCTGGCGGATTCCTGCGGCGCGGATTTCCCACTCGTCGCACGCGCCCTCTCCACCTTCGCCGGTGCCAAGCGCCGCTTCGAAACGAAGTATCTCTCCGCCGATTACCGCATCGTGGACGACTACGGCCACCATCCGTCCGAACTCGCCGCCACGCTGCAAACCGCGCGTTCGCTCAAGCCACGCCGCGTGGTAGTGCTCTTCCAACCCCACCGCTACACGCGCACGCAGGCCTTGGCGGATGACTTCGGCAAGGCTCTGCAAGCCGCCGACCTGGTGTTCATCAGCGATGTCTATCCGGCTTCGGAGAAACCCATCAAGGGCGTCTCCGGACAAACGATCGTCGATGCGATGCTGCGCCACGGCGACGTCCCGGGAACGTTCCTGCCGGATCTAAGCACCGCGCATCACATCGTCGGCAACGCCCTGCAACCCGGCGACCTGCTCATCACGCTCGGCGCGGGCAACGTGCACGAGGCCGGCACCCGCCTCTCCGCGGATCTCAATGTGTTAGAGGAAATGAAGGCCCTCATGCCGCCAGGTGAAATCGACGGCAAACTCTACGAGCCGATGAGCAAACATACCACGCTGCTGGTCGGCGGACCTGCCCAATACTGGCTGGAGCCGCACGGTTTCTATGGCTTCGCGTTTCTCGTGGAATACTGCCGCGAGCGCGGCATTCCTGTGAGAGTCGTCGGCCGCGGCTCCAATCTGTTAGTCCGCGACGGCGGCATCCGCGGGGCGGTGATTCATCCCACAGGCGGAGCGTTTTCGGACGTGAGCGTGGGCACTCGGGGCGAGATCACCGCGGGCGCGGGAGTTCGTTTGAAAAAACTCGCCAGCGTGGCGGGCGGCAGCGGCCTTGGTGGCTTCGAATGGATGGAGGGAATTCCCGGCAACGTCGGCGGCGCGCTGCGCATGAATGCCGGCGCGATGGGCCAGGAAACCTTCGAACAAGTGGTGCGCGTGACCTTCCTCGATGAGGACGGTGTCATCCGCACCCGCGAACGCGCGGAGATCGAGGCCTCTTATCGCAATGTGCCTGAGCTGCGTCGCAACTTCGCCTTGCAAGCGGTCTTCAAAGGCAAGAACGACAAGCCGGAGAACATCAAGCAGCGCTGGGACGAATCACGGGAGAAACGCAAGTCGTCCCAGCCCGTCAGCGCGTCGGCCGGATGCACCTTCAAGAACCCGGAATACATTCCCGCGGGGCGCTTGATCGACTCGCTCGGCCTCAAGGGCAGCAACGTCGGACAAGCCGCCGTCTCCGAGGTCCACGGCAACTTCGTGGTCAACCAAGGCGGCGCCACCGCGAAGGACATTCTCCGGCTGATCGACTCCATCCAACAAACGGCCAAGTCCGAGCGCGGCGTCGATCTCGAAACCGAAGTGAAAATCCTCGGCGAGGACGAACCACAGTTTTAAAGCACTAAATTCCAAAGACGAAATTCGAAACGAAGAAAACCACTCTTTCACTTCCTTCATTGCCAGCATTGAATGAACACCGCCCTGTTGATTTTCAAAATCATCATCCTCGGCCTCGTCGCCGTGGGCGCGCTGGCTTTATCATGGACATACGTAATTCCCGGACTCGTGCTGGGACTGACGAGGATGGATCAACGCCAAAAGTGGCTGCCGTCAGCAACGGCCCTTCTGATAGTCGCCATTCTCCGCCTCTCTACCGGGACATGGCAGGTCCGAATCGGAGGCATGAACTCCGGACCATGGTATGTACAAACCGCCGCAGGAATACTCCAGTTGGCCATCGCGAACATCATGGTCTCGGCAGGATGCTGGATTCCAAGATATTTCGCCGATGTCCTTCACCAACACAAACCCTCCCCTCGCAAATTCTAGATCCTAATCCGCGCCTCCCTGACGACCTTTGCGTCTTGGCGGTTTAACTTTCTTCCTGATCCCACATGCCACTCTCATCCAAGAAAATCGCAGTCCTAATGGGCGGCCCCGGCTCCGAGCGGGAGGTTTCACAGGCCTCCGGCAAGGCCGTGCTCAAGGCGCTGTTAGGGCTCGGCCTGAATGCCGAGGGCGTGGACGTCACGTCCACGGACATCCGACTTCCCGAAGGCACGGACCTCGCGTTCAACGTGATCCACGGCACTTTCGGTGAGGACGGACAACTCCAAGCCGCGCTTGAGAAACTCGGCGTGCCCTATACCGGTGCGGGCGTGGAGAGCAGCCGCAAGGCCTTTGACAAGAACCTCGCCAAAGCCGCGTTCCTGGCCGCCGGGGTGCCCACTCCGAAGTCCGAAATCGTCGATGTTTCCAACGGCGTGAAGCTGCCGTCGTTTTCCGCTCCGTTCGTGGTGAAGCCGCCGCGCGAGGGATCGAGCGTGGGCGTTCACATCGTCCGCGAGCAGAAGGACGCGCAAGCCGCGATGGAGGATGCGGCGAAGTACGGAAACGACATTCTCGTCGAGGAGTTCGTGGATGGAAAGGAACTCACCGTGGCCATTCTCGACGACAAGGCGCTGCCCATCGTCCACATCGCTCCGCGCGACGGGTTTTACGACATGGCGAACAAGTACCCATGGATGAGCGGCGGTGCCGGCAGCGACTACTATTGCCCCGCGGATCTCGACGAGGCGACGACGCTGGCCGTGCAGGAGGCGGCGCTGGCCGCGCACCGTTCACTCGGCGTCGAGATCTACTCGCGCGTCGATGTTTTGTTAGATTCTCAGAACCGCCCCTTCGTGCTGGAAGCGAACACCATCCCCGGCATGACGGAAACGAGCCTGCTTCCCAAGGCCGCGGCCGCCACCGGCGTTTCCTTTCCCGAACTTTGCAGAACCATCGCCGAGCTTTCGCTGAAACTCCGCAGCTAGTGCCCGAACCTGAAGCACCATGAAACGCAAGACCACCAAACACCGCCGCCACTCGCGCCAAAGCGTGCTGCAAGTCCGTGTGATGTCTCCGCGCATCGCGTGGTTCGGGTTTCTCAGGTTCGGCGGCAAGCTCACCAAGCTCGCCTGCGTGCTCGCCGCAGTCACCGGCATCGGCTGGGGCGTCTGGCGCGGCATCCAGCACGCGTTCTATCAGAATTCGGACTTCAGCCTGCGGATCATCGACCTCAACGCGAACCCTGTCATCGACGAGGTCGGAGTGGCTCAAACCGCAGGCATCGATCTCCAGGCGAATCCGAACCTCTTCGGCATCGACGTGGACGAACTCTGCGAGAAACTCGCGGCCAACCCCGCCATCACCGACGCGCGGGTGGAGCGCCATCTGCCCGGCACGCTTTTTGTGCGGGTAATCCCGCGTTCGCCGAAGGCCTGGATCTCCTGCCCGGCCGACGGATTTGAAAAGACCCGCAGCGAGGGTGGCTTGCTGGTCGATCACGACGACATCACCTTTCCCTGCCCGGCGACGATGGTGGAGCTCGCGTCCACCTTGCCGGTGATCGAACTTCCCGCACTCGCCGATCATCCCGTTAAATCCGGCGTGAAGCTCGATCGCCGCGATCTTGAGCATTGTTTCGGCCTGCTCGATTCGGCGCGCCAGGCGGATGCGGAAGCCTATCACTGGATTGATTCCATCCAGCCCGCCAACGATTGGTCACTGCGTCTTGTCACCCGCGATGGAACCGCCGCCACCTTTGGACTGGACGACCACGCGCGGCAGATCGACAGCCTGCGCGCGGCTCTGGACCACGCCGGAGAAAAGGGATATGTGATCGACACGATCAACCTGATCCCCAAATACAATATCCCCATCACCGTCCGCAATGGCTCCGCAGCACCCAAGGCAATCCCGGTTTCCGCTCCGGAAACGAAGGATCGCGAAGGTGACCGCCGCGCGCGTGATCTGAAGAATCTTCTCAACCGCAACTGATCCTTTCCGTCTCCCGTTCATGGCACGTCGCACGAAAATTCACGTCGGTCTCGAAATCGGCACCAGCAAGGTCTGCATGGTGGTGGGCGAGGTGAAGCCGGACAGCGCCGTGAAGATCCTCGGCATCGGTGAAACCAAGAGCGCGGGCGTCCGGAAGGGCGAGATCTTCGATTACTCACAGGCACGCGCCTGCCTCAAGGACGCACTCGCCAAAGCCGAGGATGCCAGCGATGTGGAGATCGGCAGCGTGTTTCTCGCCGTCACCGGCGCCCACATCCAAGGCATCAACAACCGCGGCACCTTCCGACTTCCCGATGGCGACACCGTAGTGGCGCCCGAACACGTCGACGAAGCGCGCAACATCGCCCGCGAGGTCCACATTCCGCAGGACCACGTCTATTTGCATCCGATCGTCCGCAACTACTGGCTGGATGGATTGGAACACTCGACCTCGCCAGTGGGACTGTTCGGCAGGACCGTGGAAGCGGATTTCCACATCGTGCACGGCATCGGCACCCGCATCCAGAACAGCATCAAACTCGTGCGTGAGATGCCGCTCGAAGTGGACGACATCGTGTTCTCTCCCATCGCCACCGCGCAGATGGCGCTGGACCGCGAGCAACGCGAGCGCGGCGCGCTGGTCATCGACATTGGCGGCGGCACCACCGACTACGCGCTCTATCTGGGCGGCGTGATCACCGCCTCTGGCTGCATTCCGGTGGGTGGCGATCACGTGACGAACGACATCCACCTCGTCACCGGTTTGCCGTTTTCCAAGGCGGAGCGGCTCAAGGTGACCGAAGGCGACGCCTCGGCGGATCCCGCGAGATCGGTGGGCACCGCACGCCTGACCGACGACCGCGGTTTCGCGGAAGTGGAGGTGAACCGCGCGGTGCTCAACGAGGTGATCCGCCAGCGGCTTGAGGAAACATTGAACCTCATCCGCTCGCGCCTGCCCGTGGGTTCGGTGGAGGCCATCGGTTCCGGTGTGTTCCTCACCGGCGGCACCAGCCTGATGCGCGGCTTCAGTGAGCTGGCCTTCGAGATTTTCGGGCGCGACATCTATCGCCCTGAGATTCCCGAAATCAGCGGCATCCAGGCGAGTTTCAAGGATCCCCGCTACGCCACGGCCATCGGGCTGATCCGTTACGCCCAGATTCTCGAAACCGAACGTGCCGCGCCGCCGGGGCTCGTCGGCCGCATCGGCCGCATGTTCTGGCCCTTCGGCCGCTGACCCTTTTGTTGGACCTTCCCCCCCCGATTGCATCCCTCGATCACCACGAACCACTTACCGTCATGATTCCTTACAACCGAGACCCGCACCACACCGTCCCTGTATCGTCCGTCAAGATCATCGGGCTCGGCGGGGCCGGTGCCAACATGCTGGAGCGCATCGCATTGGACGGCATGGATGGCGCGGAGCTGCTCGCGCTCAACACGGACATCCGCACGCTGGGCGCCTGCATCGCCAAAGAGAAGATCCAGCTTGGCGTGAATCTCACCAAAGGCCTCGGTGCCGGCGGTGATCCCGAGCTCGGACACCAAGCGGTGCTCGAGGCCGAAGACCAGATCCGCACCGCCCTGCACGGACGACGCATCGTGTTCATTTGCGTGGGACTCGGTGGCGGCACCGGCTCCGGCGCGGCGCCCATCGTCACCCGCATCGCGCGCGAGGAAGGCGCCTTCGTCGTGGTGTTCGCCACGATGCCCTTCGCCTTTGAAGGCAAGCGCCGCCGCGACCAGGCGGAGACCTCGCTCAATGAGCTCGCCGTGCTTTCCAACGCGCTCGTCACCTTCGACAACAACCGCATGGGCGAGCTGGTCCTCGCCAAACAAGGCATCCACGAAGCGTTCATCGCCGCGGATCACATGATCTGCGAGTCGATCAAGGCCGTGATCCGCCTGGTCGTGCGCCCCGGTTTGATCAATGTGGGTCTTGATGACCTGATGAGCGCGCTGCGCACCAACCGCTCGCGCTGCTTGTTCGGCAGCGGCATCGCCAACGGCAAGGACCGCGCGGTGAAGGCGCTGCGCAACGCGCTTTCGAGCCCGTTGTTAGACCAAGGCGCGCTGCTCCGTGAGGCGCGCACGGTGCTCGTCCATCTATCAGGCGGCGAGGATCTCACGTTGTTCGAGATCGAGCTGCTGATGCAGCGCCTGCAAAAATATGTTCCGGACAACGCGCACGTTCTCTTCGGCGCCGCGGTCGTGCCCGCGATGGGCGACTCGCTTTCACTCACGCTTATCAGCGCGCTGCCGGAGGACTCCCTGGCGATGGCGCCTCGTGAATCGATCAGCCAGGCACCGAAGGAAAGTCCGCTGTTAGATCCCAGCCAGGGATTCACTTCAGCCGCCGCGAGAAAGCCCCAGTTCCAGGAGCCCGCGCCGGCATTCACACCCCGCAAGCCGGTTTCCTTCGAGGAGCCCGTGGCACGGGAAGCGGCTCCCAAGGTCGAGGAACCCTCGGCGGGCTCGCAGATGTCCAAGTTCCGCCGCTCGCTCGCCGCCGCGGCAGCCGCGCCGTCGTTGTTTGATGACGAACGGCCTTTCGCCGAACCCGAAGTCGCTCCGAAGAAAACCGCTCCTGAGCCCGAACCCGTCATCGAGGAACCCGCTCTCGTCCTTGAGCCGGAACCCGAGCCGGAACCGGAACCCGAGCCTGAATTTGTGACCAAGCTGGAGCCCCAGGCTGAGTTTGATGCCGGTTTGGACGAGGAGTTGGAGGAGGAACCCGAGCCCGAACTTGAGCCGGATCCGGAAGACGTCCACGTGGCGAATTTTGTCGCCATCGCGGCCGAGGAAAACGAGGAGGAAGCCTATGTCGAGGCCGAGCCCGATCCGGAACCCATCGAAGAAGAGGCGGATTTCGACATGCCGGGACTTGAGGCCTCGGGTTTCACGCCCATCCCGCGCAAGCGCCCGGCGGGTGTCGCGCCTTGGACGGCCAAGGCCCCGAAGTCTCTTGCGCCCGAGTTTGAAGCTCCTCAGAAAACCGAACCCGAAACGCCGAAACTTAAGCTCGGCATCAAGGCCGCCGCGCCGCAGAGCGAGCTCGGCCTCGACTCCGCGCCGCGCGGTCGTTTCGAAGGTGAGAACCCGAATGTGTTCGAAGGCGAGGACCTCGACCTGCCGCCCTTCCTCCGCAAGAAGAAGTAATCCTCCATGGACGGTTCTCTCAACCATCAGATTCCAGGCAAGGTAGTCCGCTTTTCGGGAAAAGGCGGTCTGCCCGCGGTGAAGGTGATCACCGATGCCGCCGAAGCGGAAATCTATCTGAATGGCGCCCACGTCACGTTCTATCAGACCAAGGGCGCTGAGCCGCTGCTCTTCCTGAGCGAGGAAAGCCACTTCACCGCAGGGAAAGCGATCCGCGGCGGAGTGCCGATCATCTTTCCGTGGTTCGGCGGCCGCGAGGGTCATCCGGCCCATGGCACCGCACGCCTCACGCAGTGGGATCTCAGCGAGTCCATCGAACTGCCGGATGGAGCCATTCGCGTCTCATTCCACCTGCCCGAAAACCACCCGCTTTCCGCATCCTTCAGCGTGATCGTGGGAGCCACGCTTTCGATGGAACTCACGGTTTCCAACCAAGGCGAGGCCGATGCCACCTTCGAGAACTGCCTGCACACCTACTTCCTGGTCGGGGACATCCGTCAGGTGGAGGTGCTCGGTTTGAAGGGCGCGAGCTACGCCGGCTCGGTGAGCGGCGAAACCCGCACGGACACGGAGGAAACCATCCGTTTCGCCGCGGAAACCGATCGACTCTATCAGAACACCGACGCCACCGTGGAAATTCACGATCCGGTCATGAAGCGCCGCATCACCGTGGCCAAGTCCGGCTCCCTGTCCACCGTGGTGTGGAACCCGTGGATCGAGAAGTCCCAACGCTTGGCCGACTTCGGCGACGAGGAATACCTCCGGATGCTTTGCGTGGAATCAGGAAATATAAAGGGCGATGCCGTCACGCTGGGACCGGAGGAGAGGCAGACCCTGAAGGTTTCCATCACGAGCCGGCCGCTTGCCTAACAAGTGGATCCGGGCGGGAAGGGCATCGATCAAACCGCGGGCACGCCGCATGCCATATCCGCCGCGCGGACCTCGACGGCATCCGGCCCATGGTCGACGCGAATGGCCCTCGCAGCGGGCAGATCGCGCTGGCTCGCCGTAGGATCGAGGAATAGATCTCCATTCGTTAGATTCCGTTCGCGTCTCCAGCGGAACCCTTCCACCCGGTAGTCGGCGCGGGTTTGCGAGTAAGTCTCCACGCCCTGCGCGCCGACGCCGGACCGCGTCAGCGAATCGTCGCGGAACCTTCCGATCGTGAGCACCGCGGCAACACGTCCTATGGCGGCGGCTCCGTAATGGGCGCGCGCGCGCAGCAAATAGTCGAGGTCACCGTCGACCCGCACGCGGTCGAAGAAGCCCACGTCCTCCAGCATCTCCCTGCGAAAGAAGAACGATCCCGGATTCATGTGGGTGAAGGAAATAGGCCATGGCCGCAGATGCGGGCGGATGCTCTCATCCACGCGGACCCAATCGGAGGTGGTAGCCATGAGTTGCGGCTGGCTTCTCATGCGGGTGAGATGGCGCTCCAGTCTGCGCGGGTGCGCCCAGTCGTCCGCGTCCATGAACGTGATGAACTCGCCGCGCGCGCGCTCCATGGCGAAGTTCTTGGAAACATAGGTACCGACGTTGCGGCGATTCTGATAGACCGAGATCCGCGAATCTCGGCCGGCCGCTTCGAGGAGAAGGTCCATGGTTTCATCCGTGCTGGCGTCGTCCACCACGATCACCTCCAGGCGGGCGTGGGTTTGAGCGAGCAGCGAATGGAGTGCCAGGCCGATAGTGCGCGCCGCGCTGTGCGCGGTGAGAATCACGGTGACCAACGGTCCGCCGGAATAGGACGGAAGTTCCAGCGAAAGGCTGTCGAACCCGTATGTAATTCCTTGAGGTGTTTCAAGCTGCTGGCGGTTGAAGAAGCGGGAGAACAGTTTGGCGGCCTCGGAGGAATCGCCACGTCCGAGTTGAAGCACCGCGGCGCAGAGCAGCAGATCGTTGGGAACCGGGAGACGGTGATATTCGCGCCGCGCCAGATCCATGCCGAGATGATTGGCCGCCGTTTCGAGATCATTCAGAATCAGGGGAAGCGCGCAGAACAGGAGGCTGAAACGGTCCGGCTCCCGGTCACCGCCCCACAGGCGAATGGCATGCTCAAGTCCGCGCGCGGGATCGAATCTCCACCACACGTCGAGCTCGGCCGCGGCGCGCTGCTCCGGATTCAGAGCGAGCCGATCTAACAACGCAACGGCATCCTCATACCTTCCAAGCCTCGCGAGCGAGCGCCACTGGATCTCGCGGAGTTCGGTTTCGCGATCGGCGATAAGCGGCGCCAGCGCGTTCTTTAGAAAGTTCTCCACCCGTTCCGCGGCTTCCACACAACCTGTGGCACGATTGAGCTGCTTGATTTCGTAGTATTCTGTGAGGTCGGCATTGCCGGCTCGATCTAACAAAACGTGGAGCGGCTTTTCGTCGCCGACGCGGAACGCCTCATCCAACTCGGCGAGTGGTCCGGCGATGATCAGCCGCGCGGCTTCGAGCTTCCCGGTTTTGGCGCGGAGCTTGTGGACGATCTTCTGGATCCGGCCGATCCTGACGTTCCATGAGGCCTTGGTTCGGCCGGCGAGATCGGCCCAGACGCGCCGCGCCTCCTCCTTGCGATCGGCGGACTCGTAGGCCATCGCCAGGTTTGCCATGGCCTGGAACGAACCCTTGCCGGCGGCCAGGGCCTTCGCGACCAGCGCTTCGGCGGGTCCGGGTTTTCCCGATCGGATGTGCGTGGTCATCCACAACCGCGTCGCGGCCGGGTGGCCGGGTCTTTTAGTTAGAAATTCGCCGAGTATGCGCAGTGCGGCCACTTGATTCCCGCGTTCGAGATCGCGGACCGCGGTTTCCATGGCAATCCTCGCTTCGAGGTCGCGGATCCGCCGCAGGGCCATCTTGTTCTTCGGCAGCTTGCGGAGCAGGTTGCGCCAGTCCCGCAGGGCTTCGGGCAAGGCCCCCGCCTTCTGATACGAAACCGCCATCTGCCTGCGCCGCGGCGGACGGATGCGGTGCGGCCTCCAGGCTCCGTCCAGAATCTTCCGCGCCTCCTCGCCGCGGCCGGATTCTAACAGACGCTGGACCCGCTTGAGTGTCGTGGACAGCTCCGCATCGCCAAGCGGCGGCGGGTATTTGTCGAGCTTGAGGGAAATTTTGGCCCAGCGCTCGCGGCCGACAACGGCACGGACGATCCGTTTGAGTCTGGTGCGCGCGCTGCTCATGGGGGAGGGATCCGCGGGGTGTCGGTCCGGTGATGCGCCCTACAGACGACATGGGCCGTCCGGCGGCAAGCTCTTTGGTCCCGCCGGACGCCTGAAAAATCCGCCCTCCGCGGAAAGTAAGATTTGCTGCATGCCGCACATGACTGATCGCCGCCGTTTTCTTTGGACCACCGGAGCCGCGGGCCTCGGATTGACCGCCATGGGCCGCTCGCAGACGCAGGGTGGCACGGTTTCCCCGAACTCGAAGTTGAGGGTGCTCTCCATCGGCGTGGTGGGCACCATTGGCGAGCAGGACCGCAAGCAGGTGGCCTCCCATCCCGCGGTGGAGATGGTGGGTTTGTGCGATGTGGACGCCAAGGCGCTGGCCAAGGCGGCGGCGGAACATCCGCAAGCGTTCCAATGCCGGGACTACCGCGAGGCCTTCGCCAAACACGGCGACAAGTTCGATGCGGTGATCGTTTCAACGCCCGACCACAGCCATGCGCCGATCATGCTGACGGCAATGTCTAACAAAAAGCACGTCTATGGCCAGAAACCGCTCGTCCATCAACTCGAGGAGCTGGCGATGATGGAGAAGGCCATCGCCGCGCGACCGGACCTGGTCACCCAAGTCGGCAACCAGCGCATGGCCAACGCGGGAAGGCGCGCCGCGGTGGAGATCCTCCGCCAGGGCATGCTCGGCAAGGCGATCGAAGCCCATGTTTGGGTGAATTCGCCGCGCGAACGTGACTACTTCAACCTCGATCGCAAGGTTGGCGAGCCCACCTCGCCTCCCGAGAATCTCGATTGGAACCTGTGGCTCTGCGCCTGCGAGGAAACTCCGTACCGCGAGGGCATCGCACCGGTGGTCTGGCGTTCTTGGTGGAATTATGGCAGCAACGGCATGGGCGATTGGGGTCTGCATGTGCTCGACGTGATTTTCTACGCCTACGACGAATTGATTTCGCCCATCGCGGTGCAGACCCACTGCGTGCAATCGCCCAATCCGCTGTTCCACAGCCATCCGTGCCACTCGACGATCACCTATCAGGTCGGCATGGAGAAGTTCGCGCGGAAACAATTCGCAATCCACTACAGCGATTCCGCCCAAGCTCCTTCTCGCGCGTCGCTCGGCCTGCCGGCAGGCAATTACCCGGACAACAACATGACCGTCGTCGTCTGCGAGGGCGGCGTGCTCTGTCTCACCGCCGAAGGCCGCTGCGAGGTTTGGCGCGACGGCGTGATGACCTCGGGCCTGAAGATGCCCGGATTGCCTGAGTTTCCCAAGATGAACCACTGGCACGCTTGGGTGGACAACTGCCTCGGAGTGAAAACCGAGCTGCGCAGTCCCTTCAAGGATGCCGTGCGCATGACCGAAGCCGCGCAGCTCGCGGTGAAGGCCACCCGCTTTCCCGGAGAGGAACTGCGCTGGGACAAGGCCACGCTCACGTTCACCAATCACGAGGAGGCGACCAAGACGATCGTGCGCCGGAACTATCGCAAGGGTTTCGCGCCGCCGGCTTTCGGTTGAGCGAATCGATTTCCCGGGATTAATCCTCGATATTCCGGATGTTTCCGTTTCGATCCGCCTGCATGAATTCCCTGCCGGACCGTCTTCAACTCGGATTGAGTTTTGATGTGGCATCGCTTGAGCGCGATCTCAAGACCTTGGAGTCGCACGACTGGATCGATCACTTTGTGAAGCAGAACTACGAAGGGACATGGGATGTCCTGCCGCTTCGCGGGACCGCGGGCGCGACGCATCCGGTGATGATGATCTATTCGGATCCGGGCTGCACGGAGTTCGCGGATACTCCTTTCCTGAAGGAGGTGCCTTACCTCCAGAGCGTATTGGCGGCCTTCCAATGCCCCCTTCAAAGTGTGAGACTCATGCGGCTCACTCCGGGCTCCGACATCAAGGAGCACTGCGACCACGATCTCAGCGCCGAACTCGGACAGGTGCGAATGCACATTCCGATCACGACGAATCCGGACGTGGAGTTCCTATTGAATGGCACGGAGGTGCCGTTGAAACCCGGCTCATGCTGGTATCTGCGCCTCGCCGATCCTCACGCTGTTAGAAACAGGGGTGCGACAGACCGGGTCCATCTCGTCATCGACGCCACCGTGAACGATTGGCTCGAACGCGAACTTCACCAAGCTGCCAGCCGATGAAACCCGTGGCGGGTTGGTATCCGGTGAAACTGGAGCCACATGCCAGCGGCGAAACCACGCTGACGTGGCGGGATCTATCAGGTGTGGATCTCAACGCGCCGTTTTTCGAAGATGCCATCCGCCGCGCGAGACAGGAACGGCCGCAACAACGGCAAACCTCGCTGCGGGAATTGGCGGAAATTTCCCTGCCTCCCACGATTCCTCCCACGGCTTTCATTTTCCACACCTCGCGCAGCGGCTCCACTCTGCTAGCACAGCTTCTCTCCTGCCTCGATGGCAGCATCGCGATCTCCGAGCCGCCGATCATCGATGAAGTGCTCGGGCTTCAACAAAACGAAGAGGAAACAATCGTTCTGCTGCGCCAGATGGTCCGGGTGTTAGGACAACAACGTTCGTCATCGGACCGCCGCTTCTTCATCAAACATGACAGTTGGCACCTGCGCTGGCTTCCCCTGATCCGCAAGGCGTTCCCTTCCACGCCGTGTTTTCTCTGTTTCCGGGATCCGATGGAAATCCTGTGGTCGCATCATCGACAACGCGGAAGCCAGATGGTGCCGGGGTTGAGGGACCCCGCGCTGTTCGACATTGAGCCAGACAGCATCGATCCCGCGGACCTCGACGCGTTTGCCGCCCGCGTTCTGGAGTCCATGTTCACCCGCGCGCTGTCTCACGTACGGGAGGGAAACCTGATTCCGCTGGCGCATCCCCGGCTTGTCGAAACGATCCACACCGAGGTTTTTGCCAAGCTCGGCATCGTACCCACGGATTCCGAAGCGGCACGGCTGCATGAGCGCGGTCTCTATCACAGCAAGCGGGGAGGAGATCGCTATCAGCCGGATGCGGAGAAGCAGATTCCCGCGGAGATTATTGTTAGATTGCAGGCTCTGTGCGCTTCTCGTTTAACTCCGCTCTACCGCAACCTTCTCGGCGCGATCATTTGACTTGCTTCGGATTTCCGAATCAAATACTCGTCCCCTTCATGGAAGGCTATCTCGCCGAGATCCGAATGTTTGCCGGGAATTTCGCCCCGAGAGGATGGATGTTTTGTCAGGGACAGCTCCTGAGCATCGCCCAATGGACCGCCGTGTTCGCCTTGGTGGGCACCACCTACGGGGGCAACGGACAGACCACCTTCGGCCTTCCCGACCTGCGCGGCCGCCTTCCGGTGGGAACCGGCCAAGGCCCCGGGCTTCCCAACGTCGACCTCGGCGAAATGGGCGGCACCCCCACCACGACCCTCCTGACCACCCAGTTGCCAGCCCACACCCATGCTCTAACCGGCACTGCGAGCCTGCCCTGCAATTCCGGCGCGGGAAATGCGGACGCTCCCACCGGCAACATCTTCGCGGGCAGCGCCACGGATGAGAACTTCGCGGCCCCTGCGGGCGGCACTGGCAACATGGCTGCGGCCAACGTTTCCGGCACCACGGGCGTGAGCGGCAGCAGCACCCCGCTCAGCATCATGCAACCCTATCTGGGTTTGTACCATATCATTTGCATCGAGGGCATTTTCCCCTCGCGAAACTGAGTTTCTCATATCCGGGAAGCACCCAACGATCCTACCCCAACTCAATCAACCATCATGGAAGGCACAATCGGCGAGATTCGCATGTTCGCGGGAAACTTCGCACCAAGATCCTGGGCGTTTTGTAACAACCAAATCCTGGCCATCGCGCAGAATACGGCGCTGTTCTCCATCCTAGGCACCACCTACGGGGGCAACGGGCAGACCACCTTCGCGCTGCCCGACTTGCGCGGACGCGTGCCGGTGGGTACCGGTCAGGGTCCCGGACTTTCGAACATCACTTTGGGTGAGGTGGCTGGCACACCCTCCACGACGCTCACGTTGAACAACATGCCGGCGCACAACCACACCTTCACCGGCACCGCGAGCCTGCCTTGCAAATCCGGCGCGGGAAATGCGGATTCACCAGTGGGCAACATCCCGGCGGGCAGCGCCACCGATGAGAACTACTCCGCTCCGGCCGGCGGCAATGGCTCCATGGCTCCCGCCAACGTCTCGGGCAACACGGCCATCGCAGGCGGCAGCCAGCCGTTCAGCATCATGCAGCCCTATCTCGGGATGAACTACATCATCTGCCTGCAGGGCATCTTCCCGTCGCGGAACTGATCCAACAAGCGAGTTGGAACTGCCTTCGCTTGGCACGCTCACAGCGTTCGGCGAGAGCCTGAGGCGGTCCAAACCAGACCCCCTCCCCATGAATCCCGCCCTTGGCAGTTCCTATCTGATTGTTCCCAGTCTGTTGAAGCCCGAAGAGCTGGCTATCATCGATCTCACGCTGGCATCCGCCGCGTTCGAAGACGGTGCCGCCACGGCCACGGATGCCGCCAAGGCGGTCAAAAAGAACCTCCAGCTTCCCAAACACGGAAGTTCCGCGAGGCAGCAGATCGCCACGGTGGTGATGAACGCCATCAGCCAGAGCCCGCTGATCCACGCCGCCCTGATGCCCAAGGTGGTCTTGCTCCCGATCATCAGCCGCTATGAGCCGGGAATGCAATACGGCCACCATGTCGACAGCCCGCTGATGGCGGATGAAAACGCCACCATCCGCACGGATGTCGGAATGACCCTCTTTCTCAGCGATCCCGGCAGCTACGAGGGAGGAGAACTGGAAGTGTTCACTCCGGTCGGCCCCCAGCGCTTCAAGTTGGGCAAGGGCGACGCCATCATCTACCCGACCACGGCCATCCATGGGGTCATCCCTGTGACGTCCGGCGTCCGCATGGCAGCCGTCACCTGGATGCAGTGCGCCGTCCGGGAAGCCGAAAAACGCGAAATCCTCTTCCAACTGAAAAGCGCCCAAGCCTTGGTGGACCGCAAGGACAGCCAGTCACCGGAAAACCTCACTCTGATGCAGGTCCACAGTAATCTGGTGCGGATGTGGGCGGAAATTTGACCGCTTTCTCAAAAATTTTTCCCAATCCCGCATCATGAAGGTCGCCGTGCTTTGCAACAGCCTGATGGGAGTTCCGTCCCTCCAATTCCTCGCGCAAATGGGCTGGCTTTCCGCGATCGGCATTCCCGCGGTGGAGCACGAGGCCACTCACATCATCCGCGATCTGGCGGCCCGCTTGAACGTCCCGCTCACGGTTTTCGAAAGGGAATCCTTCGCGGAAACCTCGGTGGCTTGGCTGAAAAACAGCGGTGCCGAGACGATTCTGGTTTATACATTCCCTTACCTTCTGGGCCGTGAGCTGCTCTCGCTCCCACCCCTCGGCTGTTTGAATTTCCACTTCGGCCTGCTGCCCCAATACAGGGGGGCCGATGCCATTTTTTGGGAAATTCGGAATCGGGAGCCTTTTGGAGCCGTGACGGTTCACAAGATGGAATCCGGCCTCGATACGGGTCCCATTCTGATCCAGCAAAAGGTGCCGATCCAAGCGACCGACACCTATGGAGTGCACATGTCGAACCTCGGCGGTGCCGCCATGGCGGTCACCCACCAACTGCTGACGCTTCTCAGCGGCGATCCCGCACGCCTCCATTGGCAGGAGCAGGATGAGACGCAGGCGCGGCAGTGGCCGAAACCCGGACAACAGGAGGTATTGATCGATTGGAACCAAATGTCCGCCGATGAAGTCACGGCTTTAATCCGTGCCTGCAATCCATGGAACAAGGGGGCCTACACGTTCCTCGGTAATGAGGTGCTTCGCATCACCATCGCCATGAACAGCCCTTTGTCCGGCGACGGATTGCCGCCCGGCACCTTGATCATCCACCCCGAATCCGGTACCCGCGTGGCATGCCGGGACAACGCGAGCATCGTTATCGAGACCGTCTATCTCGGGGATGCCGGATTTTTCAGCGGTAGGGAACTGACAAACTTGGGAATCGTCTCTGGCATGACTTTTTCCACTCCGCAGATCTGAGCTGAATCGGATTTCGATGGATGGGATTCCCCGCGCGATTCCGATTTTTGGCCGCGTCTGAGTTCTGGTTATGATTTCTTAAAATTGATTGTTTTTGTTTCTTTATTATCCTCGACTTCTATCGAAAATCGGGGTGCTATCGGCGCTGATGTTGCGCAATCAATTTATCAAAATCTGCCTCCTGTCAGGAGTTGCAGCGGCTTCAGGAATCGCGACCAGCGAGGCCGAGTCGCTTCCCGCGGATCTGCACGACGCGCTGCTTGGCGCCGGATTGACCCGCTGCAAGGCATCCATGAAAAATGGGGTGTTGCGGATTCGGGCCGAGATCGCGGACGTGGAAACATTTTCACACAAGGCCGCACGCCTCGGGGATGGAAAGGTGAGGGTTGCTAAAAACACGCTCTCCTTCGAACGGCAAGGCCAGCGCATGGAATTGAACCTCATCGCTTGAGCCAAGCATACCCTCGCTGCTCCCGATGAACTCCGCGCAACTCATCGAAACCATCACCCGATTCCTCGATGGCATCGGGATTCCGTGGACGCACGCCACGCTGGGTGACAAGGAGTTCCTGCCCGGTATCCGCCTTGAGGAAGGCATCCTCCAGTTCGACGAAGAACATCTGAAATGGCCGGGGGACCTTCTGCATGAGGCCGGCCACCTCGCCACCATGCCGCCATCGCTGCGCTCTTCGCTGAGCAGCAAGCTCGAGGTCTCACCCGCGGATGAAATGGCCGCGCTCGCATGGTCTTATGCCGCCGCCACCGCCTGCGGAATCGATCCCCACATCGTTTTCCATGAGGGCGGTTACAAGTCGGACGGAGCGCACCTCGTCGCGCAATACGCCTGCGGCCTGCCTCCCGGCGGTCCGGGCGTCCCCATGCTGCAATGGTATGGCATGACCCGCGCCTTTCCTAACATGGATCACTGGCTCCGCCAAACGGAGAACCCGGCCTGATCCATTGCGAAGCAACCCGATCGGATCAACCTCCATCACCCACCCAGAACCCTTCCTTCATTCTATCAGAAATCACCGCGGCACGCCGGCTCCCTTGCGGAGGCGACGGGTCCTCGCGGAACGCGTCTATCTGCTAGATCATTGCCCATTTCCTTTCCCACTCCAAGTTCCCCTTCCCGCACGCCCATGAAGTCATCCCATTCTTGCCTGACCGCCGTCGCCCTGCTGGCCGCATCCTCCCGCTTGTGGGCGGTGCCGACCCAAATCGCTCAGGAATCCTTCGAGGGAACCGGCGGATCGATCGGATACACCACGTCCGTTCCTGAGTTCATCGAGACCGCGACCTCGGCCGAAACGGACTACTTCTCGGTCATCACGAACAATGGCACCAAGATCGAGGGAGCGAGAACTCTCGCCAGCGCGGACGGAACGAAGATCTTCTGCGCGGAGGACATCGACACGGCGCGCACGAGCCCGGCCAGCGCCGTGCCGGCGCAGCAGTCGCTTACCACCAATTCCGTCAATATCGCCGGAAAGATCAACAACCAGGTGCGCATCAAGCTGGCCGCGCCAGGCCTCAGCTCGAATGCCGCGGTTTATGAGAACTTCACCAACGCCCCGACGGCCATCGATTTCGTCATGGTGGAGGTTAGCATCGACGGTGGAGCCTTCCAGCGCATCGCCCAGTTCTCGCCGAGCGTGTCCAACGTGTCGTCCACTCTGACCTTCGACTCGAACGGCGATTTCCTTGGTGACTCGGTTGCCAACCCTCTCACGGCGGCCTTCCAGGATTTCACCTATTCCATTCCGACCGGCAGCACTGTGGCGGTCAAAGTCACGATGCACAGCAATGGCACGGGTGAGTACATCGCCGTGGATGACATTCGCATCTTCGGAGAAAGCGCCGCTACCAATCCGCCCGTCATTGCCGGCGTGCCCGCGGGAAATCTCGTCTTCACCGAAGGTGGCAGCGCGGCGCCCGTCGCTCCGGCACTCACCGTGACGGATTCGGACAGCGCGAACCTGACATCGGCTTCAGTGGTCATCTCCCAAGGACTCGCTACCAGCGAAGACGTGCTGGCCGCGACTCCATCGGGTGCTCTGGCCGCGGGAAACATCGTTTACACCGCAGCCACCGGCACACTGGCGATCACCGGCAGCGCGCCACTCGCGGACTATCAGGCGGTGCTGCGCAGCGTGACTTATCAGAACACAAACGCGACCAATCCCTCGACCGCTGTCCGGAGGCTGACCTTCGTCGCCAACGATGGATCGAATCCGAGCAACAGCCCGTTCCGCGACGTCAACGTCATCGACAACATCAATACCCAGATCCTTCCCTTCACCGAGAGCTTCGAAACCGACGGCCGCGGCACCCGCTATTCCGTCGACGGCGGATTCTCCAACCCGCCATCGATGTTCGCACGGGTTCAACCGGGCGCGATCGGTGGTCTCGACGGCAGCTTCGCCTTCGGCGTGGAAAACGTGGATGACAATACGGATCCGACTGAACTGGTCACCTTCAAGATCAATGCCGGCGGAGCGTCGGGTCTCACCGGCGAGCTGCGCGTCGCGGCCGGCGGTGGTGCTGTCTACGACAACAATGCCCCCACTCCCGATTTTCTAACACTCGAGGTCAGTGCGGATGGCGGCGCGTTTCAAAACGTGCTCGCATTCTACTCCGACGCCGGCGCGCAAGGGAACCTGAGGCAGGACACGACTCCGGCTGATTCTAACAACGTGGGCGATGGCACGCAGCTCACCTCGGCCCTGCAAACGTTCAATTTCACTCTTCCCACCGCAACGACCCTCACCGTTCGCATCCATGCGTTCACCAACATCGCTGGTGAGAACATCCTCTTCGACCGCCTCGTTATCAACGGACCGCCGCCGCCCACCGTCGCGTCGATTTCCTCATCGGCGACCAACGGCGCCCATAAGATCGGCGATGTGATTCCCGTGGACGTCACCTTCAGCTCGGCGGTCAACGTCACCGGCACGCCACAGCTCACTCTGGAAACCGGAGCCACCGATCGTGTCGTGAACTTCACCAGCGGCAGCGGCACCACCACCCTGACCTTCAATTACACCGTTCAGGCAGGAGACGTTTCCTCGGATCTCGATTACCTCAGCACTTCCGCACTCGCACTGAATGGCGGCAGCATCGCATCGGCGACAACCGCCACCGCGGCCTTCCTCACCCTGCCATCTCCCGGTGCCGCCGGATCGCTCGGCGCCAACAAGGCCCTCGTCATCGACGGCGTGGTTCCCACCGTGGCCTCGGTGAGTTCCTCCACCGCCAACGGCACTTACAAAATCGGCGACACCCTCGCCATCACGGTGAATTTCAGCGAAGCGGTCACGGTCACCGGCACTCCCCAACTCACCTTGGAAACCGGCACCACCGATCGCATCGCGAACTATGTTAGCGGCAGCGGCTCTACCAGCCTCACCTTCAACTACACCGTTCAAGCCGGAGATGCTTCGGCGGATCTCGATTACGTCAGCACCTCCGCGCTGGCGCTCAATAGCGGCAGCATCAAAGACCCGGCGGGCAATGACGCCACTCTCACCCTGCCCACCCCGGGCGCCGCCGGATCGCTCGGTGCCAACAAGGCTCTCGTCATCGACGGCGTGCGCCCCACGCTCGCATCGGCCATCGGCATCTCGGATACGAATCTCCAGATCGGGGAAACGGCCACGGTGACCTTCACCTTCACCGAAGCCATCACCGGGTTCACCACCGCGGATGTCACCGCTCCGAATGCCACGCTCAGCTCACTCGGCAGCTCGAATGGCGGCATCACATGGACCGCCACCCTCACCCCGACCGCCAACACCCTGGCACCTAGCAATGTCCTGACTCTCGATCTCACGGGCATTGCCGACATTGCCGGTAACTCCGGAACGGGCTCGGCCACCTCCGGAAACTATGCCGTGGACACCACCAGCGCCGATCTTTCCATCACCAAGACCGATGGCGTCACCACCGCCGTTCCCGGAGGGTCGGTCACCTATACCATCACCGCTTCGAACGCCGGACCTAACAACGTGACCGGCGCCACCGTGGCCGACACCCTCCCGGCTTCGTTGACCGGAGTCACCTGGACCGCCGTCGGCGCGGGTGGCGGCACCGTTCCGGCCTCGGGCTCCGGAAACATCAATGCATCCGTCAACCTCCCCGTTGGCGGCTCGGTCACCTTCACCGTCAGCGCCACCGTTTCCGCTGCGGCCACCGGCTCCCTGACCAACACCGCCACCGTCAGCTCCTCGGTATTTGATCCAACCGCAGGTAACAATAGCGCCACCGACACCGACACGCTCACTCCCCAAGCGGACCTCGCCATCACCAAGACCGACGGTGTCACCACCGCCACTCCCGGCGGTTCCGTGACTTACACCATCACCGCCAGCAACCCCGGCCCCAGCAACATCACCGGCGCGACCTTGGCCGACACCTTCCCGGCTTCCCTAACCGGCACTTGGACCGCTGTCGGCGCGGGTGGCGGCACCGCTCCCGCCTCGGGCTCCGGAAACATCAATGCTTCCGTCAACCTCCCGGTCGGCGGTTCGGTCACTTTCACCGTCAGTGCCACCATTTCGGCCGCGGCCACCGGCTCATTGTCCAACACCGCGACCATCGCCACTCCCGGTGGCGCCACCGATCCGACCCCGGGTAATAACAGCGCCACCGACACGGACACGCTCGCTCCCCAAGCCGACCTCGCCATCACCAAGACCGACGGCGTGACCACCGCCACCGCAGGTGGATCCGTCACCTACACCATCACCGCCAGCAACGCGGGCCCCAGCAATGTGAGCGGTGCCACCGTGGCAGACACGCTTCCTGCCACGATCTCCGGCGCCACTTGGACTGGCGTGGGCGCGGGCGGCGGCACCGGCCCTGCTTCAGGTTCCGGAAACATCAGTGCCAGCACCATCAACCTCCCAGCCGGCGGATCCTTTACCTTCACTGTCACCGCTCCGATCTCTTCCGCCGCAACGGGCACCTTGAGCAACACCGCCACCGTCGCCGCGCCCGGAGGAGTCACCGATCCCACTCCCGGCAACAACAGCGCCACCGATAGCGATACGATCACCCAAAGCGCCGACCTCGCCATCACCAAAACCGACGGTGTCACCACCGCCATCGCCGGTGGTTCTGTCACTTACACCATCACCGCCAGCAACGCCGGCCCCAGCAACGCTACCGGAGTTACCGTAGCCGACACGCTTCCGGCCTCGATCTCCGGAGCCACTTGGACCGGCGTGGGCGCGGGCGGCGGCACCGGTCCCGCCTCAGGTTCCGGAAACATCAACGCAACCAGCATCAACCTGCCTGCAGGTGGTTCGTTCACCTTCACCGTCACGGCTCCGATTTCTGCCGCCGCGACCGGCTCATTGGCCAACACCGCTACCGTGAGTTCCGCGGTCACTGATTCGACTCCAGCTAACAACAGCGCGACCGACACCGATACGATCACCCAGAGCGCGGATCTCGCCATCACCAAAACCGACGGAGTCACCACCGTCACCGCCGGTGGCTCCACCACCTACACCATCACCGCCAGCAACCCCGGACCCAGCAACATCACTGGTGCGACGCTGGCCGACACCCTTCCGGCCTCGTTGACGGGAGTTACCTGGACCGCCGTCGGCGCGGGCGGCGGCACCGCTCCCGCATCCGGCTCCGGAAACATCAACGCCTCCGTCAATCTCCCCGTCGGCGGCTCGGTCACCTTTACCGTCAGCGCGACGGTTTCCCCAGCGGCCACTGGTTCTCTGTCCAACACCGCAACCATTGCCACTCCCGGCGGTGCCACCGACCCGACCCCCGGCAACAACAGCGCCACCGATACCGACACCATCGCCCTCAGCGCCGACCTCGCCATCACCAAGACCGACGGCGTCACCACCGCAACCGCGGGCGGTTCCGTCACTTATACCATCACCGCCAGCAACGCGGGCCCCAGCAATGCTAGCGGAGTCACCGTGGCCGATACGCTTCCGGCCTCCATCTCCGGAGCCACCTGGACCGGCGTGGGCGCGGGCGGCGGCACCGGCCCTGCTTCAGGTTCCGGAAACATCAGTGCCAGCACCATCAACTTGCCAGCTGGGGGATCCTTTACCTTCACGGTCACCGCTCCGATTTCGTCCGCCGCTACCGGCACCTTGAGCAACACTGCCACCGTCGCTGCGCCCGGAGGAGTCACTGACCCGACTCCCGGCAACAACAGCGCCACCGACACCGATACCATCACGCAAAGCGCTGACCTCGCCATCACCAAGACCGACGGCGTGACTACCGCCACTCCCGGTGGCTCGGTGACCTACACCATCACCGCCAGCAACGCTGGTCCCAGCAACATCACCGGCGCGACCTTGGCCGACACCTTCCCGGCCTCACTGACCGGCACTTGGACCGCCGTCGGCGCGGGCGGCGGGACCGCACCCCCCTCGGGTTCCGGAAACATCAATGCTTCCGTCAACCTCCCGGTCGGCGGCTCGGTCACCTTCACCGTCAGTACCACCATTTCCCCAGCGGCCACCGGCACTCTTTCTAACACCGCGACCATCGCCGTTCCCGGCGGTGCCACGGACCCAACCCCGGCCAACAACAGCGCCACTGATACCGACACGCTCGTTCCCCAAGCGAATCTCGCCATCACCAAAACCGACGGCATGACCACCGCCACTCCCGGTGGCTCGGTGACCTACACCATCACCGCCAGCAACGCCGGACCGAGCAATGTGACCAGTGCCACTGTCGCCGACACCTTGCCGGCCTCGCTGACCGGCACTTGGACCGCCGTTGGCGCGGGCGGCGGCACGGCAACCGCCTCCGGTTCCGGAAACATCAACGACACGGTCAACCTTCCCGCCGGTGGCTCGGTCACCTACACCGTCACCGCCACCATTTCGCCGGCGGCCACGAGCACCTTGAGCAACACCGCCACGGTGAGTTCCTCGGTGACGGATCCGACCCCGGCTAACAACAGTGCCACAGACACGGATACCCTTGTTCCCCAAGCGAATCTCGCGGTCACGATTTCCGACAGTCCGGATCCGGCAAACGCGGGATCCGATCTGACCTACACGATCAACCTCACGAACAACGGACCGAGTGACGCGGCTTCCACGGCCGTGAATCTGCCGCTTCCGGCAAGCACCACGTTTGCTTCCTCCTCCGCACCCGGTGGCTGGAGCACCACCGCTCCCGCGGTGGGAACGAACGGCACCGTCATCTTCAATATCGCCAATCTGTCAGCTGGTGGAACCGCCGCCTTCACGGTGGTCGCGAAACTCGATCTCACCGTGGTCAACGACTCGACGCTTACCGCCACGGTAACCACCTCCTCCAGTGCGACCGATCCAACGCCGGGCAACAACAGCGCCACCACCACCACGCTCGCCAAGAGCGGTGCGGATCTTCAGATCGCCCTCACGGACAGCCCGGATCCGGTCATCGCCGGCACCGAGCTGACCTACACCATCGATCTCATCAACAACGGTCCGCTGGACGCAAACAGTGCCTCCGTCACCGACACCCTGCCGGCGGGAACGACCTTCGTTTCCCTGACCACGCCCGCAGGATGGTCCGCCACTACTCCGGCAGTGGGCGGCACCGGCGCGGTGACCATCACCCGACCGCTCCTCGCCAACGCGGGCACCGCATCCTTCACCCTGGTCGTGAAGGTCGACCCCAATGTCGCAGACGGCAACGTCCTTAGCAATACCGCTTCGGCCAGCAGCAGCACCCTCGACCATATCGCGGGCAACAACAGCGGCACCGCCTCGACCACCGTCAATACTCGCGCGGATCTCGCCATCGGCATCACCGCCGCGCCCACCACGGTCAACAAGGGAGCGAACGTCACCTACACCCTCACTCTCGCCAACAACGGCCCGAGCGACGCGAAAGCCCCGGCGGTCACCCTGCCGATCCCCGCGCAAATGACCTTCGTGTCCGTCATCACGCCGGCTGGCTGGACCGCCACGACCCCGGCCGTCGGAGGCACCGGAAACGTGAGCTTCACCCGAAGTTCGCTCGCCTTGGGTGGAACGGCCACCTTCAAGGTGGTCGCGAAGGCAAGCTCCAGTGCTGCCAACGGCACGGTTCTCACCGCCATTGCCAGCGTCAGCGGCGGCGATGTGGATCCGAACACAGCCAACAACAGCGCTTCCGCCACGGCCGCCGTCGGCACGATCAATCCGAGCCCGCTCCAGATCGGCACCACCGGCACGCTCAACAGCCAGAACGGCCTCTTCGAGCTGACGGTGAACGTGACCAATACCACGCCGCTGCCGATCAACGGCTTCCGCCTGCACGTCGACTACAGCGCTTACAAGGCGAACTATCCGAGCCTGCGCCTCTACAACGCGAGCAGCCCGGCTAACAGCTCGGATGTCTATGTGGACTATCCGTTCCCGGTCGCGGTGGATGCCACCGTGGCGATGAAACTGTCGTTCTACACCAGCACCCGCACGTTCCCCTCGCCGTTCAAGCCCAAGCTCACGGTGGAGAAACTCGCCGCTTCGCAGGTGCCCTCGTCGAACGGTAACGGCGTGCAGCCGCGTATTGTTAGAAAGAACGACGGAACGATCCTGCTGGAATTCCCGTCGGTGATCGGCCGCTGGTATCGCGTCAGCTTCACCAACGACCTGACCCACTGGTATGACTCGCCGGTGCCGATCAAGGCGAGCACCACTCAAACGCAAATCATCGACAGCGGCGCGCCGCTCACGAACGTGCCGCCGAGCCAGTCCCCGATGAGGTTCTACAAAGTCAACGAGATCAACGCGCCCTGAAACCCGAACTCCAACAGAGAAACGCAACCACCATGAACGCACGCATTTCATTGCTCTCAATGGCGCTTCTCGGCGCCGCCACACCGGTTCTATCTGCCGGTCAACCCGCTGCGGATTCGGTCAGCTTTGACTCCGCTCCATCGCGGTGGCGCTTCGGCCTCGGCTACGCGCCGCTGTTAGGTCTCAAGGCCGACTTCACCGGTCTCGGCACCTTCGAAAACAACTTCGCACCCCAGGCACCCGGCGGAGGGAAAAACTACGACTATGACAACGGCTTCGTCCACGTGGACTCCTCCGGCAATCTCGGTGGCCAGACTTGGAACTGGGGTTTTGACAACGATTCGCAAATCGATCCCGCCGGCGCCGGATCGGTGTCCTACACGCTAACACGCAGCCTGTCCGACGCGAGCTGCGACGAGCGCAACGAGGCTGAAACGGGCGTGGAAGCCTACGGCTACTATGACATGGGAGCCGCCCGGATTCCGGGGTTGAGCCTGCCCAACGCCACCTGGGGTTTCCGCTCCGGCGTTCACTATGCGCACGTTGACATCGGCAACAGCGCCAATCTCGCCGCCAGCACCCAGGTGCTCACCGACCGCTTCAGCCTCGGCGGCATCATTCCGCCGCTCGCACCGTTCGCGGGATCCTTCAATGGACCCGGACCGCTGATTGGTGATTCCCCGGACCGCAGTTTCTCACCCGGAGCTTCCGCCTTGGTTTCAGGATCCCGCGAGCTGGATGTCCATCTCACCACCCTGAGCTTCGGCAGCTATCTGGAAATTCCGCTCAGCCCGCGCGTAAGCATGACCGTGGAAGGCGGCTTCAACGCCGGCATCGCTTCCGGCTCCTACGACTATCTGTCCAACACCACCGTCGGCGGATTGGGAACCCGCACCAGCACCGGCAGCGAATCCGATACTTCGATCCTGCCCGGCGTTTACTTCGGCATGAGCGGGATCTATCAGATCAATGACGACTGGGCGATCCAGGCTTCCGGCCGCTACCAATACATGGACAGCTATGATGTGAACGCCAACGGCTCGTCGGCGAGCCTGTCGTTCGATTCCGCGTTCGTCCTCTCGCTGGGAGCGCTCTACTCGTTCTGACGGCGCGCGGTGTTAGTCCGCGTCCGCCTTGAATTTGAGAAACTCCTTGTATTCCGCAGGCAGCGGAACTCCGGCACCGAGCGTGAGTTCAAACAAACGCGCCACGGCCGCCGCCTCTAACAACCTTGCCCGGCCCTTGTCGGCAGGGTCCGCGTTTTTCGGGTCCCAGTGTTTCGCGGCTTCGGCCACCTCGGGATCCGCTTTGTGGATCGCAAGCACGCGCAGCGCCGACTGACGGGCGATTTCCTCCGAGGCCCAGCCATCGGCGGTCATCGCCGTGGCATAGGCGGACAAGGCCTCCGCGGGTTTGTTCAAGCCCTCCAGGGCCAGCCCGCGGCAATAGGCGATCTGCGCTCTTTGGTCGGCCGGCAGGCGGGAGTTCGAGCGCTCGCGCGCGAGGGTTTCGAGCTGCTCCCAGTTCTTGGCGCGGGCCGCGTCCCATAGCAGGTCCAGCTCGAGTTGGTGGAGTTGCGTTTCCCTCGTGAGCGGACCCTTGGCGAAGCCCTGCAGGCCCTTGGCAAGCCCCTCCAGATCACCCAAGCGGCGCATGCACTCGAGTTCGTAGAATCCCGCAAGGGTTCCCGGGTTGTTAGAAAGTGTTGCGAGCGGCTGAAACCGATCCCGCACCGCGATGAACGCGGCCTTCGCCTCCTCATACCGGCGGCCGCGGTAGAGGACGAGGGCGTTCACGTAATCCGGAGGTTCCAACACATCAACCGCCGCGAGTTCCGAGCGCTTCATCTCCACCACGGTCGATGACGATTCGCTCTCATGGAATCGCAGCAGCTCCTTGTCCGCGGAAACCAACCACACCTTGCGCGGTTCGGCATCGGCCTTGACGAGCAACGCGGGGGTTTGAAACCCAGCGTGTTTCGCGGGCTCGGCGCACAAGCCACACATCGCGGAAAGCATCCATGCTGCTGTGATCGCACGTTTCATCGGAGAATCCACTCAGTGGGGTTGCGGGGTGTTTTTAATTTCAGGTTGGTTCTCGAAGGACTTCACAATCGACTCCACCTCGGTCCAGAGCTCCTGATCATCCTCCGACATCTTGTCTTTCACCGATCGGGTGCGCTCGAGGTATTCACGCCCCTTGTCGCGGGCCGTCTGACGGTCACCCGGCTTGCCACGCTCCCACATGAGCCTCAGCCAGCCCGTCATGGCGGAAGCGGAAACGCCCGCATTGTTAGCGTTTTCCGACCAGATCCCGGAATAAGCGAGAATCGCCTCATCCGCCATCTTCCGCCCGTCGAACGAACGCGCGAGGCACAAGCGGACTTGCGGCGCGAAACGCGAGAAGCCGGATTTGCCTCCGTCCAGATAGAAGCGGGCTCTTTCCTCGGCTTTCACGAAATCCTTCTTCGCGATCAACTGCACGATGGTCTGATAGAACGAGAACTCCCGCTCGCCCGTGTCGCCACTCTCCTTGATCACCCGATCGTAATCCGCGAGCCCCTTGTCGATCTCGGTGGGATTGCTCGACCGGCCGAACACATCGGCTCGCCCCATCAGCGCCGCGAAGCGCCAGGAATCGTCCTTCCGCTGAATCACCTCTTCATAATACGGCAGCGCCTCGCGGGGCGTGGAAGTGTGGTTGCGGAGGAAATCGCCGATCCGCACCAGAACGAAGTTGCCAAGATCCTTGATCGCGAATCCGGTTTTGAGTTGCTGGAAAAGCGACTTCACCGCGTCTTCGGCGGATTGCCTCGCGGCCGGCTCCTTGGCTTGCTTGGAACGGTTCTCGAATACCGAAATCGCCGCCACCCGCAACAGGGCGCGCGCCGCCGGATTTTCCGCTGGAATGCCGAGGAAAGAGTCATAGTGCTCCTTGAGCTGCTCCGGGCCGTGTTTCCTGAGATAGGCTTCGGTATAAGATCCTATCAGGTTTTCGAACTCCGGAGTCATGGGATTCCCGGCGGCCTCGCAGATGACATCGCGCAATCTCGACAAGCCTTCATCGCCGCGGCCCGCCACATCCATGGCGATGGCGGAGGCGGCTGCAACACGAGCCTTATCCGGGGAACTCTCGGCGTAGGGTTTCCAAAAACGATCAGCCAAGGCCGCGACCTCCTTCGACCGGGAATCATCGGCGGAAGTTCCTAACAAAACCACCAGCGCGGCGAGGGACCGCGCCGTCATTTCACGATCCGCGTGCTTTTCAGCCGCTGTGAGCGCCTCATGGTAGGATTTCTCCGCATCATGGGTTTTGCCGAGCGAACGCTCGAGATCGCCGCGCATCAAACAAGCCACCTCGATGATGCCGCTGCCCTGAAATCTATCGGTTACCCGTTTCAGTTCTTCCAACGCGGCTTCCGGCCGGCCCTGCCCCGCACGGCAGGTGGCGAGATCGCACAAAGCGTAGGGCAGGTACGGGTTTCCCGAGGGATCCGGATGCTTCGCGAGGAATGTCTCCAGCATGGCGGAGGCCTTTTCCCAAGAACGCAGCCGGGTTTCATTGGCGGCTTGGAGATAGGCCGCCTGCAACGCGTGCGGACTCTCCGAATAGAGTTCCACATGCTTCGCGAGCAGCGGCCGCGCCTCGCCGTCAAAACCGAGATGGTGGTACGATCCACCTAGTACAAAGAGGCAGTCGTCGTGTTCGGGGGTTCCCGGCTTGAGCGATGCGAGCACGGGCTGCGCGGCTTCGATGCAGATCCTATAGTCGCCGTTCTGGAACAAACCCGTCCACAACAGGCGGCGCACGACCGGAGCGTTCGGCGAATCGGGAAAGGCCTTGAGGAAGATCTCCGCATGAGACCTCGTCCCGGAACCGGAGACCACCCGGGATGAGATCCGGATTAGATGAAGCAGGTTGTCTTCGCGGTTGGCGGCTTCCGGATGAAACTGCTCGAGTTGTAGCAGCGCGGCGTATGCGCCGCGGAAATCCCCGGCCTTTTCGTGCAGCACCGCGACCGCGGTCAGACGCGCAATCTCGGGCGACAACTTCCCGTGCAAAGATGCCTCAAGCGAGGCGAGCGTGGTTTCGAGTTTCTTTCTATCAGGGGCGTTGGAGTGCTCGCCCATCGACTGCAATCGCGCGCGGACATCGTCCAGCGCGGTCTCGACCGGCGGGATGAACTGATAGAGTTCGAGTGCCGCATACGGCATTTCCGCCGCGGCCGCATCTCCGGCGAGTTTCATCCACATGGGCGTGTAAGCCCACATCGCGCAAGGCTCAAGCTTCAGACCACCGCGGTTCTTGCGGATGAAATCCAACACGACCTGCTCGTCATGTTTCGCGACCGCAATGGTGACGAGCGCTTGGAATCCGGACAGGACCGTGTCGTCCGAAGTGGAAAACTTCGTCTTGTTTCGTATGGCAATCTCGAGGTTTTCGTTGCCTTCGGAAACTTTCCCGAGTTGATAGTGGCATACCGCCAGCCCGACATAGACGACGCCGTGCGGATACGTGTCGCGCGTTTTATCCCGCTCCTTGAGAAACTTGTGAAACCCGGTGATGGCAGCCTCCCAACGCTTGCCACCCATCGCAGCCTCCGCCCATTGGAGCAGGGCCGTCTTTTCAAACGGATTGCCATCGGTGCTTCCCTGCTTGTTGGGGAAATCGCGGTAACAAATTTCGAAGGACGCCATCGCTTCATCCCATTTCGCGAGTTTCATCTCAGCCAGGCCCTTGCGGAAATAGATCGCTCCGAACTGCGGGCCGAAGGTCTGAAACGGACGGTCCTTGCCGAAGCGCTCGATCGCGGTGTTGGAACACCGGAGCGCCTCCTCCCAATCCTCCGCATCCATCGCCAGTTGGGTCCTGTTGACCAACAATGCGAGGTCATTGCCCTGTGCGGCCGCAGGCAGGGCGAGAACCCAGGCCAACGCACCACCAGTTAGAACAAGAGTTCGGCCGTGGAAATTCATGGTTTCGAACGCGAAGGATCCGGCCCACACCAAAGCGTCGGAACACAGCCCGGGCAAGGTCGAATCCACCGAACTCAATCGGCCCGAAACATCCCGGTCTTGCATGAAAGCGCCGGAATCTTTAGGCAGGGACCGATGTCCGACCCGCCACCCAAACCGCAGCGGAATCCGTCCTTGTCGCGGACCCTGACCCGGGTGCTGCTCGTTTGCGCGGGATCGGTCGCCATTTTGCTGCCGGCATGGCTGCCAAACCGCCCGCAGGTGCCCATCGAGCGCGGCACGGTGGAGCTGCTGCAGGCCGGCCTGCTCGCCGCGGCATCTGTGGTCATGTTCGGCGCTTCGTCGCACGCCGGCTACTACCGCGCGGTCTGCCGGGTGCTCGGGCTGGGATTCTTCGCGGCCTTCGTCGGCGAGATCGAGGATTTCGTTTCCGGCATCCTCAAGTGGAAGTTCCCTCAAGGATGGGTGATTGGCATCATCCTCGCCATCGCTCTCGTCACCGCGCTGCGCCACCGCAAGGCGATGCTGCATTTCTTCGCCACTCTCGGAAACCACGCGGGCTCCGGGTTGATCGGCGGCGCGCTGTTGATCATCTACGTCTTCAACCGTGTGATTGGCAGCCCCGTGTTCTGGAAGGCGACGCTTGGCACGGCCTTTTCCCCGAGCATCCCGAAAACCTGCAAGAGCTACCTCGAACTGCTCGCGTGTTACTTCATTTTCATCGGCGCCCTCGGGCTCTCCATCACGCTCGCCCGCCGCAAGGAGAACTGACCATGTTCCACATCGTGCTCGTCGAACCCGAGATCCCGCACAACGCCGGCGCCGCGGGACGCCTCGCGCTCGCCACGGACTCGACGCTGCACCTGATCGAGCCGCTCGGGTTCTCACTGGAAGACAAATACGTCCGCCGCACCGGCCTGGACTACTGGCAGGATGTGAAGTTGCACGTCTGGTCCTCGCTCGACGGCCTTAAGTTGAACGCCAATCCCGAGGCCGCGTTCTGGTACCTGAGCACCAAGGCGGAGGCCTCGCCATGGACCGCCGTGTTCAAACCTGGTGATTACCTCATCTTCGGCCGAGAAACAAAGGGATTGCCGGAAGAGGTTGTTAGGTCCGCGGGCGACCAGGGGTTGCGCATCCCGATGGCGCCCGGCGGCACCCGCTCTCTCAATCTCTCCACGGCCATCGCCATCGTGCTCTACGAGGCGGTCCGCCAGCAGAACCCCGCATGGTGAAAAACACGCCGATGAACTACACCGCTTCCCTCAAGGACTACTTCCAGCCCCCGAAGTGGGTGAACAACACTCTGTTAGGCGCGGTCGCCATGTTGATTCCGGCCGTCGGGCCCATCATCCTGTCCGGCTGGCACATCACCATCCTTTGGAATCCCTCCAAACCGAATGAACCGAAGGATTATCCGCCGTTCGACTTCCAGCATTTCTCCAAATACCTGCAGCGGGGCGTCTGGCCCTTCCTGGTGAACCTGGTGGCCTCGTTCGCGCTGGTGCCCGTCATCATGTGCCTGATGATTCCGACATTCATCGTGTTCGGCGCGATGGGCTCGCACCGCGGACACGATCCCGATGGGTTGGCGTTTCTCATCATCCCTTTCGTTTTCCTGATGGAGATTGCCCTGATATTCATCTATCAGTTCATCGCCACTCCGCTGACGCTGCGCGCGACCCTTACGCAAGGGTTCAAGGAGGCCTTCGACCTCTCGTTCATCCGTGACTTCATCCTGCGGATGTGGATGGACATGCTGGTCACGGCTCTCTTCATGTTCGGCCTCAGCATCTGCTTGATGATCATCACCGTGATCACCTGCTACATCGGGATGTTCTTCGCGACTCCGGTGATGATGTTCTCCTGGCACCATTTGCAGAAGCAGCTCTATCAGAAATATCTCTCGCTCGGCGGTGCGCAGATTCCCGCCAGTCCCGCTCTCATGGACGGCCCGCCGCCGCTTTCGTCCTGACCCACTTTCGCCGATGGAACCCTTCAAGAACGCGTTCTCCGCGGAAAAGGCGAAATACATTGCCGCGGCGCTGAAGCGGGCGCATCCGGCGTTTCCCACCGCGCGTTTCCAGAAGGGGCTTGAGACCGCGCTGGAGCCGCTGGAGCTGAAGGACCGGATGATTCTGTTAGCCGGGCGCGTCGAGCAATGTCTGCCGGAGGATCCGCGGGTGATGTTTCCTATTCTGACGGCCACACTGGAAGCTTCTGACAAACCCGGCCTGCGCGGTTTCCTCGTCTGGCCGCTCACGGAGATCGTCGCGCGGCGGGGACTCGGGCATTTCAAGGAATCCATGGCGGCGCTCGAGGCGATGACGAAGGTGTTCACTGGGGAGTTTGCCATCCGGCCGTTCCTGAAGAGTCATCCGGAAAAGACCCTCAAGCAGCTCCATGCATGGTGCGCGCATCCGAATGAACACGTGCGGCGTCTCGTTTCCGAGGGCTCACGCCCGCTCCTGCCGTGGGGAGGCAAGCTGATGGGACTGCTTGAAGCGCCGCACCCGACGCTTGATTTGTTAGAAAAACTGCGGCTGGACCCCAGCGATTACGTGCGGCTCTCGGTATCGAACCATCTCAACGACTTCAGCAAACATCACCCGGAGCTGGTGATTTCCACGCTCAAGCGCTGGCTCGCGGAAAACCCGGACGATCCGCGATTGGCGAAGATCGCGCGGCACTCCTGCCGCACCCTGCTCAAAGCCGGGCATCCGGGCGCGATGGGGTTGCTGGGTTTCGGATCGGCGACGGCGCTGGTCGTCGAGACCTTCTCCCTATCAGACATAAAGGTGCGGCTCGGAGGATCAATTGGATACCGGATCGTCATCCGCAACTCCTCAAGGAAACCGCTGAAGGCGATGTTCGACTACGCCATCCACCACCGGAAGTCGAACGGCGGGCTGAGCCCGAAGGTCTTCAAAGGCCGCGTGAAGGAACTCGCTCCCGGCGAGCGCTGGGAGATCACCGGAAAACATCCAGTGAAACCCGTGACCACCCGCGTCTATTATTCCGGCATCCACTCGTTCGAGCCGAAGCTCAACGGCAAGGCGCACCCGGCAGCCGAGTTTTTGTTAGACCTGTGAGGCGGCTCACTCCGTCGACTCCACTTTCAACCGGCCGAAGCGCTTCGGCCCGCTGAGCGTGGTCCAGGAATCGACGACCTTCACGCGTTCCCAGCGCGGGTTGATCGTCGTCACGGTCGTCGTGCCGGTGGTCACCCAGCTTGTCAGGTCCGTCGAAAACTGCGGAGTGCAGGTCAGATTCGCGCCGCTGCCGGACGAGCGCCGGACGAACTCGATGGTGACGCGGGTGAAGCCGCCTGAGGTTTCCAAACGCACCAGCGGCAGTCCGCGGACTCCGGTGTCGGCATCCATGATCTTCGGCTCGGCGAAGGTGGGATCGAGATTGAGCGCGAATTCTAACAAATTTGAAACACCATCACCGTCGGGATCCGCGGAGGGACCGGAGACCGACACGTTGGAGATTTGGGTTGGCGTGAAATACAAGGTCAGCCACGCGGCATAGCTCTCGCTGGAGAGCGATGCGGATTCCGACACCTGGCCATGGATCCACGTCAGCGACGCGGAGACATGACTGGCATAGAAACTCGTTGGCACGTTGTCATCGTCCTCGGCCACGGGCACCCAAGTGGTGCCGTTGTCGGGCGAGTATTCCAAACCGCCGACATCAAACAGCGACCCCCAGAACAAGGGGCTCGACGGGTTTTCGCGAAACGGCCCATCCACACCCAGATTCACACCGGCCAAGCGCCAAAGGCCGTTTTCCATCACCCAGACGCCTCCGCCGGAATCCCCGGTGGAGAGATGGCACTCGCCGGGCACTCCCGGGTTGTCGAAGTTGCAATAGAGCAATTCACCGTAACCCGGACCGGCATCAAAGGCACCTTCGATCACGTTCCGCCCCCAGCGCTCGACGTCGTCACCGGGCCCCCATTTCCAGCCTTTCGGCTCGCCGGAAACCACCACCTGCGTATCGCGCTGGGTGCCGCGGCCGTGCACGGTCGCGGTGGCCCCGATGTCTGCTGCTCCGCTGGAGAGCGGTGCCCAGTTTTGAAAGGACTTCGCGTGATTCACCTCCCAAATGCGGATGTCCGTGCCGGGTGCGTCTTGGAAACCGATGGTGGTGTAAATATCGCCGTGGAAATCGAACGTCATCCCCGCCGTGCCGCCGAAATGCGCGGCGGTGACGAAGTGATGCGGCCCGATCGGCACGCCAAGGAAAGTCATGAATTTCCCCTCATACTGCCATCCGGAGTTATCGCCTGGGGTGGTGGTGTGGAACGAGGTATCCCCGGATTCGAGAAACATCACCGCCTGCGAACAGTCCGCCCATCCCAGCAGGGCGAGCGCGGCGGTGGCGATGGAGGAGCCTTTCATCCACTGAAAATAACACGTCCCGGGAAGTTCCGGCAAAACATTTGGTGGCAGTGAAACGCCAAGTCGCGGACGGATTCATGAAATGTCCGACGCTTTCCGCCGCGGTTTCGGGGTTTTACGCGTTTCGCTGAGACCCGAGTGTGCGGATTTTCCCCTTGGCGGACAGGGTTGCGGCGGTTAAAACGCGCGCCCCATGACCCGCACGTCCATCGAACGCAGCATCTACATCTTCATCGTGGCGCTCGTCTGCACCTTCGCCTACACGGTTTGCAAGGTGCTCGCGCTGATGGGCATCCTGTAACCGGGATTTGGTTTATTTCCAATCCACGGCGATCTCCGCGACGCCGCCGCTCCTGCTGTCGTATTTCAGCAAGCCGTTTTCCATCGCGTATTCGTGCACGCATTTGGTGACCTTCACATCGAAGGCACAGTATTCGGCGATCTTGCGCAACGGGGCGAAGCTTCCGGTTTTCTTGTGTTCCTGCCACCACTTGAGCGCGTCGAGGCCATCGGCGGTCTTGCCCATCCCGAGTGAGGCGGAGGCCACCGAATCCAGCTTGAGACGGAAACCGAGCATCTTCTCGAGCTCCAGCATCATGTCCAGATTGATCGTTTGCTCGCTGAGCGTGTGGAAGACGTAAGGTTGCAGCACCGGGTAATCGAACTGCATGTGGTTCCAGCCGACGACGAGGTCCGCGCGGATCAACTCGTCCGCCAGGCGGTCCATTTCCTTCTCGGGATAGATCTCGTAGGTGCCACGCGCCGTGCTGTACGTCACAGCCACGGAAATACCCATCTTGTCCTTGTTTGCGAATCCGCCCACGTCGCCAAAGCTGCGCTGCGTTTCCAAATCGAAATAAACGATGTTCTTCCCGGCCACGCACCGTTCATAGTCAGCGCCCCGCTCGTCCGGCAAGCCCACATGAGATGAACCGTAAGACGCCAAGCTCGCAATGGGTCGCTGGGAAGGATTCTGCGGAAATGATTCGGAAATTGCCGGTTTTCCCCTGCTTGGATTGCATCCGGTCCTCCACTTTGCGTCCTTTGGCGGCCTTCGTGGCTATGCGGTATCACCGTGGAACTCGAAATTGCCCTGAAACCCCTTGTTTCTTGCGACTTGACCCCACGCCCGCATCCGCACAAGTTGCCGCCCCGCCATTTCCCCGATGGAATTGGCGTGTCTTCATACGAACCAACCACACGATCCGCCATGGCCGCGAAGATCTACACCAACAAGGACGCCCCGATCGCTCCGCTCAAGAAGAAAACCCTCGCCGTGATCGGCTTCGGCTCGCAGGGCCACGCCCACGCGCTCAACCTCAAGGACAGCGGCCTCAAGGTCGTCATCGGCCTCTATAAGAAGTCGAAGTCCCGCGAAGTCGCCAAGAAACTCGGCTTCGAGGTCATGGACACCGCCGAGGCGGTCAAAAAGGCCGACGTCATCTTCGTGGCGGTTCCGGACACCGTGATCCCCGGCGTTTATGAGAAGGACATCGCTCCGAATCTCACCAAGGGTAAGACCCTGCTGTTCTCCCACGGTTTCGCCGTCATGTTTGGCAACCTCAAGCTGCCCAAGAACATCGACGTCGTGCTCGTCGCTCCGAAAGGCCCGGGCCACACGGTTCGCTCGCAGTTCGTTGCCGGCAAGGGTGTTCCCGGCCTTATCGCCGTGCATCAGGACGTTTCCGGCAACGCCAAGAAGACCGCCCTCGCCTGGGCCGGTGGCGTCGGCTGCGCCCGTGCCGGTGTGTTTGAGACCAACTTCCGCGAGGAAACCGTGACCGACCTCTTCGGCGAGCAGTGCGTGCTTTGCGGTGGCGCTTCCGCGCTGGTGAAGGCCGGATTCGAAACCCTCGTCGAAGCCGGATACCAACCCGAGATGGCCTACTTCGAATGCCTCCATGAGCTCAAGCTCATCGTCGACCTCATGAACGAGCAAGGCATCGCCGGCATGCGCTTCTCCGTCTCCGAAACCGCCGAGTGGGGCGACGTTTCCGTCGGTCCGAAGATCATCGACGCCTCCGTCAAAAAGCGCATGAAGAAGCAGCTCAAGGACATCGAGAGCGGCAAGTTCGCCAAAGAGTGGATCGCCGAGTATCAGAGCGGTTACAAGCGCTTCAACCCGATCCGCAAGGCCGAGGCCGCGCACCAGATCGAAAAGGTCGGCGAGAAGCTCCGCTCCACCATGAGCTGGATCAAGCAGAAGAAGATCAAGAAGGGCGCCTCCCAGGCCAGCCTCGTCTCGTCCTCGAGCTGATAGAAAACGTTAGATTTCACGAAAACCCGCTTCTCGAGAGAGGAGCGGGTTTTTTGTTTTGGGTGGCGACTGAATCATTTGCCGACATCTGAGCATCCGTTGAGAAAACCGGCATAGTCTTCCATCCAGAGCTTCTCACACCAAGCTCCCTTGTTGTTTTCCCGGATTGCTTCAAGCATCACACAAGGAGTTAGCTTCCTCATCAAATCCATACCAAGCCCGGTAATTGTCGTTCTGATCGTCTCCAAATGCTCCAAAACAAGCTCTTCGGTTTGATCGTCGCCATAAAAAACGCTGTCTATGCCGCCACCATCAAACCCTAACAATCTGGTGGAATACCGCCAGGTGGCAGGCGTCAGCTCCCGCTCTCTGATAGGACAAATCTTGACCGGATAATCGTTTACCTCGAATTGGAAATCCGAAATGACTTCCTGGTCAATGAGTCGCCGCAAGAACCTATGACGAATCCCAATGGACACATCCCAATAGCGGTGAATTCCGGATCCTCTACCCCCGAAAAACAATAGGGTTAATATCGAATTGTGGCGTTCCAAGTGGAGTTGATTGCCCACTCTAACGAATCCGAAGTGCGTCAGAGGTTCAACAATGGTTGCCGACAGAACCAACTTGAACGAATCCGCATTCATTGGTGCCAGAATAGATGGCACTTTGGCGCGTTCAAGAAGTCACGAATCCTGTGATCAACTGCGCCTTGCAAAGGCTCGCTCGTGGGGTGTCACGCTTTTCATCCTGATCAAAACCCCGCCTTGCTATCGCTCACATTTTAAGCATATTTGAGCGATAAAACATGCCACTATCGCTCAAACCATGGAACTGGCAGCTTCCCGGATGGCCGGATTTTGTCTGGCGGGAGGAGGAACTGCGCCCGCTGGAGGCGGAATTCCTGCGTCGTTCCGGCGTCCACGTCGGCACGTTTTCCCACCTGAACCAAGACGAGCAGGACCAACTTCGCGCGGAACTGCTCAGCGACGAAGCCCTGCTCACGTCGCGCATCGAGGGCGAAATCCTCGACCGTGACAGCCTGCAATCCTCGATCCGGCGCTTGTTTGGTCTGGAGGGCGACCGGCGGAAGGCAAGCCCGGCGGAAACGGGCATTTCCGAACTGATGCTGGATGTCTATCAGAACCACGGCAGCCCGCTGGATGACATGCGGTTGTTCTCCTGGCACCGCATGGTTGTGCGCGGGCGCTGGGATCTGCACACCGTGGGCGCTTATCGGAGCGGAGATGAACCGATGCGCATTGTTTCCGGCCCGATGCATGATCCGGTGGTTCATTTCGAAGCTCCGCCATCCACCCGCGTTCCGGAAGAAATGCGACAGCTTCTGGATTGGTTTAAAGAAAAACCTGCTACTCTCAACGGCGTGACTCGGGCCGGGATCGCGCATTTGTGGTTCGAATCCATTCATCCCTTCGAGGACGGCAACGGACGGATCGGCCGGGTCATTGCGGAACTGGCCTTGTCCCAAGCACTCGGCCAGCCGTCGTTGATCGCGCTATCGTCCGCGCTGGAGAAGAATCGTAAGCGTTACTATGAGGAACTCGGATATGCGAGCCACTCCATCGAGATCACATCTTGGTTGCGCTTTTTCGCTGAAATGGTGTTGGAGGCTCAAACATCCAGCCTCGCGAAGATCGAATTCCTGATCCACAAGGCCCGATTCCTCGACCGCCATCGCGGCCACCTGAACGAACGTCAGGAGAAAGCCCTGCTCCGCATGTTCCGCGAGGGCATGGAGGGATTCAAAGGCGGCATGAGTTCCAGAAACTACATCGCCATCACCCGTTGCTCGCCTGCCACCGCCACCCGTGATCTATCGAACTTGGTCACCGGCGGAGCAATGACACGCAGCGGAGAGCTGAAACACGCGCGGTATTTCCTGAATCTCGAACCATGACTACTTGGCCTCCATTTGATTTGACTCATCTCACGCGCTGTTGTCTCTGAAAGACATGAAAAGACGGCCGATGGTTCTGGCAGGAGTTTCCGCCGTGTTGCTCGCGACCATCGCATGGATGCTTCGTTCGCCCGCGACGACGGAATCGCGGGATGCCAAGGCACCCAACTCCGTTTCCAAATCCTCAGCATCGTCCCTTGATCTCACCGATGCCTCCGCACGTCGCGAACGCCGGGCGCAATCTGCCGCCCCGCGCCACGACGCCGGCTTCACGCGCCACGATGCCGGCAAGCTGGTCAATTTCATCCTGCCCAACGTGGAGGGCAAGGATGTCGCGATCCAGCAGGCGCTGGCCATCCTCAAGGAAGCCTATCAGGACGCCTGTTTCCGCAGCCGTGAGAAGGCGCTCGATTTGAAATTCACCGTCAAGGACGACCCGGGGGGCACGATCTGGTTCTCATTGAAGGGAAAATCCTTCGTCGCCAGCCTCAACTACATCGCTGCATTGGCCGGACTCGAGGCGAAACGAAACGCGACCGACATTGAACTTTTCCGCAGTGAATCGGCCGATCAACCCGCCGAGTTTTCATTCAACTCACTCAGCACCAACCTAGCGCACTATTCACTCGATCTCACGACGGCGCGATCCATGCCCCTGCCTGCGGGCTGCGGCCTACCCGATTATCTGCGCTCGTCCGGACTTGTTCTGGACCAGGGCACCGTGATCACCACAAACACCGACGGTACCCTCCACATCGCCGGAAGCACCGTCGAAATCAACCGCGTGAGGGCTGCATTGGAAATCGCGAAATCCGACCATCAAATCAAAGTCAGCAACCGCCTGATCAGCACGGACCAACCCATCAACGTCAGCAGTCCCAATCTCACCGCGGACGAGAACAGCGCCCTCATGCGCGAACTCGCACAACGCGCGGGCACCCAACTCACGACCGAACCCTCGATCACCGCCCGGGATAGCCAGAGCGCGACCATCGAAATCATCCGCGAGAAGATCGTGGGCAATCAAACCGACTGGACCGGCATCCGACATGAGATTTCCGCCGGCTTCACGGGCCTTAAACTCGTGGGTTCGGACAAATCGGAAAATCGTCCCGAGAATGCCGATGGATCCGGCTGGCTCTCGGAAAATGAATTCGCGCTCTATCCGGGCGACACCCACGTCCAGCTCGTTTCATCCGGCAACGGCAAGTATCAATATCGGCTGCTCACCGTCACGCCCATCGATGCCACCGGGCGGCCGCTGATCAACGGCCAAACTCCGGCGGAAGACACCACTGACACCGATCCTGATTCGCAGGAGAATACGATCCCGATTCGCTCCGAAGTAAAGGTCGTCAACGATGTCCCCACGGCCAGCCGCGTTCCTGGCAAGACGAACTTTGTCTTCAGCCCCTATAACAACAGGGTCGTCGATGTCGAAGGAATGCCTTCCGGGACTCTTGTTTGCGATCCTACTTATCCGTCAGAGGAGAAGAAGCTTTTCAGGGTGCCGTGAGCTCCTCTTGTTTGATCGGCTCACCCGCCTCACGTCCCCACGACTTCCAGCCCTCGGCGAGCTCCAGCCTCGCCCAAGCGAAAAACAGCGGGATCATCTTCTTGATCTCGCCGGGAGCCGGAGTGAAACCCGGAATCAAATGCCGCTGGCGGTCGTTCATCCGGCCGAGCTGTCCGAGCCTGCGGCGGCGGGCGGCGATCGCGGCGAATCGGCGGTTGTAGATCCGCATGATCGCGGCAACGGGTCCAGCCGCCGGATGGGTGAACGGAGCTGTTAGAAAACCGCGGTCCTGGTGCGCGAAGACCTCGCGCACCACACCCCAGTAATAGAATCCGAGATCCATCTGGAACGCGAGGTCCAGCAAATCGTATTCACCGAGATAATGATACTTGTCCCGATAAAGCGCGTCGAACCAGCGGGTGAGGCTAAGCTTGAAGTCCTCGTTGTGTTTTTCCGCCAGCATCGCTCCGTCCTCGCCTGCACGCTGGCGCGTGATGAGGTCCGCGGTGCGGAAGGCCGTGAACGAGATCCAGTCCATGCCGGGACTGTAGAACGGATCCATGAAGGCCGCGGCATCGCCGACGAGCGCAAAGCCGTCGCCCGCGAACACCTCGCTCTGATAGGCGAGATTGCGCCGCCAATGGACGTCCTCCGAAACGTATTCGGCGTGTTCTAACAATTCTTTCGCCACCGGATGACATTCGAGGAAGGCGCGGAGGCGATCGCCGACACTTCCTTCCTGCGGGAAGTTCACCAGCCGCTGGTCGAATACGACTCCCACACTGACATCGCCGCCCTTCAGCGGGATCCACCAGCTCCACCAGCCGTCGCCGATGACGTGGTTGGTCGCGGTGCCGCGCGTGCCGCAGTGCGCCGCGGCCCATTCGGGAAACTTGTCGATCAATTCGCGGCCGTCCCAGTCCTTCACATTCCTCCACCGTGCCCATGCGGAAGCAGTGGGGTGATCGTTGTTAGATTTCCACCAACCCTCCTTGCGGGCGAGCAGCGAGGCCAGGCCCGAAGCATCCACCACCCAGCGGGCGCGGAGTTCACGTCGGCCCTCGCCCGTCTTCACCTCGACCTCCTGCATGCCGCCTGAATTCAGACGGATTGATGAAACGGTCGCCGGACGCAACAGCACGGCTCCCGCATCCACCGCACGGCGTAGAACCTCCTCATCAAGCTCGGCGCGGTCCACCTGATAAGACGGCAGCCGCGCGAGGTAACGCGGGCCGATCTCCGAGGCTTGGTCGATGGATTCGACCCGTTCGTTCGCGAACCAGAAACGCAGCCCCTGTTTGCAGAGGTGTTTCTCGTTGAGATACTGCATCAAACCGAGCGTGCGGCCGAGAAAGTATCCGCTCACCTCAACCGTGGCCTCGCCCACCTTGCGGCCGAATTTTTCCGACTTCTCCACGATCAAAACGCGGATGCCGGGGTTTTGCCGCAGCAACAAGGTGGCCGTCGCCGCGCCGGACAAGGCTCCGCCCACGACGATCACGTCGTATTCGGAGTCCAACGGTTCCAGCGAGGCCATGCGCCGGACCTTACCGGCAGCATCGTCCGGAATGCAACCAACCAGACCGAGTATCCAAAAGGTGGGAGTTGCCTCGGCGATGACCCTGCTCCAGATTCCCGCCCGCATGCCGCCGCAGGGAAACGAGAAACCGGAGTGGGACGTCATCGTCATCGGTGGCGGGCCGGCCGGCTCGACGGCGGCCACGATGCTCGCCAAGGCCGGCCGGCGCGTGCTGGTGCTCGAGAAGGCCAGATTCCCGCGCTTCCACATCGGTGAATCGCTGCTGCCTTACAACCGCGAGGTGTTTGATGAACTTGGCGTCTGGGACAAGGTCGCCACAGCCGGATTCATGGTGAAACGCGGAGCCCAGTTCTGGATGGGCGACGGCTCGCGGCGCAACCGTCTCGATTTCTCTCAAGGCAGCTTCACCGAATTTCCCGAATCCATCCAGGTCGAGCGCTCGCGCTTCGACCAGATCCTGCTCGATCACTCGGTGGCGAGCGGCGCGGTGGTTCGCGAGGAGTGTCGGGTGACCGCGCACCGGGTTTCCGCGAATTCGGTGAGCGTGACCTATCGCGACGCGGAGAATCACGAGATCAACGTGAGCGCCGGATTTCTGATAGACGCGAGCGGACTCGCCAATTTCACCGCGAACCAGGCCTCTCTCCGCGATTTCTATCAGGGGCACAGGAAGCTCGCGATCTTCAACCACTTCGTGAATGTGGACATGCCGCAAGGCGAGGAGTTCGGCGACATTCTCATCGTGCGCCGGGCGAACTCCTGGGTCTGGCTGATTCCCCTCTCCGCGGAGAAAACCAGCGTGGGTCTCGTGATGGACAAGGAGGATTTCCAGGCCGCCGGAAAATCACCCCGCGAGGTGTTCGATGATGCGGTGCGCGATACCTTGGCTGTTAGGGAACGTTTCACTCGGGCGGTAGCGGAGATGGAGCCGCAGGTCGCGGTGGACTTCTCCTACCGGAACCGCTCGTTGGTTTCGTCACGCGTCGTGCGGGCCGGAGATGCCGCGGGTTTCATCGATCCGATCTTCTCCAGCGGGGTGATGCTGGCGATGACGAGCGGCCGCGACGCCGCCCGCGTGGTGGACGGGGCGCTGGCTCTCGGCCGGCCGATGACCGCGGCCATGAAACGCTACGAGCGGCAATCCTGGCGCAACGTCGGGCTTTACTGGGAATTCATCGAGAATTTCTATCAGCTCCACTTCGCCCAGCTCTTCTTCCAGCCGGTGAACAAACACCGCATGGTCTGCGCGATCAACTCGGTGCTCGCGGGAAGAACGAAGCTCAGTTTCCCGATCCGCTGGCGGCTGCGTTTGTTCTTCTTCCTCGCGTGGCTCAACCGCCGCCTGCCGGTGGCGGAGCGCATCGAGATCGGCTGAGGGGAACGCCTTCATGGCCTGAAGTATTTGGCCCCGGTGGAGTGTCAGTCCTTGGAATGATTCATGCCTCCGGACATTTCATGGGTTTCGTATATGATCCGGAAGACCGGAGTTTAGTCGGTGAAGCGATTGATAATCAGTCGTTTGTTCTGTGAAGGAACTTTAAACTTGTTTTAAAAATTTCTGCTGTTGCACACAATCGATATCGATTGTATGCAATTTGCGCTTGCCAGCACACCACCCATTTGGTTTTCCGGTAAGCAGAAACGGCGAATCTGGCATTTCGCCGCTCCTCCCCGTGGGTTCACCCCCATCAAAATCCAATCCAAAAACCCTATGAAACCGCGTGCCCTCGCCTCGCTAGGCATTTCCACGTTCTTTTTCTGCGCCTTCACCACGCCTCAGGCAGGCGCGACCGATCTCTACTGGGATGCGGATGGAAACGTCTCAGCCACTACCGGTGGCAGCGGAAACTGGGATATTGGCGCCGGCGGAGCTTGGCGTACTGGTTCCAGCACGGGCGCAACGCAGCCCTATGACAACACGGCTCCCAGTAGCATCACCGCGCAATTCGGCGGCACGGCGGGGACCGTGATCACAGCCACCAACATCAATGTGGGCGGGATCACCTTCGGCGCGAGCGGTTATGCGATCAACAATGGAACCGGGTTCAGTCTCAATCTGAATCCCGTTGGAGGAACCTTCACTTACACCACCAGCAACGGCTCCAACACCATCAATTCCACGGTCCAATATCCGGTCGCGAACACCCAAGTCGTCAAAACGGGGCCGGGCACTCTGGTTTATAACATCCCGAATACCAACGCCACCACGACGGAAGCCTTCTACACGTCACCGGCGGCACTTTCAACAGTGCCACCGGAACCTTTGACAGCGTCCTCTCGATGTTTGCGGGAAACCGTCTCGGAACCCCGAACGCGGTCGTCAATCCGGCCACACCACAAGTCGTCCTGGATGCCGGTACCATCCAGTTCACGCAAACCGGAAATAACAACAACCTGTCAAACCAACGGGGAGTCCGGGTAAACGCCGCGGGGGGGGCGATCGTGGACGGCGGCAACAACTCCTTCATTGATTCCCAAATCGTCAACAACGCGGGTGTGGGAAAGGCGCTTTATCTGTCGAATGGTGCGGGCGCGACCTTGTTCCAAGGAATCATCAGCGGCAGCGGTGACCTGGTCTGGACCGGAACCTCCTCGGCCAACATCGCCACTTTCAAAGCCGCGAATACCTACACCGGGACGACCACTGTCAATCTGGGCACGTTGAAGTTTGATTTCACCGCCTCCAATACGGGCACAACACGCTTCAGTTCATCCGCGACGGTCATCCTCAATAGCGGCACCTTGTCCGTGCTCGGCACCAACACGGCGTCACAAACCACCAGCCAGACCATCAACGGCCTGACGTTTTCCGGCAGCGCGTCGGTCATCGACACGGTGGGAGCGGCGGGGCTGAGTTCCTCGCTCGCGCTTGGCAACATTACCCGCAACAGCTTGGGAACGTTGACGTTCACCTTGCCCGCCACCGGCAACATCACCTCCACCCGCGCGAACGTCGGCGGCATTCTCGGCGGCTGGGCCACCGTCGGCGGCACCGATTGGGCCGCATCCACCAGCAACGGAGTCACCGCCAGTAACATCACCGCGCTTTCATCCTATCTGACCACCACCGCGGCTGGAAACACGGCGGGGAACTATCTTTCCACGAGCAACGTCGATGTCACCAGCACGCCGACCTTGTCAGGGGCGGTCACGGTGAACTCGCTGCGCTTCAACTCCGCCGCCGCCAACACGCTCAACCTCACCGGAACCAACATCGTCAACAGCGGTGGCTTGCTCGTCACCGCCAATGTCGGCGCGAACTCCTCCGCTATCAGTGGCGGCACTCTCGAAGGCTCGGCCGGTGGGGATCTCACCGTCATTCAGAACAACACCGCCGCATCCCTCACCATCGGTTCACAGATCGCGGACAATACGACCGCCACCGCATTGGCGAAAGCCGGCGCGGGCACTTTGGTGCTCAACAACACCAACACCTATACCGGAGGCACCAGCGTCAATGCCGGCGTCCTGAATGTTTCCCAAAACAACGCGCTGGGAACTGGTGCCCTGACCTTCACTTCGAGCGCCACGCTCCAAGCGGGAGGATCCGGAGCAAGCCTGCCCAACACGATCAATCTGGGAGTTTACAGCAACATCTTCGATACCAACAGCACCACGCTCACCCTCACCGGAGACATCAACACCCCGACGGCGGTCAACAATCCGATCAAGGCGAACGGTTCGGGAACGCTGGTTCTCGCCGGAAACCTCAACATCACCGGCAACGCCACGGACACCAACAACCCCGCGCTCATGATGGGCAGCCGCAACGGTGCTACCTTCAACCGCGGCACCGTCACCCTCACCGGCACCGGCAACATCTCCCGCATCAGCACCGGCTGGGACAACACCGCCAACGTCTTCAATTTCGCCTCCACCGGAACCGTCACGATGGCGACCGACTTTGTCTCCGGCCAATCGGCGAACGGCGTGGGGATCCTCAATGTCACCACCGGCACGTGGAACATGCAGAATCTCAACATGGCGAACTGGGACGGCTCCTACGGCGCCTTCATCATGTCCGGCGGAACGATCAACACCACCAACCTCCGCAACGGCGGCAATGGCAACGGCAACGGCAGCAGCTACTCGTTGATGACGGGCGGCACGATCAACATCTCCACCACCAGCACCTTCAGCCGCCAAGGCAGCGGCACCAACGTCCTGCAGATCAAGGGCGCGAACACCCAGTACAACGTGGGCAATGGTCGTCTCAATGTGGGCTTCAGCACGGATTCGACCGGTGTCGTCACCGTGGACAACGGCCTGCTCACCGTGGCCAGCAACCTCTCGCTCGCAGAAGGCAACACAGCTTCAACCTTCGGCATCGTCAATCTCAATGGCGGCATCGTCAGACCCAACGTCGTCGTTGCTGGCAGCGCGGGAGGAACCAGCATCTTCAACTTCAACGGCGGCACCCTGCAGGCCAATGTCGGCAGCGCCGGCTTCATGGGAGGCCTCACCCAAGCCAACATCTATTCCGGCGGTGCGATCCTCGATTCCAACGGCTGGTCGGTCACCATGAGCCAGGTGCTGCAGCCGGCTGCCGGCAGCGGCGTCTCTATCATCCCTGTCACCGCAGGAGGCGCGGGTTACCTCGGCGCTCCGGTCGTCAAGATCACCGGCGGCGGCGGCAGCGGCGCGACGGCGGTGGCAACAATCAGCGGCGGCGCGGTCACCGGCATCCAGATCACCAGCCCGGGAACCGGCTATACCAGCGCTCCCACCGTCACTCTCCTCGGCGGCGGCGCGACCACCCCGGCGACCGCGGGTACTCCCACCACCGCGGCGAACGCGGCCGACGGCGGACTCAGGAAAATCGGCCTCGGCACGGTGACCCTGAGCGGGGCCAGCACCTATCTTGGCACCACCACCGTCACCGACGGCGAACTCGCGGTGACCAACCTGCAGGCGAACGGCACCGCCTCCAGCCTCGGCAGCGGAACCCAGGTGATCATCAACGGTGGTTCGCTCAAATACACCGGCGGATCTAACAATCTCGGATTCAACCGCAGCATCGCTGTGGGGGCCAATGGAGCCACCTTCGATACGGCCATCGCCGGGTTCCTGTTCTTCTATGGTTCGTTTACCGGTTCCAATCCGCTCAACCTCGTGGACACCAGCTATCATGCCGGTGAACTGTTGGTCACCAGCAATAGCCCGGGTTTCACCGGTGAGGTCAACGTGGGCAACGGCGCGGCGAAGAGCGGTATGGTTCAATACCGCTCCAACAATCCGCTGCCCTTCGGAACTGGCCTCATCCGCGTGAACGGCGGCGGTATTCTCACCTCGGACAACGGAACCACGATTCCCACCACCCTGGGCAACAACTTCGCCCTCAACGGAGGCTTGTTGGCGACCCAACAAAGCGACATCAACTACACCGGCAGCGTCGCGTTGGAAGCCAGTTCCAGTATCGGCCATCCGACGGCCTATCCGGGTTCCACCGGCAAGATCACGCTCAGCGGCGTGGTCAGCGGAGACAGCTTTGCGGATCTCACCATCTCCACCGCCTCGTCGGTCACGCTTTCCAACACCAACACTTATGAGGGCCTCACCATCGTCAGCAAAGGAACCTTGCTGGTGAACGGAAGCACCACCACCTCGTCCTCCGTGTTGGTCGCCGATGGCGCCACCCTCGGAGGAACCGGAATCGTCCACGGCACCGTGGACACCGTCGGCGCCAACAGCAAGATCGCACCGGGTGCGAACGGCATCGGAACGCTCAACACGGGAGCCACTGTTCTAACAGGAGTTCTCGTGACCGAGCTCGATGCCACCACCTGCGACAAACTCAATGTCACGGGCAATCTCGACGTCACCGGAGCCACCGTGAACTGCACGGCCCTGGCCACACCCACTGCCGCCAAGTACGTCATCGCCAAATACAGCGGAACGCTGACGGGCACACTCAGTGTGGGCAGCCTGCCCCCGGGTTACTCCCTCTTCCACGACGGCACGGCCAAGGAAATCCAGCTCGTTCAGTCGGCTGGCGGTTTCGCCAGTTTCATGGATGGTTTCAGCGGCCTCAGCGCGGCGGACAAGCTCCCGAACGCCGACCCGGACCACGACGGCATCAGCAACCTGCTGGAATACGCCTTGGACGGCATGGACCCCACCGTCGCGAGCGCCCCGCCCGGCACGATCATCGGCAACGTGGTGACCTACACCAAGCGTGCCGCCGCGGTTTCTAACAACGACATCACCTACGCCATCGTCGGATCCCCCACCTTGAGCTCGTGGACCGAAGTGAGCCCCTACGTCGCCAACAACTCCACCACGATCTCCTATCAGCTTCCCACCGGCCAGCCGAAGGTTCTCGTGCGCCTCAAGGTGACCCAGAACTGATCCCTGAATCCCCCAGACCACATCGCCCGTGAAATTACGCACGAATCCATTTCTATCAGCCGCCATCCTCGTCGTTGGCGCCGTCCTCACAACCCATGCGATCGCTGTGGATCTCTATTGGGATGCCGACGGCAACACTTCCGCTGTCACCGGCGGCACCGGCACATGGGATACGACCTCGTCGTTGTGGCGCAATGGCTCTAGCACCGGCACGCTGCAGGCCTATGACAACAGCAGCCCCAGCGGCGTCATCGCACAGTTCGGCGGCACGGCGGGAGCCGTCAACGTATCCGGCACTCTCAATGTGGGCGGAATCACCTTCGGTGTCGGCGGTTACACCCTCAACAACGGCACGCTCAACCTGGTCCCGTCCGGTGGAACCTTCACCTATACGACCAACGGCGGCACGAGCACGATCAACAGCACCATCACCTCGGCGGGAGGTGCGCAGATCATCAAAACCGGAGCAGGCACCCTGAACATCAACACCGGTGGTGGCGGCACGGGGAGCACTCCGGCGCTTTACACGGTCACCGGCGGCACCTTCAACAGCTCGACCGGAGTTTTCGACAGCATTCTCGCCATGCCGGCCGGAAACCGTCTTGGCGTTCAGGCGGCATCCCCCACCACCGTCCTCACGCTGGATGCAGGGACCTTCCAAGTTACTTCCGCCACCGGCAATGCTCTCGCAAGCAACCGACGGGTCCAAGTGAACGCCGCAGGTGGTGCCATTTCGGACTTCGGCGGCGGCAATTTCTATCAGCCGTCCATCATCAACAACGCCGGCGCTTCGTCCTCGCTCTACTTGTCCAACATCAGCGGCATCACCCAGTTCCAAGGCGTGATCAGCGGCACAGGCAGCGTCACCTGGTATGGTGCGGGCACAGGCAGCTTTCAAGCCACCAATACCTACACCGGAGGCACCGTCGTCAAGGGCGGTATCCTTCAAGTCACGCAGAATGGATCGCTGAGTACGGGTTCGCTTTCCTTCAGCGGAAACGGCACCCTCCAGTCCGGCGCGGCCGGCCTCAATCTGTCTAACAACATCAGCCTCGGCACCACCAGCGACATCTTCGACACCAACGGCAACACGTTCACTCTGAGCGGCTCTCTCAGTAACTCCGCCGCCACCGACAACGCGGTCAAGGTGGCCGGCACCGGAACTTTGGTGCTCTCGGGCAGCCTGAACCTCACCGGCAACGCCGCCGACACCAATAGTCCCGCATTGATGATGGGCAACCGCAACGGAGCGAACGCCAACCGCGGCACCGTCACCATTACCGGCACCGGTTCGATCTCACGCATCAGCACCGGCTGGGACGGCACGGCCAATACCCTGAACTTCGCCTCCACCGGCACTGTGACCATGGCCACCGATTTTGTCTCCGGCCAGGCGGCCGGTGGCGTGGGTGTGGTCAATCATACCACGGGTACGCTCAGCACCCTGAACCTGAACATGGCCAACTGGGACGGCTCTTACGGCAATTACAACATGTCGGGCGGCACGCTGAACGCCACCAACATCCGCAACGGCGGCAATGGCAACGGCAATGGCAGCAGTTATTTCCTGCAAACCGGCGGAATCGTGAACGTGGCCGAGGTCACCACGCTCAGCCGCAACGGCACCGGCATCAATGTCCTCTACCTCAATGGAGCGGGAGCCCAGTTCAACGAGGGAAACAACCGACTCAACGTCGGATTCAGCACCGGTTCCACCGGCGTCGTCACCGTCGCCAGCGGATTGCTCACCGTCGCCAGCAACCTCTCGTTGGCCGAAGGAGGTACCGGAACGACCGCCATTGTGAACCTCAACGGAGGCACGATCCGGCCAAATACCATCCTCACTCCGAATGCCGCAGGCACCAGCATCGTCAACTTCAACGGCGGCACCTTACAGGCCAATATCGACAACGCCAGTTTCATGACGGGCCTTACCGGTGCCAATATTTTCTCAGGTGGGGCAACCATCGACACCAATGGCAAGAGTGTGACCATCGGCCAAGTGCTCCAGGCAGCATCCGGCAGCGGAGTCAGCAGCATTCCGCTCTCCACGGCCGGCTCGGGCTACCTCGGCGCACCCGTCGTGAAGATCACGGGCGGTGGCGGCACTGGTGCCACGGCCGTGGCCGTCGTCAGCGGCGGCGTGGTGACCGGCATCCAGATCACCAGCGCGGGAACCGGATACACCAGCGCACCCACCGTGACTCTCATCGGCGGCGGTGCCACCACCGCGGCGACTCTCGGGACCATCTCGACCGCCACCAACGCCACCACCGGCGGCCTCACCAAAACTGGTTCCGGCACATTGACCCTCTCCGGTGCGAACACCTACAATGGTGCCACCACGATTTCCAGCGGAGTCCTCGCCACCAACAATCTGCAGGCGAATGGCACCGCCTCCGGCATCGGCCAAGGAACCGCGTTGAACCTCAGCGGTGGCGGCACGCTGCGATACACCGGTGCATCTAACAGCAACGGCTTCAACCGCACGATCACCGTGGGCACGGGCGGAGGCACCTTGGACAACTCCGGCGGCACCTTCGTGTTCTACGGCGGTTCTCTTTCCGGCAGTGGCACGCTGACGTTCCTGGATTCCAGCTCGGCCGGCCACGAGTGGCTGGTTACCGGCAACAGCTCCGGGTTCACCGGCAACATCCAAATCGGCAACGGCACGGCGGGCAGCGGCACCGTGCAGTATCGCTCTAACAACGCGAGCCCCTTCGGCAGCGGCATCATCCAGATCAATGGCGGCGGCGTTCTCACGGCGGACTACGGATCGACGAATCCCAGCTCTCTCGGCAACAACATCGTCCTCAATGGCGGATCGCTGGGAACTCAGCAGGCCGACATGAACTATACGGGAGCGGTTTCGCTTCAGGCGAGCTCCACGGTCGGCCATGCTTACACTGGCACCACCGGCAACGTGACCTTGAGCGGCGGAATCAGCGGCGGGAGCGGAGCGGCGTTGAATATCTCCACCGCGACCACCGTCACGATTTCCAACGCCGGCACCAACACCTACACGGGCCCCACCAACGTCAACTCGGGCAAGTTGATCGTGAATGGAAACATCTCCACCAGCCTGCTCACCACTGTGAATTCCGGCGCGACGATCGGCGGTACGGGAACCACCGGCAATCTCACTATCGCTGCCGGTGGCTTGCTGGCCCCGGGCAACAGCATCGGAACCCTCACCGTCGCGGGCGACCTCACACTCGGCGGCATCAGCGTGTTTGAAATCAACACCGCGGGGGATGCCTCCGACCTCGCGATCGCGACGGCGCTCCTCACATTCGGCGGCACCCTCAACGTGACCAATGTCGGCGGCACGCTTTCCAACGGCGACACCTTCAACCTGTTCGATTGGGGCAGCTCCACCGGCACCTTTTCCTCCGTCAATCTTCCCGCGTTGGACGGCTCGTTGAGCTGGGACCAAAGCAACCTCTACACCAACGGCACCATCGCCGTCATCCCCGAACCCAATACCGCCGCGACGCTCCTTGGAGGAATCGGCGCTCTTGCCCTCCTGCGCCGCAGGCGGGAACGAAATATCTAACAAAAACCAGCCGTTTCCCCAGCCGCAGGACCATCCGCCCACCGCGGATTCGTCCGTCGGAAATCTCGGAAACGACCTGACGACCCTCGGGACAGCGACCCGTCGAAAAAATCGCCACTTCCCACATGATTCCATCCCACCGCCACGCTTTTCTAGCCGCCTCGTTTTCCCTCGCGGTCCTCTCGCTCCATGGCACCAGCACCGTTCGCGCGGCTCAGGAAATCGTGGTCCTCGGTTCCTCCGTCGCCGCCGGCACCGGTGCCAGCCCGACCAGTCAGGCATGGGCGTATCGATTTGAAGATCTGATGGAGAACCACGCACCGATCGTCCCGGGTTCCACCGTGACATGGCAGGTCAACAATGCCTCGATCGGCGGCGACACCACCAGCAAGGTTCTCGCTCGCTTCCAGACGGATGTGGTCAATACCTATCCGGGCACGGACATCGTGATCATCTCGCTGTCGCTTGCAAATGAGGGACTCGTCGGTGCCAGCGATCCTGAAGCCATTTACAACAGCTTCAAAAACGGCCTCTCGCAGATCATCGACCTGTGCCGGAGCAACGGTTACTATCCGATCATCAGCCTGCCCTATCCGCACGGCACCTATACCGCGAGCGAATACAGCTACGTTCGCAAGATGAACCTGCTGCTCAACACCTGGAACGTTCCGAGCTTCAATTATCTCGGCGCGCTGGACGATGGCTCGGGACGCTGGGCACCGGGTTATTGGAGCGACTCCTATCACCCTAACAACTCCGGCCACGCGGAGCTCTTCGACGCGGTGGTTCCCTCGATGTTCGACGCGATTACCGCCGGAAAAACCACCAGCCCGCAGATCGCCGGGACAAACAATTTCCTCCGCATGCAGCGCGACGCCGCCGAGGCCTCGCCGGTTCGTTTCACCCCCTCGCACACCACCCATTCGTTCACGATGTCGTTCCGCGTCCGCAGCACCGACGTCGGAACGGTTGCCGCGATCACCTCCGGTAGCAATCGCGCGACTCTGGAAATCCGGGACAACGCGTTTGTTTACGTCGGACCCACCGGTTCGGAGCTGAGCGCGCCGATGGATGCGAATGACGGCCACTGGCACGACGTCGCCCTCTCGCACCGCTACGCCATGGGCCAATCGCTGTTATACATCGATGGTGTTCTCAAAGGCACGGTGAGCGACAATTACGTCCCCGACCAGTTCGTCCTCGATGGCGCGGCGGGCGCGTCCGGCAGGGCGCTCGCGCCGCTCCAAGCGGACTTCCAGGATGTCTGCGTCTATCGGGCCGCATGGACCCAGGATGAGGCGATGGCCCAGAGCAAGGGGGCCTTGCAGCAGGCGAGCTTGGAAATCTGCGCCCCTATGGCGGATGCGACACCCGTCAGCGGAGCCGCGTTTGAAAACCGCGCCCAGAGCATGTCGTCGATGTCGCTCTACAGTTCTAACATTTCTGCCCAGGCCGCGTCCATCGTTCCTGACAATTTGACCGTCGGCTCAACCACCGGTTCCACGGTAAGCCTCACGTGGACTCCCCATGGCGGTGGAGTGTTCACCATCGAACGCCGGCGCACGGGCGTGGCCGAAGCATGGATCAGCGCGGGAACCAGCCCGAACAATACGCCTTCGTTCACCGATACCGGCCTTCTACCCGGAACCAGCTACGACTATCGGGTTTCCACCCAAGATGGAGCCTTTCAAAGCGACTATAGCAATGTGGTCACCGCGCTGACCACTCAGACCGTCCCAGCGGGCAGCCTGCTTTGGGATTCCGACTCCGCCACCGCGGGCGCGCAGGACGGATCCGGGACTTGGGATGTCGCGACCACGGCGCGTTGGTACAACGGCTCTACGACCCAGACTTGGAGCAATTCGACCTCCCCAGCAAACATCGCCCGCTTCGGCGCGGGCGGCACCAGCGGCACGATCACTCTCGCGGCCACCATGAACGCCGGAGGACTCTATTTCACCCAGACCGGCTACATCCTGAACAGCGGAATCCTCAACCTGAGTCCCGCCAGCGGTTCCCCGTTCGTTTATTCCACCAACGGCGGCACCAGCACCATTAATAGCCCCATTTCCTCCGCAGGTGGCGCCTTGATCACGAAAACCGGTTCCGGAACTCTGAGCATCTCAGCCGGCGGCGGTGGCTCGGGAAGCACTCCCGCTCTCTACACCGTCACTGGCGGTGCCTTCAATAGCACGAGTGGAGTTTTCGACAGCATCCTCGCCGTGCCCGCAGGAAACCGGTTGGGCGCGCAGGCGGGTTCACCGACCACCGTGCTGACCCTGGATGCCGGAACCTTCCAAGTCACCTCCGCGACGGGCAACGCCCTTGCGGTCAACCGGCGGGTCCAGGTCAACGCCGCGGGCGGTGCCATTTCGGACTTCGGTACCAACAACTTCTACGAACCGGCGATCATCAACAACGCGGCAAGCGGGTCGTCGCTCTATCTGTCCAACATCAGCGGCATCTCCCAGTTCCGGGGCGTCATCAGCGGCGGAGGCAGCGTCACCTGGTACGGAGCAGGAACCGCAAGTTTCCAATCCGCCAATACCTACACCGGCGGCACCAACGTCTTGGCTGGAACAATCAGCGTCACTCAAAACACCGCGCTCGGTACCGGTGTTCTGTCCTTCACAGGAAACGGCACCCTGCAATCCGGAGCGGCCAATCTCACGCTTTCTAACAACATCAGCCTCGGCACGTCGAGCGATGTGTTCGACACCAACGGCAACACCCTCACCCTGACCGGCAACATCAGCAACTCGACCCCCACCAACAACGCGATCAAGGCGAACGGCAGCGGCACGCTCGTCCTCGCTGGAATCCTCGACGTCACCGGGCATGCCACGGACACCAACAGCCCCGCGCTCATGATGGGCAGCCGCAACGGCGCGACTTTCAGCCGCGGCACCGTCACCATCACCGGCACCGGCAACCTCTCGCGCATCAGCACCGGCTGGGACAGCACCGCCAATGTGCTCAATTTCGCCTCCACCGGCACCGTGACGATGGCCACCGATCTTGTTTCCGGCCAATCCGCCAACGGCATGGGCGTGATCAATTTCACCTCCGGCACTCTGAATCTTCAGAACTTCAACATCGCCAACTGGGATGGCGCTTACGGCGGCTTCACGATGAGCGGCGGCACCATGAACACCACCAACGTCCGCAACGGTGGCAATGGCAACGGCAACGGAAGCAGCTACTCGCTCATGACGGGCGGCACGATCAACGTCGCCGAAGTCACCACGCTCAGCCGCAACGGCACGGGCACCAACATCCTCCATCTCAAGGGCGCGAACGCCCAGTTCAACGAAGGCATCAGCCGCTTCAACCTCGGTTTCAGCACCGGCTCCACCGGCATCGTCACCGTGGAAAACGGCCTGCTCACCGTGGCCAGCAACTTCTCGCTGGCGGAAGGTGGTGCCGGAACCACGGCCGTTGTGAACCTCAATGGCGGCACGGTCCGGCCGAACGTGATCCTCGCTCCGAATGCGAGCGGTGCCAGCATCGTCAACTTCAACGGAGGCACCCTCCAAGCCAACATCGACAACACCACGTTCATGGGCGGCCTCACCCAAGCGAACATCTACTCCGGTGGTGCGATCCTCGACACCAACGGCAAGAATGTGACCATCAGCCAAGTGCTTCAAGGCGCTTCCGGCAGCGGTGTTTCCAACATCGCGATCACCACAGGCGGCGCAGGCTACCTCGGAATCCCGGTGGTCAAGATCACCGGCGGCGGGGGCACCGGCGCGACTGCGGTGGCAACCGTGAGCGGCGGCGTGGTGACCGGCATCCAGATCACCAGCGCAGGAACCGGATACACCAGCGCTCCCACCGTGACGCTCATCGGCGGCGGCTCCACCACCGCAGCGACCCTCGGAACCATCACCACCGCCGCCAACACCACTACCGGCGGTCTAACAAAGAGCGGCTCCGGCACCTTGACCCTCTCCGGTGCAAGCACTTACAACGGACCCACGATGATCTCCAACGGCATCCTTGCCACCAACAACCTGCAGGCCACCGGCACGGCCTCGGGTATCGGCCAGGGAACCGCGCTCAACCTCAACGGTGGCACATTGCGATACACCGGCGCATCGAACAACAATGGTTTCAACCGCACGATTACCGCAGGTGCGGCCGGTGGCACCTTGGACAATTCCGGCGGCACCTTCGTCTTCTTCAGCGGCGCTCTCTCCGGCAGCGGCACGCTGACGTTTCTGGATTCCAGCTTGAACGGCCACGAATGGCTGGTCATCGGCGGCAGCCCCGGGTTCTCCGGAAACATCCAAATCGGCAACGGATCAACCGCCAGCGGCACCTTGCAGTACCGCTCTAACAACGCGAGTCCTTTCGGCAGCGCCATCATTCAGATCAATGGCGGCGGCGTTCTCACGGCGGACAACGGATCGACGATCCCCAGCACGCTTGGCAACAACATCGTCCTCAACGGAGGATCGCTGGGAACCCAGCAGGCCAACATGAACTATACCGGAACGGTTTCGCTTCAGGCGAGTTCCAAAGCCGGCCATGCCTACAACGGCACCACCGGCAACGTGACCTTGAGCGGCGTGATCAGCGGCGGGAGCGGCGCGGCCTTGAACATCTCCACCGCCACCACCGTCACGATTTCAAACACGAATACCTATACGGGCCCGACCAACGTCAACTCGGGCAAGTTGATCGTGAATGGAAACATTTCCACCAGCCTGCTCACCACGGTGAATTCCGGCGGAGCGATCGGCGGCACGGGAACCACGAGCAATCTAACTGTTGCGGCCGGCGGCACGCTCGCCCCGGGCAACAGCATCGGAATCTTGAACGCCGGAACCACGATTCTCGCCGGAACGTTGGTGGCGGAGTTCAATGACACCTCCTCCGACTTGCTCAACATCACCGGCAACCTCGATGTCACCGGAGCCACCATCAACTTCACCCAGTTGGCTGCTCCCGCCGCCCCCAAATACATCATCGCCAAATACACCGGAACTCTTACCGGAACGGCCACATCAACCACCGTGCCCGCGGGTTACAGTCTGGTCCACGACACCACCGCCAAGGAGATCCAGCTTGTCCAGACACCCGTCGGCTTCAGCTCCTTCATGGATGGTTTCTCCGAACTCAGCGCGGCGGACAAACTCCCAACTGCGGATCCCGACCACGATGGCATCAGCAACCTGCTCGAATACGCCCTCGATGGTTTCGATCCGACCGTCGCGAACGCGGGGGCGGGCTCTCTCTCGGGCAACATCGTGAGTTTCGCCAAACGCGCTTCCGCGGTGGCCAACAACGACATTACTTACGCCATCGTGGAAACCTCCGCACTCGAGGTCTCGCCCGGCTCGTGGACTGAAGTGAACCCCTACCTCGCCAACGATTCCACCACGATCTCCTACATGCTGCCCGTGGGCCAGCCGAAGGAATTCGTCCGTCTCAAGGTATCGCAGAACTGAACGCCATGGAGGAACTCCCACTCATCGCACGAGCCCGGGTTCACGGAGAACGCACCGCGATTCATGGCGACGGCGCGTCACACAGCTATCTCGATTTGCTCGACGCGTCGGCTGCGGTCGCGACGTTTTTGTTAGGAAACGAAGCCGATCTCCACGAAGCGCGCGTGGTTTTCCAGGCTCCCGCGGGTTTCGCCTACCTCGCCATCCAATGGGGCATCTGGCGCGCGGGCGGCATCGCCGTGCCGGTCAGCGATGCGGCCACTCCATCCGAGCTGAACCACGTGCTCGCGGATTCGGATGCCAGTCATGTGATCGCACTCAAGCGGACACTTGGACGCTTCGAAGCTCTCGAAAGCAACGTCGGCCGCCATCTGCTCGCCTTTGAAGACATCGATCTCACCGCCTCCGGTCCACTTCCGGAAATTGACGTGAACCGTCGCGCGATGATCCTCTTCACCAGCGGCACGACCAACCAACCGAAAGGTGTGGTTACCACCCACGCGAACATCCGGGCGCAGATCGAAATTCTGATAGAGGCATGGGAGTGGAGCGCGAATGATCGCATTCCCTTGTTCCTGCCGATGCATCATATTCACGGCATCATCAACATCGCCTGCTGCGCGCTGTGGGCCGGAGCATCCATCGAAGCGTTCCCGAAGTTCGCGATGGAAACGATTCTCGGACGGGTGGCGGCGGGTGCCTATACGGTCTTCATGGCCGTACCGACGATCTATGTGAAACTCATCGAGACGCTGTCGTCCGGCGCTCTTCCCGCGGATTCGCGCGAACGGATTCTCTGCGGTTTCGCGGACATGCGCCTCATGGTCTCGGGCTCGGCGGCGCTGCCGGCGAGCGTGCACGAAGCGTGGACCACCCTCACCGGCCAGTGTTTGTTAGAACGCTATGGCATGACGGAAACCGCCATGATGATCTCCAATCCCTATCGGGGCGAGCGCCGTCCGGGATTTGTCGGGCAACCACTTCCCACCGTGGAGATCCGTCTGATCTCCGAGCATGGGGAAACCATCATCCATGAGCGCGAGCCCGGCGAGGTTCAGGTTCGCGGTCCCGTCGTCTTTCGGGAATACTGGAGCGCTCCCGAAATCACCGCCGCGAGTTTCACGGACGGATGGTTCCATACCGGAGATCTGGCGGTGATCGAGGACGGTTGTTACCGGATCATGGGACGGCTCTCGGTGGACATCATCAAGAGCGGTGGCTACAAACTTTCCGCTTTGGAAATCGAAGCGGCACTGCTGGACCATCCGTCGATCCGCGAGTGCGCGGTCGTCGGCCTTCCGGACGAGACTTGGGGCGAGGTTGTCGCCGTAGCGGCGGTCCGGCATGACGGAGCCTTTCTGGAGTCCGAAGAACTCGCCGATTGGAGCCGCCAGCGGCTTTCGCATTACAAGATCCCCCGGCGCTTGCTGCTGCTCGACAGTCTGCCGCGCAATGCGATGGGCAAGGTCACCAAGCGCGCGCTCGTCGAGATGATGGCCGATACCGGCAAGTGATTCCGGTTTTCTAACCGAACAGCTCACCGCAGAGCAAACAACTCTTCCCGTCACAACCGCGCGCCGTGCAGTGCTCTCGGCCATAGAAGATGATGCGCAAGTGCAGCTTGTTCCACTCATCGCGCGGAAAGAGTTTCTTCAAATCGCGCTCGGTCACTTCGACGTTCTTTCCGGACGTGAGTTTCCATCGCGTGGCAAGGCGGTGAATGTGGGTGTCCACCGGAAACGCGGGCACGCCGAAAGCCTGGGACATCACCACCGATGCGGTCTTGTGACCGACACCGGGAAGTGCTTCTAACATTTCGAAATCCGCGGGTACCTCACCGCCGTGTTGTTCGACCAGGATCTTTGAAAGCTCCGAAATCGCCGCCGACTTGCGCGGCGAGAGCCCGCAGGGCCGGATGATCTCGCGGATCTTCTCGACCGGCACCTTCATCATGTCGCGCGGGTTGTCGGCGAGCTTGAAAAGCGCGGGCGTCACCTGGTTGACGCGCACATCGGTGCATTGGGCGGAAAGAAGCACGGCGACGAGCAGCGTGAACGCGTTCGTATGATCGAGCGGGATCGGGGTTTCCGGATAGAGTTCCGCGAGCCGTTGCCGGACGTGTTGGGCGCGTTGCTGCTTGGTCACGCGGCCAGTGTTTCCACAGGGAGCCCCTCCATGCAAGGCGGCGGGAGCCATTGACAGCGCGGCCCGTGCTCGTCTGTAGTGATCCCATGCTCGAAAACCCGGATCGGATCGACCGTGAAGCCGTGATCCGCCGTCACCATGTGGTGTTGGAGAAAGCCGACCCGCTCACGCCGATCAACCTCGGCCTGCCAAAAACGGACTTTGTGTTTACCGCCGACCTCACCGGCCTTCAAACTTTCATCGAGTTTCACGCCACGGGTCAGCAGCTCAACACGATGGCTGGCTGGGCATGGCACGAGTTTCCCAATCCAGAGAGATTCACCCTTGCGAACACCACCGCGCCACACCCGCATGGTGAGGGTAGCACTCCCTACTCACCGATGAATCCGCCCGCCGGGCTCACCCATGAGAAGACCGAGCGTTGGCCCGCCGCCGCCGCGTGGCTACGGGCGAATCCGCAGCGCTTCTCACTCGGCAACCTTGGCATGATTCTTGATGGCAAGAGGCCGCAACCCGCAGACCTCTCGGAGATCAAACTGGTTCAGGATCTTTGGGAGGGCGGATTAGGCACTCGATTCATGCTTGGCGGTACGGAGGTGAAAGTCCGGACAGTTCCGACCAAGTGCGGGATTGTGGCGCGGATTGAGTCGTCGTTGTTAGATACCGGACGGCTCGCATTCGATGTCTCGTTTCCCGCGCCCTCGGCCACCTGGGGCGGCACGTCTTCGAACGATGCGCCGGAGTCGCACCGCAGCGAGGTGTTCAAAGCGACTCAAAACGCGGCGAACTTCCGCCACACGATCGACGCTACGACTTATGCTGCGAGCTTGGCCTGGACCGGAACTGCGAAACTCGCCGAGGCGGATCGTCATCACTGGCGTCTTACCCCGCAAGGATCCTCCGTCATCGAGTTGGCTTGGGAGTTCGACAGAAATCCGGACATGGCTTTGGTTTCCGTGGATTTCGCCAAGGTTGCGGATCACAGCGCGAAGCAATGGAAGAAGCATTGGGAGCTTCCGTCCGCCATGGTGGATTTTTCCGGTTCCACCGATCCGCGGTCGAAGGAACTCGAACGACGGATCATTCTCTCGCTCTATCTAACATCCATTCATTGCGCCGGAGAGAACCCACCACAGGAGACCGGGTTGTCACAAAACTCATGGTTCGGCAAATTCCACATGGAGATGCTGCCGTGGCATTGTGCGCAGTTCGTGTCGTGGGGACATCACGACGTTGTGGAGAAGCAGCTCGGTTTCTATCAGCGAGTGCTGCCGGGGGCGCGGCAAACCGCCGCGAACCAAGGTTGCATGGGTGCGCGCTGGCCGAAGATGACCGATCCCTCCGGCCGCGATAGTCCGAGCGACATCGGCGTGTTCCTCGCCTGGCAGCAGCCGCATCCGATTTATTTGGCGGAGCTTGTTAGACGGGTGAAGCCGGAGCGCGGAACGCTGGAGAGGCACTGCGAGGTCGTCTATGCCACTGCGGATTTCATCGCCTCGTTTCCCCTGCGCGGAAAGGATGGCAAGCTCCACCTCGTGCCGCCGCTCATACCGGCACAGGAATGTTACAAGCCCGAGGAAACCTCCGATCCTGCCTTCGAACTGACATACTTCCGTTGGGCTCTCGGCATCGCGCGGCAATGGCGCGAGGCGCTCGGCGATGCTCCGGAGCCCATGTGGGATCGCGCGTGGAAGGATCTCGCGCCGCTACCGGTGGTCGAGGACCGCTATGCCACGGTGAGTGGTCCGCCATTCACGAACTACCATGACCACCCCTCCGTGGCGATGATCTGCGGCTTTCTTCCGCCGGGCGAAGGATTCGACATGAAACGATTTGCCAATACCTTCGACGACATCCGCAAGAAATGGGATTGGGCGACCACTTGGGGTTGGGATCCGCCGGTGCTGGCGCTCGCCGCCGCGCGGCTCGTACGACCGGCCGATGCGGTGGACGAGCTGCTTCGCGACACGCCGAAGAATCACTACCTCGCCAACGGCCACAACTACCAGGACGCACGCCTGCCGCTCTACCTTCCCGGCAACGGAGGACTCCTGCTCGCGGTGGCCGCCATGCTCGCCGGCTGGGGCGGCGGGCCGGACCGGAAGAACCCCGGGTTTCCCGACGACGGATCGTGGAACATCCGCTGGGAAGGCCTGCGGCCGATCCCCTGAGCGCGCTTGTGAAAAGTCCCCTCACCCTCTAGGATCGCGCCATGCGGAAATGGCGGCTGCTGCTGGTGCTGGCCTTGTTAGGCGCGGCCGGAGGTGCGGCTTGGTGTTTCCGCGGACCGATCGCGCAATGGACACAATCCGTCCGCAGCGCCGTGTTGCCGAAGCCGAGGCCCGATCCACAGCGCTATGCGGTGCTCGTTTCGGAACTCGCACGCTGGCGCACCGATCTCGCGAAAAAACTCAAACAAGCTGGAACCCCGGCCGAGCGTGCGGCGGTGGAACATGATGCGAGAGTTTTGTTAGAGACCACACTGCCCGAGATGATGCATTGCTGGCTCGGCACACCGTGGGACTTCAATGGCACCGCGGCCAAGCCCGGCGGCGGCAAGATCGCCTGCGGCTACTTCGTCGCCACCGTGTTAATGGACGCCGGGTTCAAGGTGGATCGCTATCAGCTCGCGCGCCAGCCGTCCGGCAACATCATGCGTTCGTTCCTCGAAAAGAACGACTGTCACCTCACCGTGGACCAGCCGTATGACCAGTTCGCCGCTTCCGTGACCAAGGCCGAACCCGGGATCTATCTGCTCGGATTGGATACCCATGTCGGTTTTCTCGTCGTCACCCAGGATGACTTCCGCATGCTCCATTCTTCCGGCAGCAAGCCATGGTGTGTGGTCGACGAAACCCGCGACGGCGCATGGGCTCTGAAAAAATCGAGCTGGCGGATGATCGGCAATCTCACCGCGGACAGCCGGGTGATCCGGCGCTGGCTCGCTGCGGACAAGATCGCGGTTCACGGCACTTGAGGGCCCCCAGCCCCTCCGGCGCCCCCGCATCAGCCTTGCACGGAAGGGTTTCACCCGATACCCAGCGGGGGTTGAGCGGCGAATCCGAACACCACCCGAAGCTGATGCAATGGCGGCTGGAATGCCTCGGTCAATCCTTGATCGAAGGCCTTGCGGGCCTGCTGCCCGGCTCGTGGGCTTTCAAATTCGGCGAAGCGCTCGGCGGCATCGTCTGGCACTTCATGCCGCAGCGCCGGAAGATCATTCTGCGCAACCTGCGCATCGCGTTCGCCGGAGAGATGGACGTGGCAGAGATCGAAAAACTCACGAAAGCCACTTTCCTCCGCACCGCGGCCAACATGATCTCGGTGGCTCACAGCGCGAAGCTCCCGGCCTCGAAGCTCGCCGAGGTGTTCGAGGTGACCAACCCGGAGCTGCTCGAACAAACCCTCGCCGCGGGCAGAGGCGTCGTTTTCCTGCTCTCCCATATGGGAAACTGGGAGCTGCTCAGCCGCATGGTACATTTTTTTCCAAAGGGCACGAAGGCCGGCGCCTTCTATCGGCCGCTCAGCAATCGATTGTTAGATGAACGCGTGCTCCAGCGCCGCGAGGCCGATGGCACCCGCATGTTCTCCAAGGGTGACAATTTCCTGCAGGTGGCCGCCTACCTTCGTGAAGGCGCGGCCGTCGGCATCCTCGCCGATCAACGCGTCGGCAAACAAGGCGAGCTCACGCATTTCTTCGGCCGTCTCACGCGTTCCAGCCCGCTGCCGAGCTTGCTCGCCCGCCGCGCGAAGAGTCCGGTGTTGGCAATCTCGCTGGTGACGGTTTCTCCCGGCAAATGGCGCGCCACTTATGTCCCGGTGGACGGACCGCCGAACACCGAAAACTGCATGCGCGCCCTGGAATCCGCCATGTCCGCCTCGCCTGCGGATGTCTTTTGGTTCCAAGAGCGTTGGAAGATCTACATCAACGCCCAGTATCCGATCCCGACCTGGCTCGATCAGGAAACCAGCGCTTCTAACAAGCATCACCGCGCCCTGCTTTGGCTTGCCGGCGCGCCCGAGAGATGGCAACTCCCCGACGTCTGGTTCCACCCGGATGTGGTTTATGAAGCGGTGCTTTCTAACAATGAATCTCTCCCCACCTGGATGCCGGAATCCACGCGCATCCACCGCGTTTCCAACATCGAGGACCGCGATTCGCTGCGAAAGCGCATTTCCCAAATCGACGCCGCGGACCCGCTGCCGATCGATTACATCCTCGTTCCCAAGGTCACCAAGGCCCTCGCCAAGGCCACCAAAGCCGAGCAGATCAAGCTGGTGGAGCTGGAGTGAGAATTACGGATCGGAGTGTTTTTCGGAGGCAGCCATAGCTCGGACGAGTGCTTTTAGAGTGCCCTCGCCGTGAGCGGTTTGAACTCGCCCACACGCGTCATGGCCCCATAGGGAGCTTGATCTCCAAATCACTCGCCAAAGCCACCCATCTTCCCCAAATTCCGGGTCTCCCGAGCATGAAAGTCATCCAGATCCTTCCCGAGCTGAACGCCGGCGGTGTCGAACGCGGCACGCTGGAGGTGGCGGCGCGGCTGGTGGCGGACGGGCATGAGTCGCTGGTCATTTCAAATGGTGGACGCTTGGTGGAGGACTTGGAAAAGGCCGGCACGCGGCACCTCACGATGCCGGTGCACCGCAAGGCGCTCGGCTCGCTGACGCAGGTGCCGAAGCTGCGCGCGCTGTTCGAAGCGGAAAAACCGGACCTCATCCATCTGCGCTCGCGCCTGCCCGCTTGGCTGGCGTTTGTCGCATGGAAGTCGATGAACCGCAAAACAAGGCCGCGCCTCGTGACCACGGTGCACGGGTTCTACTCGGTGAACGCCTACTCGGCTGTAATGACGAAGGGCGAATCGGTCATCGCGGTTTCCAAAAGCGTGCGTGAATACCTCACCAAGAACTATCCGAAGGCGGACACCTCGAAAATCCGCGTCATCCACCGCGGCGTGGATGAGAAGGCCTATCCAATCGGCTATCAGCCGCCGGCGGAATGGCTCGCCGAATGGCGGACCGCGCAGACTGGTTTGTTAGGAAAGATCGTGTTACTGATGCCCGGACGGCTCACGCGCTGGAAGGGCCAGGAGGATTTCCTGCAACTCATCGCCGCGCTCGATGCCAAGGGCATGCCGGTCCACGGGCTGATCGTCGGCGATCCGCATCCGAAGAAACTCGCATTCCTTGATGAGTTGAAAGCGCTGGCCGGAACACTCGGCATCACGGAGAAAATTTCGTTTCTCGGCCACCGCAGCGACTTGCGCGAGATCATGGCCGTGTCCGACGTGGTTTATTCGCTCTCGCGCGATCCCGAGGCCTTCGGGCGGGTGTCGCTGGAGGCGATGGCGCTTGGAAAACCGGTGATTGCCTATGACCACGGCGGCGTGGCGGAGCAATTGCAGGCCTTGTTTCCGCAGGGTCTGGTACCGGTGAGCGACGTCCAATGCGCCATTGACCTGACCGGCGAAATCCTGAAGGGTCGCCCGACGCCCCTGCCGATCGACGCCTTCACTCTGGACCGCATGCTCGACGCCACGCTCGACGTTTACCAAACCCTTCTCGCCCGCCCCGTTCCGTGATGAAACAGGTCATTTGCATCAAATGGGGCACGGTTTACGGCCCGGAATACGTCAATGTGCTGCACGGCATGGTCCGCCGCAACACGACCGGTGAATCCAAGCTCGTCTGCTTCACCGATGACAATCGCGGCATCCACCCGGACGTGGAATGCCTGCCGCTGCCGCAGCTTGGCTGTGAGATCCCGCCGGACGTGCCGGGCAAGTGGCCGAAGATCGCGCTTTGGGGCAAGGAACTCTTCGGCCTCACCGGCACCGCGCTGTTCGTCGATCTCGATTCGGTCATCGTTTCCAACATCGACGACTACTTCACCCACGGCGATCCGAACGAAGTCTATGTCGCCCGCAACTGGGTGCGGGTTTTTGGCAAACACGGTCAGACCTCCGTGTTCCGTTTTCCCATCGGCGGCAATCCCTACATGCTGGAAAACCTCCAGAAGGATTCCGCGAACATTTCACGGCACTACAAGTTCGAGCAGAACTATGTGACCGCCAACGTGAAGGGCGGCGTGAAGTTCTGGCCGGAAGCCTGGACCAAACATTTCAGCCTGCACTGCATGGGCCCGTGGCCGCTGCGCTACCTGCGCCCACCGGTCCAGCCGAAGGGCGTGAAAATCGTCACCTTCCCCGGTCATCCGAAGCCGCCCGACGCCATCCTCGGCCAGTGGTCGGAAAACACTCCTCATCGCGGTCGTATGGAGCACCTCAAGTGGGTCTTCAGTCAGCGCAAGACCGACCGTCGCTGGCGCCGACACCTCTCCCGCTACCTCATGCCCTGCGATTGGGTGAAGGAGCACTGGAGGGAGTGAAATGACTTCACAGAAATCTGAACCACGGATGGACACAGATGGACGCGGATCGAAGATCGCTGTTCCGACCTCCTAACTGTCCCATCAATGATGGTGTGGATGGGTTTCCGGCACCGTTTCGCGCAAGCCTTTATTTCCTAACAATCCGCGTTCATCCGCGTCCATCCGTGGTTCAATTTAACCCATTCCTTCCGCCAAAGTTGACATGAGTTCCCCGCGCCACATCTGGATCCTCAGCGAGGGCAGCCCGGGGCATGTCAGCCAATCGCTCGGGCTCACCGCCGCCATTGCGGATAAGCTGCCTGTGAGCATCCACCAGTTCGAAACGCGGCCGCAATTCGGCGGGCTCGGCCGCACTTTTGTGAGGCACCTCCTCATGGGGAAATCCGGTCGTCCGCTGCCCGATTCCTTCCTCTGTTCCAAACTCGCGCTGTCTCCCGATCCCACTTCCGTTCCCAAGCCCGACCTCATCGTTTCTAGCGGCGGCAAAAGCGTCTTCGCCGCGCGCAGCCTGGCGGTCCGATACGGTGTGCCCTTCGTGTTTCTCGGCGAGCGCAAACCCTATCCGCCCGAGTGGTTCCACACCGTGTTCACGCCCTCCGCACTGGAGACCGCGGCCTGCGACGTCCGCATGGACATCATTCCCACCAAGATCAACCCGGAGATTGTTAGAAATGCCGCCGAAGCCTGGACGGACAAACCCTCCGGCCGTCTCTGGGCCATGCTCATCGGCGGACCGTCACGCAGCCATCACTATCAGTCTAACGAGTGGGACCAGCTCGCCACGGACATGTCGGCCATCGCCCGGCGCGATGGTATCCGCTGGCTCGTCACGACCTCCCGCCGCACCGGCAGGGAGATTGAAAACCTTCTGCGTTCGAAACTACCGCCCGAAGTCGTCGCTGACGCCGTCTGGTGGTGCCACGAGCCGCAGAAAAAACTCGCCGCCTATCTCGGAGCCGCCGAACGGCTGTGGGTCACCCAGGACAGCGTCTCGATGATCACCGAAGCCGCGTCGGTTGGCAAACCCGTGGTCGTCATCCGCCCCTCTCACACTCCTTTTCCGCCGACCAGTTTCATGCCCGGCTACTTGGAAAACCTCGAATCCCTCGGCCTTATCCAACGTCTCCCCATGGCCGGACTTTCAGGTTACGAGGAAATGCCACTATTAAATTCTGCTAGAAAAGCTCTCACCACCGAGGCATTGGCGAACATCGCCCTGCAGCGCATCGGTTGGAAATAAGGTGGGTGGACGCCTCGTCCGCTACATTATAGTTTCGGACTTCAGTCCGTAAGATTTTGAAAGAACGGACTGAAGTCCAGGACTACGATAATTTCCCAGCGCCCTCCCCGTTCCCTGCCCATGAAGCACGAAGGCTGCTAGAACTGGAACCCGAAGCCAAACCCCGCCACCCATGAGGAGGCGTCGATATCGGCATCCGCGATGCCCGAGCTTGTCGAGATTTCCGGAACAAACCGATAACCTCCATTTGCTTCCAAGAACCAATCTTGATTCAGGAAATAGCGGGCTCCAACCTGAGCCATCACTCCGGCCCTCACCGAAACTTCGCTGTTGTTCGAAGAAAAGGAAGACACCCTCTTTCCCGCCGAATACCAATTGCTTGAAGCACCCAGACTCGAATCCAGGATGTTCAGGGTTGGTCCGACAGCGGCGGTCAACTGAATCCGGTCATCAACCTGATAGATGACTTCGGCCGCCATCAATAGTTCGTGCAAGTCCACTTCAAGGTTGGCGGAACCAATCGCAGTGAAATCCTGATCCACTGTTGTTTGATTCCTGTCCACGGTACGACGAGGCGCGAGGCTGTCGTTGGTGTTTTGAGTGTAGCCCCCTTGCGCGTTTGCGGCAGCCGCGTCGTAAATCGTCGCTGACTCCGTATCGTTGAATGGATAGTCGGCACCGATTGCGCCCGAATTGAAGGCGTAATGATCGTAGGTATAAGTGTAGTTGGTGGTCGTGGTTGTCTTGCGGTTGAACGCAGTTCCCAGAACTCCTGCGCCCGAGCTCAGCCCAGCTCGGGCAAACGAATACCCCGCTACCAGATTGAATCCCCAGTTCCGGCTTTCCGCCAAGGTATAACGCACTTCAAGGTACGGCGAGGCCACCACCTGGTCGTCAGAGCTTCCGAAGCCACCCGGGCTGTAACCCGAACCCGAGCGGACAATGCTGCTGCTGCTGTGAAAACTGAGATCAAATATTTCATCACCATTCGAATCATGTCGCCCAGTGGAGGAAAGTTGGCCCGGGGAATTGATGGTGGAGTAGGTGCTGCCGTCGGGCGATCCATCGCCAGGCTGTGTGCCATAAGCGGGACCTACCGACCCATCATCATAGGTCACGGTGCCAGTCCCACCCTTGAAGAATCCCACATCGCCTCGACCTTGCTGAGCCTTGCCTGCATTTCCCAAGGTGAACCCCGAAGGTGCTACCGAGCCGAGGCCGAAGTCTCCGCCGATCGATCGTGCACGGACACCGCTGGAGAGCGACCAGCGGGACTTCGCGGTGGGAAGTACGATCGCCGCAGCCGCGCTGTCGCCCGCAGGAGGCTCCCCTCCGAATGCGGTGGCGGTGGCGGATAGAATCATCGCAATGGCGGGGGTTTTCATGAATCGACTGGGGTTTAGGGATTGGCCACGGACTTGAGTCCGGGATTGTTGGACATCAAGAGCTTGAGCGATTGCTTCGCCATGGATGCGATCTCCTCATCGGAATCCGAGGACAGGTTTCGCAGGCTCATCACGCTGTATTCGCTGGGAATATAGCCTAACATTTCGACGGCGGCGGCGACTTGCCGATGGGTTTTGTTTCCGGGGCCATCGATCAACTCGGCGATTGGCTTGATCGCCCGCGGATCCTGGACGTGGCCGATCGAAGCCGTGACCGCGAGTTGTTTGGTGCTTTGTTCGTCCGCAGCCGCGGCCAGCAAGGCCGCCACGGTCTGCTCGCTCCCTATCTGTCCGAGGACGCGGCCCACCAGCTCCGCCTCCGCCTCGAGAGTCGCTCCGGGTTCGCCGGCGGGCAGATCCTTCAACAACGCGATGTACGCGGCCTGGTTCTCCTCACGACTCATCAGGTCCAACACCTTCAACCACTTGGTGACCTCCACCTTCGATGATGACTCCCGCAAGCGCTGTGCCACCCACTTCACATCGGATTCACCTGCTAGATCTCTCAGGATCTCCGCAGCATTCTCCAAAAGAAACGCCGGCCCCTGCGTCTCGCCAGCGGGATCACCAAAATCCACGGTTTCTAACACCTTCAGCATATCGCCTGAAGACAGCTCCTTGAATCCGCTTTCCGCAAAGTCCTTGGTGATTTTTCCGAAATCGACAGTGCCATTTCTGGTCGTGGTCCGCACTAGCTGATCAAAGGCCGCAGCCACCTGAGGGACCCGGGATTGCTTGTCGGGCGGCGTGTTCATCGGTTCCTTGGGCGAACTCGCAAGCGAAGTCGGGTTTTGGTGTTTTACGGGTTCAGTCCAAAGCAGGCCGGCATTCCAAGAGAGATAAACCGACACCGCCACCAGGGCGATTGCCACCATGGCTGCGGTAACGTTTGACCGACTCCAGTGCATACGGATCCTCCGGAAGATCACTTGGTGATATCGATCTTCTTATCGACGACCGTTCCACCACTCCCCTTTTGTTCGATGTAGTAACTGAACTTGGAAACAACACCCGTTCCGTCGGTCTTGATCTTTACTTGGAAGTCATCCTCGAACTTCCTCACATTTTTCCACGGCCTTTGGCTCAAATTGACGCCCGAATCGCCGAGAGCGAATTCCATCTGCTTGGCTCCGATGCCCGCGTTCCGAACAAAATTTGCCATGACGAGGATCGGCTCGGTATGTCTTGTTCCCGGGCCGGTGAACAATGGAGGATCCAAGATGATGCTGTCCCGGGCGGTTGCCGCAAGTTCGGCGCTGCCATACAAGCCATCGCCGTAAATCGCCATGCTGTAATTGGCGCGTTGGGAGAAATTCACCGGATGGTTGTACTCGCTGAGCGAGAGTCCGTAGGCGGGATCCAGCGCGAAAAACCTCGCGAATGGCCCATTGAGGCGCGCGAGTTCGTTGCCCATGTAGGTTCCCCAGCTATGACCAAAATAGTCCACGGTGGCTCCCTTGATCAGTACAGCGATTTGGGCCGCGGCCGGACTGACGAATCGGGATCCAATCAGCGACTTGGTTGAACTCCCATTCCAATAGGATCCTTCGCTCCAATTCACATGATAGGGCGTTCTGCCACCCCAACGATTCTGCAACGCCTCACCGAGCCCCCGCATGGCACCCAGGGGCGAATCCACCCTTCCATGGCTCAACAAGAGCAGCCGACCGCTCGGCGGCAGCGAACCACCCTCAATTCCCACCGCGATCCGCTGTCGCTCGGTCCCATCGGCCACCTCGGCTACCTTCCATTTGCCTCCTTGCAGGCAGTCGATTCGAAGCAATCCTCCCGACGAAGGTTTCCTCGCGGAGGGACGTTTGAAGACGGTGACAAACCACTCTCCGGAAAGATCTCCCTCCGCTTGTTCCGGCAATCTAACAATCGTGTTGCGCCATTCGGAGTTCGCGAGAGCCGGACTGCTACTGGACGAGAGAAATCCGACGGGAGGGCAATGCTTGCTGACGATGATGCTCGCCGGATTGTCACCGTTTTGTTTGTTGCCAGCTCCGGGTTGAGTGCCTACCGCGGACACCCGCAAACAGGTGGTCCCCGCCGGCACTTCGAAAGAGAATGTCTTTCGATAGAAGTTGTTGTCCGGAGTCGCGTCCTTGGGTGGCGGGTCGAGCTGGACCGATTGCTCCGCGCTTGAATTGCCACCTAGCGTGTTCCGCCAACCTTGCTCATCGGGCCATGAGTGGGTTCCAAGCGTGATCTCGGTCGCTTCGTTTTCAGTGGTTTCCGTGGGCGTGTAAATCCAAGCGGTACCGCTCAAACCGTTGCCGGGATTCATGGTGATCTGCACCAGGGGCGTGCTGCCGGCCGGGATCGTGAATGTGAGCGTTCCCACACCGTTCACCAAACCGGTATCGAGGGTTTGGGGTTTGTTTCCCGACCCGTTGTAGGTCACCACCATCCGATCCCGAATACTATAAAAGTCGTAGTGAATTTCGAAGGATCGATCCACTCCCACGGCACGCCCAAGTTTCAGGGAGCGCGTTTCTTCAGGCTCGCCTCCTGCCGACTGAGTCTCGTCCAACTCAGCACAGCCATCGCCACCGACATGGCCGGAAGCATTCGCGATCCCGCTGCAATCCAGCCAAACGCACATCAGCAGCGCCACGGCCTTCACCAACGATACGTTTTTGAGATTTAACATAATCATTGAGGGGAAGCGATCGATCGTCCGGGCGTCAAGATGAAAAGCGGTTTGCAAACGCACCTGCATTTGATTAAGCATTGGTGATTTTCTAGCAACTTGTGGCGACGTCTGCGGAATCGCAGGAAGAATGCGGCTTTGCCCGCGGGCCAGCTGCATGCGCGGCTATCTGGGAAACCCCGAATCCCTCGGCCTCATCCAGCATCTCCCCATGGCCGGGCTTTGGGGTTACGAAGAAACGCTGCTCTTAAATTATGTTAGAGAGACCCTTACCATTGAAGCCTTGGCAGACATCGCCCTTAAGCGCATCGGTTGGAAGTAAGGAGGGCGGACACTCTTGTCCGCCATATTGTAGTCCCGGACTTTAGTCCGTGAGATCCTCGGAGAGACGGACTGAAGTCCTGGACTACATTTTCAGGAATCGACGCACCACCTGGATACATCCCCGTTATTTCTCATCACGCATATAGTCTTCGGGCGGTAACGACATGTCGTCTGGTGTATCGGCTACATGCAGGTTAGCCGGGGCCACCACTTCCGAAACGTCGAAACGGAGATCCAACACTTGATATGGTCCGTAATAACGAGAGTCGTGGTTGGCAAAATTGGTCATACCTTTGTAGACATGAAACAAGGTGCCCACCTCGATCCCGCTGAGAGTGACATCCTTTCCGGCTGGCCAATCTTCGATGCCGGAAACTACGATCCAATGATCGACTTTTCTCCCGTCTACCTCGGATACCTTGAAATTTCTGGCATCCATCGCCGCCCGCTCAGTTGTTCGGCCCTTGATTGTCATGAATTTGCCCACCGGCACTCAAGATTGCTCACGATCTCAATCTTCTCGTTGAGTTCTTCGAAAGTCATTTTCTGCTTCTCAACCTCTGGAGGAGACATGTGTCTGCGAAAATAAAACCAGCACCCCCTTGCGACGACTGCGACAAGCGCGAGAACCACGAGGATTTTTTTCATAACGCCTCTTAAACTTTGAGTGCACGGTACCAACCCGGATTTCATTTGGCAACTCAACCGATAGCCCGTGCTCGTTCATTCCGTTTCCTCCCCATGAAATCCCTGTCCTTCCTGCTCTGCGCCGTGTTTCTTCAAGCCATGGCTCATGCCGCGCCGCTGCCCTTGCTCATTGCCCACCGCGGGGCCTCACATGCCGCGCCGGAGAATACGCTGGCCTCGTTCAAACTCGCGTGGGAAGAGGGTGCCGATGGCATCGAGGGCGATTTTTATCTCTCGTCCGATGGCGAGGTGGTTTGCATCCATGACGCCGATACCAAGCGCGTCGCGGGTACCAAATTGGTGGTCACCAAAACCCCATGGAAGGAGCTCGCCGCGCTCGACGTGGGTTCGTCGAAATCCCCTGCCTTTAAAAACGAACACATCCCGCGATTGGGTGAAGTGCTCGACATCCTGCCGCCGAACAAACGCTTCCTCCTCGAAATCAAGGACGGCCCGCGAATCGTCGCGCCCATCCGCCGCATCCTTGAAGAGAAACACGCCGATCCCAAGTGCGTGATCCTCATTTCCTTCAACCCCGCCGTCATCCAAGCCTGCCGCAAGGAACTTCCTGCCTATCAGGCGCACTGGATTTGCAACCTGAAGGACTTCGCGACCAAGCGCGAAAGCTATGAAACCACCCTCACCCAGTGCGGCGCGCAGGGGCTGCAGTTCGACGCCAAGGCTCCGGTCGATCCCGCATGGCTCGACCAGCTTCGCGCCAAGGGCATTTCTCTCACATCCTGGACGGTCGATGATCCGGAGCTCGCCCGGAAGATGGTCGGCTATGGCGTGAGCCACATCACCACCAATCGTCCGGGGGCGTTGAGAAAGGAGTTGGAAGAATCAACGAGCAGGTAATCGAATGACCCTCTCACGCCAACGGCGTGAACGGGGATAGCAAAGGGTGGAGGACGAAGTCCGGAACCCTGGAAGGAAGATGCGTCATGGAACCCGCGCCCCAAAGGGGGCGCACGGAGTTGGCGCGCAGGATGGTTTTCGATATCAAATGGCGTCCCGTGCGCCTCTTCAAGGCGCGGGATATTATTTTGCGATGATTTTCCAGGGCTCCCTTCGGTCACCCTTTGCTATCCCCGTTCACGCCGTTGGCGTGGAGATTCTCGCTCCCTCAAAGCGAGATCTGATAGATCGTGCCGGATTTGGTGACGAAGCGGAACAGACCATCCTTGCCGGCGGTAAGATCCACGCTGCGGCCGTCCGGGGCGCTGAGCTTGATCGACGAGGGATTGCCGGGAAGGCGGAGCACGGCCGGGTTTCCTAACAGTGACTCAACGGTGGCGGATGTGGGTTTGCCGTTTTTCCAAACGGCGCCCACTTCAAAGCCTCCACGGGCCTTGAGGCCTTTGACCGATCCGTCCTTCCACTGCGGCGGCACGGCGGGGAGGATCGAGATTTCTCCGGCGTGGGATTGGAGCAGGGTTTCGCAGATGCCGGCGGTGATGCCAAAGTTGCCGTCGATCTGGAACGGCGGGTGGACGGTGTAAAGGTTGGGCAGCGTGTTGTAGGTGAGCAGGCCGCGGATCATCTCCCCGGCTTTGTCCGGCTTGCCGAGGCGGGCCCACATCGCGCAACGCCACGGCCAGGTCCAGGAGCGGCGGGAGTCGCCATCGCTGCCGCGGGATTCGAGCGAGGTGGCGGCGGCTTTGGCGAGGTCCGGTGTGCCGCTGAGCGAAATCTGGTGGCCCGGAAACACGGCGAACAAGTGCGAGGTGTGGCGGTGGTGGGATTTTTCGAGATCCGGGCGTTCGGTGGTCCACTCCATGATCTGGCCCCACGAGCCGATCTGAGGGCCTAACAACTTTTCGCGGGCAGTGGAAATCTTCGAGACCAACGCGTCGTTTTTGCCGAGGGCCTTGGCGGCGTCGAGCGTGTTGGTGAAGAGGTCCCAGACGATCTGCTGGTCGTGGGCCACACCGTCCTCGCGCGGCCCGTGCTCGGGCGACCAACCTTTGGGGACGACGAGCTTGCCATCCTTTTCGATCAGATGAGCGAGCCAGAATTCGGAAACGTCTGATAGAACCGGCCACGCGGTTTCTGCTAGAAACTTCTTGTCGCCGGTGAAAGCGTAGTGCTCGTAGAAGTGCTGGGCGAGCCAGGCGGAGGAGGGGAGATTCCACTGCCAGCCGTTGCCGCCGAAGATGTTGGCTGAGGTGCGCATCGTCCAGCCGGGCACGTTCTTGCCGAACTCCTTTTGCGTGGCCTCGCGGCTGCCGGGGATCATCGCGGTGGTCCAGTCGAACAGGGGCTCGGCACAGTCTGATAGATTGGCAGGCTCGGCGAGCCAGTAGTTCATCTGGATGTTGATGTTCGTGTGGTAGTCAGCGAACCAGGCGGGCTTGTTGCTGTCGTTCCAGAGTCCCTGAAGGTTGGCGGGCAGGAAGCCGCGCGAGCAGGAGGCTAACAGATAGCGGCCGTACTGGAACATGAGCGCTTCCAAATGCGGATCCGCCGCGCCGTTCTTGTAGGCCTCGAGGCGTTGGGTGATTGATTGGTCGGGCGGGTTTCCAACATTGAGATCCACGCGACCCATGATCTTCGAGAGGTCCGCGACGTGCGCCTCGCGGAGTTTCGCGTAGCTGGTTTCCGCGGCTTTTTCATTTTGGGAAGCAACCAGAGCCGCGGGGTCGATGCCATTGCGGAAGTTCTTCGCGGGATCGAGCGCATAGTCGGTGGCGGCGGTGAGCACAAGGGTCACGGCATTGCCGGTGAACGAGACTTTTCCATTTTCAGCTTTAGTGGAGCCGCCTTCGGAAACCGCGTTGACCTCGCAGGCTTCGCGCAGTCCGTTAGAGAGGCTTCCGGAGAATTTCAGGGTGTCCTCGGATGAAACCGTGGTTTCCTTATGGGCTCCTGCGAGGCTGATTTTCCCGGTGATTTTCGCGGGTTGATCGGCGCTGATGCGGACGACGATGGCTTGGGCCGGCTTGCTGGCGAAAACCTCGCGTTTGAAGGTGACGCCAGATTTTTTCCAGGTGGTCGTGTGAATGCCGGTGGCGAGATCCAGCGAGCGGGAGAAGTTGGTTAGATCGGCGGACGCACCTTTCGTTGCACCCATTCCCTTGAGTGAAATCTCTGCGACTTGGAAGTGAGTCGCATCCTTCGGTGGGAACACGAAACGATAGTGGCGGAAGTTGAAGGTCTTGTCGGATGCAACGCCGTACTCCTTGGTTTCTCCACGTTTGGCGTACGGCTCCTCATCGTGGTGTTCATCGAGCGTGCGCCAAGTGTTGCCATCGTCGGAGCCTTCAAATTTCCACGTCCGCGGATCGCGGGAAGGAACGTCATTCGCGGAGGTGAAGGAGTATGCGGGTATCGATTGGGATGCGCCAAGATCCACCTGCCAAATGACGTCTTTGCCATGATGTTCCACGCACCATTTCGTCGATGCATTGCTATCGCCAGCGTTGTCCACCGATTCGGAGCCGGAGGGTTCATGTCCGCTGGCGCAGAAGGGTTCGCCTCCGGATGAAGCGCCGCCACCATCGAGTTCGATGAAGAGATCGCCGAAGTTCTGATAGGCTCCGAACTCGTTGATGTCGTAGCCGCCAGATGGATTCGCGCCGCCGGTCCAGAGACTGGCATCATTGAACTGAATGCGTTCCTTGTATGGATTTCCGAAAACCATCGCGCCGATGCGGCCGTTGCCCACGGGCTGGGCCTGGCTTTCCCAATTGGAGAAGGGGAAGGTGGAAGCGTCGCTCATGAAATTTTCCGAGCCGCCCTTCGACTTCATCGACGGGAGGGTTTCGAAGCGGATTTCCAAGGGGACGGCTTGGGCGAGTGGCGCGATGGCTAGTGCGGTGAGGAAAATTCGAGACATGGCGGGAAATGGAGGATGGAGATTCAACACCTTCCTTACTCGTTCCCGCGAATCCTCATTTCAAAGGCTTACCAAAGAAAACCGGCGGAACCCTCAAGAGGAACCGCCGGTTTCAAAAACGGATCTATCCGTGCAATTTTAGGCAGGGCGAGCGCCGCTGGCATTGCGGATTTGCTCGAAGGTGCCTTCGATCAGGGCTTTGCCTTGGTCACCGAGGCTGTGATAAATGGTGGCCATCGTTTGCACGACGCTCGCGGCCGGGCCGGCGAAGGTGAATTCGCAGTTGGTCACTTCGCACTTGTTGAGGGCGAAGGCCCCGTAGCCGAGCACGACGAAGCGGCAGTTGGTGAAGGTGCAGGTGTCATATTCGTGGAAATCGAGGACGACTTCTTCGTTGGAGAACTGGTTGTTGCTGATTTTCATAATGGATTTTCGTGAAGTGGGAACTGGTTCCAGACAGACGGACTCAGGACATCCTTGTCAAAGCGCAAGGCATGGGGCCTTGCAACCACTTTGCGCCGTCAGTGGGAGAAATTCGCACGACTGTCGAGTTGGAAGACCTGACCGGATGTGTGGGGCAGGCTCTCGTGGAGGAAACGGATGAACGCAGCGACCGCCTCGCAGGTATTGAAACGACCGAGCGCATGCTGTCCGAGGACTTCGTTTCGCCGCGCCTCGCTGAGTTTGGCGGTCATCCGGGTTTGCAGAAAACCCGGAAGAATGGCGTTCACCCGGATGTTCGAGGAACCGTGGCGTTCCGCCAGATCCTTGGTGAGACCGAGAAGAGCTGCCTTGGCGACGGCATACGCGGCCTGACCCAACGGCGGATGAAGAGCGGAGTGACTGGAGATGAAAACGATGTGCCCGCTTTTTTGTTCCAGCATTCCTGGAAGCACGGCCGCGGCACAATGGGAAGCGCCGTGGTGGTTGACGGCAATGGTTTCATCCCATGCGAATTCCGATAGCCGGGCAAGCGGCGCGTCCATGGTGATGCCGGCCGCACAAACCAGAAGATCAACCGGTCGGGCATCGAAAAACCGTTTGATCTGAGGTTCATCGCGGACATCGAGCTCCTTGCTTCCGGGCGCAGCGACCTCCCATTGGTGTTCGGCTAGATGGATGGCGATGGCCTGGCCCAAAGTACCGGTTCCTCCGGTGATCACGGCGTGTCGATGGTTAGGCCTCACGTTCGATTGGAAAATCCAGGGTTCAGTGTCGGCCGAGATCCGAAATCTTCTCGTTGAACCGTTTCATCGCTTCGTCATTCCATTTGATGGCGTTTTCGAGATCCTGACGGTTGGTTGGAGAAACCTTGAGCGCTTTCGCTTCGGTGACGGATCGCTGACTGGTGCTGCTGATCTGTCCGAAAATGCCCGAAAGCTGACGGTTCAAGTCGGTCTCCGAAATGCGGAGCTTCTGGGCGGCGAGGTTCTCGTTGAGCTTGATCAGTTCCGGCACGCCCGGAGCCGATTTTTGTTCGTCGAAAATCTGTTTGGCCGACTGGTTTCCTCCGCTCACGGAAGTATCGAGGTTGATGCCTTTGGATGACACGGAAAGCACGTTGGCGGCCATAACAAGTCGGGTGATTCGATTGAGTTCTTCGATTTTCCGGCGTTCGGCCAGCAGACCGTTGATCGTCGAGGATTTCCAATCGATGGCGCGGTTCAAGCGCGGAGCACGGAGCATTCCGGTTCCCGCGTCCGCTTGGGGCCATGGACCGCTGGCGGATTCCGCTGCGGGGATCGTGATGGAAATCAGTGAGCCGTTTTCGGTGGAGAAAATCGGATAGCCTCCGGCACTGGCACTGCCTGGTAGACTGAGTTCGATCTCCGTCGCCGTGATCGGACCGGGTGAGCAATCGGTGATCTGCGGTTTTCCATCATCTCCTGGAGTGACGGCCAGCAACATGGAATTTTCGCCAAGAGTCGTTTTGGGATCGAGAGGGAAGCGGATTGGCACCTCCTGTTTGATTTCGAGACGTGCGAGATTCGCATCGGCTGCGACCTGGAACTCACCGAACTTGGTGACCGCGTTCCCGGTGGAATCCTTGACCGCAAGTTTGCTACTGGAGCCTAGCGCGTTCGCGGGAAAGTAGAACCAGGTCTTGCCGTCGCACTCGACGACGACTCCGTGGGTGCTTTTTTGGTCACCGACGATCTGCCAGATCGCGCCCAATTTCCCCTGAATGGCCGTTCTGGATTCTTCGACGGGATTTTGCGAGGCCTTCTGGTCGGCGAGTTCGCGTTGGTGTTGCTCGGCCTTTCTCATGGTATCGACCTGCTGCTGGAGGTTTTGCGCCTGATTTTTGGCGTTTTGGGCCTCCCGCTTCACTTGATCGAGTTCGTTACGGGCCTTGTCCCGGTCCTGCGTGACTTGGCTGAGCTCCTTGTTGACCCGCTCCAACTCGCCATCCTGTTCGGCGACCTGCTCCTCCAGTTCCTTGACCTTCCGGGTTTGTTCCTCGTCTTTGCAGCCGCTGAGGAGAAACGCGGGTATCGCAATGGCTGACAGGCCTCGATTCCATGGGTTTGTTTTCATGGTCCCACAATCAGAAATTCATTTGCGACAATCAAGCGGTAAGGCTTGGCGGGCTGCGGTCGAAGAACTCGGGAAATCCTTGTGAATAGATTCGGAACGAGTGCGGAAACCTATGGATCGAAAATGCCGGAATGCGGGTTCTCCCGAGGCCGCCTAGGTTCATCCCCAAGTTGTTCTTTCCGTGGAACCCGCATGGTTCACGCGAGGAACGCGGGTTTTTGCGGCTTGTTCACACCATTAAGAAGAAGATCTTATGAGGTCAAAAAAGAGAGTATTCTTAAGAGCTCTGAAAACTAACGATCGAAACTGAGCCTTGGTCATGAGATCGATTTAACCACTAGGGCACCTTAATCCGAGAAATCCTTCAGAAACTCTTCCACCTGCTTGTGATCACCGATGTGCCCATTGCTCGTGTAAACCTCGACCTCGATCCGGCCATCCGTAAAGACCTCGATTTCATAATGTCTGCCAGGGACCTGTGCCAGAATCATGACCGTGTCGCCACGGGTCCTATCCAGGGTGTAATAAATCTTGGCCGCATCGAGGCGAGCCAGGATCCCGTAAAGCGGATGTGAGGATTCACTCATAGGGCTGAACTAACAGGTCCCATGAGCCAGAATGACCCATGGGACCTGTTTGAAAGGAAATCGTGGAAACGATCAGAGCAGCATCAGGGTCGGTTGCTCGACGAGTTTCTTCACTTCGGACAGGAACTGGGCCGCCACGGCTCCGTCGACCACGCGGTGGTCACAGGAGAGGCCGAGGTTCATGCGCAGTCCTGGGACGATCTGGCCCTTCTTGACGACCGGTTTCTCGATCGCCGCGCCGACGGAGAGAATCGCGGCTTGCGGGGGATTGACGATGGCATCGAAGGATTCGATGCCCCAGGCTCCGAGGTTGGAAACGGTGATGGTGCCGCCGTCGAATTCGTCCGGCTTGAGTTTCTTGTCCTTGGCGCGGGCGGCGAAGTCCTTGACGGCCTTGGAAATGGCCAGCAGGGACTTGGTTTCCGCCTCCTTGATCACCGGGGTGACGAGGCCGTCCTCGACCGCCACGGCGACCGAGAGGCCAACGTGGCTGAACTTCACGATGTGGTCGCCGGCAAATGAGGCGTTGATCGCGGGGACGGCTTGGGCGGAGTTGATAACGGCTTTGAGGATGAAATCGTTGACCGAGTATTTGTTGCCGTGGGTTTTCTCGGCTTGATCGTTGACTTGCTTGCGCAGCGTCATCAGCGGTTCGGCGTCCACTTCGACGTGCAGGTAGAAGTGCGGGATCGTGGTTTTCGAGGTCAGCAGGCGCGAGGCGATCACCTTGCGCATGGTGCTGAGTTCCACGGTTTCATCGCCCGCTTTGGCAACGGGCAGGATCGCTTGAGGTGCTGCTGGCGGAGCAGGAGCGGGGGCGCTGGCCGGAGCGGCGGCTTTCGACTTGATCGAAGCGGCAAGGGCGGCGGCGGCGCTGGCATCTGGGGAAGCGGCGGGCGCGGCCTTTGCAGGCGAGCTGGCGGCGGCTTCGACGTCGGCTTTCACGATGCGTCCGGCGGGGCCGGTGCCACTGACGTTGGAAAGGTTCACACCGGCTTCGGCGGCCACCTTGCGGGCGAGGGGAGAGGCAAACACGCGCTCGCCGTTGGCGGCTGGTGCAGGGGCCGCAGTGGCGGCGACGGGTTGGGCGGCTTGTTGTGGAGCGGCAGCGGGTGCCGCTTGAGCAGCGGCAACGGGAGCTGGAGCCGCTGAGTTGCCATCGTCGCCATTCAGCACGGCCAAGGTGGCACCGATGGGGGCCTTTTCGCCGACATTGACGAGAATTTGGGTGATCACACCATCATCGAACGCCTCCATTTCCATGGTCGCCTTGTCGGTCTCGATTTCGGCGAGGATGTCACCGATTTCGACGGTGTCGCCGACGTTTTTGTGCCATTTGACAAGGGTGCCCTCGGTCATGGTATCCGAGAGCTTGGGCATTTCGATGTTCACTGACATGGTGTGCTGGGAAGGTGGGGGTAAGGATGGAAATTCGCGGATTGTTTACCAGTCTTTTTACGGATGTCGCTGGAAACGAAAAAGCGCGGGGAGTATGGGGTCTCCGCCGCGCTTGGAAGTTGAAATGGGGATCCGCTTATGGAGCGATGACCTTCATCGTCGGGATCAGACCGATGTGCGGGCTGCCGACGGGAGGTTGGGCGGTGGCCATCACGATGGTCGATTGTGAGGTGGTGCCGCAGCAATCGTTTTTCGGGCAGTAGTAGTGCACGCAGGAACCGCAGCCGACGCGGACCTTCTTGGTCACCGTCTTGTAGCGGGGGACCTTTTTCTCGATCGTCTGGACCATGCCGCCCTTGCCGCTCTTGGAATCGCCGGGAGTCACGACTTCTTCGGTCACGATGTCATAACCGCAGGTTTTGACCTGGTGCGTTTCGGTGCGGTAGCCGGCGCTCTGGGAGTTCATGGAGAACATCGAGCAGCAGGAGCTGAAGCCGAGCGAAACAGCGGCCAACGACAGGAGAAGGGCGAGGTTTTTCATGGTATGTGTGGGTTGGTGGTGTTTTTGAGAGGGATCAGGAGAACAGGCAGCAGCAGGAACTGAGAGCCAAAGCGGCTGCGGTGGCGGTCACGGCGAGAATATTTCCAGCACATTGGGATCCTAAGCTTAGAATTCCACGTGGACAAGTTGTCG
>JADMIO011346877.1_pt1 | contig 107541 bp, 94 predicted proteins | sample 8958161 | NCBI WGS metagenome assembly JADMIO01 (sample SAMN16585339, study PRJNA669376) | soil metagenome | isolation source: Crop rotation soil | place: USA: Cullars Rotation, Alabama | collected 2011
CGCGACAACTTGTCCACGTGGAATTCTAAGCTTAGGATCCCAATGTGCTGGAAAGGGTCTCGGCGAGGACCTCGAAGCAGCGGATGAAGTTGAGGTTGATGTCTCCGGTGAGGTTCCGATTCGGGGCGGGTGATTTCGTCGTCATCTGAATCGCCTTAAACCGCGAGCTGGGCCCCGAGCTCGAGGACTTGGTTCGCGGGGAGGTTGAAGTAGTCCGACGCCGCGGCCGTGTTCCGGCTCATCATCGAGAAGATGAATTGGCGCAGGCGTTCCAGGATCGTATCGCCGTTCACGATGAACGTTTCGCGTCCGAGCAGGTAGGTCGCATCGCTCCGGGGGAATTCCTTCAGATGCGAGAAACGGCAGAGGGAAAGGACCTCCGGGACGTCGATCGTCTCCATGAACCCGTAACGGATGATGACCCGGGAGACGTTATGCATGAGGTCGGTGACCCGCACTCGTTCATCGATCTTCACGAACGGGACGTCCTCGGTCATCACGGTGACGAGGAGGACGTGCTCGTGGATGACGTGCATGGAGTCCACGAGGCGGGCGAGGACCGGCGGGACCTTGTTTTCGTTCGAAGCGAGGACGACCAAGCAGCCGGTAATTCGACGGGTCTGTTTGTTGTGGATCTCCTGGAAGAACGTATCCATCGTCTTCGATCGTTCGCGGTAGAACTTCGAGAGTTGGGCGCGGCCGTACTGCCAGATCACCATCGAGTAGAAAAAGAAAAAGCCGATCACGAGCGGGAGGTAGCCGCCATCCGGGATCTTCAACAGGTTCGCGTAGAGGAAGGCGGAGTCCAGGACGGCCATCGGAATCACGAAGGCGAGGGTATGGGGCAGCGTCCAGCGCCACCGGTAGTGCGCGACGAAATAGAAGACGAGCGTCGTCGTCAGCATGGTGCCGGAAACGGCGAGCCCGTACGCGGAGGCCAGGTTAGCGGATTTCTGGAAAAGCAGGACGATCGCCATGCAGGCGAGCGCGAGCATCCAATTAATCGTCGGGATGTAAACGCGCCCCACCACGTCTTCCGAGGTATGGACTACTTTCAAGCGCGGGAAAATGCCCATCCGGATCGCCTGATGGGTGAGGGAATACGCGCCGGTGATGAGGGCCTGGGACGCGATGATCGTCGCCATGGTCGCCAATACGATGAGGCCGTAGTATAGGATTCCCCGCGTTTCGAGGAGCGAGTAGAACGGGCGCATCGATATCTCGGTATTCCCGAGATTTTGCAGGATGAGCGCCGCCTGGCCGAAGTAGTTCAGAGCCAGCGCCGGAAGGACGATCCAATGCCACGCGAGCCGAATGGGTTTCCGGCCGAAATGCCCCATATCCGCGTAAAGCGCTTCCCCGCCCGTTACGGCGAGAATGACGGAACCGAGGACTTTGATTCCGTTGAAGCCTTCGTGATTGAAAAAATGGGTGGCATACCTCGGATTCAGCGCGGCGAGGACTTGCGGATATCCGACTACTTTCCGCAAGCCGAGGATCGCGATGACGGTGAACCAGATGAGAACGATGGTGCCGAAATATCGGCCGAGGTGGCCGGTGCCTTTCCTCTGGATGGCGAAGAGACAGAAAAGGATCACTAGAGTCGCCGGCATGACGATCTTCTCGTAGGCGGGATTCGCCAGTTCGAGCCCTTCCATCGCCGAGAGAACCGAGATCGCGGGGGTGATCATTCCGTCCCCGAAGAGCAGCGATGCGCCGGCCACGGCGAGGAGGGAAGCCGCCGCTAGGGTTCCCGCGTCGTTGAACCGGAACGGCATCGGGACGAGCGATAGCAATGAGAGAATGCCGCCTTCTCCCTTGTTTTCGGCGCGAAGCATGATCCAGACGTACTTCATCGTCACGATGAGCATGAGCGACCAGAAGATCAGCGAAGTGATTCCGAGAACGTTATCGGGGTCCATCCTCACGGGATGGGAGCCGTGGAAGCATTCCTGGAACGTGTAGAGCACGGACGTTCCGATGTCTCCGAAAACGACGCCGAGAGCGGCGATGGAGAGACCGAGCGTGGCTTTGAAGGTTTTCGGTTCGGCGTGGCTCATAGGATCGGTCAGGGGAGGTTTCGGAGTTCCTCGACGCTCCGGACTCGGAACGGGGGACTTCGGCGTTTCTCGTCTCCGAATCGGCTCGCGACCTCGCGGGCGTAGTGGTGACCCGGGAGCATCACGAGGGAATCCGGAAGCGATTTCAATTTCTGGATCGTCGCGAACATTTCCTCGTTCGATCCGGTTTCCAGGTCCGTGCGGCCGCAGTCGCGGATGAAGAGAGTGTCTCCGGAGAGCAGGTACCCATCGTCGGAAAGAACTCGATAGCAGGTGCCGCCGGCGCTATGGCCGGGCGAATGCATGGCGATCACTTCGGTCGAACCGATGCGGATCGTTTCGCCGTCGGCGAAGGTCCTGAAGTTTTCGGACGGGAACTTCTTCAATCGGAAAAGGTCGCCGGCATGGACGTAGACCGGAAGCTCGGGAAACCTTTCGAGGAGCGGACCGAGGCCCGCGATGTGATCGTGGTGCGAGTGCGTGAGGAGGCAGGCCTGGAGACGGAAGCCGTTCGCATCGAGGGTGCGGAGCGGGGTCTCGATGTCCTTCTGGGGATCGACGATCGCCGCCTGCTTCGAGGAATGGTCGAGGATGAGGTAGATGAAGTTCTTCATCGTGCCGAGTTCGAACTGCGCGATCGTTTCCCCAGGAGTGAAGCCTTGGGCCTCCGCTGCCGCGAGATGCCGAGGTAACGGCGCATCCGCAGGAAGGTCTTGAGATGTTTTCATCTTTAATCAAGGCCTACGCCTGTGAGGTAGCAAACGCTAGCGTGATCCAATGACATTCCGGGTCAGCGCTTGTTCCTTCTATTTTATAGATCTAGGCAACCCCCTCGTGGAAAGTCTGACGACTGCGGTGAGTCGGGGAAAAGACGCCTTTGGGATTTGATCCGCCGCCCGGATCGAATAGATCTAAGTTCATGTCGAACCAATCGGGTTATTCGTCGGGTTTCGGATGGTCTCAGGGGAAGTTCGCGGCTCAACCGCATGTGCAAGTTCCCGAAGGACTCTATGAAGAAGAGCATGGCCGTCGGGGATTTTTCGGACGGACGAGTCATCTCTACCATCGGCATCCCCCGACCGGTTGGAATCGGATCGAAGGCGATCTCAAGCCGAGGGCATACTTCGCCACTCAGCTTTCGGGGGAGGACCACGGTCGGGCGAAATGGTTCCTCGAGAACGTGGACGTGAAGATCGGCATCGCGAAATTCAGCGGTGAAATGAAAATCTACGCGCGAAACGGCGACGGGGACGAGGTCCGCTTCATTCACGAAGGAAGCGGAGTCGTCGAGACCGATTACGGCGATCTCGCGTATCGCAAGGGGGACTACGTCGTGCTCCCGCGCGGAACCACTTACCGGTTCAACGCGAAGTCCACCGACACCCACCTCGTGATCGAGTCCGCGGGCGAGATCGAGCTCCCGGAGCGCGGCATGCTCGGCCGTCATGCACAGTTCGACCCGATGGTCATGCGGACGCCGGGCCTCGCGGAAGCCGAGAAGAAAACCGGGAAGAACCCCCAAGGGGAGTGGGAGCTGCAAATCAAGCGCGAGAACGCTTGGACCAAGGTCTTCTACCCGTTCAACCCGATCAATACCGCGGGCTGGAAGGGCGATCTTTCGCCGTGGGCGATCCACGTCGACGATATCCGCCCGATCGTCTCTCCCCGTTATCATCTTCCGCCGTCGGTCCACACGACCTTCGTTTCGCGGAACTTCGTCATTTGCTCTTTCCTCCCGCGCCCGCTGGAGAGCGAAGAAGGGGCGATGAAGGTCCCGTTCTACCACCGCAACATCGACTTCGATGAAGTGATTTTTTACCACGAGGGGAACTTCTTCTCGCGGGAAGGCATCTCGGCCGGCTCCGTGACCTGGCATCCTTACGGTATTCACCACGGCCCCCATCCGAACGCCGAGAAAAACGCGGCGGATAAGGATTTCACCCAGGAGATCGCCGTCATGGTCGATACGCGGAATCCGTTACGCGCGAGTCCCGCGGCCCCCGAAGTGGAATACATCGAGTACTGCATGAGCTGGCGCCTCGACCAAAAACGGTGAACCAGCGGGACGCGAAAAAGAAACGCTGGAATCGGGCCTCCCGTATCGCGCTCGGCGCCGTACTCGCGCTCTTGGCGGCGACTTTGATCGGGCGAACGGTTTCGCGGGGCGATGATTTCCTGGTCTTTTATCGCGTCGCCCAGCGTTTCTGGGACGGAGTCCGCCCCTACGACCAGGTGACTTACGGGAACATGGTCTTCAAGTATCCGCCTTGGCTGCTGCCCGCGTTCCTGCCCTTCGGATTCCTGGATCTCTTGACCGCGAAGATCCTCTGGGGAGCGATCGAGGCCTTTTCCTTAGGCGCGATCGTCTTCCGACTCCATCGCGGTTTCGGAAAAATTCCCGAGATCCGCCCCGAGGTGCAGGCGATCGCGCTACTCTCCCTCTTCGCGCTTTTCGGTTCGCATGGGATGACCGGTCAGATCACCCTCCCTCTGCTCGCGCTCGCGCTTTGGATTGATCCCGTCCGCGATCGGTTTCCCCGGTTCTTCGTCTTGGTCTGGGCGCTGAGCGCGAAGATGACCTCGCTTTTTCCTTTGGTCCAAGCTCGGAAGCGGAAACGCCTCCTGGCTTCGACCGCGGGTTGCTTCGTCGCTTGCGGGCTGCTCTCATTACCTATTTATTTCAAGTCGTATGATCGCCACTACAAGGCGATGAAGGTTGAATGGACCCGGTCGATGTTCTCCGGTACGGAAGAGGTGGCGAACGTGCGGATCGGGTTCACCACCCGCGAGGCGCAGGGCCTACCGTCGCTGATCTTGCGCAAGGCGGGAATGGACGAGACGGAGCCCGCGCACGTGCTCGCGGCGATCGCGTTTTCCGCTCTCGCGATCGCGGTGGCTTGGGGCGCCCTTTCCCGCCGGCTTCCGCCGGAGGTCCAATGGCTCGGTTGGCTCGCCTTGCTTCCCGCGGTCCAGCCATTGGCCTGGTTCCACGTTTTCCTCTTCGCTTATCCGGTTCTGGCGGTGAGCGCGGAACTGGCGATCCGGCAGAAGAACCGGAAGCGCCTCGGGGCGATCGCGGCGTGCGCGCTATTCATCGGGGCGGTGACCGCGAAGACGTTGGGGCAGCTCGGCGCCGAATTGGAGTTATGGTCGATCAAGCTTTGGGGGACGCTGGGCGCGGTCTGGATTTTCCGACGGCTCTTCCGCGAACTCAAGGACTCGCCGAAGAAGACGCGATCAGCTTAGCCAGGGAGCGCATGCTCACGAGACGTTTCCGGAGGGGGATCCTTTTTTTTCCGAAGATCAGGAGGGGACGGCGCGCGCTCGGGAAGCCGGTCAGGCTTCCGTCGCAGAGGTAGCCTTTGGCATCGAGGTTGCGCACGCGGGCTGCGAGCGTGGAAACCGAAACTTTCCCGCCGAATCGGGATACCTTCTGCCGGAGCTTGCGGAGCATCGGACCTTCGCCCGCCCGAGCTTCACGGAGGAGGTTCTGCATGCGGACCGTATCGACGTACTTCGCGACGAGGATCGCTTCGCGCGCGGCGAAGACTGCGCCCGTTCCCCAGAATCCGATGAGCAGGCCCCAGCCGGAACCTGCGATGCTTCCCCATGCCGCGCTCTCCGTGGTCATCACGCCGACGTAGGCGCCGCCGAGCATCCCGGAGGACGCGCCGGCCACCATCGCCGGAAAGGTGAGTACGGGATTGAGGATCGAACGGCGGAGGAGCTGGCGTTTCCGCTCCGCATAGTCGTCGAGGCAGATCGAAGCGCTCTCGGAGTATTCTTCGGCCCTGGCCGATGGGGAATATGAGTCCGCGGGCAGGTAACGGAGGGTCGTCAATTCGGCGCTTACTCCGGGGAGCTCGTCGAGGTCTTCGCCAGCTGAAAATTCGGTGAGAGAGAGGAGGGAGGCCTCTTCTTCCGCCCGTTCCTCGTCGCTATCGGCGAAAACCGGGTTGGACTGCAAAAAGCAAAGACTCGCGCATACCGCGAAGATGCCGGGAAGGATGGAAATCTCTCGCGCTTGTTTCGCCATTCCTTCGCCTTCTCCCTAGAGCACTTCAATGTCGATGCCCATGCTTCGGGGCGCGGGCGATTGTCCGCCGAAGTAAGGCATGAGCAGGTACTTCGCGAAGGAATTGCCCGAACAACCCCGGGGGACGGAAAGGGCGATCGAACCGTTCGGATTCACGTTTCCATCTCGGTTTCTAAGCGGCGCCGCGCCGGCCTCGATCGTAAATTGGTAATGATCATCGAAGCTCTGTATGCGGTAGGTGTACCACTGGTCGAGGTCGACTACCGCCATCGGGTTCTTCGCGTCGAAGGTCATGACGGAATGGAGATGGACGAACGGAACGATCGCCATCTTCCCGCCGCTGATCTTCCGCTGGTCGGCCGGGAGCTTCATATCGTCGACTTTACCGTCGACCATCATCCAGCCGAATCGGGCGCTTTCGACCGTGTGCTCTTTCCCGCAGTCGCTGTAGCCGTAGAGCTTGTTCACCTGGTTTCCGTGCGCGAGCTCCTCGGCGGAATAAGCGGTCGAGCTGGCGAAGCGGGCCTTGAAATCGATCCGGGCGGGCGTGAGCAGCGCCTGGGTCTGGGGGTTGAAATAATACTGGCCGGGTTCCACGGAGTAATTCGTCAGGCGTTTCGGTATTTTCGTCTTCGGGATGATGATTTCGTCATCGCCCTTGTTGCAACCGACGAGGGCGACGTGCGCGAAGAGCGCGGCGAGCGCGGAGTAGCGGCCGAATGGGACGTTCATTGGGCCTCCGCCACGGATTTCGCCGTTTTCAGGATGCCGGAAATCTCCTGGAAGTTGGCGGGAGCCTTCGAACGAGGTTGGTCCAGCATTTTGTCGAAGTCGGCGAGGTAGCTACGGACGAGCGTGGAAAGCGGATCGAGGCCGAGCAGACTCGAGCCGCGAGAGCGTTGGATCCACTCCTTCATGAAGAACTTCCGGCGTTCGAGATTGAACTCGGAATCCGCGATGAAGATGCCCTGCTGGAGGTGATCGAGCACGACCCGCTTCCTCTCGGCTTCCGAATCGACGAGAAGGGTCTGGGCACGGATCAGTTCCGCTTCGAAAGAGCCTAGGCTAGCGAGCGCCCCCTTCGGGGCCCCCTCCCCGCCCCGGATGAAGGCGGCGAACGAGATCGCGAACAGCGGGAGAATCGTGCGAAGGCTTATCTTCCTCATAGTGAAAACTCCGGTCCGCATCCCTATGAGCAGGAGCCGTACCAGGCGCGCTCCAAATAGGAATCGGTTGAAGGGAAAGAAATGCCGATCCCGATGCCCGCTGTCGAGAAGTTTTACACTGAGTCTATGGAGGGTCGACGGGAGTTCGACGTCGTCGGGACGTGAGCTAAGGGGCATTCACTATTTCGGTTTCGAGGAGCGCGGCGGAACCCGGGGCGTGGTTCAATAGAAGGATCTATTCACGTCCTCCACCGAAAGGAAAAAAATGAAAGAAAGTAATTATTCCATTCAGTCTCTCGTACTCATCTTCGCGGCGGTCTCGTTGAGTCCTTCCCTCGCGCTGGCGAGCCAGTACGGCAGAATTCATGGATCGGCCGAAGGCTGGGCGGGCGTAGGAACCGCAAAAGCGGTGGCGTCACGCCATCATGCGAACGTGGCTCGTTCGGCGAGCAAGCGTTCCAATGCCGTGAAATCTGCGAAACAATCGCAGTCTCCGGCCAGCGCCGTCGATCTCAATCGGCAGTAACCTTAATGCGGGGGCCGCATGTTCGCTGCGGCGACCCGAGTAAGGGCGTTTTTTCGGGGCGGATGCGGTCCCCACCCAGCGAGGCTCCGGGACGGCATCCGCTTCAATCCGCCGCCGTTCGGCGGATCGCCGGCGAGCCCCGGGCTACGGTACGGTCCATGATCATGACCACTCGAGCATGCGCTCGAGCGGAACCAGCGCTTTCTCGCGGAGCTCGTCCGGCATCTTGAGCTCCGGCTTTTCATCCCGCAAACAGAGGTAGATTTTCTCCAGCGTGTTCAGCTTCATGAACGGGCACTCATTGCAGGCGCAGTTCTGATTCGGAGGAGCGGGAATGAAGGTTTTCTCGGGCGAACGTTTACGCATCTGATGGAGAATGCCCTCCTCCGTGGCGACGATGAATTCCGTCCGGGGGCTTTCTTGGGTGTGTCTCAAGAGCGCGCTCGTCGAGCCGATGAAATCCGCTTTCGCGAGAAGCGAGGGCTCGCATTCCGGATGCGCGATCAGCTCCGCGCCGGGATGCTGGGTGCGGAGCTCGGCGATCTTCCGTTCGGAGAACGTTTCATGGACGATGCAGGTGCCTTGCCAGAGGAGCATTTCCCGTCCGGTCTGTTTCGCGACGAATGCGCCGAGGTTTCGATCCGGAGCGAAGATAATCGGACGATCATTCGGGATCCTTTCGACGATCTTCACCGCGTTCGAGCTCGTGACGATGACGTCGGACTGGGCTTTGATCGCCGCGGAGCAATTGATGTAGGTCACGACGAAATGGTCCGGATGCTTCTCACGGAAACGTCGGAAGGATTCGGGAGGGCAGGAATCGGAAAGGGAGCATCCGGCGCGGAGGTCCGGCATAAGCACCTTGCGGGTAGGGTTGAGGATTTTCGCCCCTTCCGCCATGAAGTGCACGCCACAGAAAACGATGATTTCCGCATCCGATTTCTTAGCGGCGCGGGCGAGCTCGAGCGAATCTCCGATGAAATCGGCAATCTCCTGGATCTCTTCCTCCTGATAATAGTGGGCGAGAATGACCGCGTTCTTTTCGTTCTTGAGGCGTTGGATCTCAGCGACGAGGTCCGCGTCGGCGGGAATCGAAGCAGGAGTCTTTGATGCGGTGCTCATAAGTTATTCCTTTTCTTGTAACTCCGATTTTTATCGCATTCAACCTGCGTTATGAGGGCGGAGTTTTCCGTGGCTTTTCCGCCCTTGTAAGGAGCCCCTGCCCGGGAGTAGGGTGCGCAAACCGCATGTCTTTTTGGAAGAAACTCTTCGGTAAGAACGACCCTGGCGCGCAAGAGCCCAAGCCCTTGTCGTCGATGAACCCTCTCGACGGGGTTCGGATCCTGAAGCACGCCCAAGCGATGCGGGTCGTATTCTTTTATCCGGGCGAAGAGGGGACCTACGTCGATAATTGCATGGTGACCCTCTTCGAGAACGGGGTCGTGCACCTCCGCGCGCAGAGCGAGGAAACGACGACCCATTTGCATCATTGCGAGATCCTCTGGCGTTACGAGGTTCCGGCCGACGCGAAAAAGGGTTCGTCGGATAATCTCCGGGTAGTGAAGTTCAAGTCCCGCGAGCGCGCGCGGGACTCAGAGCCGCCCGAACCTCCGACAAGCCAGTAGGGATATGGATCGTCTGCAGAAAGCGTTTCTCGCTGGTTTGATCGCCGTCCTTTCCGCGATTTTCGCGCGGATCGACGGTTCGCGCGCGGTCGAGCCCCCGGCGGGCAAAGGTTCCGAATTGATCATCTACACCTACGAGTCTTTTACCGGAAAAGATGGACTGGGTGCGATCCTCCGCGATGCTTTCCGGAAGAAAACCGGCACGGATCTGAAATACGTAACGGTCGGGGACGCTGGCCAACTGCTTTCCCGCCTTCAGCTCGATCTCGAAAAATCGAAACCCCAGGCCCATCTGGTCCTGGGAATCGATCAGAACCTCTACCCGCGCGTGAAACACTTGCTGGCGCCGCTTGAACCTTCGAAGGAAGGCGCTTTCATGAAGTACGTCGATCGCGACTGGTGGCTCGGCGATCCTTTCGTGCCCTTTGATTACGGCGTGCTCGCCTTCATCGCGGATACCCAGAAACTACCGCCCGACGATTTTCCGAAGAAATGGGATGATTTAACGAAGCGCCGATTCAAGAAATCGCTCTTGCTCGAGGATCCTCGCACTTCGTCGCCAGGCCTAGGCTTCGTCTTGGGAAGCATCCAGGCCGCCGCGGCTTCCGTCGGCGAGAAGTTCCCACCCGTATCGACGGAAGAAGTGACGCCTACCCCCGAAAAGACGAGGAAAGCGTTCACGGAATTCTGGGAGGACTTGAAGGGAAAGTGGATCACCCTCACCCCTGGATGGTCGCAGGCCTACGGTATGTTCCTCAAGGGTGAAGCGCCCATGGTTTGGAGCTACGTCACCAGCGAGGCGTACCATCGGATGAAGGCCGAAAAAGCCGACCAAGATCGGTACCGCGCGGTCATTTTCGAGGACGGTCATCCGGTCCAAATCGAGGGCGCCGCGATCTTGAAAGACGCGCCCGGCGGTGCGGCGATGCGTAAACGCGCGGTGGAGTTTCTGGAACTTCTGGTTTCCGAGGAAATCCAAAAGAAAATCCCCGAAACCCAGTGGATGATGCCAACGCGGCTTGGGGTGAAAATCCCCGCGGCCTTTCAGGCGCTTCCCGTCGCGAAAAAGCGCTTTTCCGCGGACGTTCCTCGCGAGAAGCTCGACGAAGCGATCGAGCTTTGGCGAAAAGCGATTCAATAGTCCGGCTCATCGCGGTTCGGTCGGGATAGCCATTCGATCGAGGTACGGGAGCGATGAAGACGAAAAGCCTTCTCCCCATCACCGCGTTTTTGTTCCTCATCGGGATCCCGCTGGCGGAAGTCCTTCGGCGGGCGATTCTCGGAGGATCGAGGCTTCCCGAAAGTTTCGGTGAACATCTTTTCGCGGCGGGAGGTTTCACCGCCTATCAATCGGCGCTCAGTACCCTCTGCGCTTTCCTGGTCGGGGTGCCTCTCGGAATTTTCTATTCTCGCCGATGGCATCCCGCGATCCGCGGTTTCGCTACCGCCTCATTCGCGCTTCCGACCATCGTCACGGTCGGCGCGGTCGGACTCATCCTACGGGACTCGACCTATCGTTACGGGCTTCCGGCTGTGGTTTTCGCGCACGCGTTCCTGAACGCGCCGTGGATCGCGTTGGCGACCTCCGACGGGATCCGCTCGTTGCCGAGGGACTGGGTCCTCGCGGCCCGTTCGCTCGGCGCCTCGCCGAATCGCGTCTTCTTACGGATCGAGGCCCCATGGGTCGCGCGTCGGATAGCGCTCGCGGTGACCCAGGTTTTCGGACTTTGCGTGATGAGTTTCGCGATCGTGCTTTTGCTGGGCGGCGGTCCGCCGGTCACGACATTGGAAACGGAAATTTACGCTTCGGTGCGTGGCTCGGGCTTAGAGCTTTCCCAAGCGGCGCTCTTCGCAGGCGCGCAAATCCTGCTCGCCGGATCGCCGCTCGCCCTGATCCTGTGGATGCGCGCGCGGAACGCCTCCGTCCTTTCTTTCGAGCGATCGCGGGAATGGGCGCATACGCGGAGCGGTCGAGCGTGGCATTTCGGGATCGCCGTCGCGTTCGTTTGGTTCGCGATTCCGGGTATCGCCCTCTTTCGGGGGCTTCCCGCGGGGCATGCATTCGAGAAACTGGCAACGGTATTCCGAGATGAGGAATGGCGGCTCGCGGTCCGGACCTCCTTCCGGATCGCGCTTTCGAGCGCGGCCTTCGCATGCGGATTGGGAGTCGTCTTCATCCGAGGCTCGGGCGGGGCGACGGTGCGGGTCCTCGCCGCGGTCCCCGCTGGAGTCAGTCCGCTCGTGCTTTGCCTGGGGTTCTTCCTGGCTTATTCGCGCTGGATCGATCCATTCGAGGGAAGCGAGTTGGCAATGATCTGCGTTCAGGCCGCGCTTTTTCTCCCGCTCACTCTCCGCATCTTGCTTCCTTTACTGGAAGAGGGAAGGTCGGGATGGCGGAAGAACTTGGTCGAGGCTGCCCGTTCGCTCGGGGCGACGCCGACGCAAGCTTGGTGGAAACTCGAATGGCCGCGGTGGGCGGAAGCGTTTCGCCATCTTTTCCGCCTGGTTTTCGTCTGGTCCTTCGCGGACGTGGCGGCCGCGAGCTTCTTCGGATCAGAGAAACTCTCGACGGTGGGCGTGACGCTCCTACGGTGGGTGGGCCAATACCGATTCGAGGACATGAACGCGGCTTTGTTTTGGATCTATCTCTTGAGCGCGGTCGCGCTGATTTCCAGAAGGTGAGAGGGAGTGATGGGCGTATTGGAAGTGAGGAAATTCGAGGCGCATTTCGGGGATTTCGCGGTGATGGCCGATTTCTCGGCCGCCTCTGGCGAGCGGGTCGCGCTCTTCTCGCCGAGCGGGTCCGGCAAGACTACGCTGCTCCGTTGGATCGCCGGACTGGTCGGGCATGGGGAAGGGGCGCCGCGTGTTTCCGGGCGCGCGAAGATCGGTGATCGGGATATCACCGCGGCGGCTCCGGAATCCCGCAGCGTCGGCTTCGTTTTCCAGGACTACGCCTTGTTCCCCGCGCTCTCCACGCTGGAGAACGTCGCGTTCGGATTAGAAATGCGAGGCATTTCCTCGCGCGAACGGAAAGAGCAGGGGATGCAGTGGCTCGAGCGCCTCGGGCTCTTTGGCCGCGCGAAGACCCCGGCCGGCCTGCTCTCGGGCGGCGAGAAACAAAGGGTAGCGCTCGCGCGGGCGTTGATTTGGAAGCCCCAAGTCCTCCTGTTGGATGAACCCTTCGCGGCCCTCGACCTCGCCCATCGGAAGGCCGCGCGGGAACTCGTGCGATCCGTACTGCAGAAAGATCCGGTGCCGATGGTTTTCGTCACGCATGACGAGGCGGACGTGCGGGAATTGGCGACGCGCACGCTGGCGTACGCGGCTTCGGCGGACGGGGCGGAGCATCGGTTCGGATGACGGAATTCGGAAAAAAATCGGCTGGGGGGTTGAATTCGCGTGCTTCTGCGCCGAACCTCGCGGAATGGCCGCACGAAACCCGTTGCTGATCGATCTTCCGCTCCCCATCCAGACCCCGCGTTTGCTGATCCGCAATTGTCTGCCCGGAGACGGACAGAAGCTCTTAGAAGCGCGGAAGGAGAGCGATCGAGACCTTCACCCATGGATGCCGTTCGCGCGTACGGAAGCGACGCTCGATGACTGCGAGGCGAGTTGCCGGCAAGCCTTCGCGAAGTTCATCCTCCGAGAGGATATTCGGCTTAGCGCCTTCGACCGGAAGACCGGGGAATTCATCGTGAGCACGGGCCTGCACCGGTTTCATTGGGAGCGGGGTATTTTCGAGATCGGTTACTGGGTCCGCTCTTCGCGTGCGGGGCAGGGCTATGTCACGGAAGCGGTGAACGCGGTCACCCAATACGCGTTCCGGCAGCTCCGGGCGAAGCGGGTTGCGATTTTTTGCAATACCGAAAACCAGAGGAGTTCCGCGGTCGCGGAGAGGCTTGGGTTCCGGAAGGAGGCGCGGCTCGCGATGGTCGATAAGTACGCTTCGGAGGAAATCGATAGCCGCGACGAGTTCGTTTACGCGCGGACGGCGCCAGAAGGGATGCCGGCACTGGAAGTGAGTTGGTGAACGGTGCGGGTTCTTCAAGTCGATATTCGAAAGCAAGTCGCCGAGCTTTACGAGGGCGGAATGAGGATCCGGGTCTATCGAGTTTCCACGGCCGCGAAAGGGCCCGGCTGCCAATTAGGGAGCCTTTGCACGCCTACGGGAAAGTTTCGGGTCGCGCGGAAAATCGGCGATGGCGAACCGCTCGGGGTCGTTTTTCGGGATCGGGTTCCGAGCGGTGAAGTTTGGAGCGCCGACGTTTCGAATCCTTTATCCGGATCGAAAGAGGACTTGGTTTTGAGTCGGATTCTCTGGCTCGAGGGAATCGAGGACCATAATCGAAATACGAAAGACCGCTACATTTATCTGCACGGTACGAACCAAGAAGCTTTGCTCGGCGAGCCAGCGTCGCATGGGTGCATCCGGTTCAGTAACGCGGATATTATCGAGCTTTTCGGGCTTCTCCCCGAAGGGGCGGACGTTCAGATCGAGTGATTCGCCAAGCGCGTTCCTGGCCGGTCCGCTTTACAAAAGACTTCCCGACTGGCATTCCATCCGGATGGATTTCGGCCGATCCTTTTTCCGATTGCTTGCACCCTTGTTTCTATCCCTGTCAGGCTGCTCGTTTGTGGATGATCAGTCCCTCGCAACCCTGGAAATGAAAGCGTACGCAAATCCCTCGCCGGTCGGCGGTTCGGAAGGGAACCCTAGGCATCAAGTCGTCGTCGCGGTGCTGGACACCGGAGTTGACTATAATCATCCGCTGCTGCAGTCGAAGATTCACTGGGATCTCGACCCTGCCGGACGGATTTCCGGAACGGGGTGGGATTATCTCGGGAAGGATTCCTGGCCTTCTCCCTACATCGTCCGCACGGCTTATCGGTACCCGAAGCTCGATGCTCATGATCGAAGGCTCGCTCACGAAAGGGAAACGGAGTGGATGACTGGAGCGGCGCGCTTGCTGGAGTTCGCCCCGGATCTCGCGCCATTCGTGGAACCTTTCGAGGATTTCGAGAAAGAAGATGAAGCGGGCATCTACCACGGCACCCATGTCGCGGGCCTGGCTGCTTACGATGACGAAAGAATCGGGATCCTGCCGTTCCGCATCTTGCCGCAAGTGGAATCAGCCAAGGGCGGCTTAAGCTCGAACGCCGATCTCTTCAAGAACATCGAAGACGCCGTCACGCGCGCGAAAAATTCGGGAGCCAAGATCATCAACCTGTCGATCGGGATGGTCTTCGAAAAGTCAGACCCGGCTTTCAAGAAACTTAAACCGATCTTCGATCGCTTCGGGGAATTCGTGCGAAGGAACGGCGATCTGATTTTCGTCGCCGCGGCGGGAAACGAAGGGCGGCGGATAGACGGGGAGAAGAGTTTCTCCATGCCGTGCGGAATCGAAGCGAAGAATCTGCTTTGCGTGGCTTCCCTCGGTGCGGCCGGAAAACCATCCGATTTCTCGAATATTCCGGCGGTCCGGACGCCGCTCGTTTTCGCGCTCGGCGAGGAAATCCTTTCGACGATGCCGACCCGCTATTGCATGGCGGAAGCGAAGCGCTTCATCCATCAGGCGGGCGACGGATTCTATGAAAAGGTCCTTCCGCGGAAGAAGCAGGAGGTGCTGGAACGTAAACGAGCCGAACAGGTGCAATACATCGCGAAGCAAATGCGCGAAGAATGTTTGAAGAAGGATTCCTCGCTTGCGCCTTTCTCCGGAACCTCGATGGCCACGCCGATCGTCGCGCGGCTCCTGGCGGAGGAGATCCTTAACGGAGGTTCAGGGTCCGGGGCGGAGGTTATCGCGCGGCTGCTTGGGAGATCGGAGCGAGCGAGTCACGGAGGGCTCGAAATCCGGCGCCTGCGCGCACCGAAGCCGAGTTGGTATAAGGGGTCGGGCGGAGTCCTGTTCTCACCTGGAAGCGAGGAAAGTGAGTTCTCGTTTTTTATTCCGGTGAGCGGACGCTAGTGAGAATCAGTATACCTTGAATTGCCTGAAAAACTTCGGAGCGGCCGGTGTATAGAGGTTCGGACCACATCTCCCAGTTCCGAACCCAACTCGGCGGAGTAGCGAATCCCGCGAGTGCTGCATAGAGTGACCACATCCCATGGTGCTGGGACTCAGGTTCGATAATCGTGCCGGCGTACTCGAGGAAACTGAGCAGGTCGCCGAACACGTCGACATTGACGCCACCGCGGGAGCGACGAAACAAACCGCCGCGACTGAATAAAACCCTGCTTCGGGTTTGTCATGATCATTTTTCCAGAAGCTCCTTCCACTCCGCCTCCTTGAACCCAACCGTTCCATTTCCTTCGACCAAGAGGAACGGTCGCTTCACCAATTTCCCGTTCTTCGCCAGCAATGCGAGCGCCTGCGTTTCGGTCATTCCGTCTTTAATCCTCTGCGAGAGTTCAAGCTCCCGATAAAGTTGACCAGACGTGTTGAATAAGTTCTTGAACGTACCGCCTCGCGCCGTGAGGTATCCGAGCATTTTCTTCAAGTCGGCCGACGTCGGCGGCTTTTCGGCAATCGGGATTTCCTCGTAGGTGACTCCCATTTTTGCGAGAAAACGGGTCGCTTTTTTACAGGTGTCGCAGTTTTTGTAAGTAAATGCTTTGATCGTCATGCGGAAGAGTTACGATGTTTTTCCGAACTCGTCACGCAACGAGTAGAGCGCCTGAAAGTCGCCCGGTTTGTGTTTGACCAATACGGAGCGTCACTCTTAAAGTCGCTGCATACCTCAGCTTTTTAGGAATCGCCGATGAGGGCGCTTCCAACTCGACCTGGAGAACCCATGTTCAAGAATCTCACCGCGCCGAAGTCCGGCGAACGCATCACGATCAATAACGGCCGACTGACCGTCCCGAATAACCCGGTCATTCCCTTCATCGAAGGCGATGGAACGGGTCCGGATATTTGGAAAGCGTCGCAAGCCGTGTTCGACGCGGCGGTGGAGAAAGCCTACGGCGGCAAACGCAGGATCGAATGGTTCGAGGTTTACGCCGGGGAGAAAGCTTTCAACAAGTACAATGACTGGTTGCCCGAAGACACGCTGACCGCGCTGAAGCATTACCTCGTCGGCATCAAGGGCCCGCTCACGACCCCGATCGGAGGCGGGATCCGCTCGCTGAACGTGGCGCTTCGCCAGATGCTCGACCTCTATGTCTGCCTCCGTCCCGTGCGCTGGTTCAAGGGCGTTCCCTCGCCGGTGAAGCAGCCGAACAAAGTCGACATGGTGATCTTCCGCGAGAACTGCGAGGACATTTACGCCGGCATCGAGTTCGAAGCCGCTTCGGACGCGCAGAAGAAGATCCTCGGCTATCTCCGCGAAACTTTCCCGAAGGAATACGCGAAAATCCGCTTCCCGGAAACCTCCGGTATCGGCATCAAGCCCGTCTCGATCGAAGGCACTTCACGCCTCGTTCGGGCTGCGCTTGAGTACGCGATCCGCGAAAAGCGCAAGACGCTGACCCTCGTGCATAAGGGCAACATCATGAAGTTCACCGAGGGCGGGTTCCGCAAGTGGGGCTACGAGCTCGCGGAGAAGGAATTCGGCACCCAGGTTTATACCTGGGAACAATGGGAGCGCGCGAAGAAGGACAAGGGCGAGGAAGCCGCGAACTCCGAGATGAAGGCCGCGCAAGCCGCGGGCAAAGTCATCGTGAAGGACGCGATCGCGGACATCGCGCTCCAGCAGGTGCTCACGCGTCCGGATGAGTTCGACGTCATCGCGACGCTGAACTTGAACGGCGATTACCTTTCCGACGCGCTCGCCGCGCAAGTCGGCGGCATCGGCATCGCTCCCGGCGGCAACATCAATTACGTCACCGGCCACGCGATCTTCGAAGCGACCCATGGCACGGCGCCGAAGTACGCGAACCTCGATAAGGTGAATCCCGGGTCGGTCATCCTCTCGGGCGAGATGATGCTTCGGTTCATGGGCTGGACGGAAGCGGCGGATCTCATCATCAAGGGCATGGACGGCGCGATCACCTCGAAGAAGGTGACCTACGATTTCGCCCGTTTGATGAAGCTCGAAGGCGCGGCGGATGCGCAAGAAATCGCCTGTTCAGCGTTCGGGAGAAACATCATCGATCATATGTAAGTCGGTAGCCGGTAGGGCTGCCCAGGAGATCAACGGCCCACGGAAATCGGGCCGTGAGCGAAAAACACGACGAACCCACCCACAGGAGTCTTCAAAAATGGCAAAAAAACGAGTGAAAGTAGCAGTCACCGGAGCCGCCGGCCAAATCGGTTACGCGATCCTTTTCCGGATCGCCTCCGGCCAGATGTTCGGTCCCGAAACCGAAGTCGAACTCCAGCTCCTCGAGCTCGAACCGGCGATGAACGCTTTGAACGGCGTGGCGATGGAACTGGAGGATTGCGCGTTTCCGCTCCTCCGCAACATCGTTTGCACGTCGGACGTGAACACCGCGTTCAAGGGCGCGAATTGGTCGGTCCTCGTGGGCGCCGTGCCCCGCAAGCCGGGGATGGAGCGCGCCGATTTGTTGAAAGTGAACGGCGGGATCTTCTCCGTGCAAGGCAAAGCCATCAACGATCACGCGGCGGAAGATGTGAAGACCCTCGTGGTCGGCAATCCTTGCAATACGAACGCGCTGATCGCGATGTCGCACGCGCCGCGCGTGCCGAAGGAGAACTTCTTCGCGATGACCATGCTCGATGAGACTCGCGCCCGAAACCAGCTTGCGCGGAAAGCCGGCGTCGGCGTCGACCAAGTGAAGGGCCTGGCGATCTGGGGTAACCACTCGCCGACCATGTATCCCGATTTCCACAACGCTAAGATCGGCGGAAAACCCGTCACCGAAGTGATCACCGATACGGCTTGGCTCCAAGGCGACTTCATCACGACCGTGCAGCAGCGCGGAGCCGCGGTCCTGAAGGCTCGCGGCGTTTCCTCCGCCGCGTCCGCCGCCTCCGCGGCGATCGAATCGGTCTTCAAGACGGTGCACGACACCCCGGCCGGCGAAGTCGTTTCGCTCGCGGTTTGTTCGCAAGGGCAGTACGGCGTCGATGCCGGCCTGATGTTCTCTTTCCCATGCCGCATCGAAGGCGGGAAGGTGAAGGTCCAAGAAGGCTGGAAGCACGGGGATTTCGGGCAAGACAAATTCAGGAAAACGCTCGAGGAACTTCGCGGAGAGCGAGACGCGGTGAAGTCCTTGGGACTGATCTAAAACTTAGGGAATCCATTCGATGAATATCCATGAGTATCAAGGCAAGCAGCTCCTTTCTAAGTTCGGCATCCGGGTTTCACCGGGCCGCCTGATCGAAGAAGGCGGAAACGTCGAAGACCATGCCGAAAAAGCGGCGAAGGAGCTCGAGCGCGAGGGCGCCGGGATTTTCGTCGTGAAGGCGCAAATCCACGCCGGTGGCCGCGGTAAGGCCGGAGGCGTGAAAGTATGCAAGGACATCCCCGCGGTCCGCGCGGCCGCGAAGGAAATCATGGGCAAGACCCTGATTACTCCGCAGACCGGAGCGCAAGGGAAAGTCGTGCATAAGATCTGGATCGAATCGGGTTCGGACATCGAGAAGGAATTCTATCTCGGGATGGTGACCGATCGCTCGGTGGACTCCGTCGTCATGATGGCATCGACCGAAGGCGGGATGGAAATCGAAGAAGTCGCCGAGAAGCACCCGGAGAAGATCATCAAGGTCACGGTCGATCCGACCACGGGTTACCAAGCTTTCCATGGCCGCAAGATCGCGAAGGCGCTCGGCCTTACCGTCGATCAGACGAAGGACTGCGTGAAGACCGTGGGCCAGCTCTACAAGGCCTATATGGAACTCGATTGCTCGCAGCTGGAGATCAATCCGCTCATCCTGACGAAGAAGGGCGAGCTCCACGTCCTCGATGCGAAGGTGAACTTCGACGACAACGCGCTTTATCGCCACTCCGACGTGGTCGAGATGCGCGATATCCTCGAAGAGAACGCGCAGGACGTCGAAGCTTCGAAATTCGACCTTGCTTACATCGCGCTCGACGGGAACATCGGCTGCCTCGTGAACGGCGCGGGCCTCGCGATGGCGACGATGGACATCATCAAGCTCCACGGCGGTTCGCCGGCGAATTTTCTCGACGTCGGCGGCGGCGCTTCGAAGGAGAAGGTGACCCACGCGTTCAAGATCATCCTCAAGGATCCGAACGTGAAGGCGATCCTCGTGAACATCTTCGGCGGGATCATGAAGTGCGACATCATCGCGGAAGGCGTGATCGCCGCGGCGAAGGAGCTCCAGTTGAAGGTTCCCCTCGTCGTGCGGCTCGAAGGCACGAACGTCGAGAAGGGGAAGGAAATCCTCTCGAAGTCGGGATTGAAGATCACTCCGGCCGACGACCTCGGCGATGCGGCTAAGAAAGTCGTCCAAGCAGCTTCCACGTGAGTAGGTTCGCGGCAGGGACCGGCAGAGCCGGTCCGTTTGCCGGCGCAACCGTAGCTGCGAGGAATGGGGATAAACAAAGAACTCAGTTAAGGGAAAGACCAAGATGTCGATTTGGGTTGGAAAAGATACGAAACTCCTCGTTCAGGGAATCACCGGTTCCCAGGGCTCGTTCCACGCGATCGGATGCCGTGAATACGGCACGAACGTCGTGGGCGGCGTGACGCCGGGACGGGGCGGCCAGACGCACGAAGGTTTCAAGGTTTGGGACACGGTCGGGGAAGCGGTGAAGGCGAGCGGCGCGAACGCGACGATGATCTTCGTCCCGCCACCGGGCGCGGCCGACGCGATCTGCGAAGCGGCCGATGCGGGCGTGCCACTCATCGTTTGCATCACGGAAGGGATTCCCGTCCGCGACATGCTCGCGGTGAAGCGCTACCTCGCTTCGACGAAGTCGCGCCTGATCGGACCGAACTGTCCGGGCATCATCACGCCCGGCGCTTGTAAAATCGGCATCATGCCGGGACAAATCCACCTGCCTGGGCGGATCGGCGTCATTTCGAAATCGGGCACGCTCACCTACGAGGCCGTGCACCAATTGACGAAACTCGGGATCGGCCAGTCGACTTGCGTCGGGATCGGCGGCGATCCGATCTCCGGCACGAACTACATCGATTGCCTCGAAGCGTTCGCGAAGGACCCGAATACCGATGGCGTGATCCTGATCGGCGAGATCGGCGGAAACGCGGAAGTCGAAGCGGCCGAGTACATCAAACGTGAGTTCAAAAAACCGGTCGTCGGTTTCATCGGCGGCGCCACCGCACCCGCAGGTAAGCGAATGGGCCATGCCGGCGCGATTATTTCGGGTGGGAAGGGTACCGCGGAAGAGAAATTCCAGGCTCTGCAAGCCGCGGGCGCGAAGATCACGCGGAGCCCGGCGGAGCTCGGGATCACGATGAAGGCAGCGCTCTCTCGTTAGTAGGCTTGCGGCATGGATCGGCAGGGTCGATGCCTTTGCCGCCAAGCCGTCGCTGAGAGAGGGGACTTGGCCCGCGGCGAGAAATAGATTAGAACAACGCAATCAACAGAGGAACCACAAATGGCAATGGAAAAAACGTTTTCGATCATCAAGCCGAACGCGGTCGCGAAGAACGCGATCGGGGAGATCATCACCCGCTTTGAAAGCAAAGGTCTCCGCGTCGCGGCCGCCAAGTTCACGAAACTCTCCCGTGAGAAGGCGGAAGGGTTTTATATCGAGCACAAGGAACGCCCGTTCTTCGGCTCGCTCGTTAATTTCATGACCTCCGGTCCGGTCCTCCTCATGGTCCTGGAAGGCGAGAACGCCGTTCTCGCGAATCGCGAGATCATGGGCGCGACCGATCCTTCGAAGGCGGCGCCGGGGACCATCCGCAAGGACTTCGCGGATTCCATCGAAGCGAACGCGGTCCACGGCTCGGACTCTTCCCAGTCCGCGGCTCGTGAGATCGCTTACTTCTTCGATAAGACGGAAGTTTCGAATCGGTACTGATCGGGCCAGGCGCCGTGTAGCTCGCTGAAGCGAGACTCCGCCGACGTAAGATGCGAATCGCACTCGCACAGATCGCTCCGGTCGTCGGCGACTTCGATTCGAACGTCGCCGCGATTTCTGCTGCTTATGAACGGGCCTGCGATACGCGGGCCCGTTTGCTTTTGACGCCGGAACTTTCCATCTCGGGGTACGCGCTCCTCGATCTGCTCGATCGTCCGGAGATTTTCGATCGGACCGAAGCGGCGCTGGAGAAGCTCTGCGCGCTGACGAAGGGGAAGGCGACCGCACTCGCGGTCGGTCATGTCGCGCGGAATCCCGAACCATCGGGCCGGGCGGCGCAGAACTGCGTGTCCGTGATCGAAGGGGGCAAGATCGTCTATACCCAGGCGAAGACCTTGCTTCCGACTTACGACGTTTTCGACGAGGCTCGGCACTTCCAGCCGGCGAGCGAGCAGCGGGCTTGGGAAACGAAGGATGAGGCGGGGAAGGCGACGAAGGTCGCTTTCGCGATTTGCGAGGACCTTTGGGGCGCGGATACGGTGCTCGGGCGAAGGTTGTACGGGAAGAATCCCGCGGATGCTTGGGCGGCGATGAAGCCGGATCTGCTGATCTCGCTCTCGGCCTCGCCCTATGAGTATGGGAAGCGGGATCATCGCGAGAAGCTGCATGGCGAGGTCGCGCGGAAAGTCGGCGCTCAGCTCATCTACGTGAACCAGGTCGGGGCGACGGACGATATCCTCTTCGATGGCGCGAGCTTCGCGACGGGTAAGGACGGCAAGCTGGTCGGACGGCTAGCGGCGTTTCGGGAGAGTTTTCACGTCTACGATACGGGAGGGGGGAAGTTCGAGGATTCGGAGGATATGCTTGAGGACGTCGCCCCGAGCGAGCTCGATGTCTTGATCCGCGGTCTCATCCACGGAATCAAAATCTACTTCCGAACGAACCAGTTCAAGCTCGCGATCCTGGGCCTTTCGGGCGGGATCGACTCGGCCGTCGTCGCCGCGCTCGCGGTGAAGGCGCTCGGTCGGGAGAACGTATTCGGAGTCGCGATGCCGTCGCAGTATTCGAGCGCACACTCGCTCGCGGACGCGGAGGCCCTCGCGCGGAATCTCGGGATCCCGTTCGAGGTGAAGCCGATCAAGTTCCTCTTCTCGACGATGCAGCGCGAACTCGCGGAGGCGCGGGGGGGCTTGGCCGAGATCGCTCAGGAAAACCTCCAGTCGCGCATCCGCGGTCTGACGCTGATGACCCTTTCGAACCATTACGGCGCCCTGGTGCTCACCACCGGGAACAAATCGGAGATCGCCACGGGGTATTGCACGCTTTACGGAGATATGTGCGGGGCGCTCGCGCCGATCGGAGACGTGCTGAAGACCCGCGTCTACGAGATCGCCCGTCGATTGAATGAGATCGCGCGAGAGGCGGGTGAGGTCGCCCCGATCCCGGAGAGTTCGATCACGAAGGCGCCGTCGGCCGAGCTGAAACCGAACCAAACCGACCAGGACACGCTTCCGCCGTACGACGAGCTCGATGCGCTCCTCGTGGATTACCTCGAGAAATTCACGCCGGTCGGGGAGCTCGAGAAGAGACACGGGAACTGGGTGAGGGGGATCCTGCGGCGAATCGAACTGAACGAGTACAAGCGTCGCCAGGGCGCGCCGGTCTTGAAGGTTTCGTCTAAGGCTTTCGGCGTAGGCCGGCGCGTTCCGATCGCTAAGGTTTGGGATCAGAAAATGTAAAAGCCCCGGATCGCGGTTTGGCGATCCGGGGCTTTTTAAAGAGTTATCAATTCGGATCCATGCTGTATTTCGTTTTGCCTTTATTGTTATTTTGTTGCACTTGGTTCCTCTGCCCTTGCGGTGAATGCGTTTGAGGAACTACCACTGGCGGTGGAGTCTCGTCTTTTTTCAGTTTTGAGAATGAGACAACTCCAGGGTCATTCTGATTTGGGTCTACGCCCGCGAAATCAGAATGAAGGAACTGCGTGCTGTCTTTGATTTGCAGGAGCTTTTGGATGTCGGCAATCGCATCGGTCGCGATGCACTCCATGCTTTCCCAAGTCTTGTCGGTGAACTTGAAATCGAACTTCGATGCTCCCGGTGTCAATATGACATCCTGAGCAAGTTTAAGGGAAATATTCGAGTCGAGTTTAATATCCTGGTCGAATGCTTTTCCGTACCAGAGCGTGCAATATGGCTGACCGCGGGTAGAATCGTTTCTTTTCATTGCTTCGATCAAAGAGCTTTTGACCCGGGTGACCCATTCCGGATTACAGTTTTTAACTGTGCGTTCAGATTTTGGGGCTGCAATAGGGAAGCTTTTTGAAGTTCGCTCGAATACGGGTTTCTTGTTTTTATCGAGAAGTGGTTTTGAATCGACTTTGCACATGGTGTCCTCGATGTGCTGGAGGCAATTATTATAGATCAAGTACTGGGAATTCAATGCGTCAATCCAATCCGAATGCCAGCTGTATGCGTTCGTTTCTGCTTCGAAGTGGCGATCGGCGGGAAGGTTTAATTTTGAAAGTGTACGAGGATCGCCTAGCCGCCTAGAGGTCGCAGTCGAAGCAATCGGTACGGAAGATTGCGTAGTGAAACTCGACGAGGAGACCGTTCCGAGGCGCATATCGTTTGCGCAAAACTCGTCCAAACCCTTTTCTACCTTATAAATGGAACCGAAAACGACCTTCGGAAGATCTTTTTCCTTCAGCGGCTCGGTGTTGTTCTTCATTTTTACGGCTCCCCCGCCTCGGGTGAGCAGAGCTTGCACATCAATATTAAATGTCGCTCCGGCTTTCAAAGTGCGCGCGGGAGTTTTGTCCAGATTTTGATAATCGGTAGACTTGATCTCGTCTTTTCCGAGGTCTCTGCGACGGGCAATTTCTCTTTCAACGTCCACCGGACGCGGATTTTCTAGTGTCTCGCCAGCGGTAGCGACATTGAACGCAACTGAAAGTATCCCCACGAGAACCAAGTGGCTACGCATAGCTCACCTCCAAATCCTCTATCGGCGGATGCCTTAGAATCATTAAGGAAAAAGTAGGAATTGAACGATTCTGCCAGTTTGCGGAGTCAACCAAGAATTCCCTTAAGGATTTTCCATCTTTGCCGAAAAGTACCCATAGAGGAGTCCTTAATAATATGGTGGCTAAAAAGCTTCGTATCGGAGCTGCGTTTCTCGCGCTCTACGCTATAAGTCCCTCAGTGCTTGCAGGGGATAAAGACCCGACGCTGAATAAATACACCAACCCGGACGCGCAGAAGCTGCGCGATGCGATCGCGGCCGGTAGGGCGCGCATCCAGACCATCCAGAACAACCCGAACCTCTCGAGCGAGACGAAGGCGACTCTCGTAGAAGGCGCGGAGGCGGAAATCGCGCAATATGAGCAGCTTTTGTCGGTCGAAGCCCACGACGAAAACGCAGTGAATCGCAAGGCGGGCAAGATTCTCCGAGATGCGGTGGAAATCCTCGAAACCCAAAATGAAATCATCGCTGCGAATGCTCAGTGGTCGGAAGACCAGAGCAAAGGTGTTGTTTACACCGCGGAGCAGATCCAGGCGCTACGGGATCAGCAAGATCGGCGAGTTGCCCGGGTGCGCTTCCTAGAGAATCGGATTGGCCGGAAGAAGGATCAAATCACGAAAAAGGGCGGGAATTTCGACTCGATGATTTCGAAGCCAGTGGTTGTCACTCCGGTGAAGACGGATCCCTCGATTAAGCCGAATCCGATCACGCTGACCGATGAAGAAAAGCGGAAAAAATCGGAATGTTGGGAAGAGGGCGGCGAGCCCATCCAAATCACGAAGTTTTTCGATTTGGGAAATAGCCATATCGATTCGAATGGCGAGATTCAAATCGGAAAAGACAAAACGTCGCCAGCTTTTCGAAACGCGGTACAAGAAGCGGTCAAGTCCGTGACACTTGGAAAAGACTTCAAGATCGGACACGTCGACGTGTTGGTTCACAACTCTCGCGTAGGCCCGGTTTTACCGAAGGGCATTTCCGACGCCGAAAAGGAAAGACGGACCCAGGAATTCCAGGGAGCGTTGGCACAAGACCGTGCCAATGGCGCGATCGAAGAGTTCAAGAACGCGTTGAATGAAAGCGCCAGTGGTAAAACCGGTACGGGCTGGAAAGATTCTTTCACGCCTAAGACCTCGTTCGTAGCTGGAGAAGATTTCTCAAAGCGGAAACGCGCGAGGGGCTCCGGCCCGAAAGCAAGTCCGGGTGATGTTTTATCGATGAAAGGCGAGTCCGTCGACCGTAAGAAAATGCCTGACGGAAATAGCTTCTATTGTCCGATCAACAATGGCGAGGCAGGAGACCTTAAGAATTGTTACACGGAGCTTCCGGATTCAAAAAAGAAAGAGTTGGCTAAGGACTTCGATATTGATGGTCTACGGAAGACACGCGATAAATATTTGAATAAGGTGCCCCGAGAGCAGGATGTGATCGATGCGTTCAATGCTAGCATCTATGATGTGGAGCACCTCGATTACTGTATGTTGGACGACCTTTGTCGACGCGCGAAGGATTTGTTCAATTTCAGGAAGATTTCTCCGTCACCGGCCCTCGTTACTACTGTGGATAATAGCGGTAAGGTCCTCTTGGATCGTCAAGAAACAATGAAAAATCTCAGTAAGTGTTGCGCAAGTAATGCGGCTGATCTTGTCTTTAAGCCGCACCAATATGTAGAAGTCTCGATCTACCCCGCGAAGTTCAACCCGAACGTCGATGCCTGTGTGGATCCATCGAAGAAGTACGGCGGTGGGAGCAAGAAACTTGAACCACCGACCCCATGCGGTTCGGATGATGATTCTTCCTGTTGGGTGGAATATCAGAAGAAGATGGACGCCTACAAAAAGGCGACCGGAGCGAATTAATTCATAAGACGGAAGGCCCTGCGCGATCCGACGGATCGTGCAGGGCCTTCCGCTTTTCTAAATATCCACGAACAAGACTCAAAACCGAACCAGCCCCCCCGACCTCATACTCCCGCCATCCGCCATCATTACCGACCGGCGACTTCGCCGTCGTGATGAAGCGACCGCAGTGCTCAGTAAGTTGGGCAGCGAGGTCATAGAGATGGTTCTGGCCGGAATCGAGCACCCCGGTGCCCCATGAACTGGCCGTGCGGCCCGTAATCACCTGAGTCGTGCAGGCGCTCGGAAGGTCGGCCTGGTGCCGAAGGTAATCGGAGAGCACGGCCGCTTCGAAGCTCAGGTAAACGGAAGTCGACGTCGTCTTCAGGTAGAAAGTGCCGCCCACTCCCTTCGGCGCCGACCGATAGTTTCCGTCCGAGTATTGCATCCCGAGGAAGGTCGAATCGGCCGTCAGCCAATCGCTGCAGCCCGTGAAGTGATTACATTTGCGATAGCGAACCTGATATAAGAACTTCCCGAGATTCACTTCCGAAGCGCCGCGGCAGAAAAGGTCGGCGGCTTCCTTTGCCGATAGCGTATTTCCAACGCAGGATCCCGGATCGAAGGGGCTATCCGAAGCCGGTGGGGGAGGTGGGGGGCAATCCGTACACTCCTCGCTCGCGAGCGCATTACTGAAGGTCAGGGCCATTAGGAAAGAGACGAAGATCGGGCGGAAATTCAGACGCATAGGTCCTCCATTCGAAAAAATCCGTTCTATAACCATCCCGAAGGGCGAAGTCGCCGTTCGTTCCCCGAGCAGAATCGAAGTCGTCCCGCGGGACAAGACGCGACCGCTCTCATTTGCCACAAAATGTGGCGATCCGGAATTTGCCACGATTCGTGGATAGAATTTAGCAAACGGGAAGTCTTCGCTTGTAGTCGCATGAACGGGTCGTCTATGAATTTCCCGTCATGGATTTTCGTTTCTTTCTCGGCCAGGAACTGCAGCGGCGCCAGTCGGCGAACGTCCGCTATTCCCTGCGCGCGTTCGCGAAGCACCTGAAGACGGATCCGTCGACGCTTTCCCAGTTCCTCCGGGGAAAACGCCCGTTCACCCCGAAAGCGATCGGTAAAATCGGGACTCGCCTCGGCCTCCGCGCGAACGATCTCCAGTCTTGGATCGACCTCGAAAAGGATCCAGGCGCGAATCCCCGCGAGCGTGAACTTCAAGAGGATGAGTTCCGAGTCATCGCGGACTGGTACCACTACGCCATCTTCGAGCTCTTCGCCGTGCGTGGATTCAAGCCGGAACCAAAGGCGATCTCGCGTTGTCTCGGGATCACCGCGGTCGAAGCTCGCGCCGCGCTCGATCGTTTAACTCGCCTCGGCGCGCTCCGCGAAGAGAGGGGACGAGGGTTGAAACGAACGACGAATTATCTCACCACGCACCGGACGCCCCATTCGAATTCCGCGCTTCGCATGATCCAGAACCAGGTGCTCGACCTCGCGAAACGGGCGCTCGAGGATACGCCCTACGGAAAGCGCGAACAAGTCGCGCTCACGATCGCGGCGCGGGAATCCGACTTGCCGAAGATTCGCGAAAAAATCCGAAAATTCCATAAACAGCTCAATGACTGGATCGAACGTCGGGGCGGCGCGGATACCGTGTACCACCTCGCGACGACGTACTACCCGGTTTCGACCTCGGAGAAGAAAAAATGAAGCAGTCCCTCTTTTTCGCCCTCATTCCGTTCTTGAGTTCCGGCGCCGCAATCGCGACTCCGAGCGAGGGAGGCGCCAGTCACGGGGGAGTCGCCGTCGTCTGCCGGAACTCAGAAGGTAAGATCACCGAGGCGGCGCTCCTCGATCTCTTCGAAGCGGCAAACCTGAATGACCGGCGGCTCATCCCAATTTCGGTGATCGACTACGCCGAAGTTCGCGGCGCGATCCGCGCCCAGACGAAACGTTTCCCGACTTTCATCGCCCACCTCGACCAGACGCTCGAAGACCTCAAGCCCCGCTATCGTTTCCTCGGCGCCGGCGTGCAGCTCGAGATCACGCGTGATGTTTTCCCGACCATCACGAAGCGAGGTTGCCAGATCGAACAACTCGCGAACTTCCGCAAAGAGGGCGACATCCTTGTAGATCGCGAGATCTACGACGCCCTGAGCCCCGTCGATCGCCTGGGCCTCGCGCTCCACGAAGCGCTCTATTCCCTCGAACGGAAATGGGTGAAGGCTACGGACTCGCTTCGGGCTCGCGCGCTGGTCGGCGAATTCCTGAGCGAAGGCCATGACGCTTCGGTCGTGAATTCTATTCTAGGTACCTATGAGTTCGGGATTCCCACGCCGGGGATTTATTATCCCTCGTACGAGCCTTCAGGAGCCTGCCAGGTACGATTGGAAATCGAAGAGAATGGATTACCAAGCGTCACTGCCCTTACGAATTGCCAAACGATCATCGATGCCCTCGTCGTGCCCACGACCGGAAAGATGCGCATGCAAATCACGGACGGTCAGAAAAACGCGTGGGAATACCGAACGTCTCCCTCTCGGTTGCCGAGCGGCGGTAACGGGTATTCGGTACTTCGGATGACTTTCGCGACGAGGAGCAGCTTCTATCTCAAAGATATCCCAATGAGCTGGATGGGCCCGAACCCCTAAGACCGCCGCGCCCTCAGTGAGTCATCGTCTTCTTTTTCGCGTCGAGCTTGCCCTTCACGCAGGCCTCGTATTCGGGCGTGGGCTTGCCCTTCGCGAGCTTCCCATCATGCATCGTTTTCTTCGCGCAATCCTCGTCGATCACGAGAGTCCCGCCGGCCTGTCCGACCGGGTTATTCGTGTCCTTATCGGCCTTGTCCATCGCCTCCTGTGCGCTCCCGGGCGGGAAGGTCTGGATCACCTTATCGGCGCGGGCCGTCGGTACGGCGGTGAGCGAGACCAAAGCGAGGAGTCCAAGCAGCGTTTTCATCATGGCCTTACTTTCAACCCGAAAAAGGCGCAATTCAAGCCGGTGGATTCGATACTCGGGGGTTTGGATTAATCCGAGTTAATTAGGCGGAATAAAAACCGAGTTTGGTGCTCACCTAGTATCCGTGCTATTCTGCGCGCAGGAGACAGGAATGATGTCGGCAGCCAAAGCGAATGCGAAGAAGATCTTGGACCGCGTGAAGAGCGCGCGGACGCAGTTGGAAAACCTTCTGAAGGATCGCAGCTGGATCGGCGACGCGAAAAAAGTCGCTGAAAAGCAAGGCAAGGAAGTGAAGAAAATCATCGACACCGACGTCGCGAAACTCCGCGTTTTCCTCGAAAAGGAACGAAAGGAGCTGGAGAAACTCCAGGCTCAGATCCCGGGCGAAGTCGCGCGCATTAAGCACTTCGTCGACGGACAGAAGAAGGAGCTCTCCAAGCTCCTGAAGACCGTGAAGGCCAAGGCGAAGACCCAGAAGAAGTCGGCGGCCGGCACGAAGTCGAAGAAGAAGACGGGGACTCGCAAGAAGTCCTCTTCGAAAGGCGCCTCGAGCGCCTCGGCCCAGTCCTAACTGAATGACCTCTCTCCCATTACAAAGTTTTTACCCTGTTTCCGCGACGAACCCGGTTCGTCGGAGGAAGGGCGCTGGCTTGACATTGCGTTTCCCGCATAGGCATTCTGGGCGCTCAAATACCCGTCCATCCACCCAAGAAAGAAAAGGAGATCCCAGGACCACCTATGGAGGTTAAACCAAAAAATCGGATTATCATCGGCGGCGGTAGCGCTAGCTCTTCCTCAACTTCAAGCTCAACGCCCCCCAGCGGCTCCGGCACCTCGATCGGATCGAGTCCCTCCGGGACCACCACGATCCGCATCGGCGGCGGTGGCGGCGGCCATAGCGGTCCGGGAGCCGGCGGCGGATTTCAACCGCGCCCTCCTCGCTATCCTCGGCGCGATCTTTCGAAATTCAACACCGACGAACATCGAATCAACGAACGCATTCGGATCCCGCAGGTCCGCCTGATCGATCAGGACGGGAATCAAGTCGGGATCGTCGACACCCAGCAAGCCATCCAAATGGCTCGTGACGTCGCTCTAGACCTCGTCGAGATTTCCCCGAACGCGACTCCGCCCGTTTGCAAGATTTTGGACTACGGCAAGTTCAAGTACGAGAAGAAGAAAAAGGATCATGAAGCGAAGAAGAAGCAAGTCGTTGTGAAGGTGAAGGAAGTCCAGCTTCGCCCGATGACCGACGAGCACGACCTGGATTACAAATTCAAGCACGTGCGCACCTTCCTCGAAGAGGGCGACAAGGCGAAGATCACGATGATGTTCCGCGGGCGAGAAGTCGCCTATGTCGAGAACGGGCATAAGGTCATGCGTCGCTTGCTCGAGGAGCTCGGTGAACTGGCGGTAGTCGAGGCGCCCGCGAAACTCGAGGGGAAAAAGCTCATCATGATCGTGGGTCCGAATCCGAAGGCGAAGAAACCGGCGAAGCCCGCGAAAGAATTGAAAAAGACCGAAGAAGAAGGCGAAGAATAGGCCTCATCCTCGATGAGAAGCCGAAAAGGAGCCGCTCTATTCGAGCGGCTCCTTTTTCATTTCGGCATTCATTTCGGTAAAAGCGAGCGGCAATCGGGCGTCTTCCGCCCGTCCATCCCTACATACTCCGCGAGCGAAGGATCCATGAGGACCAGCGCGCGCGCTAGCTCCTGGGTGGCGGTGCCGTAGACTGAATCCGGTGCCGGGAGGACGGCGGCCTCCTGGTTGAACGCGTCCCCGAAGGAAAGCGTCCAAGACGAGGTCGAAACATTCCGTTTGAAGAATTGCCAGTAGAACCCGATCGAGTCGCTCTTGTACGGGTCGGCGCCTTCTTCGATCCCGAAAAGCTCGGGAGGCGCATTTCCGATCTCGGGAAAGTATTCCCGCGAGAAACCCGCGCGCTTCACGCAATAAATCGAAGCGAGGATCGAAAGGCGGTAGCGTGGATAGCCCGGATCGAGGCGGGCGTGCTCGGCGATCCGCTCGTAATTCAGCCGCATTATCTTCCGGAGGAACGAGGAATTCGGACGTCCGGCAAGGAGACCCGAAGCATCGGTCTTTCCATGCGTGGACTCCAGATCGATGAGTTTCCCGTACCGCGGGTGCGATTTCGCGGAGTCGAGGAAGGAACGAAGGGCGGCGCCTTCCATTGCGTCGATGCGTTCGCCGTCTCCCCCGTAAGCTCCTGGCCATTTCGGGAAGGATTCGAAGACGGGGTGGAGGTCGCCGGGGACGCCATGGCAGCCGCTGCACTTCGAGAGGTCTCGGCGGAGCTCCGGAGCCCGGTCGGGATAGAATTCGATTTCGGCGAATTCGAATCGTTTCGTGTCGCGATGGAATTGGACCATCTCGAACGTGGTGCCGAAGTCGTTGAAAGTCAGCACGAACGATCCGTCTTCGTTCGAGAGGATCGCTCGTGGAGTTCGGTCTCCGCTGTTTTGGAGTGATCGACTGGAACGCATGAGTACAGGGTTCCGGCGAAAATCGCGGGGAAGGAGCGAGATCGCCTCCTCGAGGGTACGGAGAGACTGTTCCTGAAGGGCGGTTGCGAGTTTTTCGAGGGAATAGGTCTCGGCCGATGCCCCTGAAATATTAAAGATGAAAAGGAGGGCCAGGAGCGCGGCTGGGTTCATAGGAGGGTCTTAATGCCCTGAGTCATGCGGGTCAAGCCCTCATTTCCGGGACGGTCTACCCCGAATTCAGATTGCAAATTAGCCCCCTGTTCCAGTAGGTTAGCCCTCTCTTAGAAAGTCATTTCAGGGGTGTGCCTCGTCTCGAGGCTCCCGTAGGTCCGCTTCCAGCCGGAACTCGATCGGTGTCAAACGCCTGAAATCAACGGAAGCCTTGGGCTTCAAGGTTAGCCCGCAGGGGCTCCTCGCTGGGAAGAAAGCAGTCCGATGCCAGGAAAACAGAAAACCAAGAAGGCGGCGGCGAAGCGTTTCAGCTTCACGGCGACCGGCAAAGTGAAATTCAAGCGCACGAATAAACGCCACAACATGGGTAACAAGAGCGCGAAGCGCAAGCTCAAGCTCCGTTCGGGCGGATATGTATTCAGCGGCGATGTGAAACACGTCGAAGAGTGCATGCCATACGGCTCGAAGTAAGCTTCCCTTTCGTCATTCCATTCGTTCGCAAACCTAACTTTTCAAGCAGTATTTAAGGAGTTCCTATGCCACGCGCAAAACGCGGTTTTAAACGCCGCCACCGTCGGAAGAAGATTTTACAAAAAGCAGAAGGTTTTGTCCTCGGAAGGAAAGTCCAGGCTCGCCGGACGGCGGAAGCCGTGGACCGCGCCGGGATTTACGCTTACCGCGATCGCCGCGCGAAGAAGCGCGATTTCCGCCAACTCTGGATCGCTCGGATGTCGGCCGCTTTGAACGCCAACGACATGAGCTATTCCCGCTTCATCGGCGCCCTGAAGAAGGCGCAGGTCAATCTCGACCGCAAAGTCCTGGCCGATATCGCGATCAAGGATCCCGCCGGATTCGCCGCGATCGTGAACGAAGTGCGTTCCCTCGCACCGACGGTCTAAGTTCTCTGATTTCCTCGACCGAAAGCGCCCCGCCCGGTTTCCAGACGGGGCATTTTTTATTGCAAACAGTGCTTGTATTTTTAACGCGTTGCGATATTAAGGGTTCACTGAATCGTTGATCTCCTGATTTAGAGATGGAGATTTTGCATCGCTCATTTCCGGAAACGGGATGAGCTTGCGGCTTTCTCGGAATACGCACTCACCCTAGTAGGAAGCCGAATCAAAGGCCCCGGAACCAGCGCGATTCCGGGGCCTTTTTATTCGGCTCCCCGACGGGATGGTTGGAATCGACGGGCACGGCGGCGAGCTTCTCAATCCTCTGGGTGAATTCAAAATCGCGGAGGACACGGTCGTCGTTGAGGGACGCCTGACTTCTCCGAAAAGCCTCGGGCGACGCATTAGGGCCTACGGAATTGCCAGGGAGAGTGGAACTCGAAAGAAAAAGCCCCGACGCCGAATCGGCGCCGGGGCTTTCGATTTTCATTCGCGGGATGCGAGCGTTCAGAGGCTCTTCAGCGCGCGGAGCGCGTTCACCACCCCACCGGTCGCGGAAAGGGTCGAGAACGGCACCTTCGTCGCCTCGCTATCGCCTTCGTTGGGCTTGAGTACTTCGAGGTCGGGGAACGTCGTCACCGAGGAGGTGATGATCGCCTTCAGCTCCTTCGGAGTAAGTTCAGGCTTTTGGGAAAGGACGAGGGCGGCGATGCCCGCCACTTCCGGAGTCGCCATCGAAGTACCGCTGTACGTCGAGTAGGTATTTTCCGGAGTGGTCGAATAGATGTCTTTGCCCGGGGCGAAGAGATCCACCATTTTCTGGCCGTAGTTCGAGAAATCTGCCGGCAGATTCTCGTCCGGGCTGATCGTCGAGGCGCCGACTTCGATCCAGTTCTCCGAGATCTCTCCCGTGAGCATCTGGGCGGTGGGGAAGTTATGTCCCTTGTCGTTATCGGACGCGTCGTTGCCCGCGGCATGGACGAGCAGCACGCCTTTTTCCGCCGCGTACTTCACGGCCGCGTCGACGAGTTTCTTGCCCGGCGAATAAGGCTTGCCGAAGCTCATGCTGATGATCTTCGCGCCTTGGTCGACGGCGTAGCGAATCCCGTTCGCGATGTCCTTATCCCGCTCGTCCCCATCCGGAACCGCGCGGATCGGCATGATCTTCAGGTAGTTCGACTGGCCGTCCATCCCGATCCCGTTGCCGCGAAGGGCGCCGATGATGCCGGAGCAATGCGTGCCATGCTCGGAGCCGACCGCTTTCACGTCCGGGTTCCCGTAGCCGATCTCCGTCGGGTCGTTCGGATTGTCGCCGATGACCTTGCTCGGGTCGAAGTCCATATTGAGGTAGTACTTCAGCATCCCGTCGAAATAAGCGACGATTTCCGCGATCACGGCGGCGTTCCGACTGATCTCGAGCTGGGCGAGGAGCGTCTTTTTCGCCGCTTCTTCTTCCGCATTCCGGGTCGTGAACGCTCGGACCGCTTCGGCGGTTTCTTCCTTCAGTCCGCCTCTTTTCAGGAGCTCGAGCGCCGCGAGGTACTCGGTTTGGATCTTGGTGTACTTCGCATAGCCTTTATCGGCTTCGGTTTTTTTCGCGCCGTAGGTCTTTTCCAGATCGGCGAGGTAAGCCTTCTGCGCCTTCGACATGAAGTATTTCCCGAGGCCGCCGAGGCGATTCGCCTTCGCGCGCATGCGCTTCAGTTCGCGCGCGACCTCGAGGTTGGAGCTGTTGAGGTTCGTTCCGTCCTTATTGCCGATGAAATTCCAGCCGTTCACGTCGTCGACGTAACCGTTGCCGTCGTCGTCGACGCCGGGCTTGCCGGAGGCCTCTTTCTCGTTGACCCAGATCATCCCGTTCAGATCGGGATGCTTGATGTCGACGCCGCTATCGAGGACCGCGACGATGATCGGCTTTTCCGGCGCCTTCAACGCCAAGGTCGCATAGGCCTTCGCGGTCGAGGTGCCGGGGATCTTATCGTCGTCGAGATCGAGTTGCGACCACGGCGCTTCTTCTCCCATCGGCGTAGCCGAGAGTTGGATGCGGTTGCCTTTCGCGTCGCGGATCGTGTTCAGCTCGCGAAGCATTTTCTCGAATTTCAGGCGGGAAGCGTTCGCTTCCTCCCGTCCGAGGATGTCGTCCGCGTTCACGCGGATCGCGGCGAAGGAACTGCAGATGATGGCGACGCCGAGCAGGGGTGCCAGGTTCATCCGCAGCATGGCTTGGGAATTCTTCTTTACGATTGGAGTCATGTAGACCTCTTAGGATGGTTTGAAGGACGCGAAACCGATTGGGTTGCCGGCGACGAGGACCGCGAGCCGACAACGTGGGGTGAGGTCTATGGGGGGTAGTGCAGGATGTCAATTTCGTCAGTGGAGAGATCAAAAGGAGAGTTTGAGAATCTGGTCCCGCTTTGAGCCCATCCCCGTGTTTTTCGTGGGTGTTTCGGGACTCTTACAAAAGCTTCGACTTGAAGACGCGATGCGTCAGAACGTACTCTAAATTCTCATGGAATCACTCCTTTCAAAGATCCAAGCCATCGGAACCAAGACGCTTTCCGACATTGCCACCACGACCGATCTGCAAACGCTCGAAGGGTTTCGGGTCTCTGTCCTTGGGAAGAAAGGAAGCCTTTCGGAGGTATTGAAGGGTTTAGGTTCGGTTGGAGCGGAGGAGCGTCCGAAAATCGGAGCCGCCGCGAACGAGGTGAAGGCCAAAATCGAAAGCGCGCTCGAGTCGAAACGCGAAATGCTCGAAGCGAAGCACCTCGAAGCTCGCCTTGCGAGCGAGCGCATCGATATTTCGATTCCTTCGCGGCGCCTGCACCGAGGCGCCCTCCATCCGATCACTCAGACGACGCGCAAGATGGTCGAGGTGTTCTCCCGCCTGGGATTCGACTTGATGACGGGCCCCGAGGTTGAAACGGATTATTTTTGTTTCGAAGCGGTGAACATCCCGAAAGACCATCCCGCACGGGATCAGCAAGATACCTTCTTCATGGGCCCGGGCCTCGTGCTTCGCACCCAGACCACGGCGATCCAGACCCGCGCGATGCGCGGAAAGAAATGGCCGATTCGGGTCCTTTCTCCCGGTGCCGTCTATCGCAAGGACAACGACGCGACCCATTCGCCGATGTTTCACCAGCTCGAAGGGCTTTGGATCGATCGTGGCGTGAAGATGAGCGATCTCAAGGGCACGCTTGAGTTCTTCGCGAAGGAGACCTTCGGTTCCTCGACGAAGATCCGCCTGCGCCCATCCTATTTTTCTTTCGTCGAACCGGGCGCGGAAGTCGACGTTTCCTGCTTCAAATGCGGGGGCAAGGACTCCGCCTGCAGGATCTGCAAGGGCTCCGGCTGGCTCGAGATCCTCGGATCGGGAATGGTCCATCCTCGATTGCTGGAACTCGCGGGATACGACCCCGCGGAGGTTTCGGGCTTCGCATTCGGGATCGGGATCGATCGCGTTGCGATGATCCTCCACGATATTCCCGACCTGCGGCTGATGTTCTCGGGTGATCAGCGATTCTTGAGTCAGTTTTAGGCTGGGTTTCGGTTTGGTTTCAGTTCGGTACCGGTTTTCCTTAAAGGGCACGTCATGAAAGTTTCGTATCAGTGGTTGAAAGAACTCGTGGATTTCCAGCTCTCTCCACAGGAGCTCGCGGACCTTCTCACGGGCCGTGGCTTGGAAGTAGAGGAACTTTCCACGCAGTCGAAGGGAATGGAGAAGGTCGTCAGTGGACGCATCCTCGACAAAGGGAAGCACCCGGATTCGGACCGCCTCTCCTTCTGCAAGGTCGACGTGGGTCCGGCGGGCGGGGTCCTCGAGATCGTCTGCGGGGCTACGAACCACAAGACCGGCGATAAGGTCGCGGTCGCGCTCGTAGGTGCTGAATTGCCGAACGGAATGAAGATCGGAAAGGGTAAGATCCGCGGCGTCGAATCGAACGGAATGCTCTGCTCGGAGGCGGAGCTCGGCCTTTCGAAGGAGAGCGCAGGGATCATCATCTTGCCCGCGACGACCCCGATCGGGCGCCCGATCGCGGAGGCGCTTGGGAAGGACGACTCGATCTTGACCCTGAAGGTCTACGCGAACCAGGGTCATTACCTCTCCCATGTCGGCGTCGCGCGCGAAATCGCGGCCGCTCTCACGACGTCAGGCAATACGGCGGTGAAGGTGAAAGTCCCCCCGGCAACCGTAGATTTGAATTGGAAGGGGTCCCCGGTCTCGATCGCTCTGGAAGCCGGCGAGAAAGCGCCGCAATTCTTCGGGTGCCAGATCGACGGCGTGAAGATCGGTCCTTCGCCGAAATGGCTCGTGCGCAGGCTCGAGGCCGTAGGCTCGCGCTCGATCAATAACGTAGTCGATGCGACGAATCTCGTGATGCTCGAGCTCGGACATCCGGTGCACGCATACGACGCGGCGAAGATTGCCGGCGCGAAAATCGGCGTGCGAATGGCTCGCCCGGCGGAGGCGGCGGAAACCTTGCCGCTGCTGGATGGAACGTCGGTTAAGCTCGGCGGGACCGAGCTCGTGATTTTCGACGGGTCCGGGAAAGCGATCGGCCTCGCCGGCGTGATGGGCGGGGGGAATTCCGAGGTTTCGGATGGCACGACGAAAGTTTTCCTGGAATGCGCGGAATTCGACCCGGTGCTCGTGCGGAAAGCGAAAACGAAATTCGTGAAAATGACCGATGCGGCGACTCGTTTCGAGCGTGGCGTGGATCCGATGGGGCTCCCGAGCGTGATGAACCGTCTCGCATCGCTCGTCATTGAGTTGGGCGGCGGTAAAGTCGCGGGGTCTACGAAAGCCCAAGTCGCCGCGCCGAAGGCGCGCCCAACGATCGAGATGCCGGCGTCTTACGTCCGCGATTTCATCGGGGTGGATGTGAAGGACTCGGAAGTCGAAAGCCATTTAAGGGCCCTCGAGTGCGAGGTCGCGAAGAAGGGGGAATCGTTCCGGGTGACGCCGCCTTCGTATCGACTCGATTTGAATTTGCGCGAGGACCTCGCCGAGGAAGTCGCGCGTTCCGTCGGATACGATCGGATCCCCTCGACGGTTCCCGCGCTTTCCAGTCAGCCCGTGGCGCGGGCTTTCGATGCGCAAGGTTCCGAGCAGATCCTGATCGAGCGCGCGAAGGAAGCGTTCGTGCGCGCCGGTCTTTGCGAGACGCTGAACTACGGTTTCACTTCCGCGAAGCGCCTCGGTGACTTCGGGTTTGCGTCCGCGCTTCGCGTGCAGAACCCCCTTTCGGAAGAGCACGAGTACATGGTCCCTTCCCTGGTGCCCGGGCTGGTCGCGAACGCGATGGAGAATTACCGGCTCAGTTTCGGAAGCGAATCGCCGACCGTGCGATTGTTCGAGATCCGTCCCACTTTCGCGGCGAACGGAGGAACGGTTTCGGACCTCGAGACGGGCATATCGGAGAATTGGAAAGCCGCTTTCGCGATCTCGGGGGCCCGTTATGCCTCGGCCCTGCGCGCGGAAGCGGGCGAGGTCGATTTCTATGACGGCAAGGCGATCCTGGAGACTTTCCTGGATCAGATGGGAGCTAAAGGAATCCGATTCATTCCCTTGCATGCCTCGCGAAATGCCGCGCACCCGGTGGCAAAAACCCTCCATACGGGGCAAGCGATTGAGATTCTCGCGGGCAACCAGACGCTCGGCCATTTCGGCCTCTTGCATCCGGGAATCGCCCGGAAAATGAAGATCAAGGAGTCGCTTTACGTCGCGGAGCTCGATTGGGGCGTACTCACGAAGATGTGCCGCGCGGCCTCACAGGCGCGGATGTTCAAAGGTTGGTCAGAGTTCCCGCCGATCGAGCGGGATTTCGCGATTCTCGTCGACGCCGCGATCACGGCCGAGCAAGTGCTGGCGGTATTGAACAAAGCCGGCAAGCCGCTCGTGAAATCGGCGAAGATCTTCGACGTTTATCGCGGGACACAGGTGGCGGCGGGCAAGGTCTCGATCGCGGCGCGTGCGATCCTGCAGGACGACGCGCGTTCGCTGACCGAGGCCGAGGCCGAAGGCATTTCGAACGCGATCATCGCGGCGCTGAAGAAGGACCTCGGCGCGGAACTGCGTTAAGGTTCGCGAAGGAGAGAGGGATGGCTCGATTTTCGGAACGGCCGCTGCACCTTCCGGCTCGCGACGGGATACCGGAGGAGACGCTCGTCCTGAGGTCTTGCGCGCCGGGGGAAGCTCACCTGTTCGAGCCGTTTTGGAACGTGGTTTCTCGGGAGACGACGCACACGATGCAGACTCCGGAATGCCCGCCGAATTTTTCGAAGACCGCGGAGTTCTGGGGGAAGACTCTCGAGGATCCGTTCGAAGTCCGCGTGGGCGCGTTTCAATCGATGCCCGACGGTACCCGGCGGCTCGTGGGACAAATCGGGTTCCATCGTACTTGGGGGAGCGACCATCCTTGGGTTCGGCATGCCGGAGAATTCGGGATGATGGTTCGGCGGGAGTTTTGGGGACGTGGCGTGGGCCGGGCGCTCATCGCCGCGATGGAAGAACATGCGCGCTCGATCGGCGTGGTGAAAATCGAAGCGATCGTGCGCGCGGAGAACGAGCGGGGCTGGCGCCTCTACGAATCCTGCGGATACCGCATCGAGGGAACGCGAAAGCGCGCGGTGAAGATCGATGGGCGTTTCCAAGATGAATATTGGATCGCTAAGGACTTGGATTAGGGCTCGGGTTCACCCTTCCAATTTATCATCCGGAAATGATCAGTGAATGACGCATCGATTCTTTCGGCGCCGAACTAAATCCAAAGGTACGCGTCAGGAGCCCGATTTTATAACGCGGATCATTAGACGGCCCAGAACGCGCTCCAGCTCTCATTCGCCGCGTTTTTATGGCGGAGTTCCGCTAAGAACCGAAAAAGATTAGAGAATGAGTGGAAAATTCATTCGACGGGGCTTGCCGAGCTGGATTTCTTCCTTCAAGCTTAATTTTATCGGTTTTAAGATCATTTCCAGCGTGAAATCGGACCCTTAGCCGGTCCAATGGGAGAACCCGAGTTGTGGCGATGACCAAAGCGGATATTGTCGAAGCGCTCTATGAAAAGGTCGGCTTTTCGAAAAAAGAAGCCGCCGATCTGGTGGAGCTGGTCTTCGACCACATTAAAACCACCCTTTCTAAGGGCGAAAAAATCAAGATTTCCGGATTCGGAAACTTCGTCGTTCGCGACAAGCGCTCGCGGGTCGGGCGCAATCCGCAGACCGGTCAGAGCATCGAGATCTCCGCTCGCCGCGTGCTGACTTTCCGTCCTTCGCAAGTCCTCCGCGCGGAAGTGAACGCGGCCCTCGAAGGCAAGGTGGTCGATCTCTCGCAAATCCAGGAAGATGACGATGATGATGATGAAAGCTGAGAGCGGTTCCGCGTCGGAACCGGAAGCTCTTCCGAAAGCGAAGACTTCGCCCCATATCTCCGACGAGTCCCTCCTCGACAGTTTCGACCCGATGGTCGAGGGTTCTTCCTTCCAGATCCTGGAAGAAGGGATCGATCCCGCGGAATTTTCCCGCCTTTCGAATGAGGCGGACGATCTATCGAATCCGGAAGTCCTCGAAACGTTCGATTTGGCCGCCTCGCTCGCGCGCATCCCGAACAAGCTTTTTTTCCGGATCGGCGACGCCGCGGAATTATTGGATTTGAAACCTTACGTGCTCCGTTTCTGGGAAACTGAGTTCCCCATGGTCCGTCCGACGAAGTCCCGCTCCGGCCAGCGGGTTTATCGTAAGAAGGACGTCGAGATGCTGTTCTTGATCAAGCATCTCCTCTACGTCGAGCGCTTTTCCATCGAGGGCGCGCGCAAGCGGATTCGCGACTTGAAGCTGAAGCCGGGTCTCGCCGTTTCCCAGGCGAGACCTCCCGCGGCTAAAGATCCCGCACCTACGCCATCCGTCCGCGTCGACTCTTCGAAAGTCCGCGAGATCCTCGATTCGGCGCGCTCGCTCGCTTCCGCCGACCCCTCGAAGTTCTTCAAATTCTAGTTCGGACCGGATTCGTTCGCCTAGGTCGTTCGGCGCTTGAAAAGGGGAGCCAGCGCCTTCTGCGCGAGATTTTCATGGAGGAGTTCCTCCATCGGCACGAGCAGGCCGGGCGAGGTGTGATTGAAATCGGTAATTTTTCCGTCAATGAGGTCGACCGCCGCGAAGAGGATCTTTTCCCGGCGGAGGAGCTTTTCGATGGCTCGCGCCGCTTTCTTTTCACGGCCTCCGAGTTTCGTTTTCGCCAGCGTTCCCCCGCGATCCATATCGATGATCGCCTCGCCGGTGATCGGCCATTTCTTCACCGAAGCGATCAGTTTCCCTCCCGCGAACCAGAGGCGAGTCTCGCCTTTCGCGATGCCGGCGAGGAATTCCTGCAAGATGACCGGGAGCTTCCCGCCCTCCGTCGACTCGTCGAGAACTTTCCGTAGACGACGATCGTTTCCGTCGGGGGCGAGTTCCGACCGCGTGAGGACCTGGACGCCTTTGCTCTGAGCGAGGTAAAGCGGCTTGAGCACGGATTTCGGGTGAACCATCGCGAATTCGGCGAGCTCATCCAGATCCGCGGAAACCACGCATTCCGGAAGGTACCCCTTAAGGTAAGCCATCGCCCACTTCTCGCTCAGGAAATAGAGCGACTCGATCGGGGAATGGATCTTCGGGTAGCGCTTTTCCCGCGTTCTCTCCCCGAATGAAAGGATCTGCAGGGGCAGGAGGTAGGAAAGGTCCACGGGAGGATCGGTTCGATAGAAGAGATGGTCGAACCCGGCGATGGGCATCTTCATTGGCGGAGCCCGGACGACCCGATCCGGCGTTCGGGGGCGATCGATCCCGGTAATCTCGGAAACGCGGGCGTGGGCTTTCCCCCCGATGAGGGATATTGATCGATTCTCCGCGATGAAGCACCTCGCGCCTAGGCGGAGCGCCTCTTCGGCGAGCCGAAGGGTCGTGTCTTTCGGATGGTCGAGCGTCTCCCAGGGATCGACGATCCATAAGAGCTTCGGACCGGGCGCTTGGCCGGACTTCGGTGAAGACGGGCGTTTCTTCATGGGCGGGTAAGTTTCGCTTCCAATTCTTCCAAGAAGGGATGGAGCTCTTCGCGGATTCGGAACTCCGGCGAAGACGGGTCGAGGTTCGCGAATTTGCCGGAGGCGTCTTCCAGTTCGCGCCTCGCCCATTCCGTCGCTTCCTCGGTTCCGAGGTAATGCGCGACATGCGCGGGATCGTCCCTTCGGGCGGCGAAGTCGTCCTCCAGATCATCCGCGATCTGGAATGCGACTCCGATCGCTTCGCCGAGCGCCGCGACCTTCGAGGATAGGGACGCCGAATCATCGGGAGACAGCGAAGGGTCGCAAGCGACCGGTAGGACCAGCGCCGCACGAAACAAGGCGCCGGTTTTCAAGCGGAAGGTCTCGGCGAGAGCCTCTCTCCGGCCTCCTATCCGCAGGGCCGACTCCGAGGCCTGACCGGCGATCACGCCCCGCGCGCCGGATGCTTCGAGCAGAACTCGGAGCGCGCCGAGTTTTCGCGCCGGTTCGATTCCCGGAATCGAGAGGATCGCGTCGCAAGCCAGGAGAGCGAGGGAGTCTCCCGCGAGGAGCGCCGTAGCCTCCCCATAAACTTTATGGTTCGTCGGCCGCCCCCGGCGAAAATCGTCGTTGTCCATCGCCGGGAGATCGTCGTGGATGAGCGTGTAAGCATGGGTCATCTCGAGTGCCGCTCCCAAACGAAGCGCGACCTCCAGATCGATGCGAAGCGCCCGCGCCACCGCGAGGACGAGGCGGGGTCTGATCCGCTTCCCCGGGCCGAGGAAGCTATAAAGTATTGATTCCTTGAGCGCGCTCGGCGATCCCGCGAGCAAAGGTTCCGCGACCCGGCGGAGCTCTTCGTCGAGCATGGCAGTCATCGAGTGAGGTAGGGGAGCGTCCTGGAAAACCATGATTCAAGGCTCGCCCACAGATTCGGCCACTCGAGGGAAAGTTCCAATGAAAATCATCAAGGTGAGGGCATCGGCTGCGCGCCGTACATGGGGCCTTGAAATGCCATCGAGAAATTTCCGTCCGGGGCTTTGAATCCTCCCATGAGCGAGTCCACGAGCGATATGGTCTTTTCCTGGCGATACCGCTCCGAAAATCCAAACTTCGCTTTCAAATTCAGTTCCGAGGCATCCAAGCTTCGATTCAATTTGATATCGCCGGTTACCGTGCCGTTCAGGTCATCCGTCCCACCCGGCTTGCCGAGGCGGAGCGTCGTAATCGTGGCTTTTCCGCCCCCGATCCCGATATTGACGATCCCGTCGGAAATGGAGGTCCGGGGGATATCGAAGCCCGCGATCTTCTGCCCGTCGATGGTGAGTTTCGCGATCGCGAGGTCGATTTTTCCCGCCAAGCTGGAAACCTGCGCCGGGTTCCCGGCGATTTCGATGGTTCCGCGGATGTCCGCCGTTCCGTCGACGCCGGCGGCGAAAGGCAGGATGCCCATCTTGCCCAGATTCACTCCGTCGATCGCGATACTGGCTTCCACGTCGTCGCCCTTTTTATAAAGGTCCCCCGCGATCACGCCGGAACCTTCCTCCAATCGAAAGGTAGCCCCGACCTTTCCCTGCAGGAGGGGGATCAAGATGGACGGCGCGACCTCGAGTCGGGCGAATTTCAGGGATTTCTGGTTCGCGGTCTTCGTCAGACGCACGTTCGCCATTTCGTAGCTCACACCGAGACCGAACCCGATCTTCCCTTCATCCGCGCTGAGCTGGAGGCCCGCCGGCGCCAGTTGCTGGTTCAGGGTCCCGACGACCCAGCCCTGCACCTTCGCCTGGGGTATCTTCATGATGGTGAAGACGAGCAGGAGGGAAATGAAGAGGGAGGCGAATCCGAGCCAACGGAGGATTCCGCCGCCCGACTCCGCTGGAGTTTCAAAAGTTGCTGCTTCCATAAATCACTGTTTCAGGCGAAAGGCCGAAAACGCGAGGCTCGCGTTCAGGTAACCGCTCTCGTCCGGAGCGGTATCGACCGTGAGCTTGCGGACTTTCACCGTCCTTCCGCCGTTCTCGACCTCATGGATGTATTTCACGAGCTGACGTACGTTCACTTTTTTCAGCGCCACCTCGACGATCGTTTCCTCGGGGGCATCCGCGGAAGCCGGGGGCGGGTTCTTGGCATCCTTCGGTTTGGGCGCTTCTTTCGCTTTGGGCGCGCTCACTACGGTTTCGGCGCCGACCGTGATGATCGAAGGGTCGAAGCCCGCGGCCGTGGCTTTTTCCTGGAGGAAGGCCCCCCAGGGTTCGGAGTCCCCGGTGTTGAACCGCGACGTCACGTCCCGCAGCCTGCGCAATTCGTCCTGGGACGCCTGGATCTTCGCGATCAACGCGGCTTTCTTGTCGATTTCTTCCTTCGTCTCCGCGACCGAATAGATGCTGGAACCGACCAAGCCGATCCCGCCGACCACCGATCCGATCAGGGACGCGTACTTCACGACCGTTTTCGTGCGGGCGTCGAGCTCGTCCCACTTCGCCTTGAGCTGTTGGAACCAGACTTGGTCCTGGATCTTATCCGAGATGCTCCGCCAGACCTGCGCGAGCTTGCCGTCGTTCTCCATCACTTCCCGGCCTTTCCGTCGCCGATCGCGCCCGTGAGGACGATCTTGTACTTCTTCGTTCCGCCTTCGGTGGCGACTTCCTGCAATTGGCTTTTCTGGAAGCCCTTCAGTTTCGTCTCGAGCGATTTCGCGATTTTCTCGGCGATGTCCGGGCTCGCGACCCAGAATTCCAGTTCGACCGGAGGCTGAAGCACCCCGGGGCTGGAATACGGGTCCTGGGCGCTCGCGCCGACCTGGTACTTCATCAGGTCCGTCACGACGTCCTTCGAAATCGCCGACGAAATATCCTTAAGGAATTCGAAGGGGGAGTTCGGGTTCGGCGAAAGGAGCTGGACGAGCTGGCGCTGCTTGTTCAGCTCCGCCTCGACGTTCGTCTTCAGGCTCGTGGTATTCGCCATGTAGCTTCGGAGCGCGCTCGGCGAGAGGGTCCCGAAGAATCCTTTCACGGCTTTTTCGAGTTGCGAATTCGTTTCCTTCAGTTTTTGTTCGTAGAGCGTCGATTCGACGCCGAGGAGGATCAGGAGCAGGGCGGCGGCGACACCGAGCGTGCGGAGCGGTTTCGCAAAGAGGGACAGGTCGATGTCCGTTCCCTTTCCGCTGCGCGAGTAGTCGCCCTTCCGGAAGTTGATCAGGAATGGACGCTCGCTCGTGAGGAAGGAGAGCGCCGCCCCGGCGGCGAGCGCAAACTTCGCGTCGGTGTCCTCGCTATAGGTCACGCCATTTTTGATGGAGGACAGGGCGCGAATGGGCTGGCAGACGATTTTCGTTTCTTCCGAAAGGACGGCCGGGATCCCCGGAAGCAGGGAGGTGCCTCCGGAGAGGTAGATCATGCCGGCTCTCTCGCCCGTGAGGTTCTTGCACGAAAGGTCGGCTTGGCGGATGTCACGGATCAGGCCCTGCAAAGCCTCATAAACGGTTTCCGAAAAATCCCGTTGCTGCTCGGATACGTTCCCGAGCTGAGAGAGCGGAAGCACGAAGCCGTTATCGCGCTTCGTCTTTTCCGCGGCATCCATGGAGAGCGCGTAGCGGTTCGAGAGGATGATGTTGATATCGCGGCCGCCCCAGGCGATTTCCCGGCAAAAGAGGGGAATGCCCTGGAATTGGGCGTAGAGAGTCGTGCGTTCGTGGCCGATGTTTACGAGGAGGACGGGGCGCTCGAGGACGGTCGGCGGAATCGGGATCTTGTGGAGGAGGGCCCGATACGCGGTCGTTTCCGTGGTCAAAACGTCCGGATCGATGCCGGCGGGAATGGCGATCCCCAGGTAATCCTCGACCGTTCCGCGGAGGGCCGCCGCCACGTGGACTTGGGATTCCCCGCCCGAATTCCCGAGCACGACGAAATCGGAAACCGCCTGATCCTGTTCGAACGGAAGGTCATCTTCCATCTCGAAGTTGACGCTGGACTGGATCGCCTTCTTATCGCGAGTCGGGAGTTTCAGGTTCCGAATCGTCACGCGATTCGCGCGGAGGGGAACGACGATCCGGTCCGGTTGCCGAGGCAGCGAACGGACCAGTGATCCGGCGGCTTCGATCGGCGAAGAGCTTCCCGGGGCGATCGGAACCTCATGGTATTCATGGATCTCGAAGCGGCCGAAAGCCGTATCGACTTCGACGGCCTTGATGCTGGTACTTCCAATGTCCAGTCCTAGGATGCGCATCGTTTCTCCTTAAGATTCTCGCATATACAGGAGGCGAAGGCCAGCCGCATTCGGCTTTTGCTGGCTCGGGCCGGACGAGGCGGAGTTGGGATTGATGCCGCCTGGATTTTCGCCCGTGGCGCCGCCGTCCTGGCCACCCGGTCCGCCGCTGGAGCCGGATTTCCCCTTTTGCGCGGGCGGGGATTCCAGCGCCACCCAGGCCTCGAGCACGCGCGACGCCTTATTCACTTCGGCGACGACCGTGATCTTGAAAATCGTCTCGTCGACCAGGATCTGAATCCCCTGTTTCTGCATCTTGGTCTTGAATTCATCGAGCGCCGTGGAGCTCCGGTAGGCTCCGATATTCGATTCGACGTACTTGTAGAACTCATCCGCGCTCTTGAACTTCCCGTCTTTCTCGGTCGAGTCGCGGTCCTCGAAGAACTTCTTCGCTTCCTCGTCGGAAATCTTCGGAAGGAGCGCGCGGAGCATCGGTTCCTTGACGGTATTGACGTTGATTCCGGGGGTGGAATAGGGGGTGAAGTTCGGTGCGATGAGGTCGTAGAGCGTATCGTCCATCGGATAGATCATCCGCAGCTCGCTCAGGCTGTAGAAGGGCTGGCGCTTGTAGAATTGCTGCTTCCCGCTCGAGTTCTTCGGTTGGTATGAAAAATCGACCCAACCGAGGATATTGTCGTAAAGCTCGTCGAGATTCAGGTCTCGGTACTCCTGAGCGAAGTCGACGTCCGCTTTCGCCTTGTCCTCGATGACCTGGCCGAGCATCTCGCGCAGGCCCTTGCGGGCTTCCTCGACGTCGAATTTCTCGGCTTTCACGGAAGGTGAAGGGCCGGGGGAAGGGCCGGTCCTCGGCTTTCCGGACGGGGACGGAGCCGGAACGGGCGCCATCGCAGAGAGAATGGAGTTCAGGGCCACCCGATTCGATTCCGACTCGATGGTCGCGGTGAAATGCCCCGGGAGCGTCGACTCGTCCTGGAACTTCTGGATTTCGTCCTTCATGACGACGGTCAGGCCGGGCACGTTCGCCGGAATCGGGTAGAAGAAAGGGAAGCTCCAGATCTGATCGGCGATCGCCTTCGGAACCTCGGGCAGGCCCGAGCTCCCGCCGCCGAACGCCTTCACCTCTTTGTACGCGCGGAGGCGGAGCAGGGAAAGCTTGTAGCCGGTCTTGGCGAGGTAGTGCGCCTTGAGCTGATCGGAGGCGTCGATGGTGGAGCGGGAGTTCACCTGCGCCACGTAGGTGAACTCCGTGACGATGACGGAGAGGATCGTCATCGCGGCGATGACCATGAAGAGCGCGATCCCGGTCTCGTCCCTTCCGGCGGCGGAGCCGTTCGTCGGCTCGTTCACGTCGGTGCGTGACTTGATCGTCGGCAGCCTAAAACGAGGTTTCCAGCCCATAGAAAGGAGTCTCCGGTTTGAACATGTAGGTCCCCGAGAAAGAAAGCTTGCTCACGCCCTTGACCTCGATCTTCACCTCGACGAGGTCCGGGTACATCCCCTTCATATCGTCCCGGTTGGTATCCCAGGCGGTTTCCCAAGCTTTCTTATCGCGACGGAAGTAACGGAATTTCAAGCTCTTCACGCCGGGGAGGAGGGGGTAGACTTTCGCGGTTTTCTCCTTCTTCAGGAACTTCTCGTCTTCGAATGCGTTCGGGTCCTCCGTCTTCACCAGGAGCTTCGTCCCGGACTCGATGAGCTCCGAGGAGTCCTTGTCGTCCCGGAGCTCATAGATGATCTTCGCGTATTCCGATTCGGGGAAATTCTTGTACAGTCGCATGTGCGAGGCGGATATGAAGGTCAGCTTCGTATCCGTCCCGATGAAGCGGGACGGACGGATCGCGGTCGTATCCGTGGCCGCCAGCCAAAAATCGGTGACCTTACCGAGGTCCGAGCGGATGATGCCGTCCAATCTTTCCGCGTCGGGGGAGGCCTGCTTCTGCTCGAAACCCGGCACTTGCGCGGATCGGTTCAGGTCCGCGGCGGCCTGATCGACTCCCGCGGCGGCGTCCGATCCAGGAGCTTTCGCGTTCGGGTTGAAGATGACCGGCGAAAAGAGCGCGCTGATGTCCCGATCCATGAGGCCGAGCGCCAGGCGGATCCCCGCATAGAAATCCCCTTCGTTGATGATCTTCGCGCGGTAACGGTAGGTCTGCGTGGTCGCCTGGTAGATCGCGAGAGAGATCATCACGAGCAACACGATCGAGATCATGACCTCGATCAGGGTGAATCCGCGTACGTCGGCGGCGACGGAGCGAAGCTCCTTCACGATGCTTGACGGCGCATGGTTACGGCGTGAGTTGGAAGTCACTGTTCAGGTCCACCCAGTACATCGCGACGTCGTAGTTTTGCGTCGTCGTCCCTCGTTTCCAGCTGACGGTGATGGTCACCTGGCGAACGGCTTTCGAAAGGAAGTTCGTGATGAGTTTCGTCATTTGCTCGAGGAGGGCGCCGTTTTTCTGCGCCTCTTCGTCCTGAGCCGCGCTCGATCCCCCTCCCGAGGCTTCTTCGGCGGCTTTGGAGATGCCGGAAAGGTTCGGAAGTTTGACCTCCTTCACTTTTCGGGTCCAAGTGTAATCCTGGTAGGGGGATTCGAATTGGCCGGACATTTCCTCAGAGATTTCCTCGAATTTTTTTCCGGTGATCTCCACCTCCGTCATGGCCATCGCGAACTGCGCGAGCATGCTCACCTCGTGCGTCTGGCGCGAGCGGAGCGCCGAGTTCATGCTCGACGACTGGATCGCGAGGATCGAAGAGAACGCGACCAGCATGATCGCCATCGCGATCATGACCTCAAGAAGGGTGAATCCCTCGGCGGCGCAGAGTCGGCGGCGGAGCCCGAAGGACTCCTTCACGGCGTTCCAGCGAAAAATCCTCATGGCTCCGGCAACGCCTCCTTTGCCTCGACGTAACGCTCGATGACCTTCGATCGGCCAACGAGCGGCTCGACGACGAGCGTCGCGTGGTGGCTCGAGGTATCCTTGAGGTGGATCACCGTCTGTTCGATGATTCCGTGGGGAAAGAAATGTGTGTAGGCGACTCCCTCGGTGATCGGGACCTTCGCCTGTTCCGTCGTGACGTCCTCAAAGGTTACGCCGCGGGGGAGGGCCGTTTTCTTGCGCGTGACGTAAGTCGCGATCGAAAAGGGCGACTCCGCTTTTTTCTTCTCTTCCTCCTCGGGACTGAGCTTGACGAAACGTCGGGCTTTTTCCGCTTTCGCGCGGGTCTCTTCCGTCTCCATGAGGAGCGACTGGGGGCCGACCTCGACCCAATACTGGTTGTCCTTGAAATCGTAGACGAGGCGATGGACTTTCTTCGTCATCATGGCCGCGTTGTATGCGTGCCGGATCGTAGTCGCGAGGTCCCGCGTGGTGGATCCGAGCGAGATCTTGAAGACGTTCGAGATGCTCGGAACGGCCATCGTACCGATCAGCGCCGCTAGCGCGACGACGACGAGCATCTCGACCAGCGAGAAGCCCAATTCGGTGGATGATTGCGGTGCGATGGCCATTCGGATGCATTTCCCAAGCCGGTCGGAAGGCTAAATATTGTCCGAGGTGATATCCGCGGCGTTTCCTTCGCCGGCCTCGGCGCCATCTTGTCCGAGGGATTTAATCATGAACTTCTGTCCATCCGACTCGTAGATGAAGTCGTTGTTCCAACCGTCCTTCGGGATCTTCTTCGCGTAGCCTTCCACGTTGTAGTTCTTGCATTCGCGGCCGGCGGTCGGTTTCTGGACGAGGGCTTCCAAGGTCTGGTCCGTGGTCGGGTAGAAGTTGCAGTCGAGGCGGTAATTATCGAGGAGCGTCGCCAAGTTCCGGATCTGGATCTTGGTCGAGTCGACCTTGGCTTTATTGTACGCGCCTTGGATCTTGCCGACCGCGAAAGTGCCGATCATCGCGATGATCGCGACTACGATCAGCATTTCCGTCAACGTGAATCCATCGGTGCCGAGGCCGTAGGCCGAAGGTCTCCGATCGTCGTCGGCGGACCGCAAGTCCTTCACCTCGCGGAACGGTTTTTTCATTACTTTCTTCAATGCTTTCTCCACTGCTTCCTTCATTTCTTTCTCCTTCGATATGGACATCAAGTCCGGGTTAATTTTCAATTCACGTTGCTCAAATCCAAGAGCGGCATGAAAACCGCCAAAACGATGAAGCCGACCATTCCGCCCATTCCGATGATCATCATGGGTTCGAGCAGGGAGGTCATTCCGTCGATCTTCGCGGAAACTTGCTCCTCGTAGTTCTCGGAGACGTTCTGGAGCATGGCGGGAAGCTCTCCCGTCTTTTCCCCGATCGATATCATATGAATCACAAGCGGGGGAAACTGGCCAGACTTCGCGAGGGGGCCCGCGATGGACTGGCCTTCCGTGATGTTCTCGCGCGCGTTCGTGATCGCCGCGGCGAGTAGAGTGTTGTCCACGAGGTTCCGCGAAATCGACATCGCATTCAGGATCGGCACGCCGGAACCGAGGAGAGTGGCCATCGTCGATGCGAATCGCTGCACTCCGATCATCCGGATAAGCGGGCCGAAGAGGGGAGCCCGTAGCTTCATCGCGTCCCATGCCGGTTTTCCCGCGGGGGATCCTTTCCAGCGAACGAAAAGGAATGCGCCCACCACGACGCCGCCGAGGAGCAGGTACCAGTAGTTCACGATGATGTCCGACGTATCCATGAGGAAGACCGTGACGGGCGGCATCTTCTTGTTCATGGATTCGAATACGGTCTTCAATTGCGGAAGGACGAAGGCGAAGATCGCGATCATCAGGATGGTCGCCACCCCGAGCATGAGCGCAGGATAGGTCATCCCGCTCACGATCTTCGTGCGGAGCCGCATCTGGGCTTCCTTCAAGTCGGCGAGGCGCAAGAGGACGAGTTGCAACGTACCGGAGGCTTCGCCGGCTTCGATCATGTTGACGAAGATGTTATCGAAGACGCGCGGGTGCTTCCCCATCGCCTTCGCCAGCGACGCGCCCTCGTTCACGTCCTGCCGGACTTGGGCGAGCACGACTTTCACGAGCGGATGTTCGGATTGCCCGACCATAGCTTCCAGGCATTGGACGAGCGGGATGTTCGCCTTCACGAGCGACGCGAGTTGCCGGGTCATCATCGCGATTTCCTTCACGCCGACTTTGCCCGAGAAAAAGCCGGGCGCCGCGGCTCCCGCCGCGGTTCCCGGCGAGCCGACGGCTTTCACGCCGCCACTTTTTTCGTTGATCTCAAAGACGGAAACACCCTGCTTTTTCAGCTTTTGGCGCGCGGCTTTCGCGTTTTCCGCGTCCACGATGCCGCGAACCGTTTTTCCGCCGGGGCCGTATGCTTTGTATTCGTAAACCGCCAAGGTATTTCCTTTCTCCGGCTCTTACCGGTCCGCCTCAAGCGTCCGCATGGGTCGCGCGCAGGAGCTCGTCGATGGTCGTGACGCCCGACATGACTTTCTGGATCGCGTCGTCCCGCAGGGTGCGCATTCCCGCGGAGACCGCCGCTTTTTTGATGGCGCCGCCGTCCGCTCGCTTCACGATGAGCGAACGGATCGGGTCGTCGACGAGCATGAGCTCGTGCGAGACCGTCCGGCCGGCGTAGCCCGAATGCGAACAGCTCGGGCAACCCACGGCTTTGAAGATCGTCGCGCCGTCGGGAATTTTCGTCATGCCGAGCTCGAGCATCTCGAACTCGGTAGGAGTATGGGGAACGCGGCATTTCGTGCAGACCCGGCGGATCAGGCGCTGGGCGATGACTCCGAGCAGCGAGGAGGCGACCAGGAAGGGTTCGACGCCCATATCGGTGAGACGGGTGGAAACGCCGGGCGCGTCGTTCGTGTGGAGGGTGGAAAGGACCAAGTGACCGGTGAGGGAAGCGTTGATCGCGATTTCGGCGGTTTCGCGGTCCCGAATTTCACCGACCATGATGATGTCCGGGTTCTGACGGAGGAAGGCGCGGAGGACGCGCGCGAAGGTAAGCTCGATCTTCGTATTGACCTGGATCTGGTTGATCCCGTGGATCTGGTATTCGACCGGGTCTTCGACGGTCATGATGTTCCGCTCGGGCGAGTTCAGCTTCGAGAGACAGGCCGCGAGCGTCGACGATTTACCGGAACCCGTCGGACCGGTGACCAGGATCATGCCGTACTTCTTCGAAATCAGGTTCTCGATGATGTCATTGGAGCGCTTCGGGAACCCGAGCTGCTCGAGGGTCATGATCGTACCGGTTTGCTGAAGGATCCGCATGACCAGGCGCTCGCCATGCGCCGCCGGGACCGTCGACAGACGAATATCGATGTCCTTCCCCGCGATCTTGATCTTGATCCGGCCGTCCTGCGGCATCCGCTTTTCGGCGATGTCGAGCTGGCCCATGACCTTGATCCGCGAGGAGATCGCGGCATGCGCGCGCTTCGGCTGCCGGATGACGTCGTAGAGGACGCCGTCGACCCGGAAGCGCACCACGAACTCCTTCTCGAAGGGCTCGACGTGGATATCGGAGGCGTTCTCCTTCACCGCGCGGAAGAGGAGGGAGTTCACGAACTTGATGACCGGGGCGTCGTCCTCGGTGGCTTCGAGGATGTCGATCGGGCCCTCGAGGTCCATGGCTTCCTCGAACTCGCCCTCGATCTCTCCGACCATGTTGTCGGTGTTCCGCTCGTAGACGCGGTTGATCGCGTCCTGGACGCGCATCGAAGTGGAAACGCAGATCCGGATCGGCATACCCGTGAGGACTTGAAGATCGTCCACGACCGACTCGTTGAAGGGATCAGAGACGCAGACTACGAGGCGTTCGCCCGAAGTCGTCTGCTCGCGCGCGATCGGGATCAGTTCCTTCGCTTTCGAATAGTTGATCGGGATACCGGTCACGAGCTTCGGATCGATCTCGCCGGGCTTCAAGTCCTCGATGAACGGGATCCCGAGCTGGATGCAGAGCGAGCGCATGATCTCGTGGGGCATGATCATGTTCCGGCGGATGAGGATGTCGCCGAGGAGGCCGCCTTCCTTGTCCTGGATGCGCAACGCCTCTTCGAGCTGAGCTTCCGTCAGGGAAGTGTGCTTCAGCAGGATTTGACCGAGCTTGAGGGGTGCCGTGCGTTCTGCGAGTGCCATGGGTTTTCCTGATCAGCCTCCGTTATACATCGGCGGAGGCGGAAGGTCCGCGCCTCCCTCCGCGGGCGGAGGTACCGGCGCCGGACCCGCCGGCGCTTGGCTGGTGTTCGTGGATCCGGAGCCGCTCGGCCTCGCGTTGCCCGCGCCATTGTTCTGGCTTTCGTCCAATTCGAGCGAGTCCGTGCCGCTGTCGATCGTGAAGTTCGTCGCCGGGTGCTCGTTCTGCACTTTCTTCAAGTCCGGCAGCGAGCGGATGATCTGGTCGCGGAAGTCCTTGCCGAGATCGACGCCTCCGACCGATTTCTCGAGGAAATCATCGCGTTCCTTCAACTTGCGGTCGAGGACCCCCCGGATGCTCTCGTACTGCCGGATGATCTTCGGCGTTATGAAGATCAGGAGGTTGGATTTCTGGGCGTCGACGGACTTCGATTTGAAGAGCCAGCCCAGGACCGGGATGTCGCCGAGGACGGGAACCTTCCGAATCGTCTCCTTGTTCGAATCGCGAACCAAGCCGCCCAGCACGACGGTGTCCCCGTCGGCGACCACCACGGAGGTCTTCGCCGTGCGGGAGATCGTGGCGAGGGCTTGATCCTCGAGCGCCTTGGGGAGGGCGCGGCCCGAGAAATCCTGGAGCTTCGCCTCGACTTCGAGTTTCACGAAGTTCGAGAGCTTGTTGATCGCCGGTTTCAGTTTCAGCGAAATGGCGACGTCCTGGGTGGTCTGCCCGTTCGAGATCGTCCCGTTCGATACGGTCTGGGTGAGGACCGGGATCTTCTCGGCCGATTCGAAGGTCGCTTCCGTGTTGTCGAGCGTGAGGATCTGCGGGGTCGCGAGGATCGTCGCGTTCGTGTTCGTTTGGAGGAACTTGATCAGCGCTTGGATGCTGCCGATCTGGATCGCCTGACCGTTCGGCCCCGTCATCGACTTGGTGCCGCCCGAGCGGAACCCGATGATCGCGCCGGTCGCGCCGAGCGGGCTCGCGATGAAGTTCGCGAGATCCTGCGTGACGACGGAGCCGATGCCGCTCGACGGATTGATGATGTTCGCCGACCAGTCGAATTGCCGGCCGAGGCCGATTTCCATGATGTAGGTTTCGGCATAAACCTGATCGCGCGGGATATCGAGCCGGTTCACGACGCGCTGGACGACGGCGAAGTCGTTCGGGGTCGCGGTGACGACGAGCGAGTTCGTCGATTTATCCGCGGCGACCTTGATCGTGCCCTCGAAGAGGTTCGACTGGACCGGGTTCGTCCCGGTGCCGCCGGCGCCCGACGGGCCGGTCGGGCGCGATGGAGTCGCCGCGCTCGAAGCGAGGTTATTCAGGGTATTCGAGATTTGTTCGGAGTCGGCGAACTGGAGGTAGATCACGTGGATCTTGCCGCCGCCGACTGTCGCGGGGAGCTTCTTATCGAGCTTGGCGATGAGCTCGCGGACCTGGTCGGCGCCCTTCGCGTTCGCGTGGAGGATGAGCGTGTTCGTGCGTTCATCGGGGATGATCGTATTGATGATCCCGCCTTCCTTCGTCTTCCGGGATTGGAAATTCCCCCGTCCGCCGCCGCCGCCCGGGAAGCGCGGACCGGAAGCGGCGCCGGCCGGGTTTCCGGGGAGTAGCTTATCGATCAGCTCGGCGAGCGAGGTGGCCGAGGCGAATTTCACGGGGATGACCTCGATGCCGGCGTCGTAGGACTCGACGTCGAGGATCTCGAGCAGTTTCGCGAGTTTCGAGATGTTCGAACCGGTGTCCGTCACGATCACCGTGTTCGTTTGCTCGTACGGGATGATCCGGGAGTTCGCCGGCATGAACGAGCGGAAGTTCCGCGCGACTTCCTCGGCGGAAAGGAATTTCAGCGAGAAGAGGCGGGTGATGAGCGCGTCGGAATCGGGCGCGTACTTGCCCACGTAAGTCCGGAGCTGTTTGTCCCGCGCATCCCGCTGGCGGGCGATCCGGATGAATTTTCCCGAAGGGATCAGCGCGAAGCCGTTCATGTCGAGCGCGGTGAGGAACGCGCGCCAAGCGTCTTTCACCGTCACCGGGCTGTTCGAGATGATGGTGATCCGGCCCTTGACGTCCTTGTCCAGGATGAAGTTCTGACCCGTGAGTTTACCGAGCGCCTTCGCGATATCGAGGATGTCGGCGTCCGGGAAGTTGAAGTCGGTCACGACTTCGTTCGAGCCGGCGGATCCTTCCGGATCCACTCGCAACGGTTGGTTGTTCTTCCCGCTGACCACGCCCGACTTCGCGCCCTCGACGTCGACGGTGCCGTCGCCGCCGCCGCCGGTATCCCCGCCACCGCCGCTCATTCCGCCGCCGCCCGGGTTCCCGCCGCCGCTCGGAGGGGTGTAGCCGCCGCCCGAATCGTCGGTTTCGAAGTCGCCGGCTTCATCGTCCTCGAAGAACTGGCCACCGGCGGGCGGGGCGTAAGGATTATTGAAGGGTTTGGCGCCGCCTTGGAAGCCGCCGTCCGCGGCGTAACCGTTCTGCACGATCAAAAGAAGGAGCGCGCCCATCGCGATGATCAGGCTGGTGGCCCCCACGAACCTGAGCCAGCGGCTGTCCGGGGTCACTTCCGATTTCTTGTCCATTTGCATCTCCATAGAGTTCATCGTCCTGACGGTTCCCGTGGTCATTTGAAGTTGTAATTATTGTTCGTCGTGCGGCCGTCACGCTTCACGCAGAGGCTGATCGAGCTCGCCGTCTTCAAGGTATTCATCAGTTCCAGCGCGCGCGACGGATCGTTGATCGATTCGCCGTTCGCTCCGCAAATGATGTCGCCGTTCTTCAAGCCGAGTTTCTCGTAAATGCTGCCGGGGACGATTTGCACGAGTTTGTATCCCGCGGGTTGCCCGTTCTCGAAATGGGGAATCGCGCGGGCCTGGGTGAGGATCTCGTTGATGTTCGTCATCGCGCGGTCGATTTCGGTCTTGGCGATATTGTAGTTATCCGGGGCGGTTTGCTCGATTCCTTCCGAGCCCTTCGTCGGGCGGCGGGACGAGAGGGAGCCCACCGAGATCCGGGTGCCGTTGCCTTCTTCCGGCATATCGACGAACTCCTTCCGTCCGTTCGACATGTTCCGGAAAATGACCTTGAACGCCTCGATCGAGAGGATCTTGATCTTCCCCGGGATCTCGTCGTCGACGCGAACCGGATAGACCTGGTTGTCGCCTTTGTCCTCGATGGTCGCGACCGAACGGAGTTCGTTCCTCAAGATCACGGTACCGATGAGGTTCATCGGCAGGGTCGTCTTCACGGGTTCGTTATTCTGCTCGGTCGTGCCGGGCACTTCATCGCCCGGGATCCTGCCGAGGGAACTGAAGAGGTTCCGATTGATGATGATCTGGTATTCGGAAAACGACTTGACCGTGACGTCGAACCCTCCACCGCGGACTTTCGCGACCGGGGGTTCCGGGATGTATTTCTCCGCGAAGAACGCGACGAGGTCCGCGGAGGTCCAAGCCACCAGCACGATCGCGAGCAGGAGGGCGATGAGATTGAGCTGCCGGGCGTCCCACTTCGGGGGACCGCCCGCGCCGGTCGCCCCTCCGCCCCCACGGCCCCATCCGGCGAGGGAGAACTTCGGCTGGAGCTTGGTTTTCCAATGCATTTTCACCAGGCCGGTGAGGGTGCGATCGGGAACGGGTGCGGTATACTGGTTGGTCGGATCGGGAATGTATGGGCCATCCGGAGAAAGCGGTGAACCATCGGCTTTTATGCCGCGTTTCTGGATGAAGCCGGTGACGTCTTCCATTTTCTTTTGGAAGAGTCCTTTCAGTTTTCCTTTCCAGTCCGGCTTTTCTTGGAAGCGCTGTTGATCGTCCATGTTTTGACAGGCATGGGCGGTCGCCGAGCGCCGCTAGGCCTTCCATTCCTTCCTTGGTTCAGTCCCCATCCTGGGTTGCACGACTTTCGATAGAACTCGCTTATGAAACCGATTTCATACGGAGCAATCCCGATGCCAAATCCGGTGAAAAAAAGCGCGCGCGTTTCGTTTTGATTCGGTAGGGAAATCGTAAGCTTAAGCGACGTCAGGAATGTGACGTTTCCTTTGTTGGCGATGCGTCTGACAAAATGTCGGGAATTCCGGGAATGGCGGCGAAACCCCGGACATTTTGTCAGGGAGGCAGAGCCCGCGAAACTAGGGGGACTTCAGGAAAATCGTCACCGTCGTACGTTCCGACCGATTTCCCGTTCAGGAAGGTTTCGAAGGAATCGACGCCTTTCGGAAATTTCAGGAACTCGTACATCTTCAAGTTCAGCCAGTCGAAAGCTTCGCCGTTCGGGCCAGTGATCTTCGCGATTCCGTTCTTGAGGGTGACTTTCAAATCCATGCGACGTTCGTCGTTCGAAGTCAGCACATTCACCCGGTAAGCGAAGATGAGCGAGAGCGTGCCGCCGGACTTCGGATCGAAACCGTTCGACTGGAGCTTCAGGACCGCGCCGAAATCCGTAGTGATCAGGGCTTTACCCACGGGAAGTTTCGCGAGGTCGATCTTGAAGCAAGGGAAGCTCTTGAGGGATGCATCGACCTCGTATCGATTCAAGCTGGTATCGGCGGATAATTTCCCGTAGTCGTAATTATGGCAGTATTTGATGTACGCGATCTTGTCCCGCTTGGATGAATCGGCGAATCGCAGCTGTACCCAAGCATCGACGTTCTTGGACATCTTCCCCTGGGCGATCGTATGGATGTCGAAGAGGACGCCTCCGCGGTGATCGACCACAGTCTGGTTGATGCCTGCTCGAAAGAGGTAATCGAATTCCTTCCAGGGGTATCCTACCCCGTCGTCCGGTTCGAGCTCAGGATCGATGAAATTCACCTGCGTGTCCTTCCACGCGGCCGTTTCCGCGGTGGATTCCGCGAAGGCGGGTCGACGATCTTCCGGCCCAACGGGGATTAAAAGCCCGAGTCCGAGGATGAATCCGAGTACCGCGATGAGAATAGACCATCGAAGTGAGCGCTTCATCTCCTGAGGCTTTTCGGAAGAATCGCGGCAGGTCCCAAGTCGCTCCCCGCCGCTTTTTGCAGTCTATAAAATGGGGAGGACCAGAAGCCATGCGTCAGGTCTTTAGTCAGCCGAATGACGTTTTATTTGGGGATATTATTAAACATGTTTAATTTCAGGCACTTGCATCCCGCCTCAAGGGTGTGGCAAATTTGACAGAATGCAGCGAGATCGGTTATATTCCTCGAGCTTAAGGTTTGTGCCCGGTGCTGTGTCTCCCGATGTGAGCGCCAGGCTTGGTTGTGGTTTTCGAGCTTCTGGAGGTCTTCCCACCATGTTTAAAGTCGGTGATAGCGCAGTTTATCCGGCGCACGGAGTAACCGTGGTCAAGCGCATCGATGAGCGCGAAGTCGGTGGGAAAAAGAAGAAGTTTTACGTCCTCCAAGTCGTCGAAAACCAAATGACGATCATGGTGCCGACCGACAACGCCGACGCCGTCGGCCTGCGCGAGATCATTTCCGATAAGGAAGTGCAGAACGTCTATAAAATCCTGAAAAAGCGCGACGTGAAGATCGACCAGACGACCTGGAACCGCCGCTATCGCGAGTACATGGAGAAGATCAAGACCGGCTCCGTGTACGAAATCGCCGAAGTCCTCCGGAACCTCTTCATGCTCCGCCACTCGAAGGACCTTTCCTTCGGTGAGCGCAAGATGCTCGACCAAGCGAAAGCGCTGCTCGTGAAGGAAATCTCCCTGGCCCGCGGCCAGAAGGAAGAGATCATCGAGCAGGAGATCCAGACGATCTTCGCTTCCTGATCGGCCTCCTCTCTCCGCCAGCGAAGTCACGGTGACCTCGCGCGGGAATTCGCTGGATGAGAAGAAGGAAACCTTCGCGGTACCCATACGGAAGGTAGGGATTACTCAGTGCGTTATCCTGGTTTCCTCGCGCCCTCCGAGCTAGGATGCCCGGATGAATTCAGCGCAAAACCCGAATGTCCGTGTCCGTTTCGCTCCATCCCCAACGGGGTATCTCCACGTCGGCGGCGCCCGTTCGATGCTCTTCAATTACCTCTACGCGAAGAAGCACGACGGGAAACTGATCCTCCGGATCGAGGACACCGATCAGGAGCGATCCACGCCGGAATACGAGAGGATGGTGATCGCGGATATCGATTCCCTCGGCATGCAACCGGATGAGTCGCCGAAGGTCGGCGGTCCATTTCCTCCATATCGCCAGAGCGAGCGCCTCTCGATTTACGGGAAGTACGCGACCGAGCTCCTGAAGCGCGACATGGCCTACTACTGTTTCTGTCCCGACGAGGTCCTGGGCCAGAAACGCGAGCTCGCGATGAAGCTCGGCCGTCCGCCGGTTTACGACGGAACTTGCGCTAAGATTCCGCTCGCGGAGGCGAAGGCGCGACTCGCGAAAGGCGAGAAGGCCGGCATCCGTTTTCGCGCGATCCAAAAGGAGTACATCCTGAAAGACCAGGTGAAGGGCGATGTTCGCTTCCCGCCGGAAGTGGTCGGCGACTTCTTCATCACGCGCACGCCGCGTCCGAACGAGAGCGAGATCGCGGAAGGCGTGGGCATGCCGGTCTATAACTTCTGCTGCGTGATCGACGATCACGAGATGGGGATCACGCACATCATTCGCGGCGAGGACCACCTCTCGAATAACGCGCGCCAGCTCCAAATCTACGATGCCTTCGGATGGACGCCGCCCGAGATGGCGCATATCGCGATGGTCCTCGGATCCGATCGCCAGAAGCTTTCCAAGCGGAACGGCGATTCGTCCGTGCATGAGTACCTGGCGAACGGCTACCTCCCGGAAGCGCTCTTGAACTTCCTCGCCTTGCTCGGATGGAATCCGGGTTCGGAGGTGAAGCCCTCCTCGGGCCATCCGGAGATTTTCACGATGGAAGAGATGGTTTCCTATTTCGGCATGGATGGTCTCCAGAAGGCGCCGGCCGTCTTCGACGTGACGAAGCTCCGTTGGATGAACGGCCAATACATCCGGAATTACCCGCTCGCCGAGATCGCGAAGCGGGCGCTCCCCTTCTTCGAGAAGGCCGGATGGAAAGAGACGATCGCGAAGAAGGGCCAAGCCTGGTACGAGGGCGTGGTCGATACGATCCGCGGCGAATGCGCGGTGCTTTCGGAGCTTCCGGATGCGGCGAAGCTTTTCGTCGACGCGAAACCCTCGATCGAGGACGCGGCGAAGGCCGTGCTCGTCGATCCGGCGAACGGAGCGGTGTTTACGGCGCTCGAGGCCGAGGTCGCTGCGCTTCCCGAGGCGATTTCCGCCGAGCTCGTCGATGCGCTCCAGAAATCCGTCGGGGCGAAGTCCGGTGCGAAGGGCAAGGGCCTCTTCATGCCGATCCGCGCGGCAACCACGGGGAAAACGCATGGGCCGGAGTTGAAGAAGGTAATTCCGCTGCTCGGTAAGCAGGCGTTGATGGAGCGGATGAAGGCGATTCAATCCCAAGTGAAAGCCTGAAGCTCTTCAGTCAGGTGATTTGCCGCGCGTAACCGCTGAACGTTTCCCGTAGGCTCATTCCTAAGCGGATCTCGAGGGGGACCCTTCGATGTTCTCGCTCATTGATCTTTTTCACTGAACATTTTGCTTCACTGAACATTTTGCATTTGATCAATGGCCGTTCACAGGCTGTTTGATCGCGTGGATGACCCGAAATTCGATCTTTTAAGATACTGGAAACATTGTGGTTTATTTGATGTGACGCCGGCGAATAGCGTCAAATTCAGGGAGAGTGACGCCACCCCAAAATAACTGCCATCATTACCGAGAGATATAAGTGCGAATTTCAGGTCAATCACGCGGAATACGCAGCGGAATACGCATCAGTGGAGACCGGTGACTCGACGCAATTTTGGCCAGTGAATCCCGGTCTCACTAGCAGTTCGGACCACGGCTAGTCGTTGGTACGATCGCTTGGCGTTCGCCTGCCGCTGGTCGCGTGACGAGTTTCCCGTCAAATCACCGGCGATCCTCAAGCCGGGCACTTCGCTCACCGAAGAGTTGAGGGAACGTCGTGGGCGGGAGGGCATCTTGCGCGATTTCACCTGGATCCTTTTTTCCATCGCCGGAATTTCCGGATGTTCGAGTCTGCATGGGGACCGTTTGGCGCCCGAGTCTTCCCCGGAATGGCCGTCCGCTTGGACGATGCGTGATCCGGCGGCGATCGCAGGTCTGAAACACCTGAATTGCACCTACTTCACGACCTCGGAGATCGTAGGGAAATGCCGGGCTTCGGTCGGCGATCCCGCGCCCGCTGCGAAAAAGATCGATGGCCTCGCGCTTACGTCTTGCCGATGGAAAGCGTGGTTTCTGGGAAAGAAAAGGGAGCTGGGGATCACCCGGAAGTATGATCTTTATCCGAGTGAATCAGGATTTAAGATTCAGCACCGCGTTTTTTTCAAGATCGCGAAAGAGGATCGGGCCCGCTTCGAGGCGATGGTGGGCGCCACTTTGGACCGGGTCAAAGCATTCTTCCAGCGGCAGGGGATCGCATATGATTTTCGGTTCACCACGGATCCGACGGAACGACGGCGCCTGAAACCGCATGCGGTGGTGAGGGTCGACTTCTTGGAAAAAAGGTCGAACAGCTACCATTGGCATCTCGGGGGAATCGAGCTGAGGAACTTCTTGGGGCCTCTCGATTTCGGCCACCTCATGGCCCATGAGCTTTCCCACCGGCTCGGACTGGACGACCATTACGTCGACGATTCCCAGAAGTCTTGTCAGGAAGAATACGGCGTCAACGGCTATAATTCCAAACGACCAGAATGGCTGCTCTGCGGAAACGTGACGGACCCAGACGCCGGGCGCCTCTGTCAGGACATCATGGATGGAGGGCTTCCGGAAAGCGCGGTCTACACGACTCGGGACGCGTATAGCTTAGTGCAACCGTACTGTCCCGAGCTTTGCAATTTCGATGGCATTGAAACCAAGTTTGAATATTCGGATTATACGATCAGCCGCGAGTATCTCCGGGACGCCGTCAAGAAACTCCAGGATACCGTGACGGAAAGCCGGGCCCTCGCCAAGCAATCGAATCTCGAGAACCGTGAACTCCGCTTACGGTTGCAAGCGGAGTTCCAGCCGCTTTTCGAGAAGGACGATGACCGCGAGAGTTATCGGAATGCGGTGACCAGTCTGTATACGGCGGCTTCGAAAAATAAAACCCTTCCGCCATATTCGGACCCGGTCACGGGGATGGTTTGGCTCACGAGCAATGACTGGAAGGAGTTTCCTCTCGATCAATTCGACTCGGTCGCCGCGAAAGTCAACGCTTTCGCAGCGAAGGTCGAAGCTCTGCCGGATGCGCCGATTCCCCGCAAGGTTCCGATCCGACTGGAATTCGATCAACTGGAAAGCCAGGTGAGTAGCGGGCCAGGGTACCTTCGATCGGCCGCGAAATCCCTGAACGTGCTCAAGCTCCTCGGGAAGTAGCGGGCGGTTAAATAAAAAAAAGGGACGCCGAGTTGGCGTCCCTTTCAGCGCCATCGAGATTAACGGTTAAAAGAGGCCCTGTACGATTTCGGGGTAGAAGATGCCCATGTGCGGCCTGGATAGGCCCTGGCTGCGGGCCGAATCGTAATTCGAGCTTATCGTCGGCGAAAGGGGCGTCTCACCATCGGAAATCACGAGCGAATCGTCGGCCGAGACATAGAGGGATTGGCCCTCGGGAAGTTTGAATACCGCGTCTTTGAAGCTCACCGATTTCGATTTTCCACTGCCACTTCGGCTTTCGCATACGAGGAAAACCGCATTGCGCATGGGAACGAATCCCTCCGTGAACTCGAGCGCGGGGAACTGGCCATGGATGCGGATGAGGTCAGGCGACGTGTCGTAAACGTCGGCCATCACGAGTTCAGAGAGTTTCACCCAACCCGTATCCGTCTTCACGGGTTTTCCGGGAGCCTCGATCGCCGTCGAAACGCAGCGATAAAGCGCGGAACGCTGGCTGGTGGTCATCGTATGCAAATTGTCGGAATTGATCCCGTCCACTGTCGAGAATTGGATCTCGAACTTGATGCGCGCCGGATCGGGAACCGCGACGACGGTGGCCGGGATCTTCACTTTCTGGGTCGAGAAATCCTCCCAGCGTTTCTTTCCCACGAGGAGCGCGGCCGTGGCGAGGCGAACGGTGTTTGGGATCTTCGAATCGGAAAAGAGGTGAGCGGTCACAAGCCGCGTGAGTTGCGAATTCTCGGCTTTATTAGTTCTGCGATCCACGAAATAAGCCGATTCGTGGAAGAAAAGCGCGGCGCGATCTGAGTTTGAAAAATAGGGGGAGTTGAAGATTTCCGCCGCGATCCGTAGGCCGCTCTTGCCGGTTTCGGTGATCAGGGGCTCGTATCTCGCGACTTGTTCGTAAGAGCATCCGGGCCCAGGCTTGTATGGCGGGAAAGCGTCATCCGTCGTATTCAGCGACCGACCGGAAAACACGGCCGAAGCGCGAAAGCTTTCGAGGTTTTCCGTGACGTTCGTGTAGGCGTTCGGCGAAATCGCCGCCAGCTTGTCGAGCGCTGCTTTCAACTGGGAGTCGATGGAATCGTCTTTCCTCCAAGTCGAAACTCCTTCGGCTTCCCAAAGATCGAGGAGGCGGGCTTCCGTGATGGCGCCGGAAGTATCCCGGCAAACATAAGCGAACCCCCCGTTCCCGACGCGACCGCTCGCGTGGGTGGAAGGAACGAGAGACAGGGAACAAAGAACCGCCGCGAGCGCGGCTTGGACGGACGTTTTCATGGGGACTCCTTTTTGGATGGGTCGGGAATGGAAAGGTTGAAGATCTGGTTGGAGATGCAAACGATCCGGTCTCCATCCGGAGCGTTCGCGAACTTGGATTCGATTCGATCGAAGAAGGCGCGCGTTTCCTCGCGGATCGCGGGCAGGTCCTTCGAGCGGATCGAGCTGATCTGGGCGCAGAAATCGCGTTCGCCGACGGGCTGCAGGTAGAGCGCGTCGATCGCTTTGCGCAGGATCTGTTCGTGGAATTTCTTGATGACCTCGCTCGGCGTCCCATCGGGCGCGAGCAGGGTCTCCGGGACGACGAGGTAGCGCTTCGTCTTCGCGCTTTTCTCGTCGATGCGGATCATTTCCAGGCGAAGGAGGCGTTCGAGCGCGTGAGTGACCTGCAAGACCGAAAGTCCTAGGTTTTTCGCGATCCACTTCGGTGAATGTTCGCCTTCGTTCCATTTCAGGAGCTCGAGGATCGCGAGGTGATGCCAATCGGAGATCACGCTGAACGCATCGAGCGTGAGGTTGCGCGACGGCATCTTCGCGACCTGCTCTCGCAAACGTTCCGTGGCGAGACGCTTCCCGGTCTTGCTCCGCGAATGGGTGCTTTCGACTTGGGCGATGAAAAGCGCGCTTTCCCGCTCGGAAAGGCCGAGGCGCTGGGCGACTTGGCGAGCCGAATCACGCGAGAGTCCTTTCTTCCCGGAAAGGATCGAGCTCAGGCGTGCGGGCTGGAGGCCGAGGTCTCGAGCATAAGCGCGAAGCGAATAACTTGAGTTTCGGTTGAGCCGGTTTTCGAGTTCCCGCTTCAGCAGATCTTTGAAGTCGTTGGAGGCGAATGTCATTGCGAGGGGGTGGGTACCAAGGGGCAGCGGTGTGCGCAATAACTAAGGTTACGAAGTGTTACCCGAAGTAACCCGAATGCAAGCACCTATGACTCAGCGTGCCGTAATATCGGTTTCTCCCTCGTTTTCGTGGAAGTTTTCGGGGAAGATTGGGTCAGCTTCGCCCTGAAAGGCCAACGAGATGCCCATCCCTGAAATCCGACTCACTAATTCCCTCGGCGGTAAAAAAGAGATCTTCCAAACGATCGAACCCGGGAGAGTGCGGATGTATTCCTGCGGACCGACCGTCTACGGACTCATTCACGTCGGTAATCTCCGCGCGGCGATGACGTCGGATCTCTTTTATCGCTCGCTGAAGAAATTCGGCTATGACGTGATCTATGTCCGGAACTATACGGACGTCGACGATAAGATCATCAAGCGGGCGAAGGAGGAGGGAATTACCTCCGACGAGATTGGGAAGAAATACATCGCGGAAGTCGAACGGGATTACGCCGCTGCCGGGATGCTTGAGCCGACGCATAAGACGCTCGTTACGGACCATATCCCCGAGATCATTACCATGATCGAGAAGATCATCGCGAACGGCAAGGCGTACGCCGCCGATGCTCCGGATGGTTCGGAAGCGGGCGCGCGCGAGGTTTTCTTCTCCATCGAGAATTTTCCGTCGTACGGAAAACTCTCGCGGAAGAACCTGGAGGACCTGATCGAAGGCGCGCGCGTCTCCGTATCGGAAAAGAAGAAATCGCCCGCGGATTTCTCGCTCTGGAAGCCCGCGAAGAAAGGCGAGCCCGCCTGGGATTCGCCATGGGGCAAGGGCCGGCCGGGCTGGCACATCGAGTGTTCCGCCATGGCGTCGAAATGGCTCGGAAACCAGATGGACCTCCACCATGGGGGCACCGACCTGATTTTCCCGCACCACGAGAACGAGATCGCGCAATCGGAAGCCGCTTGCGGCCGTGAACCGTACGTTCGCTACTGGTTGCACAACGCGATGTTGAACATCAATTCGGAGAAGATGTCGAAGTCGCTCGGGAACTTCATCACCGCCCGGGATTTCCTCGCCAATTACGGCGGGGAAATCGCGCGCTACGCGATGATGAGCGTTCATTATCGCACGATCGCCGATTTCGGCGACGAGGCGATCGAGTCGGCGCTGACGAATCTCCATCGCCTCTATGAGGCCAAGGCGCGCGCGGAAAATATCGCGAGGAAGCAGGCCGCGGTCAGCGACGCCCGCGCGGAATCGGTCTGGGCGGAGTTCATGGCGGATTGCCAGAAAACCCGCCAGGAAATCACGCGCGAGATGTCGAACGATTTCAACACCCCCGGCGCCATCGCTTCGGTCTTCACCCTGATCCGGTCGTTCAATCGTGCGCTCGCCGAGCCCCGCGCGGAAGCCACGCCTTCGGCGGTCCTCGGGTGCCAGGAGCTCATCCGCGTGATCGAGGACGAACTCGGCGGCTTCATCGGCTTCGGACGTCGCCCAGCGACGGCGATGCTCGAGCAAATCGGGGAGATCCGCGCGAAAATCCACGCCGCGAAATCAGGCGGCACCGGATCCGGGAAGATCACCAAGCCGGAAATCGAAGCATTGATCCAAGCTCGCCTGGATGCCCGAAAGGCGAAGAATTTCGCGGAAGCCGATCGGATCCGGAAGGAGCTCGCGGATAAAGGCGTCGCGATCAAGGATTCCCCGACGGGAACGACCTGGGAGTACGCCTAGTGGCCGTGATTTATTCGATCGCTCCGGCGCTGTTGGGGATCGTCGTCGTATTGCAAGCCGGAATGAACCGCCGAATCGCCCAGGCCTGGGGCTTGCCTTCGGCAGTGCTTCTCAATGCCGGCGTCTTCGCCGTTCTCGCTGCGGGCCTTTTCCTTTTCGCTTGGACTCGAGCGGAATCGATGGCCGGGGTTTTTCGGGTGCGCATCGATCCGAGCGCGTTCGCGCCGTGGTTCCTGATCCCGGGTTCGCTCGGGCTTCTCTTGGTCATTGGCGGACCGTGGGCGATTTCCCGTTTCGGCGCGGTCCATACCTTCACTTTGTTGATCTCGGCCCAGCTCCTCGCCAGCCTTGGCTGGGACCGATGGATCGAGGGCGTCGCGATTTCACCCCTTCGTGTTTTAGGCGTGGTCGTCACCTGGATCGGGGTTCTCATTGCCGTCCGAGGCTAGATTTTCCCGCGATGACCGAGTCGCGAGGTTCGCGGCGACCCAATCGATGACGGAGATCGGCCTCGGGAGCGTGATCCATGCGTTCCGGATCCCGATGGGCGGCCACCTGCTTTCGTTGAATCAAGGCCTGCTGCACACGCTCGCGATCCGGGAGGCGAAGGATCGGAAGCGCGCGGTCGCCGCCAGCAACGCGATGTCCCTGCTGGTCGCGGCGATGAAAAGCCTTTCGCCCGTCGGGAGCAAGTTCTTTCCGATGCTGGCGATCGCGGTGCAGGGGGGGCTCTATTCGACCGGAATCGCCCTTTTCGGCGCGAACGGGATCGGCGTCGCGGCGGGAATGGTTTTCCTCTCGATCTGGGGATTCCTCCAGCCGCTCCTTTTCGCGGCACTCTTTTTCGGCGGGGCTTTTTTCGAGGCGGTCGAGAAAAGCTGGGTCGAGATCGCGCGTAATTTCGGGTTTCCGATCGAGATCGGGATTTGGCTACTGGTCGGCGCGGCCGGAGTGAAAGCGGTGGCGGCGGTCGGCGTGGGCATCGTCGGTTTGCGCGCCGACGCTGGGTTCGAGGCGGGTTACCTCGCTTGGATCGAGAAGTGGAAGAAGCGAGTACCGGTCCCAGGGAGGCGCTCGCCGCGTGGCGAGTCCGCGCTCGTCGGTTCGTTTCGCGATCTCTTGAATCCCTGGTTCCTCGGATCCTTCGCCTTCAGCTTCGGTTTCCTCGTCTGGAGCTCGAAGCACGCGGTCGGGGGCGGCGAGACGAAATGGATCTTCTTCTTACGCACGGTGGTCGCGAGTTGGGGAATTTTCTATTTGGCGAGGAGGCTGCGGCCGGCCCTCGATGCATGGGCGGTTCGCCGGATGAAAAGCTATTCCGACGCTTGAGCGAGGCGATCGCGGAACTGCAGGAGCTCGGCCGCGATACTGATTGCGATCTCGGCGGGAGCGTTCCCGCCCAAAGGCAGGCCCATCGGGCTGCGGAGTTTCTCGATGAACTCGGGGCGCATGCCCTCCGCTTTCATTTCCGAGCGGATTTTCAAGGCTTTCACGTCGCTTCCGATCACGCCGACGTAGGCGCAATGGGGGAAATGCGCGTGAATCGCCCGCAATACCGGGAAATCGGTCGCATGTCCGCGGGTCATCACCAGGAAATAGGAATCCGGGTCGCGTCCCGCGACCCCCTCCGAAGGATCGGTGACGAGGATTCGCTTCGCTTTGGAATCCGCCGGCAGCCGCTCGAGCCATTCGGGCCGCGAATCGATCACAGTCAGCGAACACGCGAGGGGCTCGAGGGTGCGCACCAGTGCCTGAGCGACATGGCCCGCTCCGAAGACGGCGATTTTCCAGTGGGAGGGCGCGTGAAGCTCAAAAAGGTAGGTGACTTCGCCGCCGCAGGACATCCCGATGTCGCGTTGGAGGTTCCAGGTGACGAGCTCGGGCGGGCGCGGGGTCCGACTAGACCCTTCGATCCATTTCTTCGCATGCTCGATGCAGCGGGCTTCGACCTTACCTCCACCCACGGTGCCCGCTTCGAGGCCGCTCGCGGAAACCAATGCCTTCGCACCGGGGTCCTGGGGCGCGTGGCCCCGCGTGCTCACCATCGTTACGGTGACGAACGCGGTCCCCGCGCGATGAAGGTCGGCGGCGGCTTTCCAGACGGATCTCATCCCGAACCTTCCACGGCGGCGAAGCGCGCAGGGTGCATCGCGCGCAGGACTTCTTCCTGCGTCGCCGGCAGTTCCATCCTCGGATACCTTTCCCGATATTGGGGAAGGCCCTTCAAGGCATCGTGAATCGCGGTCCATACGCCGACCGCGAGGAGGAGCGGCGGTTCGCCGACCGCCTTCGTGCCGCGGAGATTGGCGTAGTTCTCCTCGTTCGCCAGGAGGTCGATCTCGAACACGCGTGGAGTGTCTTGGATGCTTGGGATCTTATACGTGCTCGGCGAATGCGCGCGGAGAGCGCCTTCCTGGTTATAGAAGAGTTTCTCCGTCGTGACCCAACCCATCCCCTGAACGAACGCGCCGGAGACTTGGCCGAGGTCGAGCGCCTCGTTGATGGGCCTCCCGAGATCCATCAGGATCCGCACGTCGAGGACTTTCACTTCGCCGGTATCGAGATCGACCGAGACTTCGTTGCAGGCCGCGCCTTGGGTGAAGTAAAGGAAAGCATCGCCCTGGCCCGTGAGTTTATTGAAGGAGAGGCCGGGGATTCGGTAATGGGCATAATCCGAAAGCGAGATGCGATGGTGGTAAGCTTCATTCACGAGCTCGTGGAATCCCACCTTCTTTTCTGGATGCCCCTTCGCGTGCGCGTACCCGCCTCTGAACTCGATTCCGTGGAAGTCCGCGACTCCGGTGGCCCAATCCGCGCCCGCGTTGGGATCGTTCCCGCCCAGGACTTCGTCGATCTCGATTTCCGCTTCGGTGCCTAGCCCCGCAGTATGCTTCGCCCAGCGGGTTTCCGGGATCTCCAGCAGAGAGAGGCAGAGCTGGCTCAGGCGGCGCTTGATCTTCCGCGCGGCGAGCACGGCCGCGGCTCCGTTCAGGTCGGTCCCGCTCGAAGCGGCGGTCGGCGAGGTGTTCGCGTTCTTATCGGTCGCGGTCGGCATGAGGCGCACCTCGGCCCGGGCGATCCCGAATTCCCGGGCGATGAGCTCGGCGATCCGCGCGTTTACGCCCTGGCCCATCTCGGTGGCGCCCGTGGAGACTTGGAAGGTCCCGTCCCGATGGAGCACGACGAGGGCGTTGGCTTGGTTCAGGAAGCGGGTCGTGAAAGAGATCCCGAATTTCACGGCGGTGACGGAGAGGCCTCGCAAAACGCCGGACGAGCGGGAAGCAAGTGCCTTTCGATTCGATGCTTCGATCGCGGTTCGCCTTCCGCGGTAGTCCGACGACTGCTCGATTTTCTCGAAAAGCTCGGGCAGGCAATTGTTCTTCAGCTTCTGGCCATAATGGGTGACATCCCGCCCGCCTTTTTCCGAATAGCAGTTCCGCTTGCGTACCTCGAGCGGATCGATGCGGAGAGCGTGCGCGATTTCCTCGATGATGCGCTCGATGGTCGCGACTCCTTTCGGACCGCCGAAACCGCGGAACGCGGTGTGGGGGTGGAAGTGGGTGCGACAGACCTGACCCGTCACGCGGAGGTGGGGAATGAAATAGGCGTTGTCGATGTGGAGCATCGCCCGCTCCATGATCGAGGTCGAAAGGTCGGCGTAGGCCCCGCCATCCGAGTGCAGGACGGCGTCAAGCGCGAGGATGCGGCCTTCGCTATCGAAGCCGACGGAATAGGTGTTCTCGAACGGATTCCGTTTCCCCGTCATGATCATGTCGTCGTCCTTCGTCAGGACGATTCGGGCGGGGCGTTTCAATCGATGCGCCGCCAGGGCTGCGTAGGCCGCGAAAGGCGCAGCTTGCGATTCCTTGCCCCCGAATCCGCCGCCCATGCGCTTCACGACGCAAAGGACGTCCTTCGCCGCTAAACCTAGGGCATGCGCGACGACATGCTGGGTCTCGGTCGGATGCTGCGAAGAAGAATGGACCTCGAGCTGGCCGTCCTCGAGGGGATACGCGACCGACGCCTGGCTTTCGAGGTAGAAATGATCCGCGCCCCGGATCACGATCGCGCCCTGCGCGCGATGGGGAGCCGATTTCAGGTTCGCATCGACTCCGCCCCGCTCGATCTTCCGGGGATGGCCGATGAAGGATTTCGCGGCGATCGCCTCCCCGATGGAGAGGATCGGCTTCATCGGCAGGTACTTCACTTCGACGAGGCTCCGTGCTTCACGCGCGGCCCGGCGAGTTTCCGCGACGACGATCGCCACGGCCTCGCCGACGAAGCGGACTTCGGTTTCGGCCAGGAGGGGCTGGTCCTTGAAAATGGTGCCCCAGAGATTGAGGTGAAAATCCCTCGCGGTAAAGACCGCGAGCACGCCGGGATGGGCGAGCGCCCTCTTCGAATCGATACTCAGGATCTTCGCGTGCGCGTGCGGGCTATAAGCGACTTCGACGTGCACCTCGCCCTGCACGAACGGTCGATCGTCGATGAATTCGCTCTCGCCCCGCACGTGGGTGTGCGCGCTGTCATGCGGGAGACGCGATGAGGGGCGATCGAGCTCGGCGCTCGGGGTTCCGGCTTTCACGCGAAGTTCCTTTCCGGTTGGATCGCGGTATGCTCGCGGAGGAACTTGGCCAGGAGATTTTCGACGAGCACTCGTCGGAACGCATCGGTACCTCGGAGGTCGCTCAACGGGGTCATCTCCCCATGGAGGGAATGGAAGGCTTGGTGCAGGAGATCTGTCGAAAGGGTCTTGCCCGTGAGGAACGCCTCCGTTTTCCTCGCGCGAAGGGGAGTCGCGGCGACTCCGCCGTAGGCGATTCGGATGGAACGGAGCATGGATTTTCCCGCATTCGCCCACGTCGCGCGAAAAGCGGCGTTCACCGCGGAGATGTCCAGATCCTTCCGCTGGGAAACCTTGTAAAGCGCCAGGCTCTCAGTTTTCGATGGGATCGCGAAGTCGACCGCGGTGATGATCTCGCCGGACCGAAGCGCGGTTTTCCGGTAGCCAAGGTAGAATTTTTCCAGCGGGATCTTCCGCTTTCCCTTCGGCCCGGCGACCGAGATCTGGGCGTCGGAGACCAGGAGGAAAGGCGGGGTATCCGCGATCGGAGAAGCGTTGCCGACGTTCCCGACCAGGGTGGCGACGTTCTTGATCTGGGGAGAAGCGAAGAGGTCGAGGAAGCGCGCGAATTCCGGAATGGATTCCTTTACGAAGGCGCGCAGGTCGGTCAAGCTCACCCGAGCGCCGATGGAAACGCGCCCCGCGGATTTCCGGATCCGGTACAGATCCTCCTGGAGGTGAAGGCTGACCAGGCGCTGGAGCCGGATCTTGCCCTTGTTGTGGACGACTCCGAGGTCGGTGGCCGCACCGATGACCCGCGCGTCGCGGTGCTTGCGGAGGTACTTCGCGGCTTCGGACGCGTTTCTGGGCGCGTAGAAGGCGAATTCCGAGGTTTCGAAAGCGACCGGAGTCCGCAGGATTTTGCGAAGGTCCGCGGCTTGCGATCGCGGATAAAATCTTTCCCGCAACGATGCGTAGGCCGAGAGGTCGATCGACATCGCCGCATCGATGATCGATTGGTAACCCGTGCAGCGGCAGAGATTGCCAGTGAGCGCGTTCTTCGCTTCCGCCGTGGTACAGGTCTGACGATCCTTCGCGCAAACCTTCTTCTCGAGGAGCCCAGTGAGGGCGACGACGAAACCGGGCGTGCAGAACCCGCACTGACTTCCGTGCGCGTCCCGCATCGCCACCTGCGCGGGCGCGAGCTTGTCGCCTTCGGCCAACGCGTCTACGGTGACCAAGCTCGACCCGTCCATTTGCGCGACGGTCGCGATGCATGAATTCACGGGCCGATAGATTTCGGGCGAGCCCTTCATCGGGATCAAGCGGAGCACGGAGCAAGCTCCGCAATCTCCTTCGGCGCAGACGACTTTCGTGCCGACCAGTCGGCGCTCGTATCGGAGGTAATCCGAGAGCATCATCCCGGCTTGAGCTCCGCTCACTTCGTGACGTGCGCCATTCAAGTAGAAGAGGACGAAATTACGGGTCCTTCGAGTGGGTTTCACGTGACCCGAGCCTACCGAATAGAGCGATTTTCTCAAGAAAGATGCGCAGGAAAGGATAAGGCTACGCGTCAGGGATTCAGCGCGCGACGGCGTTCCGGAAGTTGATTCCCACCGAGTTCAGGGCGGTTCCGTTATTGAACGGGAGGGCTTTGTCCAAGCCGTCCCCCGAGAACATGATGGAGTAACGGAACTGGCCGTTCGCTTGATTGGCGGCCTTGAATTCGGCGACTACGCCCTCCATCAGGGCAACCGAGTCGATCTCGACATGCCATTCATTCGAAATGATTTCGTGCCCGGTGACGGCGAACGCATAACTCGATGCGCTCTCGAGGAGTCCCTTGGGAAACCCATTCGCGTCTCCCACTCCGTCGCCTCCGACGGCGAGGTGAAGACTTACGTAGTCCAAACCCGGGATTTTCGCGTATTCCTCGATGAGGTATTTCTGGCGTTCGCAGACGGTACCGCCGCGGAAATCTCCGGTCCGGATCGGTTCCATGCATTCGACGTGGAGGGCTCCGTCAGAGACCTTCACTCCGTACGCATGCGCGACCTCGACCGCCGCTTTCAGTTCCGCGATGTAGTTCGCGAGGTCGTCCGTATAAAATTCCGCGGTCGCGGGTTCGTTTTCGACGACCAGGACTTCCGGTCGGTATTTTTGGAGGAGGGACGCGAGGCGAGACTTGAAAGTCGGGATATCCCTCGCGAAGACCTCATCCGTTTCCGCCCGGATATTCAGCAGGACCCTCTGTCCGTTACCCGCGTAATAATCAAGCGCCGCGTCCTTGCCCGTGAAGTTCGGGAGGGTGACGGTGCTACGGATATAGGATATGCCGGCGGCTTTTTGGAGGGAGACTCTTTCCTCCCGTTGCATGCCTTGCCAATTGCCGCCGAAAGCGACGTGATCGGCTCTCGACGTGGTGCTGAGGGCGAATACGCCCCGATTCCCGCCCAGACCCGCGCAACCAGAAAGAGTCATTAATAAAAATAGAGGACTGAAACAGGAGCCTGAAAAAGTGAGACACTTCATGAACGCTCGCTCCTCTCCCGAGTAAGTGTTCAGTCTTTTTAAGATAGCGGAGATATTTTCGGAAAAAAATGTGTCCTTTTGGACATGGTTCGAGTCCGTGCTAACCTCGATGCGTGCCGATCTTCTCGAACCGCAGATTTGAACTCGCGAGCCCGTTCACGCCTCAGGGGGACCAGCCGGGCGCGATCGAGCGCTTGGTCGAATCCATCTCCGATGACCGGAAAGCCGTTTGCCTCCTCGGCGCGACCGGCACGGGCAAGACGTTCACGATGGCGAACGTGATCGCGAAGACGGGCAAGCCGACCTTGATTCTCTGCCATAACAAGACTCTCGCCGCGCAGCTCTTCTCGGAAATGCGGGAGTTCTTCCCGAAGAACGCGGTCGAGTACTTCGTTTCTTACTACGATTATTACCAGCCGGAGGCCTACGTCCCGTCGACGGACACGTTCATCGAGAAGGACTCCCAGATCAACGACGAGATCGACAAGCTCCGCCACTCGGCGACGCGGAGTTTGCTCGAGCGGAATGATGTCGTGATCGTGAGCTCGATCTCGTGCATTTACGGCCTCGGTTCACCCGACGCATACGAAGGGATGCTCCTCTACCTCGAGGTCGGGCGGGAGGCGAAGCGCCAGGAGGTGCTGAAGAAACTCGTTGAGATCCAGTACAAGCGGAACGACGTCGACTTCCACCGGGGTACGTTCCGCGTCCGCGGGGACGTGGTCGAGATCTATCCCGCGTACGAAGAAGAGCGCGCGATCCGAGTCGAGTTCTTCGGGGACGAGATCGAATCCATTTCCGTGACCGATCCGCTGCGCGGGACCCGGATCGAGAAACTCCCGCGCATCACCATCTACCCGGCTTCCCACTACGTGACTTCGCTCGATAACCGGAAGACTGCGATCGAGACGATCCGGCTCGAGCTCCGGGAGCGGCTCCAGGAATTGAAGTCCCAGAACAAGCTCGTCGAGGCCCAGCGGCTCGAGCAGCGGACGATGTTCGACCTCGAAATGATCGAAGAGCTCGGATTCTGCTCGGGGATCGAGAATTATTCGCGCCACCTCACGCAGCGCGCGCCGGGCGAGCCCCCGCCGACGCTCATGGATTATTTCCCGAAAGACTGGCTGCTCATCGTCGACGAATCGCACGTGACCGTCCCACAGATCGGCGGGATGTACCGCGGCGACCGGGCGCGGAAGATGGTCCTCGTCGAACATGGGTTCCGCCTTCCCTCGGCCCTCGATAACCGGCCCTTGAATTTCGAGGAATGGGAAAAGGGATTGAACCAAACGATGTATGTCTCGGCGACGCCAGGCGAGTATGAGCTCGAGAAGGCGGGGGGGGAGGTCGTCGAACAGGTGATCCGTCCGACCGGCCTCCTCGATCCCGTGGTCGAAGTCAGGAAAGCGACCAGCCAGGTGGACGACCTTCTCGTCGAGATCCGCAAGCGCGCGGAGAAGAACGAGCGGGTGCTCGTGACGACCTTGACGAAGAAGTTGGCCGAGGATCTGACGAAATATTATACCGAACAGAAGGTGCGGGTGAAGTACCTGCACTCGGACATCGAAACCTTGGAGCGGATCGAGATCCTGCGCGACCTGCGCCTCGGCGTATTCGACGTGCTCGTCGGGATCAACCTCCTGCGGGAAGGGCTCGACCTTCCGGAAGTCTCGCTCGTCGCGATCCTCGACGCGGATAAGGAGGGGTTCCTGCGCTCGGAACGCTCGCTCATCCAGACGATCGGTCGGGCGGCGCGGAACGCGGAAGGTTTCGTCATCCTCTACGCGGATCGGGTCACCGACTCGATGAAGCGCGCGATGGACGAGACCGCGCGGAGGCGGAAGATCCAGGAAGAGTTCAATCGCGAGCATGGGATCACTCCGAAGACGATCATCAAGGCGATCCGCGATCGGATCGCGGCGTCTCCCGAGGGCGAGGAGTACGATGGCGGGCAGCTCTCGCGCTCCGGCCGCGGGCGCCGCTCGGAAGAGAGCGCGAAGCTCGCGAAGCAGGCGCTCGGCACCGGCCGCAAGACGGGAGACATCGGCGGTTCCGCGCTCTGGCGGGTGGCGGCCGAACGTTCAGGGGTGGCGGAGCGCGCGGCTCTCGGGACGGATTTCCTCGATGAGGGCGCGACCGAAGAGCAGGCGAAGGACATCGCCGGCGAGTACTTCCTCGGGGTCGATCGCCTGAAGGACTCGATCGCCCGGATGGAGCAGGAGATGCGCGAAGAGGCGAAGGCGCTGCGATTCGAGAAAGCCGCGGAGCTTCGCGATCGGGTTCGCCGATTGAAGCTCATCGAACTTTCGCTCTGAATCAGCAGCCGTTCTCGCCGGCGCCCGGGGCCGGAGGCGAAAGCGAGGATTCGAAATCACCGAAGGTCGCCTTTCCGTCCTTACTCAGGTATGGATCGCATCCGTCGCCGGCGGGGATCGGTTCCATCCCGCGGCATTTCGCGCTCTTCGGCGGGCATAGGAGCCGAACGTGGAAATGATCCTGGTGGTTCGCCCAGTGGCGCAACTTCCGCAACGTCTCGCCCCAGTCCTTGCGCATGCCCTTTTCGACGGCGTACTCGCAGAATTTCCGTTTCAAGCGATAATCGATGAAGATGCGATCCACGCGCGCGCTCGAAGCCATGAGCTGGATCAAGCGCCAATTCCCTTCCACGTCGAAGTTCGCGCTCACGCGTCCTTTCGCATCGACGAAGTCCTCGTCGAAGCCGGTCGCATTCGATCCCGAATCGTCGGGATTCATCTCGCGGTGATTCTTCTTCAAGAAGACGATGTCCGCGTCCAGCCCATTCTGGTGGCTCGCATGCCCGCCCGCGGGTCCGCCGTCGCGATCGGAGAGGTCGCCGACCTGGATCCGTTCGGCGGCGGGAAAATCCTGACGCAATGACTTCGCCGAACTCGCGATCAGCGAGGTGAGGTCGAGAGTTCCGAACTGGCGCCGCCGGGCGCGGAAGACTTTCAGATACGCATCGCCCTCGTTCGGGAGCGCGTCCGGCTGGTCGAGGGAGCCTTGGTCATAGAATCCGAAAGCCTGGGCGAACGGGCGGGTGAAGAAAGTGAAGAACGAAGTCTGGAGTGGGACCGCCGCCATCTTCGCGCCCGCGGTCGATTCCTCCATGGATGCGGGCGAGGGATTCTCTTCGCTCGTAACTGGTTTCCGCTTTGGCCAGAAGCTCGGGGTTTCCGGGGCGTTCGTCGTCGGACTGCTCGACGGTACCGGGGAAGGGGAACTCGAGGGCGATGGGGTTGGAGAGGGAGCCGGGATCGGTGAAGATTCCGTGGTCGGCGATGCCTCGGGAGCTGGTTCGGCGACGATTCGATTGGGTTTTCCGGCGGGGAGGTAACGGGTGAAGAGGCCCTCGGTCGGGCGTTGGGAGCAAGCGGAGAACGTGGCGAGGGCCGCGAGCATCAAATGGGAGCAAAATTTTCGGGAGCATGTCTTCATATCGGTTCCCTCGAATACGTCAGAGGTTCATGAGCAGAATGGGATAACGCTCCTTAAGCCCCATCATCCGGTCGATCCATTCTCCCTTGAAGCCGCAGCGCCAGAGAATGTAGCGGAACCGGATCCAGGAGAGATCCTGGATGTTGCGTTCCTCATTCGTCTCGCAGTTCAGGGCTTTCGCGGTGATCACAACCGCTTTGACCTCGACGGAATCCCCGTAGAGCGGCTCCCGACCGAGAACGCCGATCTCATTCCATAGGACGTCCGTCCGATCCATGATTTCCTGAGGAGAAAGGAGCTCGAGATCGTTTCGGGCGATGAAGTCCGACATCTCGTCATAAACGTTCACGAAGGTCATCGAGCCTTGCCAAGGCGAGCCCGCGTCTTCGATAGCCGTGAAAATGAGGTTGCTCGTAGGAACCTCAAGGATCAGCCCGACGCCTTGTCGGAATATCTTACGGTGGTCTTGGTCGATGACGGTCGCGGAGATTTTCGGATTATTGGTCACGTATTCCGGGTTGCTTGCGATTTCCTCCACGGCAGTACCCGGCTGGATCTCCGGCCATTGCCATCCGGTCACGGTCTGGTAAATGAAACGGAATTTCCTGGGATTGAATTCCTCGACCTTTGTGAAGTTCTTCGGCTCCCATCTCGAAAGGACAGAATCGTGGTTCCTCCAGAAAAAGTTGGGGGATTTCGCGAGCGCCGGCGCAGCGGAGGAAAGCGCGAGGCTCAGGCCAAAAGAGCTCATCGCGAGGTTAGTTTTCGGCCCTGACGTCTTCATCGCTGCGACCTTTTGAAAAAGTGTCGGTTTTTGGGGCAATGGATGAACGCAGACGTATTCCGCGTCTTCCGGGTCCCGACGATCTCCGCGAATGGAGGGCGAGGGGAATTCGTTTCGAATTCGAAGAACGCGAATCGCGGAAAATACCGCCCATTCCAGGATTGAAGCCATTTTCACGAATCTTCCAATTCTTTCCGCAAGGCTGTTCAGAACCTAAAAGACGATACCGATATTGCCCACCACCATGGGGTTCACGCCTGAGAAAAGGAGCGAAGTGTTTCGAACGCTTCCATGGGAATCCGCCAGATCCTGTTTGCGGCGGATCGAATAGATCGTCGCTCCGCCGCCCAAAGCGATGGTCATGCCGTTTTGGTAAATCCATTGGTACGCCATGGAAGCCCCGGCGTAGAGGCCGTGGAAATTTCCGACGTAACGATTGGAGTCCATGACGAAGAATCCGTCCGTGGCTTCGTAGGAGACGTAACCCAGAGTCGGACGGAAGGCCCACCCATTGGTGAAGCTCGATCCGTTCAATGCGAAGGCCGCTTCGAGGCCAGCGCTATAACCGGTATACGCCTCGTCGAAGAAACGCTCGTAATCGATTCTGGCGGCCGAAAACCCCAAAGTCGCGCCCTCGCTCACGGCGAATCGAACCTGCCCTCCGTAAGTCCCGACGATCGCGGATAGCGGGTGCAGCTCGACGTGGACTTTGCGGGGAACTTCGACCGTATCGGCCGGCTCGGCCGCTTGCGATACGTTTTTCGCCGGAGCGGCATTCCCGGTGCTTGCGAGAAGGAGTCCGGCGAGCGACGTGGATATGAAATGATTTTTCATTGAATTCCTACCTTCAGTCATCGGCTTATGCATGAGATTTGATCGGGAAATCATTTACGAGCCGTCCGCATCGGGCACCGATAGATATTCGCCGCGACGTTCGCGGTGGTCGATCCGAGCTCGGAGTGTCCCGCCATCTGCGGCCCGCTAGTGAGCACCATATGGGTCGCGCCCTTATCGGCCGCTTTATTGCGAGCGTCGTTCATGGCGTATTCCATGAGGCTTTCGTTCGAGATGTAGGCGCCGCCGAACTGGCCGCCGCCTTTACCGATGACGTAGCCCAGGGATTGGCATCGGGCGGAATCGACGCTGGCGACGACTTGGACTTTGCTGCCCGTTTCGGAAAGTTCCGCGGTGGAACAGGACGAACATACGATCAAAAGGATGATTGCCAGGCACTTTTTCATTTTTCCTCCGGGACGGAATTTGAATTCAATGGTTGATGCGAGCTTTTTCGCGATCGCACTCAGGAAGCGCTCACAGGCGCTTGAAGGGCCGCTTACAGTTGATTTCGGAAGGGCGGCCATCGATCAATGGGCTTGACTGCGATCCGAAACAGAGTTCCTCGCCGTTCCGGATGTAGCTGGAACGATGGATTTTGCCTCTGACTTTCAAATCGATCGCCTTCGCGCCCGCGGGCTTGGCGATTGCGTTGCCGTAGGCAGCGCTTCCCTTCAGATGCTCGGTTTCGTCGAGGGTCCGGCAGTCGTCATCGAAATAGATTTGGTTCAAGACCTCGAGCGCTCCTTCACTGCTGAAGATATAGGTCACTCGAGCGAATTGGTTATTGATGAACTGGACGCATGGGCTGAGCCAAGTACCCGTGAGTTCATTCGAGTTCCCGGCGGTGAGCGCTTGCTCGGTGAGAGATTCTTTTTTCGATGGATCGGCATTGCCGGTTTCGCGATTCCCGCAGCCCAGCATGGTCGACCCTAAGAGAACGAGTACGAGAGTTTCAAAACATTGATTACGCTTCATATCTTTTCTTTCCGTACCCGTTGAAAGCGGGGAAGAGCCTTGAAAGGTAGGTTGCGGCGAGCGAGTAAGGTATATACGCACCGCGTCATGATTTCAAGTGGATATCCCTTCATCTCGTGCCGTTAGGTGTAACTCGTCGAAATATATTGGGTTTAAAGGAGGATAGGATCTCGGACGCCTCGACCGCCCTTATGCCAGCGGCGCGAGCTGGCGTTTTTCGCCGAAGCGGCAATTGCGATGCTTGCGCGTCTAGGGCGGGTGACCACCGGGGATTTGATCGGTTCTTTCAAAGCCCTTCGATGGGTCGATCGATTCGCTTCGGTGAATCGTCGGCCCGGACTTAAATCTTCGGCGCTGGGTACTTTTCAGCGATCGAGTAAACCGGCGCGCCGACTTCTTCCAACTTTGCCTTCAACTGTAAGCGATTCCCTGGCTCAACTCGCGATTCCGCGTCCTTAACTCCGCAAAAACCAGAAAGTTCCTCGGACTTCCGCTCGAGGTCGACGGCTATGAGGATCGCGATATCCAGGTCCATGCATCGATTCTTGCCGGCCAAGATCCGCCAAAGGCTGGTGGACTGTCCCCGGATTTCGCCCAAAGTCGCGTAAGTCGTCGGGTCGGAGGTTTCGGCTAATCGATCGAGGCCCACGCCCCATCGAGCGAGTCCGCGGTCGCGCTTAATCGGAATCGATCCGCGCTTCGCTGCAGTTGAAGCTCTCGTTGATGAAGATCTCGCCGCTCACCCAGAATTTGAGCTTGGATTCGCCGTCGTAGAAGATCTGCTACGACACCGAAGAATCCGAGGGCAATAAATTTCGACATGATCTTTCTCCAGCTTCAATTCCGCATTTCACTTCCGCGCGACTTCGCTGAAGTAGTTGCGACGAACGGCAAGGAGGCCAAGTTAAAAACGAACTTGCGTGCTATATGCGCAATGCGTCATTTTTTCAAGGCGGCAAAGTCGGCTTTGCAATATCTCCTATAAATCATTGAAATAATTAATATTTAACCGATAAATTCTGCTTTCTCCTTGAGAAAGCCTGATACCTACGCGACCCTTCGCTCATGCGTAACCGCCTTCGAAACGAGACCTCGCCGTACCTGAAACAACACGAAGAAAATCCCGTCGACTGGTATCCGTGGGGGCAGGAAGCGCTGGAGAAAGCGAAGCGAGAGAACAAACCGATCCTCCTCTCGGTCGGTTATTCGGCCTGCCACTGGTGCCACGTCATGGCCCACGAGAGTTTCGAGAATCCCGAGATCGCGGAGCTGATGAACGCGAATTACGTGAACATCAAGGTCGATCGCGAGGAGCGGCCCGACCTCGACCACATCTATCAAAACGTCGCCCAGGCGATGACCCAAGGTGGAGGTTGGCCACTCACGGTTTTCCTCCTTCCCGATCAGCGTCCCTTTTTCGGCGGCACTTACTTTCCTCCCGAAGATAAATGGGGCCGTCCGGGTTTTCCCCGCGTGCTGCAGTCCTTGGCCGAAGCGTACCGGAACGATTTCCATTCAGTTCAGGAGAACGCGCGTCGCCTTTCCGAGATCATCGGCGAGCTCGAGCAGAACTCGCGCTCGGTGCAGCTCGGCTCCGGCGCCGACGCCGGAGCGGAGAAGTTCCCGTTCTTGAAATCGATCGCGGAGGAGATGCTTTCCCACCTCGACTGGAACCATGGGGGCTTCGGGAGCGCCCCGAAGTTCCCGAATACGATGATGCTCTCCTTCCTCTGGCGGCTCGGCAATGACCCGCGCGCGGATTCGGATTTCCGCGAGCGCGCGACCGCGGGCGTGATCCTTACCCTCGCGAAGATGGCGAAGGGCGGGATCTTCGATCAGATCGGCGGCGGCTTCAGCCGCTACTCCGTGGACGAGCGCTGGGCGGTGCCGCACTTCGAGAAGATGCTCTACGATAACGGGCTCCTCCTCCAGATCTATTCCGAGGTCCTTTCCACCGATCGCGCGCGGAAAAACATCTCTGCAGAGTCGCGCGCCCTCTTCATCGAGACGATCGAGAAAACGGTGCTCTACCTCCTCCGGGAGATGGAAGACGATGCCGGCGGGTTTTACGCCGCCCAAGACGCCGATAGCGAAGGGGAGGAAGGGAAGTTCTTCGTCTGGGATCCGAAGGAGTTGGAAACGATCCTGACGCCGGAGGAGGCGCGGGCATTCGCTCGACGCTACGGCGTCGACGAGATGGGGAACTTCGAGCACGGGAAGACGGTTCTCTTCCAGGACATGGAAATCGCCGAAGTCGCATCGCGGGCCGGGATGCGCGAAGGGGACGCGAGGATCGCGCTCGCGAAGGCGGAGAAAAAAGTATTCGCCGCGCGGGAAAAGCGCATCCGCCCCGGGCTCGACGATAAACTCCTCTCCGGATGGAACGGGCTCATGATCTCGGGTCTCCTCTGGGCCTCGCATGCCCTCGGAAAGCACTCGGATGCGGGGACCCGCGCGAAGAGAGCGGCCGAACGCGCGTTCCGGAGATTCGCGGAGCTTTCGCGGAATGGCGCCGCACTCCCCGCATCGATCCAGAAGGGCGTAGCGAAAGGCAACGCCTACCTCGACGACTACGCGTTCCTCGCGCGGGCGGCGCTCGACCTTTATCGATTCACGGCGTTCGAATCCCCCGCGCGAGCGGACGAGATCCTTGCGGCAGCGGAAGGATGGATCGATCGGATCTTCACGCATTTCTCCGATCCCTCCGGCGACCCGGGTTTCTTCTTCACCTCGGACGATCACGAGGCGCTCCTTCAGCGCCCGAAGACCCTTTATGACCAGGCCATCCCATCCGGAACCTCCGTCGCGCTTACGAGCGCGATCGTCGGCGCGGAAATCGCGGGCCATCTCCTCGAGACGGGACACGTGAAGTTCGAGAGCCACGCGAAGGCTGCGCGCCAGAAACTCGAGCGGCTGGAACCGGCGCTTGCCTCGAATCCTTTCGGGTACGGTGAGCTCGCGAGCGCGGTGCTGGTCGCGGAATCGGGGCTCCGAGTATTCGGCGGGGCGGATGCCGTCGCCGCCATCATCGGGGACCGCGATTTCGCCATGAAATCGAAAGTTTTCGGCGACGGCGAGCCAGAACGGTTCCAGGTCTGCGAAAAAGGGATCTGCCAGGAGTACTCCTCACGCGACGAATGGGCGGCCCGCGCTTAGGGCCGCTCGAGGCTATCCGCGAGTGAATTGCGTTCGCATGGCCGCAAGGATAGCTTCAGACCGTGAACCCAAAGGGCCTCCGGGCGATCCCCCTCGTCGAACAAGCACTCACTGATCCGTCCATTCCGATTCTCGCCCGAGACATCGATCGGGCATGGGCTTATGAAGGCGTCCTTTCGAATTCGGTTTCCGGATTCAATCCGCTCCTTTCGCAGATCTACGTCGCCCGGGAATCCCAGTCCTGGAAGTGGCTCCAAGCAGGTGCACGGCGGGACCGGGCGTTCAATGAGCAGGACCTCCTCGTGAAAGAAGTCCTCTTCCTCGCGCACGATCATTTGCACGCGTGGGGTACGCGCGTGATCGCTGCGCTGGCGCCGGACCTCGAATACGGTCGAGCGCCGCTGACTCCGGACAATTTCGAGGACCATGTTTTTTGCCACCTGCTGACGGAGGCGATCGCGACCGTGGGTTTGGATTACTGGTACCTCGCGACGGTGGACCTGGAAGCGTTGCTTGGCCTGGGTACGACGATCCGGACGATGAGCGTGAGCTATTCCGAATCGGATCGTTCCGAAATCCGTCGATTCGCGCCCGATTTCACGGCCCAGGACCCGGAATTCTTCGGTTTGATCGCGGAGTTTTACGCGACGGGCATCCTTCCGGGGTTCGGGCTCTCCGATTTGAAGCGAAGCCCCTGCATCGCGAAATGGCTCCGACACGAACTCTCCTACGGAGAGGTCCAAAGGAAATACACCCGTTCTTGGCTGGCCCATCTTGCGAACGGCGCGATCGCACCGCTTTCCGAGGAAGCCCTCGTCGCTCCCGTGCGATGCGACCGGCCTTGGCAGCGTCGTCTCATTCATTCCCTTGGGCAAAAACTCTGGAGGAAGGTCAAGGCCGGGGAATCGGAGACCCCGCCCGCCCTCGGGACGAAGCGGGTTTGGCGAAGGGATCCGACTTTGCCGATCGACTTCCGATTCACGAACCTGAATCGCCTGGGCGATCCCCTGAAAGCGTGGGCCCGGGCCGACCGGAGTGCGCCGGACCAGTTCCCGCATTTCTTCCGCCAGTTCGTGAGCCGGTTCCGGTGGGATCGTTTCCCGGAGGAAGCTTTGCCGGTCCTTCGTTATATCGAGAAAGAGGAGGACGCGAAGAGCCTGGTCCAGCTCTTCCGCTGGGTCGGCGGAAGGTCGGTTTCGAAGCGCTCGGCGGCCGGTGAGCCGCGCGACCTTTTCTTGCCGAATTAGCCGCTTGCCCGATCGGCCGCGAACGCGGCATCCGCCCGTGAACCTACTTCAGCACCGAGTGGGTCGCGGCCCGGAAGAATCGGAGTTTCCCCAAAGCCGAGCTCGATTGCCGGGGCTGAGTCGGCGCGAGGCGGGCCTCGACGTATCGAGCTAGGCGCACGAACGGCAATCCGAGCAGGAGGTAGAACGCGGCCACCAGTAGCCCGGTCCCGAGGAAGTCGTAGTAGGTCGACGCGAGCTGGCCGTAAAGCTTCGTCAGTTCGACCATGGTGATCACGGAAACGAGTGACGAATCCTTCAGGAGCGAGATGAAATCGTTCGTGATCGGCGGGATCACGATCCGGAGCGCTTGCGGGATCACGATGTACCTTACGGTCTGCCCGCGGCTCATGCCCAGCGCGAGCCCCGCTTCCGACTGCGCTCTGGCGACTCCCATGATTCCGGCGCGGTAGTTTTCCGCTTCATAGGCGGCGTAATTCAATCCCAGGCCGAGCACCGCCGCGACGAAAGGCGAGAGCTTCAGGCCGACATGCGGAAGCGCATAGAAGATGAAGAAGAGCTGGATCAGGAGCGGGGTCCCGCGGATCAACTCGATGTAGAGGATCGAAAGCCAGGAAACCGGCGTCGGGCCGTATAGGCGCATCAACGCGAGCAGGAGCCCGAGGGCGACGGCGAGCGCCATCGCCACGAGCGAGATATTCAGGGTCGTTACCGCGCCTTTCGCGAGGATCGGCAGGAAAGAGATGTAGAGCTGGATCCGCTCTTCGAATGTCCGTTCCCGATCGGTCGAGTTCAGGAAGTACTCGTACATCGTAGGTTGTTCGAGATTCTCCCGTTTGTCGCCCCAGCGCTCCGCCATGAGGGGATTCCACAGGCCGTACCGATCGTAGATCCGGTGGAGTTCACCCGACTTCACCATCTCCGCCAGCGCGCGATTGATCTCGTTCAGAAGCGCAGCTTGGTTCTTCGGTACGCCGATCCCGTAGAGGAGCGAGCCGATGGGATCGCCGACGAGTTTCAGCGCCGGATTCGGTTTGGCATTGTAAACCGCCAACGGCGCGTCGAGGAGGACTGCGTCGGTGCGCCCATTCATCAAATCTTCGTACGACGTGGGCTCCGTATCGTAGGTGACGATTTCGATCCCCGGTTGCTTCTGGAGGATCTCGTGGGCCAGCGAGAATTTCAGGGTCCCGACCTGGTGTCCCACGCAATCCTTCAGGCTCCGGATCCGGTCCTCGTTTTTCCGGACGGTGAGCTGCTCGAACCCGATGAAGTATGGATCGGAAAAGAGGATTTCTTTCTTTCGTTCCTCGGTGATCTCGAGGCCGTTGACGATGATGTCGTAATTCCCGCGCGAAAGGCCGGGGATCAAGCCGTCCCAAGCGTTATGTACCAGGATCGCGGGGCGTCCGAGGCGCTTGGCGAGCGCTTCGACGACTTCGGTTTCGAATCCGAGGATGCGCGTCGGCTCCTTCGGGTCCTGGAAGACCAGCGGTGCGCCGGATTCAGTATCGGCCGCCCAGCGGAGGGGTTCACTCCCGGCGGCAACCCGCACGTCGCCGGCGCTCGCCCAAGCGAGCAACCCGGCGCAAATCGCCGCCGAACGGAGTAACCCAAGGGCCTTCATCTTTCCCTTCATCGGCGCCTTCTTCACAGGAACTTCCTCAGGAACTGCCGCGTGCGATCGTCTTTCGGGCTCGAGAAGATGACGTCGGGGGCGCCGATTTCCACGATCGAACCTTCTTCCATATAGACGATCAAGTCGGCGGCGTCCCGCGCGAAGCGCATTTCGTGGGTGACCGTGAGCTGGGTCATCCCTTCCTGGTCGAGCGCCTTCATCACGGCGAGGACCTCATCGACCAATTCCGGGTCCAGCGCCGACGTCGGCTCATCGTAAAGCATGACCGCCGGATTCAGCGCGAGGGCGCGGGCGATGGCGCCGCGCTGACTTTGGCCGCCGGAAAGTTGGGCCGGCATCTTTTGCTTATGAGCGGCGAGGCCGACCTTCCCCAGGAGCGTCTCGGCTTTGGAAACCGCCTCTTCACGCGAGATCCTTTGGACGATCGATTGGGCGAGCACCACGTTCTCCAGGAGGGACATATGGGGGAAGAGGCGGAAATCCTGGAAGACCATCCCGCAATGTTGGCGAAGGGCTTGGGCTTTGCGTTCGAACCGCTGGTCGATCTTTTCGGTTTTTGAGCGTCGGGAAAGCGTGTGACCGGAGATGCTGATCTCCCCTTCATCGAGGACTTCGAGTCCGTTCAAGCAACGGAGCAAGGTCGATTTCCCGCATCCCGAGCGCCCGATGAAACAAATGAGTTGCCCGACTTCGATATCGAGGTCGATTCCTTTCAGAACCTCATGATCGGCGAATGATTTCTTCAAACCACGGATGGAAACGATACTCATCGCGCTGAAAGCCCTTGGCCATTAGATCGGTTAGGGGGACGGCCCTTCCTAACCGATTTTCGTGCGACTCGTCACGGAGATTTTTCGGCGGTTCCCGGTTTTTGAGAATTCCTTATCCTCGGGCGATTCGCGCCTCGAACATCGAGCTGACGAGGTAGATCACGGTATCCGGCTGGGTCTCGAATTCGGCTTGCGCATCCATGTACTTCAGAAGGACTTCCCTCAGTTCCCGCTTGAGTGCCGGCAGGTTTTTCTTCGCAACCGAGAGGGCCGAAACATAGAAGAGCGCTTCCTCGGAGGTGTAGGCTTTCTCCGCTGCGGTGCGCGTCCGTTGGAGCGCCTGCATATAGATCGCGCGGATCAATTCGTTTTTCGGCATCCCGGTCAGGTTCAGGTGGCCAGACGAAGGAAGGTAGCGATTGGTTTGCGTTTCGAACCGGACGAGGTCCGACCGCTGCGCGAACTCGAGGATCGGCGTCAGGGTCGTTTTCGTCAGGCCGGTGATGCGGCTGATCTCCTCGAGCGTAGCTCCGGTCTGAGTTTCTCCCAACGAAGCGAGGATCTCGAAAAGGTACCGGGTCGTTTCCTCCCGAATTTCCTCCGGCGCGACCAGGACCTCCGCGGGAATCTCCTTACGGATCTTTCCGTTTCGGGCGCGGATCCTCGCGCGATCGAGGCGGGTGCGGAGTCGTTTTTCCGTCTCCGTCGGGGAGCGCCGAGCGGAGGTCGGCGGACATTCGTCGGGAAATTCCTGAAAATAGAGGAGCTGGAAAAACTCCACCAAGCGCGAATCCAGCTGAAGGCCTCGCACGAGGCTCGGGAGCGCGCGGAGCGTGAGCCGACGCCGACCCTCGGTCACATCGCGGGGATAACTCCGGGAAGAAAACCCCGCCCGTCGCGCGACCTCGGCATAGGAGCGCCGTGTGTGATCGAAGTAAAGGCGGAGGAACTCGCGATAGGATCGCGATTCGCAAAGCAAGTTCCTCAGAGCGGTTTCCACGTTGGTTCTCGCTTAGTCGATGGGATCAGTTGCTGCCGCTTACGCCGCCGCCGTCCGGCATTTCCGTCGAATAGCAGGTGTAAGTTTTCCGCGGGTGAGGAATCACCGGCGCGGTCGCGACGCAGAGGTCAGCGAATCCATCCCTGATTTGCTTCTCATGCCAGCTCGAGCCGACGAGGATCGACCCGGTTTCCGGATCGGAGAAAGTGACGTTTTGCTCGCTCGACACGGAGTTCTTGAAAGTTTCCTCGGCCTTCTCGCCGTCGGCGATCAAGTAGAAACACTTATAGGTCGGCTTCGCGTTCGGGTAGATGACCGTCGACTCCCGGCAAAACGAAGGTTCACCTCCGCCGTACGCGTCTTTCTGGAGAACCGATACTCCTTCGGCCGGGTAGCCATCCACGCTGAATTCAACCGCTAAGGGCTTCGTAGACATGGACTTGTAAAGCGTTTCCGCATCATTTGCGACCGCGGGGCTCATGCCGAACCCACCGAGAACCAACCCACTTGCCAGTACGAATGCCCTGAAAGATTTCATAGAAGACCTACCTCATTTCTTGAGGAGGCTTTTACGTTTGACGCATAGTATTTTCAAATAAGTAAGCGGAGTTACGTCTGCTTTGTGGTGTCAGTTGACTACAAGTCATTCAATCGGGAATCATTTCAAGCCGTTAGGCCCGAGGGCCGCCGGTGATGAGGACCTTAAGGTCCATTTCGAAGAGGATCTCCGCCTTATTTGGGTGGATTTGCTTCATCACGATGCCTTCGCCGAAAGTAGGATGGGCGATCTTATCTCCGATCGCGACTTGGCCGCGCGCGGAGTAGGCATTTGCCGGGCGATCCTTATACTGAAGCATCGCTTTTCGCCATTCAGCCCCGACCGAGTGATCCGGACGTTCTCCGGTCGCCGTTCGCGCTCCCCGCGCCGTGGTGCGAGGAGGGGGGGCCTGCTTTGGGTCGGTCACTCCCTTCGGGGCCTTGTAGGCGCGTTCCCCGCGGCAGGTTCGACATTGGACCCGCATGATTTGATCGCCCTTCATGGCAACGACCGTGGCGGAAAGGTCCATTTTACATTGGGAGCAATAGGCGAGAACTTGTTCTGCGACACGAACCATAGATGCGGGAACTCCGGGAGAAAAGTGATAAATTGACGGTGACTCGACCATTCTAAGATGTCTGAACCCGTGATTTCAACCCTTCGAATTTCTCTCCTCGACGCCGCTAAGGCCGCGCCGACGGATCCGGGCGTTTATCTGATGAAAGACGCCGCCGGGACGATCCTTTACGTCGGAAAGGCGAAAAACCTCAAAAATCGCCTCACGAGCTATTTCCAGGGCGCGATGTCCGGCGCGCAGCATGAAATTCCGCGCATCGAGATCCTGGTGAGCCGGATTTCCCGATTCGACGTGATCCTGACGGAGACGGAGAGCGAAGCCCTCATCCTCGAGTGCACGCTGATCAAGAAGCATAAGCCGAAGTTCAATATCCGAATGAAGGACGATAAGGCCTATCCGTACATCCGCATCCAAGTCGGGGACGATTATCCGAGGATCGAATGGACGCGCCGGGTCCGTCGCGATGGCGCGCGCTATTTCGGCCCTTTCCCCTCCGGATATAGCGCGAAAAGCATCATGCGCCTCCTGATCGAGCTCTTTCGGCTCCGCGATTGCTCGGACAATACCTTTCGGCACCGTTCGCGTCCCTGCATCCTCTACCAAATGGGCAAATGCACGGCTCCTTGCGTGGGCCACATCGGGCGCGACGAATACCGCGAATCGATCGAGGATGCGATTCGGATCCTCGAGGGCAAGAGTGACCAGTTGAAGCTCGAGCTCGAGCGCGGGATGGCCCGCGCGGCCGAGGAAGAAGAATACGAACAAGCCGCGTTCTTCCGCGACCAGCTCCAGCACCTGGAGATCGTGACCGCCACCCAATCCGTGGACGAGGCGGGCGCCGAGCGGAATCGCGACGTGATCGCGGTGGCGAGGAGCGGGAACGAGGGGCGCGCGGTCGTCCTGCAGGTTCGGGCCGGGAAAATGGTTTCCGTCCGCCACTTGAACCTGCAGAACTCGGATGAGGCGATGGGGGAGGCGGAGGTGCTCTTCGAGTTCCTCGCGCAGTATTACATCTCGCTCCAGGTAGAGAAGGAGATCATCGAGCGCGAATCGGCGGAGAACCGCGATGTATCGATCCCGACTTCGATGGTTTTGATGCCCACGGAAGTCCTGGTCGTGACGGCGCCGGAGGACCCTTCCCTGCTCGAGAAGACCATTGGGATTCGCATCCGGGTGCCGGAGACGGACCTGGAAAAGCAACTAGTGAACGTCGCGCGCACGAACGCGAATCATGCGCTGGAACAGGCGAAGAAATCCGAGAAGGGGCACGGGATCGCGGCGCTGGAGGAGATCCAGGCGAAGCTGCACCTCGCGAAGCTCCCGACCCGGATCGAATGCTACGATAACTCGAACATCCACGGCGAGGACGCGGTCGCTTCGCGGGTCGTCTTCATCGACGGCGCGCCCGATAAGAACCTTTATCGGCGCTACAAGATCCGGACGGTCGAAGGAGCGAATGATTTCGCGACGATGAAGGAAGTCTTGGGCAGGAGGTTTTCGAATCTGGAGGAGGACCTGCCGGATCTGGTGGTGGTGGACGGCGGGAAGGGCCAGCTCGCCCAAGCCGTCGCGATCCTCGAGGAGCTATCGGTCCAGGGAGTGGAAGTCGTCGGGCTCGCGAAGGCGAGGACCGAGCGGGATTTCCGGGCAACCGAGGTGACTTCCTCGATGGAGCGGATCTTCATCCCCGGCCGGAAGAACCCGGTTCCGCTTCTTCCGCACACCGAAGCGTACAAGCTGCTGACCCATGTTCGTGACGAGGCCCATCGGTTCGCGATCTCGTACCACCGCTTGCTTCGGGACAAACGCTCGCTCAGAAGCAGTCGAGGTGAGTGAAATGGATTCCGGAATTCGCTTCGACCCAGCAGAGGTTCTTTTTCGTCAGGAGGGTCGCGATCGTGGAATCGTAAACGATGCCTCCGCTCCCGCGCGTGAGGTTCATCCCGTGATTCAGGGCAACGACGGTCTCATGCCCGTTCACCGTCGAAAGCACGGGACCGCCGCTATCGCCAGGGAGGCTTCCGAAGGCCTGGCCCCCCATCTTGAGAAAACCGATGGCGTCGACCGACGTAACTTGTTTCCGGCCGATTTTCTTTACTCCGGAACGAAGGCCCTCCAGCGTCCCCGCTTCGAGACCGTCCCTGACTTGCGACCAACGATCCAATCCGTATCCGATCAACTTGGTGTCGACGCCGTTCAAGGCATCGATGGATGAACCGTCGTCGCTTACGTAGACCGGCAGCGGGGCGATGTCCGAAGCGTCTTCCTTCAGCACGATGTAACCGATGTCGTTCGCGGCAGCCGATCGCTTCTCGTCTTGAGTCGAAGCGGAAAGGGGGGGCGTGAAAGATGGATTCGGCGCGAATCTGCCGACTTTCGGAGCATATCCCCGCGTTTTGTTCCGTCGGATGTCCGTCCCATTGGCGAGCCCGTCGATCGAAATGCTTCCCTGAAGGCAGTGCGCGGTAGTGAGGAGAACCCGAGCATGGACGAGGAACGCCGTGCAGGCGTCGTCCATGCTCGGGTTCTCCGAACTGAAGCCGAATACCGCGGGATATTCGCCGTCTTTCGCGTCAATCCCGCCGTCGATGGCTTTCGCGGGCCTACCGAGGGCAGAGGCCGTAAAGACCACGGTGAAGAAGAAGAAAAATAAGTCCAGCCCCCGAATGAATCTCGCCATTTGGCCCCCCAGAAAAGCGAGGATCCTAGGTAGCACATTGCGTTATTCATGCAAGGAATTTGGGCGGGAAAAATTAAACACGATAAATAGAAACAAAAAGGCCCTGGATCGTTGACCCAGGGCCTGCCTTCAGATTTCTAGGGTCGGATGTTCAATCCTTACGGATTACGCAGTCCATGACGTAACTGTTTCCTTTCGTCGTCTTGACCGTCGAAAGGTCGCGATCGAGGGAAGAAAGATCAAATTGGATTTCCTGGATGATCGAGTCGGTTTTCACCGGCCGGGTGTCCGCGATGAAAGAATCGTTTCCGTCTCCCGCCGTTCCGTCGAACGCGACTCGCTTGAAAGCCGTGCCACGTTTCGAACCATGCTCGGAGAAGAGGCGAAGGCTGCTCAACTTGACGGTCGTTTTCGTTTCGCCATCCGCGTATTTCACGTAAACGCGTCCAAGCGCGTCGGCCACTAAGGCATGCTCGGTGGGAGCTTGGGTGGGTTGCACACAGAGGATGTCGCCGCTCCAATCCGCGAATACGGATACGGATGAAAGAAGCCCAAGCACGGCCAAAGAAATGGATTTTACCATGAGACACTCCTGGTAGGGAAGATCGGTTAACGAAGCGTGTTATTTAATGCATTGCGTCTAAGAATGCAATTGCAAAGTGGGGCGCCATGACGTCCTGATTTCACGCGGATTTCAAAGGGTCGCGTCGTTCAGGGCGCGGGAGATGTGGGCTAAGCCCTCCCGAAGCTCTTCGGTGGTGGGCCATCCAAATCCGATCCGCATCGACGCTCGGTCCTGTTCGAACCAATGGCCGGGGCCGACGAAGGTCCCGAACTTCGAATTGAGAATTTCGTAAAATCGGTCGACGTCCACCCCGGAATCCTTACGGATCCGAGGAAACGAGACTACGCCCCCCTGGGTGGGAACGCGTTCCAGTCTTTTCTCCTTGGCGTAGAAGGATTCTAGGATCCGATGATGTTCCCGAATTCGGTCGCGAATCGCTGGAAGGTGCTTCGCCCGGTTCTTCAGGTACTCGTAGCCGATGGTTTCGTCCACGACGGAACCTGTGATGACGATCTGTTCCTTGGCGGCCAGGAAAGTTTCCATCCGCTTCGGATCCATCGTAACCAGCCAGCCCAGGCGGATTCCCGGCAATCCATAGGTCTTCGAAAGCGAGCATACCGAGATCACGTGTCGACCCATCGTCGCCGCGAGGGGAGGGAGGCGGTCGAACGCCATATCGCGATAGGTTTCATCGACCAGCAAAGTGATGCCCTTTTCGCCGGTGATCTCGACGAGTCTCCGGAGGTCGCTCTCCGGGATCACGACTCCGGTCGGATTATGCGGAGTCGTGACCGAAACGAGTTTCGTTCCGGGCCGGATCATCGCCGAGAGTTTCTCGACGTTCAGTCGGTATCCGTCCTCGAAAGTCAGCTCGTAGAAATCGATTTCCGCGCCGATCGCGCGCGGAGTTTCGATGTTGGTCGCGTAATTCGGGCGCGTGACGAGGAGCCGATCCCCCCGATCCAGCGTCCCGGTCGATACCGTGAAGAGGGCGTGGGCGGCTCCGACCGTCAGGAGAACGTTCTCCGCGCGGACCGTCTCCGTCGGCGTCGAGGATTCCTCCGCGATGAGTTCGCGAAGCGGTTTCAAGCCGAGGTGATCTCCGTAACAGAGGATGAGTTCCGAAAGGTCCAGGCCCAATTCCCCGAGTTTCGCGTCTCGAAACGAACTTTCCGTGAGGTTGAATTTCAGGTTGGCGTAGCCCATCTGTTCGGGCGATTCGATCTCGATCGGCATCCGGAAGTATCGCATACCGCTCATCTCATCTTGCCTAACCCCTGAAGATCAAGGGGATTCAGGGAATTTGGGGTATTTTGGGTGCGGCGAGTTGAAATCCGCGCGAAAGACGCGCACACTTAATCTGCGATGAGGAACGAAGACCTCCAACTCATTTCCACCCTCGGCCAGGCGCTCTACGCGAATCCCGCGCAGGCGGAGTCCCGTTCGATCGAAACGGTCGCGGCGATCTCGACCTTGGCAAGCGTTTCCGAAGACCAGTTCCTGGATCGCGCGCTCGGATTGATGCTGCACCAGGCGGAGCGGGATGGGCTTCGATCGAATGCCGAAGCGATCGCCAGTCCTTTCTTCCGGCTTTCCCCGAAAGAGCGCTTCGTCCTCTTCCTCCTGCATTCCGGAAGGCTTTCTTACCGGAAGCTCGCGGCGGTGCTTTCGACCACGCCGGAGGAGATCCAATCCGTGGCCTGGACGGCGAGGATGCATGTCGCCGCTTCTCCGGAATTGCGGAGGCAAGCTCCGCATCCTTCTGGGTCTTCGCATTTGAAACAGAGCTGCCCCGAGTTCGATCGCACGCGACCTTGGACGCAGAAACTCCTCGATGACGAAATGGGATCCAAGGAACTTTCCTTCGTGCAGAACCATACCGCGATCTGCGCGGACTGCCGACGCGCGCTCGCGATGACCCGCGAGCTCTATTACGCGGTCGAAAAGACGATTCCGCTCCGGGACTCTCCCGAGCGCGCGGCGCTTCTGAACACGACGCTTCAGCGAGCGATGCGCGAGCGTCGGCTCAAGTCGGGTGAACTACCGAATGATTTATCCCTCTTCGAGGCGGTCGTGCTCTTTTTCTCGAAGCGCGAGAACGCGCTTTGGTTCCTGGCCCTCTCGGCAGCGCTCTTCGCGTTGAGCTGGGCGAAACGTCACGCGGATTGATGGATCAATTCGTCCGATCCGGCGGAACGTAATTCCAGTTCAAATCCCGGTCGATCATGACGGTGAAGCTCCACCCCATGTGGATTTTCCCGTCGGATTGGATGAGGCCCCGAGGGGGATTCGGGAAACGCGGGATCCGTTGCCAGGATGAGATCACGGCTTGATCGAGCTGGGAGTAGCCTGCCGATTCGTGGATGATCGTCTCGACGTGGTTCCCGTCGGCATCGAAGATGACCTCCGCCCGGGTAGTGTAGTTGCCTTGGTGCAGCCGCATCCCGTAGACGACGTCGCGCACGCGGGATTGCCAGAGCGGACCGATGGTTTCGAAGATTCGCGCGTAGAAGGAGTAGTAAACGCTCTCTACGGTGTTCAACATGTTCTCCGCGCCTTCGGGCAGAGTCGGGTCGTTCAGCGCTTGATTGCCGGTCGGACCGGGACGTCCGCGTCGCTGGGAGTCCGCCCGCTCTTCGGCGGTTGGACCGGGAGGCGGGAGTTGGCGGAAGTTCGAGAGTTGGCCGAGGGAGATGCCCTTCAGGGGATCGACTTTCGGCCGAGCGTTTTGCGCCTTTTGCGCCTTTGCTTCAGCTTTGCCTTTCGCTTCCGGCGATCCGGGTTGGTTCGGGATCACGTTCGTCTGGCGCGCGCGCGTTTCCCTTTCGACGACACGGTTCCGATCGGATTCATAGCGGGCATTCTTCGGCTCCGGGGTCTTCGTCTTGGGCGTCTTCTCGTCCTTCGAGAGGAGGAAACCGCGTTCCTTCCAACGATTTTTCACGGCCTGAAGTTTCGCCGGATCGATTTGGGTGACTTCCACCGGGGGCGACGGAACGGTCGGGGCGAATCGAGGCATAACCCAGAAAAAGAAGAGGTGGAGGAGGAAGGCCGCGAGCGCGAGGAGGAGCCAGCGGACGATCTTCCGCTTTTCGATCCCGCTCGGTTCGGTTTCGGCGACGTAGAGGCGCAGTGATTCGCCGGTTGCCGCCTTCCGACCCAAGGAGTGGTGGGGGTCCTCCTGCGCACGCGCGGGTCCGTGCTGAGGCTGAGTTGAAGAAGGGGATTCCGCGCCGCGCTCCGACATTTCTTAGTTAGGCTAGCTTGGATAGGGGGGGAAAGGAACTGGGTCGGTTCTGATTTCTGGAATCGGCCCGTCCGAGTGAATCCGTTTTTCTCATTTGCGATCGTGCACGTCCGTGCGCGCGGCATTCATCGCGATGCCGAGGAGATTTCCCGTAGTCCCCAATCGATTTAGGGCAAGCGTTCGGATGCCGTTAAGATTCCTTGATGCTTGGGAGGAAGTCACGCCGCCGATTTCGGCTTCCGAGTCGGCCGCCGAGACTTCACTTCGCGGGTCTGGGTTCCCGCGGCGGCGAGGGCTTCTTCTTCCTCGCTCTTCGGTTCGGCCGGTTCCGTGATCGCGAGTGCGTGCGTGCGCTCCTCCGCGGCATTCGCCAGTTGCTGATGATAGGTGTCGACGATCTCAGTGAGGCGGGCGATCCAACTCTTTTGTTGGGCCTGCAACTCGCGGAGCTCCTTCATCAGCTTGCCGGCTTCCTTCAGGTCATCCGTACGGTCCTGACGGAGCGCCTGGAACTGGCTATTGATGCCTTTCATCTTCGCCTTGATCTCGGCGAGGCGGCGATTCACGAGGTCGATCAACTGCTCGCCCTCGAGCCCGGCCGGATAGATGAAGACGTTTTCCTTGATGGTCGTCTTCGACCGGAGGTCGTCGATCTCCTTCGTCTTGTCGTCGATTTCCTTCCGGAGCTCCTCGATCTTCTCGGCCGCGTTCCCGATCAGGGCGTGATGGGTGACCAGCGGACGGTGGAAATGCTCCTGGGTTTCCGGCGATTCGGTGAAGCGCTCGAGCCGGGTCATGTTCGAGAGGGGCTCGATCCAGAGCGTGCGCAGTAGGTCCATCGCCCGTTCCGCGGGACCGGACGGAAAGAGCGTGCAGACGACTTCGATCTCGGAGCTTTCGGGGTCCACGTGCACCCGGACCAGGTCGGAATACTGGAATACGATCTGGCCCGCGGTCGAAGGGGTGAGGGCGCCCGGCCAGAATTGGTGGAGAACGTCCTTTGCCTTCCACCCGGTTTCCACGTAGCAGAGGCGGATGCCCAAGCAATGCGCGTCGACGCCCACCTCGAAGTAGGCGCGCGCGGTGCGATCGGCGCCGTTCCGCTGGCGATCCGCTTTCCCGGGCCCGTTGTCGAAGATCAGGGACCAGAGCGCGGAGACGAGCACGCGTACGGAATTCGCGCGTTTGGCCCAGTGGCCGTTCGCGATTTCGGGCAGATTCAAGATCGTATCGATGCGAAAGCCGAGACCGATCTGGGCGGTCCAGGTCTCGAAATGGAGGTTCGTCGCCGGTTGCAGGAGCGCGCGAAGCCCCCAGCGCGTGGAATCCCGGAGCAGGGAGCGGATGATGTTGGAAGCTTCGCCCGTCGCCAAGCGATTCAGGTCGATGAGGATGGCGCGGAAATGGTGATCTTCCTCCTGAAGCTCGACCGGCGAAACATCTTCGGCGAAGTAACCGGCCATGGTCGGTCCATGGGTGCGGGTCAATCCGAATTGCGCTTCGAGTTTCTGGTAATGCAGGTAAGCGTGCCAAGGCACCAACAGGAGATCGAGGGTCTCTTGCTTGACCCGTTCGACGAGCTCTTCCTCGCTGAGGGTGCCCGGGTAGTAGCGGATTTCGGCGAAGTTCCGGAGCGTATTCAGCGCGCGCAAGGCGATCTGTGTCTTCTCTCGCGAGAGACACGGATCCGTGACGAATCCGATCGTAAAGGGTTTTGCGCCTTGCATTTTTAGCTCCCCAACGTTTCTCTTATCGGAAGAATCGGGGCTTGGCCTAAGCCCCTCAATGAAGAGAGAGTGCCCTAAAAATGTCCAGTGATTCCAAATACATAACCACTGCCATTGTTTACCCGAATAGCCGCATTCACATTGGTTGGGCCTGGGAAACGCTCGCCGCCGATTGGTTGACACGGGGGTATCGGGCCATGGGGATTCCCACACGATTCGCCACCGGCATGGACGAGCACTCGATCAAGGTTCAACGCGCGGGCGAAGCGCTCGGGCTCGCGCCGCAAGCGTATTGCGACCAGATGGCCGACGATATCCGTGGAACCCTCGCGAAGATCGGCGTGGAATACGATCGTTTTATCCGGACCTCGGATGAGGATCATAAGCGGGTCGTTCGCGACCTGGTGAAGAAGGCCTACGATAAAGGCGATATCTACAAGAATCGTTATGAAGGCCATTACTGCGAGGGTTGCGAAGCCTTCTACCTCGATAAGGACCTGGTCGACGGACTTTGCCCGCACCATAAGACGAAGCCGAAATGGATCGCCGAGGAAAACTACTTCTTCATGCTCTCGAAATACCAAAAGCAAATCGAGGACCTCTTCGCGAAGAATCCGGGGTTTCTCGAGCCCGAGGGCCGGCGCCCGGAAGTCCTGAATTTCGTGAAGGAAGGTTTGAAGGATTTCTCGATTTCTCGTTCGACGTTCGACTGGGGCGTGAAGCTTCCTTTCGACGAGGGCCACGTCGTCTACGTCTGGTTCGATGCGCTGATTAATTACGTCACCGCCGCGAATTATGAAAAGGGCGCGTCCGGCGATTTCAAGCGGTGGTGGCCGGCCTCGGTACACATCATCGGCAAGGACATCACGCGATTCCACTGCGTGTACTGGCCAGCGATGCTGATGTCGCTGGATCTTCCCCTGCCGGAAAAAGTCTTCGCTCACGGCTGGATGAATATCCGCGGTGACCGCATGTCGAAATCCTCGGGGAACGTGGTTTCCCCGGATGACGTCCTCGGCATCGCGAACGCCGATCAGCTTCGTTACTATCTTCTCGCGGAGAACGAGTTCGGGGGGGATGGGAACTTCGCGCTGGAATTGCTAGCGTTGAAGGTGAACGCGGACCTCGCGAACGACTTCGGGAATCTCGTGAACCGCACGATCAACATGACTCGGAAGTATTTTCCGGGGGAGACGCTTTCGGCGGGGGCGGCCGCACCGGCGGCCAACCCGGCGACGAAAGCCGTTCTCGAGAGCTTCGCGAAATTGAAAGGCGAGCTGCGCGCGGCTTTGGACGCCGTAGATCCGAAGGCGTACGCGCAGGCTTGTACCGCGCGGTCGCGCGTCTTGAATCTCTACATCGATCAGACGAAACCTTGGGCTCTGGCAAAGGCCGCGACGTCCGAGTCGATGGGCGAACTTCGCGAAGTCCTTTACACCCTCATGGAAGGAATCCGCTGGGTGGCCACCGCGTTCGCGCCGATCCTGCCATTCGGGATGCCCGAAGTTTTTCGGCAGCTCGCGGTGACGGCGCCGGAAGGCCTGGGCTCGATCGCGAAACTTTCCTGGGGTTCCGGCGGGATTTGTCCGGGGGAGCCGAAGCCGATCTATCCTCGGGTTGAACTTCCTAAGGAAGAGTAGGACCGGTATCGGACGCGTATTTTAGCTAATGAACGCGATGTGGGTTGAGAGTTGAAAACCTTGGATAAAAATGCGAAAGTTGCCGGGAAATCCTTTAGCCCCTATCCTAGACCGATGAAAAGGGTTTCGCTTTCCATCGTCGTGATTCTGGCACTGCTTATTGCCGAGGCATCAGGCGCTTATCTATCCCTCAAAGATTCCTTCGGCTTTAGTGATTCGCTTAGCGATTCAATATGGCGTGCGATTGTATCGTTTCCGCTCTCGCTCCCATTCGCTCTCTACGCGCTACCGTCGACTATAGGGCATTTCCCAATCTGGCCTGGCTTTGCAGGTTCCAATGGAATCCTATTAGCTTTCACGGGCCTCTACTGGCTCGCGCTGGTTTTTATGTTCTGGAAAGCGCGCCGATCACCCAGACAGCGTGAATTGTTAGTCGCGATTTTCATTGTTCTCGCACTATCGGCGCCCTTGTGGTTTTTCTGCGTTTCAGAAATCACGCACGTATGACCCTGATCACTCGGGCCAGCTCTGGTTAGTAGACCGAAGAATTGCGGTGCAGAACCGAGTTGGCTTTCTTGATCTAGGCCGCCCGCCGCCGCCGTGTTAGATTTCATCCATGGAAAAGCATGGACCAGAATTCTACGACACGCCCCATGTTTTCGATTTTTATGCCGCCCACCGCGCGAAGCCCGATTGCCCGAACGAGAATATCGAACAACCCATTTTATGGGATCTAATCGGCAACCCCATGAACTTGGACGTTCTCGATTTGGGATGCGGAGATGCCCGCATGGCGAGGAAGTTTAAAGCGCAAGGCGCAAAAAGCTACCTCGGTGTCGACGGATCCCGGAAGATGGTCGAACTTGCGGAGCGAAACTTGGAGGCAGGGTTTTCGGAGGTGATCCTGGCTCGGCTTGAAGATGCTATGCCACCGGCTTCGAAGTTCGATCTCGTGGTGTCCGCATTGGCTCTTCATTACGTCGCGGATTTACGGGCCTTGCTGGCTAAAGTCCATCATTGCTTAAGAACCGGCGGAAGATTCGTCTTTTCGGTGGAACACCCGGTGATCACCTCGTGTAACCGGGCTTTGGAAGAGTCCTCCGTTCGGCAGGCATGGATCGTAGACGATTACTTCGTACGCGGCGCTCGCCAAGTTCGATGGATGGGTGACGACGTCATAAAGTTCCATCGGACGATCGAAGATTTCATCAATGAGCTCACGGCGGAGGGTTTTGCGCTTCAGAAGTTCCGGGAATCCGATCCCGCCCAGGAAAACTTCCAGGACGAGGGGCTATGGCGGCGACGCCGGCGCATCCCCCTTTTCATGGTTATTGCCGCTGCCAAAACGTAGCTTAGCTCGCTCGCCCTCCGCCGCCGGGCGAATGAATGATCCGAAACAGAGAGTCCTTGATTTGGCGCGCTGTTGCGCATATTTCTTCGGCAAAAATCGGTTTTGCACGAGGGTTTATGAATTTCGCCAGCATGGCAGTTTTCGTTCTTTCCATCGCCCCCATCGCACAAGCTTCCGAATGGGAGTATCGAACGGCGAGGAGCCAGCAAGGCGCCTTTCTCTCGGTCGATTACCAGATCGATCGCTCCGACCATCGCGTGACCTACGCGGATCCGTTTTACGTCAATCTTTCGTCGGTGCGATTCAGCGGCTCCGAGGAAGTGCGCTCAATCGTGACCCAAGATTGCCGAGGCCCTCACTTCCATGAACGCATTTCCTTCGCCCTAGACTTGGGCTGGACCGATGGCCATTACTCCGCGTCCTTCGACGGCGCGAAACTTCTCTACGGCGGCGATGAAATCGAGACCGATGCCCGCCTCAAGCTCTGGGATGACGGAAGCGGATTCCCGACGTACTGCAAGCACGAGTTCGCGCTGGTCGTGAATGGCGAGTGGCAGGCTTTTGACACCGAGAATGCGATCGAGTTCGACCTTCTCGATCGCTGATTCGCCGCGCATTCCCTTCCTTTTTAAAGATTTAGCTCCGGAATCCCGATGACGAAGGCATGAGATTTCAATTTCTCGCGCTTTACTGCATCGTCCTCGCGGTTTTGGTCTATTCGACTTCGGGCGTAGCGGGGAAACCTCAGCCGGAGCCGCGGGTGAGTCTGAATGTGATCGCCGAACCTAAGCCAGGAGTGATGACCAAAGACGGAATGGTTCCTAACGGAATTTTTTCTTCTTCAGATTCGGAAGGAAACAAAAAAAATTACGACCTACTTGAGGGCGATACTCCGTGCGTTGCTTCTGTCCATAAAGCGATCAAGGAAGTCCCGCCAGCGGCAGGCTTTCAAAAAGCATGTAAGCCGAATTCCGTGCGTTACCACGCCATGTTCGTGATCACGGCGAGTAAAGAGGATTTGCGGGTGAATAGGCCCTTCGTCCAGCGTTTTGCCGTGAGCGTAGATTGCATGGAATATGCGCCGGCGGACCGTTCGAAAAAAGGTAAGCAGGAAGCGTTTCATTATCATTCCAAAGCGGGAATGATAGAGTTCACGCCCGTGGATACGATCTGTAAGCTCGATAAATCCGGGAAGATCGACGAGCCCGCGCTGAAATCGAATCTCAGTTCTCAGCTTGAAAAAGCCGCGCAGGCGAAATCAGTAAGTGAGAAGCGCGGAAATTCGCACTTCGCCCCCGCGCTAAACGACATCGTTCAAGGCACGAAGAAGAAGCTCCCGGAAGACTTCAAGTTCGGCGACGGGGATGGCTATCTTTCGTTGCCGAAACGGGGCGACGACGCCATCTAAGGAAAGCCCGATTCGGCGCATTATCCGGGTTCCCTCCGCTCGCTTTTCCTACCTTCCTCCAGTACCCTCGTCTAAAGACCGCACTTAATTCACACCTAATTCACGGAGGAGAGGGTTTGGGCGAGGGAACCAGTCCAAAATTGCCACTGAAGGAAGCCACCCTCGTAACCGGGACGAAGATCCGTTCCCGCGTCCTCGGCTTCATCGGCACGCTTGTCGTGCTCTCCCTTTTGGCGTCCTCGCTTTCCCTTCTGCAGATCTCGAAGGTGAACCGGACGCTCGATTCCATCAATCGGGTCTCGCTGCCGCTAAACAAACTCTTCGCCCAGATGCAAGTCGACGCGGAAGTCTTCCACCGCGAGGCGCTTCGGGGCATCGGCAGCGTTCATTGGAACGACTCGCATTGGATGGCGCGGCCGATTCCAGGCTGGATCGTCGAGGTTTTCGACGCCGAGATCGATCGCGCCGAGAAATTAATCGGAGAGCTGCCGGAATCGGCCTCCGCCGGTACCGGCGCGAGCGCCTTGCAATGGCGGCAGTGGATCCACGCCATCGATTCGGAATTCGAGGGCCTTCGCGCGAAGGGCGACGCGGTCTACGCGGCCCTCGAGCAGGGGAAGGGCGATACGACCGAAGCTTCGCGGCTTTTTCCGATTTGGAACGCGGCCCTCGATGATTGGATGAAGAAGCTCCAGGGAGGAGTGCGGCTTCACGAGCAGTTCCTCCGTGATCGCTTCACGGAATCGCAAGCGAGCGTATCCCAGCTTCGCACCGGCCTCGAGATGATCCTCTTCGTCGTCATCGCCCTCTCCCTCCTCATGCTTTGGCTGGGTGAGCGCGCGCTCCGGCCGCTCGACGAACTCACCCGGCTCGTACGCTCGATCACGGAGCGGGGCCTTCGCCGCGGGGATAAAGAGAGCCTCCCGGAGATCGCGATGAACCGCGATGACGAAGTCAGCGCGCTCGCCCGCGAGTTCCACCGGATGGCGACTCAGCTCCTCGAATGGGAGAAAGTGGTCGATGGGCAAAAACGCTCGCTCGCGGACCAGAACCAGCTTTTGAAGGACAAGGTCGAGCTCCAGGAGAAGCTGAAGGAGATCGAACACCTCGCGGCGGTCGGCCGGCTTTCGGCGCAAGTCGCGCACGAGGTTCGCAATCCCTTGCACGCGATCGGCTTGGAAGCCGAGCTCGCCCTCGAAACGGCGACCGCGGTCGGCCATACGAGCTTGAAGAGCGCGCTCCAAGCCATCCTCGCAGCCGTGGATCGGCTCGAGAAAATCACGGAAAATTACCTGAAGCTTTCCCGGATGGGATCGGGCGAACGGCGTCCGGCGGACCTCGCCGAAATCCTCGAACATGCCCTCGCGACGTACGCGACGTCGATCGAGAAGGCCCGCGTGCGGATCGATTGGAAATCGGGGTCCGCGTTGCCGATCCTGGCGGACGCTTCGATCTTGGAACAAGCGGTGGGCAACCTGCTGCAGAACGCGCTGCAATCGGGCGCGAGGCGGATCGAGTTCCACCTCGGTATGCGGGAAGACCGCGCTTATCTGCGGATCGAGGATGACGGTCCGGGGGTTCCGGCTTCGGTACGCGAGAAGCTCTTCACTCCGTTCTCGACGACGAAAGCGCAGGGAACCGGGTTGGGATTGAGTTTCGTGAAGAAAGTTTCGGAGGAACATGGCGGAGAGGTCCGGCTGGTAGATGCGTCCTCGCTCGGGGGGGCGGCATTCGAGATCCTCATTCCGCTCGCGCCGGCGGCGACGGTGTCCGTCGCTCAGTCGAGCGCTGATCCGAAGACGGTCCGCTCGCCTCCGCCCTTCCGCGGGGCGCCGGAGATGATCCAATGATGAACGCACGCGATTTCCGCATCCTGCTCGTCGACGACGATTTCCAATCGCTGGAAAGCACGAAGAAGATCCTCGAGCACGCGGGTTACGCGGTCGAAACGGCGGGCGATGGCCAGGCGGCAATCGAAAGGTTACGTGAATCGACCGCGGCGCGCGTGGATCTCGTCGTCTCGGATGTTCGCATGCCGCGGATGACGGGCATCGAATTCCTGCGGGCGCTTCGGCATTCCGGCAGGAGCACTCCGGTCGTGCTCATGACCGCGTATGGCCGAGTGGAGGACGCGGTCGGCGCGATGAAGCTCGGCGCGGTGGACTTCCTGACGAAGCCGTTCAAGCGCGCCGCTCTCCTCGAATCGGCGGAGATCGCCCTGAAACGGATCACGGCCGGCGCGGGCGTCAGCGACGCGAAAACGAACCTTGGCGCTTCGCGGATCGCCGGGCGCTCGCTCCACGCGGAGCGCCTCCGCGCATGGGTGGAGCAAGTCGGCGCGACCACCGCTACCGTCCTCATCCAGGGCGAGAGTGGAACCGGGAAAGAACAGATCGCGCGCGCGCTTCACGAAACTTCCGCGCGGAGGAACGGGCCTTTCCTGGCGTTGAACTGCGCGGCGTTGCCGGAAGCGCTGCTCGAGAGCGAGCTCTTTGGCTACGAAAAGGGCGCTTTCACCGGCGCGACCGCCGCGAAGTCGGGACTCTTCGAATCAGCGAACGGCGGAACTCTTTTCCTCGACGAGATCGGGGATATGGCTTTGGCGCTCCAAGCGAAGCTCCTCCGGGTCTTGCAGGAAAGCGAAGTCCGGCGCCTCGGATCCGCCGCCTCGCGGAAAATCGACGTGCGGGTCATCTCCGCCACGCACCAGCCTTTGAAGTCGCTCGTCAGTGAATCCCGCTTCCGGCAGGACCTCCTATTCCGTCTCGAAGTCGTCGCGATCGACCTGCCGCCGTTGCGCGCGCGCCTCGACGACCTTCCCGATTTCGTCGGCATCTTCGTCTCCGATTCCTCGAAGCGCCATGGGAAATCGGTCGTAGCGGTTTCACCCGAAGCCTTCGAGATCCTCTCGCGCTACGCGTGGCCGGGCAACGTCCGCGAGCTCCAGAACGCGATCGAGCGCGCGGTGATCTTTGCGACCTCGCCCGTCCTCCAAGCGAAGGACCTCCCGCCGCACGTGCTCGAGCTCGCCGGGAAAGGCCTCGGCCTCGCGCATTCCGCGCACGAGATCACGATTCCGGTGGGAACTCCGCTCCGCGAGGTGGAGGATATCCTCATCAAGAAGACGCTCGAGCTCACCGGGGGGGATAAGAACCTCACGGCGAAACTGCTCGGGATCAATTCCCGGACGATCTACCGGAAACTGAAGGAAGAAGGGGAGCCCGGCCCGGATGAGGCGCAGGCTCCCGAGGTTTGATTAAGTGCTGTTGCCTGACGACTTCTGAATCGCAGGATTCTGATTTCGAGTCCGCGTGGTCGGCTGCCCGGTTTTTTCGGTCGTCGCGCAACCGGCGGCTTTTCCCTCGATGGTCACGGATCCTCCGCATCCAGCGGTCCCGTTTCCGCAGGCAATATTGCCAACGGACGGGTCAAATGAAGTCGCCGCGGCGTCCGCGCTGAAACCTTTGGTTCCAGAATTGCCGTTTCGTATCGCCCCGACTTCTTCGCCTTTGGAATTGAGAAAAGACAAAAGCATCCTTTGTTGGCCGCCTTCCAACCAGCCCTTTAACTTCATCACGGGTTTACGGGTGGACGCGGGAACTTGGGCGATTCCGGCCTTGTTGATATCGCCGGTTTTATACTCGTATATGTCCGCTCCGGATTCTGTGACGACTAAAACTCCAGCCGGATTTTTTCCGTCATCGCTATAGATCGGAAAGGCATCGTTGGCTTTCGGAAGCACTTTATCGGAATCGCCGAAACGGCCTTTATATCCTGAATACGCCGTCGTGCCGTGAGCATCCTTTGAGAATTCCCAGCCGCCTTCGAAGTCCAAGCGCATTCCGCAGCGGACCGTATCCGGGTATTCTCCCATGAAGAGACCTTGGCCTCCCAAGGAAATACTAGAGTCCTTCAAGGTGCCCGAAGCGAACTTAACGGGAAACGACTTGCCCATGCAGGCATCCGAAGCGGAAATTCCGAACGAGAACGAAAAGAGTACAACCAAACTTGGAAGAAAGCGTTTTTTCATCGGGTCACCTCTCCGAGAATGATTGGCCATGGCATATCTTTAATCAATTCCCAATCATCGAGAGCGACCCGAGAATTCGCTCAGTTTTGCGACAGGGTAGAAGCGGATGCCGCGCCGCACAGACCTATCCAATCCCCGCGATTGCGTGAGACCGTTTCCTCATGACGAAATCGCATGCAGGAAACGACTTGCCCGCGGAACTGCGGAGTTTGGTTCGGGATTCGGTGGCGCTCCTCGGCGAGGTCATTCGCCAGGAGCTCGGTGAAAAAGGTTACCGGCGGATCGAAACCGTTCGCCGGAGGATGGCGAAGATCCGTACGGCTTCCGCGTCGGTGAAGGCAAAGCAATTGGCGGAAACGTTCCTCGTGCTCGAACGGATGAAGGAAAGCGATCGTCGCCGCTTCGCCCTTTCTTATACGCTCATGTTCGAGTTGATGAACGCCTGCGAAAACGCCTATCGCACGCATCGGCTCCGCCAAAGGAAATGCCGGATCGCGCGCACGGTTCCGACGGCGAAGAAAATCTTCTACGTGCTGACCGCGCATCCGACCGAGGCGCGCTCACCCGCGAATATCGAGATCTTCCACGAGATCCAATCGCTCCTGGTCGGGATGCTCGAGCGCGGGTTCATCGGGAATGAATCCAAGCTACGCGCGCTGCTCGAAATCGCGTGGCAGGTTGGCGTGGTCCGGTACCGGAAACCGCGCGTGGAAGACGAGGCCGAGCACGTCTATTCCGTCGCGCTTCGGGAAAAGAACCTCTCGCTGATGCTTGACTTCGCGAATTCCGAAGTGCCGATCTACCTCCGGAGCTGGGTGGGGGGGGACAAGGACGGGCATCCCGGCGTCGACGCGCGGGCGATGCGCGCAAGCCTCCAGCTCTCGAGAAATCTCCTCTATCGATACGCGGACGCGCAGGCGAAGGAAGTCGTTCGGCTCGAGGGGCTCTTGAGGTTCATCGAATGCCGGAGCCTGAAGGATCGGGGAGCCAGGTTCCTCCGGTCGCTCCGCAAGCTCCGGAAACTCCGTGACGGGGATGGGCCGAAGGCCGCGCGCCTCTATGGGGACCTGATGGAATGGGTGAAGGTTTACCGGAAAGAAGTGGGTGAACCTCCGCTTCCGCCCGCGCGCCTCGCGCGTTTCCTGAAGTCCTTCCCGGGACTCGTGGTCCCGCTCGAACTTCGCGAGGATTCCGCGGTGCTCACTTCGGATCCGACGGGTAAAACGCTGGCGATCGGGGGGATGCTTCGCGCTCTACGACGGATCGCCGGCAGCGCCGACGAGCGCTGGTACGCGCGCGGGATGGTCATTAGCATGGCGTCTTCGGCGGACCATGTCCGCATCGCGACCGAGATGGTGCGCCGGAACCTCGGTCGAGTCCGCATCCGAATCGTGCCGCTCTTCGAGCAGAGGGAGGCGCTCGCGAAGGGGCATGCCGTCCTGGAGGAAATCTTCCGCGACCCGAAATTGAGAAGGTATCTGCGAGGCGCCTGGGATCGGCGGTTCGAGGTGATGCTCGGCTATTCGGATTCATCGAAGGAGTCCGGCGTCCTGAAGAGCCGGCTGGCGGTCGTCGACGCCATGGGAAAGATCGACCGCGCGTGCCGGAAAGAGGGCGTGGAACCGATCTTCTTCCATGGCTCGGGCGGAAGCATCGATCGCGGCGGCGGCTCCGTCTCCGAGCAGATGGCGCCCTGGCCGAAGAGCGCGCTCTCCGTCTACAAAGCGACGATCCAGGGCGAGATGGTCGAGCGGACCTTCGCGAGCCCCGAGATCGCGCAGAGTCGTTTCGAGCAAATCGCGCGCGCGCGGCAACGCGGGGATGCTTCAGCAACGCGAAATGGCGCGCCGAAGTCTTCGCGGACACTCGAGGATTTCGCGGATCGGGTGGCCCGCGAATATGCGGCGGAAATCGCGTCGCCGAGGTTCCTCCAAATGGTCGAGCGCGCGACGCCTTATCGGTACTTGAGCGCGCTCAAGATCGGGTCGCGTCCTTCGAAGCGGGGCGGATCGCTCTCGGTTCCCGCTTTGCGGGCGATTCCGTGGGTCCTGTGCTGGACCCAGACCCGCGTGCTTTTCCAGACCTGGTGGGGGATCGGTTCGGCTTGGAAGGAGACTTCGCGCGCCGAGCGAACGAAGCTGCGCCGCGAGTTCCGCGCGAACCCGCTTTTCCGCTCTTTCGTCCAAGCGCTCGGCTTCACGTTGGCGAAGATCGAGTTGCCGGTCTGGGAATTTTATCTTCGCGAGTCGGGACTGCCGCCCGAGGAAGTGGAATACTTCGCGGCGCGATTCCGAGGCGAACTCGCAGGCGCGCGCGCCTTCTTCCGGGAAATCACCGGCAAATCGGACCCGCTCTGGTTCCGGCCCTGGTTAGGGAAGAGCATCGAGCTCCGGGCATCGTTGATCCATCCCTTGAATCTTTCCAGCACAGTGGGATCCGAAGCTTGGAATTCACGTGACTTGAAGTCGCGGC